>TARA_R110002110_G_C13470397_1_pt1 | contig 69937 bp, 67 predicted proteins | sample TARA_R110002110 | Tara Oceans TARA_R110002110 (sample SAMEA4397330) | marine metagenome | biome: Polar Biome; feature: [SRF] surface water layer (ENVO:00010504); material: water (ENVO:00002006), including particulate matter (ENVO:01000060) such as... | depth 5 m | reverse complement strand
CCGATTATGAGTCGGATGCTCTAACCAACTGAGCTATGGGCCCGCAAGGGGAAAGGGCGCGATTATAATCAAGAACCGTGGGCAAGCCCAGCCTCGACCACATTATTCTTTGGCCCGCCAAGGACAGTTGCGACACGCAGCAATTCGTCCATAATGGGCAGCCTGATATTAAGAGTCTCGTTTGTTTGATGTCGACCAATCGTCCTCCCACCTTCACCGGTCTTCCGGTGTGTTCCCGAGCTTGTGCATGGGCTGCTGCATCGAGGTGTTGTCCCTGTGGCGGTGAATAAGCATGGGCAACAGCGCGGTGTAGTCAGGCCATTGCAATTGGTGGGGCTGTTTATCGCTCTTGCGGGTATTTGGCTGATGTGGTCGGGTATTTTCAAGCCGCTATTGTTCGGTCTTGGCGTGTTTTCCTGCATTCTCAGCGTGTGGATGGCACAGCGCATGGGGTTTTTTCGCCACACTTTGTCATGGCCCACCGCTATGCGCTTGCCGGGCTACTGGTGGTGGGTGCTGTGTGAGATCGTTAAATCCAGTGTTGATGTGGCAATACGCATCCTGAAGCCCTCTATGCCCATCAGCCCGACGGTGGTAGAGCTTGTCACCACTGAGAAAACCGAGGCCGGCAAGGTAATTCTGGGCAATTCCATCACCTTGTCACCGGGCACAGTCACTATTGACGTGCACAAAGATCGCCTGCTGGTGCATTGCCTGACCCTTGAGGGTGCGCAGGCCTTGCAATCACTAGAGGCGCAGCGGCGTACCGCGCGCCTGGAGATCACCTGAGTATGTTTCTGGTCGTATCTCTGGCAATTCTTGTGACCATGGTGCTGGCGGTAGTTCGCGCTTTGCGAGGCCCGTCGGTGTATGACAGGGTGCTGGCGGTGAATATGTTTGGCACCAAGACGGCCTTACTGCTGTCTGTGATCGCTTTTTTAATGGGCCGGCAGGATTTTCTCGATCTGGCGCTGGCTTATGCCTTGATCAACCTGGTGGGTATTCTCGCCGTGCTGGAGTTTTTCCAGAGCCAGACGCAAAGCGAGCGGGAGCAGGGCAGTGAGTGAGCTGATCCTCGATGTGTTGAGCTGGGGGTTGCTTTGTCTGGGAGGCATCTTTGTGCTGATTGGTGGCATCGGTGCGCTGCGTCTGCCGGGCTTCTATACGCGCCTGCACGCCGCCAGCCTCACTGATTCGATGGCCACGTTGTTGATCTTCACCGGGCTGATGCTGCAGGCAGGCTTCACTCTGGCTACTTTGAAGCTTGCCGCCATTATGATCTTTCTGCTGCTCACTGGCCCGACGGCCAGTTACGCCCTGGCCAATGCGGCCCTGCAGGCTGGCCTGCGGCCCGAGGCAGAGCACCTGAATGAAGAGCCCGAAGGACGCGCCGGATGATTATCGTTTTCTCTGTGTTCCTGCTGTCGCTGCTGGTGATTACCGCGCTGGCTATCGTGCAGGCCAAGAACCTGTTCGTGGCGGTAATGCTCACCTCTATTTTCAGCCTGCTGATGGCGGCCAATTTCTTTATCCTCGATGCGGCAGATGTCGCGCTCACCGAGGCTGCGGTGGGCGCGGGCGTCACCACGGTTATCTTCCTCAGTGCGCTGTCGCTGACTGAGCAACGTGAGAAGTTCGCGCCGGCGGGCCGGCGAGTGGGGCTGGTCGTGATATCAGTACTGGCCTCGCTGTTGATCTATTCCACCTTTGACAAGCCGCGGCTGGGTGATCCGGACGCGCCGGTACACCAGCATCTCGCGCCCTGGTATCTGGAGAAGACGCCGGAATACATGGATTTCCCCAACGTGGTTACGGCGGTGCTCAGCAGCTTTCGTGGTTACGACACGCTGGGCGAGGTGTTCGTGGTATTCGCCGCCTGTATTGGCGTGTTGTTTATCCTCGGCGCACCGCCTGTTGAAGGGGTGCGGCAGACGCCCGGGCAAAGTGGGCTGCGCCATCACATGATCCCGCAGGTGGTGGGCCGCCTGCTGATTCCTTTTATTGTGCTGTTTGGCCTCTATGTTCAGTTCCATGGAGAGTATGGGCCGGGCGGCGGCTTCCAGGCGGGTGCGCTGATTGCTACCGGCGTAATTCTCTATGCCCTGCTGGAAGGGGAAGAGGCGGCGTTGCGAGCGGTGCCGCGGCCCGTGTTGATGGGGCTGGTCATAGGCGGCGCTACACTTTATGGCGGCGTCGGGCTGGTGTGCATTCTGCTGGGTGGTAATTTCCTCGAATACTCAGTGCTGGCCTCAGACCCCGTGTTTGGCCAGCAGATGGGTATTCTGGCGATCGAAGCCGGTGTGGGCATGGCCGTGTGCGGCGCGCTGCTGAGCATCTTTCACGCCTTTGCGGCGAGGCCCAGCAGTCTATGAAGTTGCTGGAGCTGTTGGGCTATTTTAACTACTGGGTGTTCGCCATCCTGTTGATGATCGGCCTGTACACGGTGATATCCAAGGTCAATCTGGTGAAGAAGCTCATCGGCTTGTCCATTTTCCAGTCGGCGGTGTTTCTCATGTACATCACCATGGATAAAGTCGAGGGCGGCACAGCGCCGATTATCCAGAAGGGCGTGGAGAACCAGGTGTTTTCCAACCCGCTGCCACAGGTGCTGATTCTGACGGCAATTGTGGTCGGTGTTTCTACCCTGGCCCTTGGCCTGGCTATCGTGGTTCGCATACGCGAGCGCTACGGCACCATCGAAGAACCCGAAATACTGGACGCGGATTAAGCCCATGGATCTGATGGCTCACTTGCCCGCGTTACAGGTCGTTGTGCCCATGTTGGCCGCGCCGCTGGTGGTAATGCTCAAGCCGCGCGGCCTCGCGTGGGCGGCGGCAACGGCCGCCTCCCTGCTCAGTTTCTGTATTGCACTGTCGTTAGCGCTGGGCGTCGTGCAGGGCGAGTACTTTACCTATGCGATGGGTGGCTGGGATGCGCCCTTTGGTATCGCGCTGGCGGTGGGGCCATTCAGTGCCATGATGCTGTTGATCGTGTCTGGTGCCGCCGCTGTTGCCATGCTGGCCGCTCATGCCAGCATCGAGCAGCAGATAGAGCTGGAGCGCCAGCCCTATTTTTATGCAGCTTGGTTGCTGGCTCTGGCTGGCCTGTCGGGCATCGTAGTCTCTGCCGACGCCTTTAACATTTTCGTGTTTATGGAGATCTCCTCGCTGGCCAGTTATGTGCTGATCGCCGGCGGGCCGGATCGCCGCGCGCTGCCGGCGGTGTTCAAGTACCTGATCATGGGCACCATCGGCGCTACGTTTTACCTGATTGGCGTCGGCCTGGTCTACATGATGACCGGCACCCTGAACCTGGCAGACATGGAAAGCCGCATCGGCCTGGTAACGGACATCAACCCGGTACTGGTGGCAGCAGGCTTCATTACCATTGGCCTGGCGCTCAAGGCGGCGGTGTTTCCGTTGCACGTGTGGTTGCCCAATGCCTACGCGCACTCGCCGCATATGGTTACCGTGTTCCTCGCGGCCTGTGCCACCAAGGTGGCGATCTATGTCCTGATCCGTTTCGACTTCTTCGTGTTCCAGGCCAACCTGCCTGATCACCAGGCCCAGTTTTCCACCTTCCTGCTGCCGCTGGCGCTGGCGGGTATTCTGGTGGCGTCCGCGGTGGCGGTGTTCGAGGGACACCTCAAACGGTTATTGGCCGTATCCTCCGTGGCGCAGATCGGTTACATCATGATGGGTGCGAGTTTTGCCTCAATCGGCGGGCTCACGGCGGCCGGGGCTCACATGTTTAACCATGCCCTGGCCAAGGGCGGCCTGTTCCTCGCTGTGGCCTGCCTGGCCTATAACTATCGTGATTTGCGCCTCGATCAACTCGCCGGCGCGGCGAAAAGCATGCCGATTACTGCAGCAGTGATGGTGGTCTGTGGCTTCAGCCTGATCGGTATTCCCGGCACCGCTGGCTTTATCAGCAAATGGCTGCTGATTAACGCGGCACTGGAGCAGGGCCCCTGGGCGATGGCCCTGGTGGCGGCCATTCTACTGAGCTCGTTGATGGCGCTGGCGTATGTCTGGCGCGTGGTAGAAACGCTGTACTTTAAACCGGCGGTGGTCGAGGCCCAGGGCCCGGGCGAAGCGCCCTGGCCGTTGCTGTCTGTGGCGGGCGTGGTGGCACTGGCCAATATCGGCTTTGGCCTGTTTCCGCAGTTCCCGCTCGCCCTGGCTTCGGCCACGGCGGAGTTACTGGTGGGGCGCATGCTGTGATTGCTGAGAACGCCATACTCGCTGCGCTTGTCCTGCCGCTGCTGATCGCCATTGGCATCCAGCTGGCCGGGCGCATTAACGACAACCTGCGCGAGGCGGTAACGCTGACCGGAGCCCTTGGATTGGCCTGGATCGTGTGGGGGCTGCTGCCGGAGCTGTTCGCTGGTGAGCGGCCAGAAATAACGCTCACTGAACTGATGCCGGGCATTACCATTGCGTTTCGCGTGGAGCCTCTGGGTATGTTGTTTGCCGCACTGGCCTCGGGGCTGTGGATCATCAACTCGGTCTACTCCATCGGCTACATGCGCGGCAACAACGAGAAGAACCAGGCCCGTTTCTACACCTGTTTTGCCATTGCTTTGGGTGCCACCATGGGCGTGGCCTTTGCCGCGAACCTGTTTACCCTGTTCCTGTTTTACGAGCTGTTGACGCTCAGTACCTTTCCGCTCGTTTCACACAAGGGCGATGCAGCCACGGTGCGGTCTGCGCGCGTGTATCTCGGTATTTTGCTGTGCACCTCGATTGGCCTGTTCCTGCCCGCGATTATCTGGACGTACAGCGTCGCGGGCACCGGCGAATTCACGCCCGGTGGTATCCTGGAGGGCAAGCTCGGTGGCGCCGATGTGGGGCTGCTGTTAGGCCTGTTCGTATTCGGTGTCGGCAAGGCGGCGGTGATGCCGGTGCATCGTTGGTTGCCTGCGGCGATGGTCGCTCCAACACCCGTCAGTGCGCTGCTGCACGCGGTGGCAGTGGTGAAGGCCGGTGTGTTTACCATCACCAAGGTCATCGTTTATATCTTCGGTGTGGATTACCTGTTTGAAGTCCCCAGTTCTGCATGGCTGGTGTACGCGGCGTCATTCACCATTATCGTGGCCAGCCTGGTGGCCCTGCGCCAGACGAACCTCAAGCGACTGTTGGCCTATTCCACGGTGGCTCAGTTGTCCTATGTGGTGATGGCTGCTGCGGTGCTCAAGCCGCTGGCCGAAGTCGGTGCGGCGATCCACATGGTGGCGCACGCCTTTGGTAAGATCACCCTGTTCTTCGCGGCCGGCGCGATCTATGTCGCCTCCAAAAAAACCGAACTGCATCAACTGCGCGGCATCGGCCAGCGTATGCCATGGACGATGGCTGCCTTTACCATCGGTGCCCTTAGCATGATAGGCGTGCCGCCCACCGGGGGCTTTGTGTCCAAGTGGTTCATCCTGGCGGGGGCTTTTGAGGCCAATAACCTGCTGGTGATCTTTACCATCGTGGCCAGTACCGCACTCAACGCGGCCTACTTTTTGCCGATCGTCTTTATGGTGTGGTTTGCGCGCGAGGAAGGCGGTGGTAAACAACACGGCGAGGCGCCACTGCTGATGGTGTTGGCGCTGGTGACCACGGCCCTGCTGACGCTGGGCTTCTTCTTCTTTAACGGCCCGGTGATCGAACTGGAATCGCAACTGATACAGAAGGCGGTGCTATGAGCGACGAACAGCAGCACTGGCTGGTGCGGCCGCAAACGATTCGGCTGCTGTGGTGGCTGTTTGCCGGTGTGCTCGCGTTGACGGTACTGGCACAGGCCGTGTTCTACGTGAAGGGCTATTTCGGTGTGGACGGCTGGTTTGGCTTCGGCGCAGTGTTCGGCTTTGGCTGCTGCGTGCTGATGGTGCTGTTTGCCAAGGCGCTGGGCGTGCTGTTGAAGCGACCAGAGGATTTCTACGCGGAGCGCGATGACGATGCCTGATCTGTTTTCGCCAGCCCTGATCATGATCGCAGCCGCGCTGGCCGTCGGGCCGGCGCGCGGTCATTTGCGCAGTTTTATCGTGATGGCCGCGCCGCTGCTGACCTTGTGGGCGATCTGGCAGGTGCCCGACGGAGTGCAGGGCACGATCTCCTTCCTGGGCTACCCGATCGAGCCGGTGGAGGGCAGCGCCCTGCGGCGCTTGTTCGCCACGATATTCGCGTTGATGGCTTTTGTTGGCGGGCTGTATGCTTATCGGCTGGCGAAGTGGTATGAATTGGCGGCGGCGTTTGCCTACGCTGCCGGCGCCATCGGTGTCAGCTTCGCCGGTGATCTGATCACCATGTTCCTGTACTGGGAACTGATGGCCCTGTTCTCCACAGTAGTGGTCTGGAGCGGCGGTACACCCGCCTCCCGCGCCGCGGGTATCCGTTACGCCATCCTGCACCTGCTGGGTGGCGTGGTGCTCAAGGTGGGTATCGAGGGCGTAGTCATCAGCACCGGCTCGATCCAGATCAGGCCCATGCTGGCGCAGGATTTCAACACCTGGATGATTCTCTGCGGCATCCTGATCAACGCTGCCGCGCCGCCGTTGTCAGCCTGGCTGGCAGATGCCTATCCGGAATCCAGCCCCACGGGGTCGGTGTTCCTGTCCGCCTTTACTACCAAGACCGCCGTGCTGGCACTCATCCTGCTGTTCCCGGGCGAGCCGGTACTGGTGGGCATTGGCCTGTTTATGGTGGTTTACGGCATTATCTACGCGCTGCTGGAGAACGATATCCGGCGCATTCTGGCCTACTCAATCGTCAACCAGGTGGGTTTTATGGTCTGTGCGGTGGGTATCGGCACGCAACTGGCGCTCAACGGCGCGGCGGCTCATGCGTTTTCACACATTGTCTACAAGGCGCTACTGTTCATGAGCGCCGGCGTGGTGATATACCGCACCGGCAAAACCAAATGCACCGAGCTGGGCGGCTTGTTCCGCACCATGCCGCTGACGACCGTATGCTGCATCATCGGTGCGCTGTCGATTTCCAGTTTCCCGCTGACCTCAGGTTTTACCACCAAGAGCCTGATTTCCCAGGCAGCCGCCAACGAGCAACTGCTGTGGGTGTATATGTTGCTCACCGCAGCGTCAGCCGGTGTGTTCCTGCACGCGGGTATCAAGTTTCCCTGGTTCGTGTTCTTCCAGCGTGATTCTGGCCTGCGGCCCAAGGACGCCCCGTGGAACATGGGGCTGGCGATGGTGCTGTTCTCGGCGATCTGTATTTTGCTGGGTCTTTTCCCGCAGTGGCTTTACGCGTTGCTGCCCTACCCGCTGGACTACCAGCCCTACACGGCGGGCAAAGTCGTGTTTTACCTGCAGCTGTTGTTGTTCTCCGGGCTCGCGTTCTTCCTGCTGTTACCGCTGATGAAGCGCACAGAAACGATCAGCCTGGACGTGGACTGGTTGTGGCGCCGTGGCGTGCCAGCGCTGCTGGGGTGGCTGGCTCGCATGCTGGAGCCGGTGTTGGCCTTTGGAACACGCTCATTGCAGGGCGTACGCAATATCCTGCGTTTCCTGACGGTGCGTTACCTCGGACAGCCACACACGGCCGACAGCAAGGAGCAGGGCGTTTTTGCGCGCTCCTGGCCCATCGGTACAACTGCGTTATGGATTGCCATCCTGCTGACGGCCTATGTGGCGGGGTATTACACCTGACCGAACAGTTTCGGTCAGGGTGCAGGCTGGCTTACTCGTCGAGGAAGCTGCGCAGATAGTCGGAGCGGGTAGGATGACGCAGCTTGCGCAGCGCCTTGGCTTCTATCTGACGGATACGTTCGCGCGTCACATCAAACTGCTTGCCTACTTCTTCCAGCGTGTGGTCGGTGTTCATATCGATACCAAAACGCATGCGCAGCACTTTGGCTTCGCGCGCGGTCAGTCCGGCTAACACTTCTTTTGTCGCTTCCTGCAGGCCCTGGCCTGTGGCAGCGTCGACGGGAGAGTGAATCGTGTTGTCTTCGATGAAGTCGCCCAGGTGAGAGTCTTCGTCATCGCCGATGGGGGTTTCCATCGAGATAGGCTCTTTGGCAATCTTCAGCACTTTACGCACTTTGTCTTCCGGCATATCCATGCGCTCGCCAAGTTCTTCAGGCGTAGGCTCGCGGCCCATTTCCTGCAACATCTGGCGTGAGATACGGTTGAGCTTGTTGATCGTTTCGATCATGTGCACCGGGATACGGATGGTGCGCGCCTGATCGGCAATGGAGCGCGTAATAGCCTGGCGAATCCACCAGGTGGCATAGGTTGAGAACTTGTAGCCGCGGCGGTATTCAAACTTGTCTACCGCTTTCATCAGGCCGATGTTGCCTTCCTGAATCAGATCGAGAAATTGCAGTCCGCGGTTGGTGTACTTCTTGGCGATAGAGATCACCAGACGCAGGTTCGCCTCTACCATTTCCTTCTTGGCGCGACGCGCACGCGCCTCGCCCATCGACATGCGACGATTGATTTCCTTGATCTCGCCGATAGCCAGGCCACTTTGCTCTTCAATCTGTGCAATGCGGCGCTGCAGCCGCTGAATGGTTTCTTTCTCGGCAGCAATTTTGGGGCCGTAATCTTTCTTGCGCACCAGGCGAGAGACCCACTTTGGGTCAGACTCTGAACCCTGGTAGGACGTGATGAAGTCTTTGCGTGGCATGCCGCAAACCTTCACTGCAATGCGCATGATCTCGCGTTCCTGGTCGCGCACCGCAGCCAGGATGTTGCGGGGGGTGTCGGTCAGTGGATCGGACACGCGCGGCGTGAGCTTGAAGAATTTGAACAGCTCGCCGAGTTTTTCCATCTCTTTGATGGCGGCTTTGTCGGTACGCCCATTTTCGGCGATGACTTTTTCTGTTTTGTTGAACTGTCGTTTCAGCGCGGTAAAGCGCTTTTTGGCCTCTACCGGATCCGGCCCGGTGTCGGTTTCCTCGTCATCATCGTCAGTTGAATTTGCTGCATTTTGCTGTGCTTCTGCGACTTCTGCTGCGGATGGTACATGTTCTGCGGGATCGAGATAGCCCACCATGATGTCGCTCAGGCGGCGTTCTTCCTTGGTGACCAGGGCATATTCGTCGAGGATCTTTTTGACGGCGCCGGGATAGTGGGCCAGCGCGGCCATCATTTCGCGAATACCTTCTTCAATACGCTTGGCGATAACGATCTCGCCTTCGCGGGTGAGCAGCTCTACCGTGCCCATCTCGCGCATGTACATGCGCACCGGATCAGTCGTGCGGCCGGCTTCAGTTTCAACTGCGGCCAGTGCGGCAGCCGCTTCTGCGGCAGCGATGTCATCGGCGGAGGAGTCGCCTTCAGTCATCAACAGCTCATCGGCATCGGGCGCAGATTCAAACACTTGAATGCCCATGTCGTTGATCATTTGAATGATGTCTTCTACCTGATCGGGATCAGAAATATCCTCTGGCAGGTGATCGTTGACCTCAGCGTAGGTCAGGTAGCCCTGTTCCTTACCTTTGGCGATAAGGTCCTTCAGGCGGGACTGTTGTTGCACGACGTCAGTCATTAAGCGGACACCTTCAAAAAGCGAAAAAAAATTAGCCGGCGATTATAACCGGAATGCCTTGCGCCAACCACTGTAGACGCTGTTAATTTAGCGAAATTTGGCGCTTTCAGGGCGCCGTTTAAGCGCCGTTCAAGCGCAATAGCGGATTATCTTTATATGAGGTCGAAACGGCGCAGCTCAAGGCGGGCATCACACCAAATATTGCACCCGGCCGGCTGACGAGTCATGAAATCAGGTTTTGCGATTATTTCTTTGTGCGTCGCGCAGCTGTTTCTCCTGCAGCATCTCTCTCAAACGTTGCTTTTCCAATTCGCTCACACCAGCGTAGTTGGTGCCCTTGAGTTTGTCGACCTGAGCAGCAAGTTTTGAGCGATGTGGTAATTGCGCCAGAGAATTTATGGTATCGATAAACTGTTGCTCAATGCCTTCAACCGGAATGAGGCGCTCTTGTCCGGCCAGTCGATTCAGTAATTCTCCTTCAACAGTGCCGTACCAGTGCCCCAACAGCATTGCCGTGCTGGATTCCGGACGACGCCGCAGCAGATCCAGCAATTCTTTCAGCAAATAGACATCTTCTCCCTCCAGCTCGGCCAGCTGTGCCGATTCTGCCAGTTGCGCGATGTCCGGTTGGTGCAGCAGTAAAGCGATAGCGGCCTGTGCAAGATTGCTGTAACCGCTGGCTTTTGCCGGGCGCCGTGGTGCTGGCGGCTGGTAATCATCCTGGCCTGCGGCATGGTCTGCAGGCGGCGCGTCGTCGTAGTCGGGGGACGGTTCGCCCTCGTAGCGTTGGGAACCCGGGTTGCCCGGGCCGTGCGGATAGTCGCCAGGCTCCTGCGAAGGCTCTTCAGCGGGCGCGGGTGGTGGCGTTTGCAGTTTCATCAGGCTGCTTAATTCCAGCCCGGTGCGTTGCGCCAGTGACTGGAACATCAGTTGCTGGTAAACGCCTTCTGGAATCTGCCTGATCAGCGGTAGCGCGAGCTTGCTCAGGCGGGCGCGTCCGTCCAGGGCTCTGGTGTCCAGCCCTTCGCCGACTGCGTCGAACAGGAAGTCTTCCAGCGGCACCGCCGCCTGCACCAGTTGTTCGAAGTGGGCGGCACCTTGCCCGCGCACCATGGTGTCCGGGTCCTCGCCCTCGGCCAGAAACAGAAAGCGCGCCTGGCGGCCATCTTCCATGCACGGCAGGGCGGCCTCGAGGGCCCGAAAAGCCGCTTTCCGGCCAGCCTCATCGCCATCGAAACAAAACACCACTTCCGGTACGACCCGATACAGCCGCCCCAGGTGTGTTTTGCTGGTGGCGGTGCCCAGGGTTGCGGTGGCGTTGCTGATCTCGTGTTGGGCCAGGGCGATGACATCCATATAACCCTCAACTACCAGTATTTTCTCCAGGTTGCGGTTTGCTTTGCGCGCCTGGTAAAGGCCGTAGAGCTCGCGACCCTTGTGGAATATGTCGGTCTCGGGCGAGTTGAGATACTTGGGTTTGTCATCGCCCAGCACGCGGCCGCCAAATGCAATGACCCTGCCGCGCTGGTCGCGAATAGGGAAGACCACGCGATCACGAAAGCGGTCGTAGAGCTTGCCCGCGTCGTTTTCTACCAGCATGCCGGTTTTTTTAAGCATTTCCCGGTGTTCTGCGGTATCGCCCAATGCCTTGAGCAGGTTGTCCCAGCCGGGCGGTGCAAAGCCCAGGTCAAATTGCTTGGCGATAATGCCAGTCAGGCCGCGCTGCTTGAGGTAGTCCACTGCACGGTGTGCCTGTGGATGCTGGCGCAATTGCAGTTGATAGAACTTTGCCGCCTGCTCCATCAGGGCGTACAGCGCTTTGTTGCCCTGTTCTCTGGCGGCCCGCTGCTGGCCGGCGCGGCCTTCTTCTCGTGGGACTTGCAGGCCGACGCTGCTGGCGAGGCTCTCAACGGCCTGTGGGAAGTCGATGTTCTCGTAGTCCATCACAAAGCCGAGGGCGTTGCCACCGGCTCCGCAACCAAAGCAATAGTAGAACTGTTTTTCGGGGTTTACGCTGAAAGAGGGTGTCTTTTCGTCATGAAACGGGCAGCGCGCGCTGTAGTTCTTGCCGGATTTTTTGAGTTTTACACGACGGTCTATCACCTCGACGATGTCGACGCGGTCCAGCAGGTTGTCCAGAAATGTTTGGGGTATCAGTCCTGCCATCAATGTTGCGCTGGCGTTAGGGTAGCGGGGTATTGAACCACGCCCGGGGTGGAAAGTTTAGTGCATTGATCCGGACGGATCAGCTGGTCAACCGGGCTTTCACCAGTTTGCTGACGGCGCCGATGTCCGCGCGGCCCTGCAGTTGGGGTTTGAGTTGACCCATCACTGCGCCCATGGCCTGCATGCCCTGAGCGTCGCTGGCGGCGATTGCCTCGTCTACCAACTTTGTCAGTTCTTCTTCGCTGAGTTGTGCGGGGAGAAATTCCTGAATAACGGCGATTTCTGCTTTTTCCTGGTCGGCCAGTTCCTGGCGACCTGCACTTTCATACTGCTCGATAGAGTCACGGCGCTGTTTCAGCATCTTGTCAAGCACACTGAGAACGCGAGCGTCATCCAGCTCGATGCGTTCGTCAACTTCAATGCGCTTGAATTCCGCCTGCATAAGCCGTATCGCGCCAAGGCGTTCCTTGTCGCGGGCTTTCATTGCGTCTTTCATGGCCGCCTTGATAGTGGCGGTGAGGGCCTGATCGCTCATGCGGGCAGTGCAGCGTTCGTCGTGCCTAGTACAGACGCACGCGCTTGCGGTTTTCGCGAGACAACTTCTTGAGGTGACGTTTCACAGCGGCAGCGCCGGCGCGCTTACGCACAGTGGTAGGCTTCTCGTAGTGCTCGCGCTTGCGGACTTCTGCCAGTACACCGGCTTTTTCACAAGAGCGCTTGAAACGACGCAGTGCAACGTCAAAGGGCTCGTTTTCTTTAACCTTGATATGAGGCATTAACTCTTTACCTGTCATGTAGTTACAGTAAGACCAGCCGCAATGTGGCCGGTGTTACCCGAAAGGGCGCGCAGTTTATACTTATCGTCGCCGTTTTGCAAAGGGCCCGTGGCCGTCAGGTTGCCGGTGCTGAAGCGGAAATTTGGCCGCTCGCGACTGGCCCGGCAGGTGTGCAGCCAGTATCATGCACGGCTTCTGTAAAAGGGTATCTGGAATGCTGATTCTGGGGCTTGAAACCTCCTGCGACGAAACGGGCGTTGCGCTCTACGACACCGGGCGCGGCCTGCTGGCGCACGCCCTGTTCAGCCAGGTGGATATCCACGTGGAATACGGTGGTGTAGTGCCTGAACTGGCCTCGCGCGATCACGTGCGTAAAACGCTGCCGCTGGTCGACGAAGTTCTTGCCCGGGCAAATTGCAGTGCCACTGACATCGATGCGGTGGCCTACACCGCTGGCCCCGGTCTCGTGGGGGCATTGATGGTGGGTGCCACACTGGCGCGCGCCCTAGCCTGGGGCTGGGGAGTGCCCGCGCTGGGCGTGCATCATATGGAAGGACACTTGCTGGCACCGATGCTCGAGGATGATCATCCTGAGTTCCCGTTTGTGGCATTGCTGGTATCTGGCGGACACACGCAGTTGGTGCGCGTTGACGGAATTGGGCAGTACACCATGCTCGGCGAGTCCCTGGACGATGCCGCCGGCGAGGCCTTCGACAAGGCGGCCAAGATGCTGGGTTTACCCTACCCGGGCGGCCCTCACATTGCCCGCCTGGCCATCGACGGCGATCCGCAGCGCTTCGACTTCCCGCGGCCCATGGTGAACCGGCCGGGCCTGGATTTCAGTTTCAGCGGCCTGAAGACTTACACCCTCAATACGGTTTCTGCCTGCCGCGAAGCGGGTGAGCTGACGCAGCAGGACAAGTGCGATATCGCGCGGGCTTTCGAAGAAGCGGTGGTTGCCACGCTGGTGATCAAGTGCCGCCGCGCACTGCGCCAGGAAGCGCTCAAAACGCTGGTGATTGCCGGCGGAGTGAGTGCTAACTCTAATCTCAGGTCAAGCCTGGAAAGGGCTCTTGCAAAGGAAGGTGCGCGAGTTTTTTATCCCGCCCCTGCCTTCTGCACGGACAACGGCGCCATGATTGCCTACGCCGGAGCACAGCGTCTGCAGGCCGGGCAGGTGGATGATGCCAGCGCACGGGTGAGGCCGCGGTGGCCGATGGAAGAGTTGCCGCCGCTGGGGCAGGGTGCCTGAATGGATACCGTGTTTATCCAGGGACTGCGAGTAGATACCGTTATTGGTGTGTACGACTGGGAGCGCAACATACGCCAGACGCTGGTTCTGGATGTTGAGTTGGCCGGCGATAATCGTAAAGCCGCGGCGAGCGATGCAGTTGAGGATGCACTGGATTATGCCGCTATCTCGACGCGCATTCTGGCGTTTGTAGAAGCCAGCAGTTACCAGCTGATCGAGACCGTGGCAGAGGACGTTGCGGCACTGGTAATGAGTGAGTTTGGAGTTTCATGGATCAGTCTGCGGGTGTCCAAGCCGGGTGCTGTGAAGCAGGCAGGCACAGTCGGCGTGTCGATCGAGCGGGGGACGCGCAGCTGATGGCCGACGTGTTCCTGGGGGTGGGCAGCAACATCGAGCGTGAGCGCTATATCGTCGCCGGACTTGATGCGCTGCACGGACTGTTCGGCGAACTGGCCCTGTCATCAGTCTACGACAGCGACGCTATTGGCTTTGATGGACGCCCGTTCCTGAACCTCGCAGTGAGAGTGACTACTCACTTCAGCGTGGCTGAGCTGTATAGAAAACTGCGTCACATTGAAACTGAACATGGCCGCCTGCCCGATGCCACACGTTTCAGCGCGCGTCAGCTCGATATCGACATCCTTACCTATGACGACTGCAATGCGGTGATTGACGGCGTTGAATTGCCGCGCGGCGAGATTTTGCAGAATGCGTTCGTGCTGTGTCCGCTGGCTGAGTTGGCCCCGGACTGCCGGCACCCGGCTAATGGCAGGACTTACGCGCAGTTATGGCATGGCTTTGATCACAGTTCGCAGCCGCTGCAGAAGGTCAATTTTGCGTGGCGCGGGCGCCAGATTTCCCGGGCAGACGGGTAGAGCGCGCCTCAATCAGGGGTGGCTCCATCAGGGGTGACTCCATCAGGGGTGACCCCGGCAGACTTTCGCAGCGTTTCCAGTTGCCTTTCGCGCTCTTTGCCAATGGCCTCTCCCAGGGCTTTGCCGGTGATGCCTGACCCCTTGAAGTGCGCCGCGCTGACACCCTGCGCGATTGCCAGTGCCCGTCGCAGGTAATCCGTTTGTGGATAGTTGCGATCTTCCAGCCCCAGCCGGCCGCGTGAGTCTGCTTCGCAGGCCAGCAGAAATGCCTCAAACCGATCAGGCCGGCGCAGCGCATCGGTGGCCGTCAGTAGCTTGAGCAAGGTTTTGCCACGCAATTCCAGTGCGCGATGGCAATGGGTATGGAACTCGCACACCTTGAGCGCCAGGTCACGATGTTGATTGGGCACTTTCAGCCGCTGGCATAGCGTTTTGATGAGTGCCAGCCCGCGGTGCTCATGGGCAATATGACGTGGCCATTCAGCTTCAGGCGTGGTGCCCTTACCGAGGTCGTGTACCAGAACAGCGAAGCGTACGTCGGTATCCTTGCTCAGTTTCACGGCCTGTTGCAACGCCATCAGCGTGTGTATGCCGGTATCGATCTCCGGGTGATGTTGAGCCGGTTGCGGCACGCCGAACAGGCGCTCCAGTTCGGGTGCCAGCACTGCCAGCGCCCCACATTCGCGCAGTACCTCGATGGCGGTCTCGGGGTTGCGCTCGCCCAGCGTCCGGTCGATTTCAACCCAGATTCGCTCTGTGCTGAGGTGCTGCAGTTCTCCCTGGTCCACGATTTGCGACATGAGAGACACGGTTTCTGGCGCCACGCTGAATCCCAGATGCGCATAGCGAGCAGCAAAACGCGCGGTGCGCAGCACCCGCAGTGGATCTTCCACGAAGGCCTCAGACACGTGACGCAGCACCCGCGCCTGCAGATCCTGTTGGCCACCGTAAGGATCGATCAGTTCGCCGCTCTCGGTACGCGCAATGGCGTTGATGGTGAGGTCGCGGCGCATCAGGTCCTGCTCCAGCGTCACGCCCGGGTCGCAATCCACCGCAAAGCCGGTATAGCCATGGCCGCGCTTGCGTTCCGTGCGCGCTAGCGCATATTCCTCTTTGCTTTGCGGGTGCAGGAATACAGGGAAGTCTTTGCCCACCTGCTGGTAACCCAGCGCCAGAAGATCCTCAGGTCGGGCCCCCACCACCACCCAGTCGCGCTCCTTGACCGGGTACTCGAGTAATTCGTCGCGCACTGCGCCGCCTACCAGATAGGTTTTCATGCCGGCAGTTTACCGTTGCGCATGGCGCGGGTCATGTATGACGTGGGTTACGCAGCGCATTGGCCGCTGCTGCACTGGCAGCGGGTCAGCGTATTGGACTCGAGATTCAACAGGGACATGGCGCCGCCCCACACGCAACCGGTGTCCATGCCGATGGCGTTGGGGGTATCGGTCTTGCCCTCGATAGAGGCCCAGTGCCCGAAGATGATTTTGTCGTTGGCGGTTTTCCTGTTGGCGTGGCTGAACCAGGCAGAGACCTTGCAGCCATTGAACAGCGCGTTGTTATCAGGGCTGGTGCCCTTGCTTTGCAGATCCAGCACGCCCTTGCTGGTGCAGTAGCGCATGCGGGTCAGGTAGTTGGTGATCACCCGCAGTCGCACCATGCCGGTCAGGTCATCAGACCACACGGCGGGCTCGTTGCCGTACATGGTGCGCAAAAACTCGGTGCATTGCGGGCTTTGCAACACCGTGTGCACTTCCTGGGCCCTTGCCGCGGCATCCTCAATACTCCACTGCGGTGGAATACCGGCGTGCACCATGGTGTAACCGTGCTGCTGGTGGATCAGCGGCTGGTGCAGCAGCCAGTTCAGCAGTGTATCGCGATCAGGCGCATCGAGAATCGGCTGCAGCGTATCGCCGCGGCTTAACTTGCGCACACCGGCAGCGACGGCCAACAGGTGCAGATCGTGATTGCCCAGAACCACCACCAGATTGTCACGCATGGCGTACATATAGCGCAGCGTTTTGAGGCACTTGGGGCCGCGATTGACGATATCCCCCACCGACCACAGCAGGTCTTTGTCGGGTTTGAATGACACCTGTTTCAACAGGCACTTGAGCGGTTTCAGGCAGCCCTGAATATCACCGACAACGTAGGTGCTCACAACGCGCCCTAGTTGAGGGCCGTGGGGGTATGCAGGGTGAAAGCCGCTATCGGGACTTCAAACTGCGGCAGATCGGCGGGATCAAGCTCCATCGGCTCGCGCACGACCATGTAATAGCTCCCTTCCATACAGCCCACAGGTGTCGGCAGGGTAGCGCCGCTGGTGTAGCGGAATGACTCGCCGGGTTGGATAACCGGTTGCTCGCCAACCACGCCTTCGCCACGTACTTCCTGGGTGTCATTATCGGCATCGGTAATAATCCAGTGGCGTGACAACAGCTGTACGGGAACATCACCGTTGTTGCTGATGGTGATGGTGTAGGCAAACGTATACTGATCGTCATCCGGCCGTGAATGGCTGGGCAGGTAGGTGGTCATCACCTTGACGGCTACTGTGGCGGGATCAAATGCGATTTTATCCATGGATTGCGTTGGCTATGCTGATGAATTGAGTGAGTTCCAGAGTCTCTGCGCGCGCGCCCGGGTCAATATCCAGTGCGGCCAGCCCCTCATCATCTATAAGACCTTTAAGGTTATTGCGCAAGGTTTTCCGTCTCTGGGCAAAGGAGGCCTGCACCACGCGTCGCAGCTCATGGACATCACAGTCTGGCCAGGGGGTTGCCTGCCTGGGGGTCAATCTTACAATCGCTGACTGGACTTTGGGTGGCGGGAAGAAGGCCTCGGGGGGCACATCGAACAGGTGTTCTACTGCGCAATGGTACTGGCTCATGATGCCCAGCCGGCCCCAATGCTTGCTGCCGGGGGTGGCTGCGAGGCGCTGTACCACCTCCAGTTGCAGCATAAAATGCATGTCGGCAATGATGCCAACGTTGTCCAGCAGTTTGAATAACAGGGGCGTAGAGATGTTGTAGGGCAGATTGCCAACGATCCGCAGCGGCTTGTCGGCCTCAAACAGCTGGGCGAAATCAAACTTCAGTGCGTCCTCGCTGTGCAATCTGAAGCCCGGGTATACGCTGAAGGCGGCCAGCAGACCGGCGATGAGGTCGCGGTCCAGTTCAATCACATCCAGTTGGCAGCCGCTGTCGATGATGGCTTCCGTGAGTGCGCCCTGTCCGGGACCTATCTCTACCACATGATCATCAGCGCTGGCATGAATCGCATTCGCAATGGCGCTGATGACGCCGCCATCGCGCAGGAAATTCTGACCGAAGCGCTTGCGCGGGCGATGGCTGGAAGGGGGGTTGGCCATGCGTCTAGCGGCTCATCTCAATGGCGATTGCCAGCGCCTGCGCAAGGCTGCCCGCATCAGCCTGACCACTGCCGGCAACGTCCAGCGCTGTGCCGTGGTCAACGGAGGTGCGCACGATTGGCAGGCCCAGCGTGATGTTCACGGCGTTGCCAAAGCCGGCGTATTTGAGCACCGGGAGACCCTGGTCGTGATACATGGCGAATACGGCGTCGCACTGGGTCAATACCTTGGGCTTGAATGCGGTATCGGCCGGCAGTGGGCCCTGCAACTGCATGCCCTGGTCGCGTAGCGTTTCCAGTGCCGGGATGATCGTGTCGATTTCCTCGCGACCCATGTGCCCGCTTTCGCCAGCATGAGGGTTCAGCCCCAGTACTGCGATTCTCGGTTGCTTGATGCCAAAGCGCGTTTGCAGATCATGATGCAGAATGCCCAAAGTTTGCTGCAGCAGGGTAGCCGTGATTGCCCCGGGTACGTCTTTCAGCGCGAGGTGCGTTGTGGCCAGCGCCACGCGCAGTTGATCCGTTGCCAGCATCATGACGACGCGTTCTGTCGCGGTGGCTGCGGCGAGGAACTCGGTGTGCCCGGTAAAGGCGATGCCGGCATCGTTGATCACGGATTTTTGCACTGGCGCAGTGACCATGGCGTCGTATTGATCCGCCAGACAGCCATCCACGGCCGCCTGCAGCGTCGCTACCACGTAAGCCGCGTTGGCACTGTCCAGTGTTCCGGCAGTAACCGGTTTGGTCACCGGTATCGGGTGTATGGTCAAAGTCCCCGCTGCCTGGGGTTTAGCGGCGCTGGCGTTATCCAGCGGCAGGAGGGTGATCGGCACGCCGAGAAGAGCGGCCCGTTGCTGCATCATGTCGGGATCTGCAATAACCACCAGCTCAGCGCTGTGCGCCTGCTGGGCCAGGGTCAGGATAATGTCAGGCCCGATACCGGCGGGTTCACCGGCGGTTATTGCAATGCGTGGTATAGCCACGGGCGTGTTACTTGATGTCGACGAAGGCTTCGTCACGGATCTGGCGCAACCAGGCGTCCAGCTCTTCCTGGTATTTACGGTTATGCAGGTACTCCATAGCAACCGAACGTCTGGCCTCTTCGGTCATGTTGTGCTCGCGCCGATCCTCAACCTGCAGGATATGCCAGCCAAATTGTGTTCTCACCGGATCAGAGATTTCCCCGATAGCGGTTTCTTTCATGGCGGCCTCAAACTCCGGCACCATCTGGCCGGAGCTGGTCCAGCCCAGTTCGCCGCCTTCCTGCGCGGAGCCGATGTCTTCGGAATATTCCCTGGCCAACTCGCCAAAGTCATCGCCCGACAGCGCGCGGCGCTTCAGACTGGCCACCAGCTCTTCTGCCTGGGCATCACTCATGATTTCTGAGGGTTTTACCAGAATGTGGCGTACTTTGGTTTGTTTCACCAGCTGTTCGCCACCGCGTTGTTCTTTCATATAGACCAGGTGAAAGCCGCTGTCGCTGCGGATCACATCGGAGGTGGTGCCGGTCTCCAGCTGTGGTGCCACATCTGCAAACAGGGACGGCAGGTCGTCCAGCTTGCGCCAGCCGAGATCACCGCCACTTAAGCTGTAGTTGCCGGTTTTTGCGCTGACCACCTGTTCGAAAGGCTCGCCGGCGCGAATGCGGCGCAGCTGTTTATTGGCGAAAGCTTCTGCGGCATCGATGGTGGCCTGGCTGTCATCGGGTGACACGGCCAACAGTGCATGCATGATGTGATACTCGGGCTGCGTCATCTTTTGCCCTTCTTCCGTGGCCAGGAAGTTGTCTACCTCCTGGTCAGAAATCTGGATACGCTGGTTGACGTTGCCGCCCTGTACGCGCTGCACGATCATCTCGCGCCGGATCTGCTCGCGCATATCAAAGTACGACTGGCCCTGTTGTTCCAGCGCCGTCCTGAACTGATCCAGCGTCATCCGGTTCTGCGCGGCAATGCGCTGCATGGACGCATCGAGTTGTGCGTCGGAGATGCGCACGCCGGCGCGGGTGCCCTTTTGCAGCTGAATACTTTCCAGTATCAGGCGATCCAGTGTCTCGCGGATCAGTGTATCTTCCGGCGGCAGGTCGACGCCGCGGGCTTCCAGGTTCTGGGTAATCGCGGTGATGCGTTCGCGCAGCTCGCTGGCCATCACCACGTCGTCATCGACGATAGCAACCACCTGATCGATGATCTCGGTTTGCGCATGCGTGATCGTTGCAAGTGCCGTGGCGCAGGCCAGGCTTATTGCGAGCATTACAGATTTAATAGTCACTTTCTTCAAAACCTCGGATCATATCCTCCATGATGTTGGTGATTCGATTGCCAAAACCACCCATGCCCTTGAGGATAAATTGCACCTGGAAGGAGTTTTCCCGCTCCAGGTTGGGATTGCTGAAATCAGGGACTTGCCCTGTTACGTTGTCATAGTAGCGCAGGTTCAGGAGCCGCATTTTCCAGCAACAGGCGTCATATTCAAGCCCGATCATGTCCTGCACGCTGATATTCGCCTGCAGACTGTAGTCGAGAGCGGCAAAGAATGCCCAGTTCTTGTTCAGCGGCATGTAGGCAGAGAAATGTGCCTCTTCCGTTACCTGCCGCAAATTCAATGTACTCAGCGGCCTGCGGTAAGAGTAACCCACGTTGAACACACTGCCGTTGTCGCGTTTGTAGCTGGTCAGGAAATAACCCGCATTCATGTTGCCGGAATAAGGATCCCATACCAGGTTAGTCCGCAAATCCAGCCGTTTGTTCGGGCTGAAGCTCACTTCGCCCGCGATTTCCGAGCCAGACTGATCCAGCGATTCATCGGTGGGCAGCAGGCGAACCTTGCGATCCCGGAAATAGAATATCTGCCCGATACTCGCGCTGAGCAGTCGTTGCCCCGTCTCGCTGTCGATGTAGCGGGTAGTCACACCCAACGACAGCTGGTTGGCGTCATCCAGGCGGTCGCGGCCAGAGAAACGGGTTTCGCGGAACAACTGGTTGTAGTTGAAGGTCAGTTCCGCGCTGTCAAAGTCCGGCTGGTCGGTTTGTTCATCGTAGCCGCTGTACAGGTAGTAGAGCCGCGGCTCCAGCGTCTGCACCAGGTTTTTGTTGGCAAAGCTGGTGGAGCGTTCAAATACCAGACCACCGTCGACGCTTGCCAGGGCGGATCCCGCAGACGGTTTATCGTCAGTAAAAAAAGTGCCGTCACTGAGGTCGTAGTTCAGCTGGCGGTATTTGATTTTCGGAGTCACAAAACCGTATTGCCACAGCATGGGATAGGTGACGCCTGCTTCAGCGTAAAGGCGCTGGCCGGTGACACGATTCTCGTCAGTGTCGAAGTTGGAGTACTGCGCGACAAAAATCGGTTCCAGTTCAAACGGCGTGCCACGACCGCGATACTGGCCGGTGAGCTGGGGCAGTTTTTTGTAATCGTCCCCGATGTCGTCCGCCAATGATTGAAACTGCTGCATATCGAGATTGATAAGCCAGTCGTCGCCGAGATAATCCAGCGAGGCCAGCTGCAGGAGGCTGGTGCGGCGCTGGTTTTCCAGGTTGGCGGTTTCCAGATCTTTCATGTAGTCGACGTCGCTCGCCTTGCCGTAATCAATGCGCGAGCGCCAGCGCTCGTTAAACAGTCCGTTCTGTTTCACGACAGCCAGCCAGCGGTCGCTGCTGCGCTGGTCAGGCAACTGGTCTTCATAGCGTTTATCGTTGGCCATGTAGGCGCCACCGATGCTCCACAGACCAATGTACGGGTTCAGGTAGCGCAGGATGACTTCGTGATTGGTGCCGCGTTCTTCGATATAACGCGGTGCATACAGCGCGTCGTAGTTGGGAGCCAGATTGATATACACAGGCACTGAAATATCCAGCCCGCCGTTGCTGTCGTTGCCCCAGTCCGGCCACAGCAGCCCCGTCTTGCGTCTGTCATCAATGGGAAAGCTCGCCCACGGGGTCCAGAAAACGGGGACATCAGCCACACGCAGTTGCGCGTTGCGCACGGTAGCCACGCCCTCATCGAGGTTCAGTTCGAGGTTTTCAGCCTTGATGGCCCAGGTTTTGTCACCCGGAGCACAGTAGGTGAAGCTGCCATCATGAACGTGAATAACGCCTTCACCATCGCGCTCCAGCATGTCAGCGCTGCCGCGCAGATGGTCTTCATGCAGCAGGAAATGGCTGCCCTGTACCGTTGCTTCGCCGGTCTCGGAAAACAGCTCGGCCTGTTCCCCGCGCAGCAGCAGGCCGGGCTCGCGCAGCGTCACGTTGCCGGTGAGCAGCGCAGAGCGTTTTTCCCGATCGACCACGGCGGTATCCGCCTTGAGATGACGATAGCCCTGCACGGCTTCCACGCCGCCAGTGAGGATGACGGTGTCCCCGCGCATCTCGGTGGCGTTGGTGAGCGCCTCGATATCAGATTCTTCGGGGGCGATGCCCTGATCGGCGCCGGCCAGCGGGTCCACGTAGCGGCCTTCGCATTGCTGGCAGCGGATGCTGTGCTGATCCTCGGGTAACTGATCGATAGGCACCCAATCCAGCTTCTCTGCCGACAGCGCTTTTGTGTTTGACCTGGCGTCCGGCTCAGCATCCGACTCTTTGTTATGCTGCGCAAACGCGACGGCAGGCAATAACAGGCTGACAACAACGGCAAGACGTCCTGCTCGGTTGCGTGCAAGGCCGGGAATCGGTCTGGCAAAGTCGGTTATCATTAGTTATTGGGGCTTGTTTGCGGGACAAACGCGGATTCTAAAGCATCGCCCCGGCATTGTCCGTCAAATTTTGAACCAGGAGAACATCTTGCCCTCCAATTCTGCCTCCAAAGACCTTGTGTTGTGGGCGTTGGCGTCATTGCCGCCAGCCGTGGTGGAAGAGCGACCCGCTCTCAGCGTGGTGGCTGGCGATGCCAGCAGCCGGCGATATTTTCGCCTGGCCACCGACAGCAGCAGTTACATCGTCGTTGAGGCGCCGCCTGCCACAGAAAAGAATGCCGAGTTTGTTGCCATCAGGGCACTGCTGGAACACGCGGATATTCGTGTGCCCATGCTGCATGCGGCAGATTTACAGCACGGTTATCTGTTACTCGAGGATTTGGGTGACCAGACCTTGCTGCCCCATCTGAACGATCACTCGGCGCGCAGGTACTATGGCACTGCACTGCAGATCCTGCATAAACTGGCGGCAATCAAGCCGGCTGATCCGGCGTTTCCGCGCTATGACGCGGCGTTACTGAGCGAAGAGCTTGGCCGGTTCGACGAATGGTTTGTGCAGGGTCTGCTGCAACACTCGCCGGATTCCAGCGGCCGCGCCGCAATGAGCGCCCTCTCTGGCAACCTGATAGCAAGTGCGCTGGAGCAGCCAGAGGTGCTGGTGCATCGGGATTTCCACAGTCGCAACCTGATGCTACAACCCGATGAGCAGTTGGCGGTGATTGATTTCCAGGACGCTGTCATTGGTCCGCTCACCTACGATCTGGTATCTCTGCTGCGCGATTGCTACATACAGTGGCCCGCTGATCAGGTACGCGGCTGGGCCCTTGAGTATCGCTATCAATTGCCCGCGGAAGTTCTTGCGCCTGGTGTGTCCGACGACGCCTTCCTGCAGTGGTTCGACTGGATGGGCCTGCAGCGGCACATCAAAGTGCTGGGCACGTTTGCCCGGCTGTACCTGCGTGATGGCAAAACTGCTTATCTGCAGGACTTACCATTGGTGCTCGACTACGTGCGCGAGGTACTGGGTGTCTACCGCGATCAGAACGCGGCCTTTGCCGGGTTTGCCGACTGGTTCAGTCAGGCGCTGGAACCCGCGATTGCACAACAGGCCTGGAGCGCCGCACCATGAAAGCCATGTTGCTGGCGGCCGGCGTGGGCGAGCGTATGCGCCCCCTGACAGATCACACTCCCAAACCCCTGCTGCGTGTGGGTGGTGTGCCATTGCTGGAGCGGCATATCCGCCGACTCGCCGATGCAGGTGTCACGGAGCTTGTTATCAATGTCTCGCACCTGGGGCAGCAGGTGATGGATTATTGCGGCAGCGGAGAGCGCTGGGGTGTGCGGATTGCCTGGTCCTGTGAAGAAACTCCGCTGGAAACCGCCGGCGGTATCGTAAAGGCCCTGCCGTTGCTGGGTGAGCAGCCTTTCGCGATCATCAATGGCGATGTCTGGACGCAGTATCCGTTTGAGCAGCTGACAACACACCGTCTGGCCCAGGGTTTAACCGCCCATCTGGTGATGGTTGATAACCCGCCTCAACATCCGCTGGGTGATTTCGTCATAGACGGTGCGGGCACCGTGCGAAAACGCAGCGCCGAGGTCGCAGGGCTGACCTATGCCGGCATTGGCATTTACACGGCGCAGTTCTTTACTGGCATAGCGCAGGGCAAGCTGGCCTTGCGGCCGCTGCTCGATACCGCGATTGATCGGCAGCTGATCAGCGCCGAGCACTATCGCGGCGCGTGGGAAGATGTCGGCACCCCCGAGCGTTTGCGGGCGCTGAATGCTCGGGTGAATGCTAAAGACACAGCCAAACGGTGAACCCCCGCAAGTAAACCGCTAGAATAGCGCCAGCCTACTAACGGAGTTCACCATGCGCGACTACCTCATTGCCCCGTCCATCCTGTCAGCCAACTTCGCCCGGCTGGGCGAGGAAGTCGATGCCGTGCTCGCCGCAGGCGCCGACGTGGTGCATTTCGACGTCATGGACAACCACTACGTGCCCAACCTGACCATCGGGCCGATGGTGTGCGAGGCCCTGCGCAAGCACGGTGTGACCGCCGATATTGATGTTCACCTGATGGTCAGCCCGGTTGATCAATTGATTGGTGACTTCGCCGCCGCCGGCGCGAGTTACATCACCTTTCATCCCGATGCCTCCACCCATGTCGATAGATCACTGCAGATGATTCGCGACGCGGGCTGTAAGTCAGGTCTGGTGTTTAATCCGCATATGGGGCTGGATGCGCTGCGCTATGTGATGGATAAAGTGGACATGATCTTGCTGATGTCGGTCAATCCCGGCTTTGGTGGCCAGTCGTTTATTCCAGGAACGCTGGATAAGCTGCGCGAGGCACGCGCCATGATTGACGCATCGGGTTACGATATTCGGCTGGAGATCGACGGCGGTGTAACGCCCAAAAATATCGCTGAAATTGCTGCGGCAGGCGCCGATACGTTTGTTGCTGGCTCGGCGATCTTTAATGCGCCGGATTATGCCGAAGTGATTACCCAAATGCGGGCTGCTCTGGCTTCGGTTTGAATGGCCGAGTTGGGGGGCGTTTCCGAGTGTGACCGCTGGCGCCCTTAGCGTGTGGCATGCACTCGCCAACGGTCACCCTCGAATACTCGGTCGTCGGCTATGTCTCCTTAATCTCGCCGGTAAAGGTGCAGAGCCGGCTTGCAGAGTAATAAGCAAGAACCCAGAATCCAGCAGCAGACGCAGGCTGAAACCCGGTTCCCCACCGAGTGGTCAGCATGTACAATGTCAGCCGTCCAATCCTGGAGAGCGCTGTGCAAACAGCAATGCGTAACAGCATCGAGTTATTGTCGATGCGCGAGGTCACTTGCTGGCGATGGTAGCCAGGGCACAGTTACGACCCCGAAACGCCGATTAATCTCCGAGGATACCTCATGACTCCGCAGGAATTTGCTGCGCTGGCAGCACAACAGTACAACCGCATTCCCGTCAGCCGAGAAGTGCTGGCCGACCTCGAAACACCGATCAGCGCTTACCGTAAAGTGGCTGAAGGCCCCTATTCGTATTTTTTCGAGTCTGTTCAGGGCGGAGAGAAGTGGGGGCGCTATTCCATTATCGGCCTGCCCTGTAAAACCCTGCTGAAAGTGTACGGTCATGAGGCCCAGATCTGGGAAGACGGCGTGTGCCTGAGCGCCGAACAGGTGGAAGACCCGCTGGCTTTTGCAGAATCTTTTCAACAACGTTACTGCACTGCGCCGCGCCCGGACCTGCCCGTTTTTCACGGTGGTCTGGTGGGTTACTTTGGCTACGACACGGTGCGTTATATCGAGCCGAAGCTTGCCGCGGGCGTGCCGGATGATGAGCTGGGTACGCCGGATATCCTGTTGATGGTATCTGAAGAAGTGCTGGTATTTGATAATTTGTCGGGCACCATTCGCATCATCGTGAATGTCGATCCTGCGCAGGAATCTGCTTTACAGCATGCGCAGCGGCGTCTGGACGCGTTGTTGGCGAGATTGCGCGAACCGATGCGTCCGCTGCCGGATGTGGCACTGGACGCGGCCGACAGTGAAGCGCTGGAGCGTGGCGCTGCATCCGGCGTGACCCAGGCGCAGTTCGAGTCGGGTGTAGAGCGCATCAAGGAATACATTCTGTCGGGCGACGTGATGCAGGTGGTGCCTTCCCAGCGCATGTCGATTCCTTTCACATCACCGCCGCTTAACCTGTACCGCGCTTTACGCAACCTTAACCCTTCGCCCTATATGTTTTTTCTTGATCTCGCAGACTTCCATATCGTGGGTTCATCGCCGGAGATTCTCGCGCGGTTGGAAAAGGGTATGGTAACGGTGCGCCCGTTGGCCGGCACCCGGCGCCGCGGCCAGAGTGATGAGGAAGACGCGGCGCTGGAAGCTGATCTGCTGGCCGACCCCAAAGAAATTGCCGAGCACCTGATGTTGATAGACCTGGGGCGCAATGATGTCGGACGCATTGCGCAGACAGGCTCGGTGGATTTGACCGATAAAATGTCAGTGGAGCGATACTCGCACGTGATGCACATTGTCTCCAATGTCACTGGTCGCTTGCAGCCCGGCTTGTCAGCCATTGACGTGCTGCGTGCCACTTTACCGGCTGGCACGCTCAGTGGTGCCCCGAAAATTCGTGCGATGGAGATCATCGACGAGCTCGAAACGGTAAAGCGTGGCGTTTACGGTGGCGCCGTGGGCTATCTGTCGTGGGCCGGCGATATGGATACCGCTATCGCAATTCGTACCGCCGTCATCAAGGATGAGCGACTGTATGTGCAGGTTGGCGCGGGTGTTGTCGCGGATTCTGTGCCACGCCTGGAATGGGAAGAAACACACAACAAGGCGCGAGCGATGTTTCGTGCCGCCTCGATGGTGATCGCCGGACAGGAGTCCCGGTCGTGAACCTGGAGCAACTGCTGGAGGCGCTGGCGAGCGAGCAGGATTTATACGGTGTGCTGGATGAGGCTTTCCTGCCGTTGGATCGTGAGCATATTCGCCGCTCCAATAATATCCGCCTGATTCCCCACAAGCGCTTTCGCCAGGGTGGCAAGCACTCCTACGCCGAATGGGCCCATGTGGTAGGTATTTTCCAGACGCTGCTGTTTTTGCACTTGAAAGGCAGTGAGGATAATCGCGTTCTTGATATCGGTTGCGGCTGGGGGCTGATGGGTATCGCCGCTGAGCCGTTTATCGGCGCGCACGGCCAATATACCGGAATTGATGTGGAGCCATCCGCAATAGCGTTTTGTCGCAGCCATTATCCGTCCGGGTTGTTCGAATTTATTGAGTTTGACGTCTCCAACGCCCTCTATGCGCCGGATCGGGTCGGTGAGCAGGCCGCATGGCCAGTGCCTGCAGACAGTTATGACATGGTGACGGCGCTCTCGGTGTGGACACATTTTCATGAGCGCGACGCGCTGTTCTACCTGCAGGAAGTGGCGCGGGTGCTAAAGCCCGGCGGTAAAGCCGTGATCAGCGCATTCCTGCTGGACGATGCCTATCAGCAATCGGTTGCGTCGCGGAACTCCCGGCCGGGCCGTTTTCACCGCCTGCCCCAGGACCGTTGGGTGTTTGATCAGACCATGGAAGGTTCCGGTAACTGGTATTATCCGGCGTGGGTTGATGTGCCGGAGCAGGCCATAGCGATCAATGAACAGGGGCTTGCGCAGCTGTTGGAGTCCGCCAACCTGCGTGTGCTGGAATCTCATCAGGGTAACTGGAAGGAAGTACCGGGTCTGTTTTTCCAGGATGTACTGGTGCTGCAAAAACCATGAGCGGTCGACTGACACATCCAGGCGGTGTTGGCATCTCCAGTGCAATCGTGGCGAGGTAGGATCCAATGTTATTGATGATCGACAATTACGATTCGTTTACCTACAACGTCGTGCAGTACCTGAGCGAACTCGGCGCTAAGGTGCACGTGGTACGCAACGATGAAATCAGCGTGAATGACATCGAGACTTTGGCTCCCGAGCAGATTGTGATTTCTCCCGGGCCCTGCACGCCGTCTGAGGCCGGAATTTCCATGGATGTCATCCGCCGCTACGCGGGAGCGTTGCCGATTCTGGGGATTTGTCTCGGACACCAGTGTATCGGTCAGGTTTATGGCGGCAAGGTGGTGCGCGCACGACAGGTGATGCACGGTAAAACGTCCCCTGTTCACCATCGCGGTGAAGGCGTGTTTCGTGGGTTGGGCGAGCCGTTCGAGGCGACCCGCTACCACAGCCTTGTGGTTGAGAAGCATAGCTTGCCTGATTGTCTTGAAGTGACCGCGTGGACACAGACTGACAGTGGCGATGTAGACGAAATCATGGGGCTGCGTCATCGGGAACTGTTGCTCGAAGGGGTACAGTTTCACCCGGAATCTATTCTTAGTGCGCACGGTCACGATCTGCTGCGCAACTTCCTGGAACAGCAAGGGGACTGATCGTATGAATATCCAACAGGCACTGTCCAGGCTGGTTGATAAGCAAAGCCTGACGCGAGATGAGATGGCGGCCGTGATGCGCCAGGTCATGTCTGGCGCGGCTACCGATGCCCAGATTGGCGGTTTGCTGATGGCGCTGCGTATAAAAGGCGAGAGTACCGACGAGATTGCCGGCGCTGCCCAGGTCATGCGCGAGCTCGCCACACCGGTTGTGGTGGATGATCCTCACCTTGTTGATCTGGTGGGTACCGGGGGTGATGGCGCGAACCTGTTTAATGTCTCTACGGCGTCCAGTTTTGTGGTGGCTGCCGCAGGCGGCAAAGTGGCCAAGCACGGTAACCGCTCTGTCTCCAGCACCAGTGGCAGTTCGGACGTGCTGGAGTACCTTGGTTTGCCGCTGGACCTGAACCCCGAGCAGGTGGCCAGGACGATTACTGAAGTGGGTGTGGGGTTCATGTTTGCGCCGGCCCATCACCGTGCCATGCGCTATGCCATAGGGCCGCGCAAGGATCTGGGCCTGCGCACCGTGTTTAATATCCTGGGGCCGCTGACCAATCCTGCGGGCGTGAAACGCCAGGTGATCGGCGTGTTTTCCCCCGACCTGTGTCTGCTGATGGCGCAGGTGCTGCAAGCACTGGGTGCTGTGCACGCGATGGTTGTGCATTCGGATGATGGGCTGGACGAGATCTCCATTGCCGCCGGTACCGCCGTGGCCGAACTGCGCGATGGCAACATTACCCAGTACCACATTACGCCGGAAGAATTTGGTTTTACGCGCAGCAGCCTGGACGGGTTGTCAGTGGCAAGTGCAGCAGAATCGGCCGAGTTGATTCGCAGCGCGCTGCGCGGTAATGATGATGAAGCGTCAGTCAAAGCTGCGGCAATGCTGGCGCTGAATGCCGGCGCAACTATTTACGTGAGCGGTGTTGCGCCCACCCTGGCCGACGGTGTTGCGATGGCCAGTGATGTCATCGACAGCGGGCAGGCGCTGGAGAAGCTCAAGGAATTCATCGACTTTACTCAATTGATGCGCGCACAGGGCGCCGGATAATATGAACGCACCAACGATCTTGCGCAATATACTGGCCCGTAAACGCGAGGAGGTTGCCGCGCGTAGTGCGAAGGATTCGCTGTCCAGCCTGGAGCAACGCATCACTGAGCAGACGGCTACTCGTGGTTTTGCCGCGGCAATGCGCCAGTCGATTGAGCGGCAGTCTCCTGCTGTCATCGCCGAAGTCAAAAAAGCCTCGCCCAGCAAGGGTGTGATTCGCGCTGATTTTAATCCCGATGACATAGCACGCAGCTACCAGAGCGGCGGGGCCAGCTGTTTGTCTGTGTTGACCGATGTCGATTTTTTCCAGGGCAGCGACGCCTTTTTGCAACAGGCGCGGGCCGCCTGTGAATTGCCGGTGTTGCGCAAGGACTTCACGGTGGACTCCTATCAGGTCGTGGAGGCCAGGGCGATAGGCGCTGATGCTGTTCTGTTAATTGTTGCGGCGCTGGAGCAAAGCCAGATGGTAGAGCTGGCAGCAACAGCGCGCGAAGTCGGTGTTGACGTGCTGGTTGAAGTGCATGATCGTGACGAACTGGAGCGAGCGCTGGAATTGGAAAGCCCGCTGGTGGGTATCAATAACCGCGATTTGCATACCTTCGATATGCGTCTTGAGACAACACTGGATCTGCTGCCTTATATCCCGCAGGATCGACTGGTCATTACCGAAAGCGGCATTCACACCGCAGACGATGTGGCGCTGATGCGCGAGCACAGTGTGTATGGGTTTCTGGTAGGTGAGGCGTTTATGCGTGCTGAGCAGCCCGGCGAAAAATTGCGCGAGCTGTTTTTTACCTGAGCTGACCTGCGTCAACCTGTCATCGCGTACCGTAGACCACCATGGTCTTGCCGGCCACAGAGACCAGCCCATCCTGTTCCAGTGTCTTCAATACACGTCCCGCCATTTCACGCGAGCAGCCAACGATCTTGCCGAGCTCCTGTCGGGTGATCTTTATCTGCATACCGTCGGGGTGTGTCATGGCATCGGGTTCGCGGCACAAATCCAGCAGAGTGTGCGCAATGCGACCGGTAACATCCAGGAAAGCCAGGTCAGTCAGCTTGCGGGTGGTCTGACGCAGACGCTTGCCCAGCTGGCGCGAAATGGCATACAGGATATCGGGGAACTGGGCGCGAATCTGGTGAAAGCGCTCGTAAGAAATCTTGGCAACTTCGCACTGTGTTTTAGCCACGACCATGGCACTGCGCACCTGGGCCTCGTCATCAAACAGCCCCATCTCTCCGACAAAGTCGCCGGGGTTGAGATAGGTGACGACCATCATGTGGCCCTCCTGCGTCTCGTCCTCAACCATCACTGATACTGATCCGTCGAGAATCAGGTAGAGAGAGTCGCTCACTTCTCCCTGCTGCAGGACCGTCGCCTTGGCTTTGTAATCCATGCGCTGGCAGTGCCGCAGAAAGTTCTCTACGTTGGGCAAGGTATTGGTAACTTGTGGTTTTAACACTCGCGGTATCCCCGGATTATTTTTCGTTTGTAGATCGATTCTAACCCACTGGGCGGCCAAGTAAACCGCCAGTTCTTGTGCTAAGCTCTGCGGCGTTTTTTCCAGGAGTCAAAAGGCGATGAAAGCGACAGTGAAGTGGATGGATGGCGCCATGTTCGTGGGCGAATCCGGCAGTGGCCACAGTGTGGTGATGGACGGCCCGGCAGACCTCGGGGGGCGCAACATGGGTCCGCGACCAATGGAGATGCTGTTGCTGGGAACCGGTGGTTGCTCCAGCTACGATGTGTTGAGTATGCTCAGGAAATCACGCCAGAAGGTGGTGGATTGCCGCGTTGAAATGGAAGCCGAACGCGCTGATACAGTGCCGGCGGTTTTTACGCGCATTCACATGCATTTTGTTGTGATCGGTCTCGGTTTAAAGGAGTCGCAGGTTAAACGGGCCGTTGAGTTGTCGGCCGACAAGTATTGCTCCGCTTCCATCATGCTCGGGGCGGCCGGTGTTGAAGTCACGCACAGCTATGAAGTGGTGGAGTTTGCAGAAGAAGCCTGACGCGTTGCCTGCGCCGGGCGCGCGGCGGGCCTGGCGTAGTCAGATCCGGTAGCTGGAACTTGTCATAACCTGGGCTACCGCGCTCATGGCATCTTTCACAGGGCGGGGGAAATCGGTGCCCCCGGCACTCAGTGCGTTCTCGCCGTGGCGCTGTTCATCTTCCAGCATTTTTTGCAGGATCAGTTGTGATTTTCGATCGTCTTCGGGCAGCTGCTGCAGGTGTTCGCGCAGGTGCTTGCAAACCCGCTCCTCAGTGGCAGCGACAAAGCCCAGGCTGACCTTGTCGCCGATGGCTCCGGCGATGGCGCCCATGGCAAAGGACATCCCGTACCAGGCCGGATTCAAATAGCTGGTGTGGCTGCCGAGTTCGCGCAGCCGCTCTTCGCACCATACCAGATGATCCACCTCTTCCTGTGCCGCCTGCTGCATGTCGTCGCGTACTTCTGGCAGTTTGGCGGTCAATGCCTGGCCCTGGTACAGCGCCTGTGCGCACACTTCACCGGTGTGATTGACGCGCATCAGTCCTGCCACGTGGCGTCGTTCTGACGCGGACAGCTGCGCATCAGAATGGTCTTTGGAGGGTGATGGACGCGAAGCGGTATGGCCCCGGTTGCTGACGGTGCGCAGTACCGTGTCAGCCTCGCTGATCAGGCGATCAAGTAACGACAGTTTGCGTTGGCCCATGACAGTTCTCCCGCTGGTTTTTCAGCTCTGCTGTCCCAGAATATAGCGCGCTACGGCCCGCCATCCAATATCGCGGCGCAGGGTCATGCCCTCCCAACTGATCTTGTCGGCTGCGGCGTAGCAGGCCTCCTGTGCCTTTACGATATCGGCGCCCAATGCGGTGACGCACAATACCCGGCCACCACTGGTAACCACCTGATGGTCATCGTTCAGGGCCGTGCCTGCGTGGAAGACCTTGATATCAGGCTGGAACAAGGCGTCCAGACCATGGATCGGGGTGCCCTTGCCATAACTGCCGGGATAGCCTCCAGCGGCCAGAACCACGCCGATGGCGCAGCGTGCATCCCACTGCGCTTCGCTCTGGTCCAGTGTGTTGTCCAGCGCGCTGTTGCACAGGCTTACCAGGTCAGATTGCAGGCGCATCATAATAGGCTGGGTTTCCGGATCACCGAAACGGCAGTTGTATTCGATGACCTTGGGAGTGCCGTCTTCGTCGATCATCAAACCGGCGTACAGGAAGCCGGTGTAGGGATTGCCCTCGGCCGCCATGCCCTGCACGGTCGGCAGAATGACCTCATCCATAATGCGCTGGCGCACGGTGTCATCGACGACAGGCGCAGGGGAGTAGGCTCCCATGCCACCGGTGTTGGGGCCTTTGTCACCGTCGTGGATGCGCTTGTGATCCTGGCTGGTCGCCATCGGCAGTACGTGTTCGCCGTCAACCATGACGATGAAGCTGGCTTCCTCACCACTGAGGAACTCCTCGATGACCACGCGGCAGCCGGCATCGCCAAACGCATTGCCAGAGAGCATGTCGGTGACAGCCTCTTTTGCCTGCTGCAGGGTTTCTGCAACGATCACGCCTTTACCCGCAGCCAGGCCGTCCGCCTTGACAACAATCGGCGCGCCCTGCTGTTCCAGGTAATCCAGCGCCGGTTGCAGCTCGGTGAAATTGGCATAGGCCGCAGTGGGTATGTTGTGCCGGGCAAGAAAGTCCTTGGTAAAGGCCTTGGAACCTTCCAGCTGCGCGGCGCCCTTGCCGGGGCCGAAGCAGCGCAATTCACGCTCCGTAAAGTAGTCAACGACGCCCTCAACCAGTGGCGCTTCGGGGCCGATGATGGTCAGGCTGACATTATTGGCCGCGGCAAAGTCTGCCAGCGCGGCAAAATCCATGACGTCGATGGCCACATTCTGTACGTCCCATTCGCCTGCTGTGCCGGCGTTACCCGGAGCCACAAACACCGTTTTGACGTTGGGTGACTGGGCGGCTTTCCATGCCAGTGCATGTTCGCGGCCGCCACCGCCGACTATCAATACGTTTGATTGTTCGTTCACTGCCTGATCTGCTCCTGAGCCGGGTTATCTGTTCGTTGGTGTTCGTTTAGTGGCGGAAATGGCGCATGCCGGTAAAGACCATGGCCATGCCGTGTTCGTCGGCGGCGGCGATGACCTCGTCGTCGCGGATGGAGCCGCCGGGCTGGATAACGGCAGCAATGCCTGCCTTGCCGGCGTTGTCGATACCGTCGCGAAACGGGAAGAACGCATCAGATGCCATCACCGAACCTGCCACCTGTAGCCCGGCATGCTCGGCCTTGATGCCGGCGATGCGCGCCGAATTGACGCGGCTCATCTGGCCGGCACCCACGCCGACGGTCTGGCCGTTGGCAGCGTAAATGATCGCGTTGGACTTCACATACTTGGCCACCTTCCACGCAAACATGAGATCTTCAAGTTGCTGTGCAGAGGGTTGTACTTTGGTCACCACTTTCAGGTCGGCCGCGGTGACCATGCCGAGGTCGCGATCCTGCACCAGCAGGCCACCGTTGACGCGCTTGTAGTCCAGCGCGGCAAAAGGAGCGCTCCACTGCCCGCAGGCTAACAGGCGCACGTTTTTCTTCGCAGCCACCACGGCAATGGCCTCATCGCTGACGGACGGCGCAATAATCACTTCAACAAACTGCCGTTCCACAATGACGGCCGCAGTGGCCGCGTCCAGCTCACGGTTGAAGGCGATAATGCCGCCAAAGGCCGATTCTGCATCTGTGGCAAACGCCAGGTCGTAGGCTTTACCGATGGTGTCAGCAACAGCGACCCCGCAAGGATTGGCGTGCTTCACAATCACGCAGGCAGGTTGTTCAAAGTTTTTCACACATTCCAGCGCGGCATCGGTATCGGCCACATTGTTGTAGGACAGCTCCTTGCCCTGTAGCTGGCGCGCGGTGGCGATGCCGGCTTCAGCCGGGGAGGCTTCAATATAGAAAGCGGCCCGCTGATGCGGGTTTTCGCCGTAGCGCATTTCCTGCACTTTGTGGAACTGGGTGTTGAATGTGCGTCCGAAGTTGTCCGAACCACCGGGGACGCGTTTACCAAAATAGTTGGCGATGGCGCCATCATAGGCCGCAGTGTGTTCGTAGGCTTTGATCGCCAGGTCAAAGCGGGTTGCCATCGAGGTTGCCCCCTCATTGGCGCGCATTTCATCCACAATAGCGGGGTAGTCCTGCGCGTTCACCACGATGTTGACGAACGCGTGGTTCTTGGCCGCCGCGCGCACCATTGTGGGGCCGCCAATATCGATGTTCTCTATGGCATCCTCCAGGCTGCAGTCCGGGCGAGCCACGGTCTCTTCAAAGGGGTAGAGATTCACGACGACCATGTCGATGGCGTCGATGCCGTGCTCGGCCATCACTGCGTCATCCTGCCCGCGCCGCGCGAGAATGCCGCCGTGCACTTTCGGATGCAGCGTTTTGACGCGGCCGTCCATCATTTCCGGGAAGCCGGTGTAGTCCGCCACCTCAGTCACCTGCAGCCCTTTCTCCTGCAGCAGCCGGTAGGTGCCGCCGGTCGACAGCAGCTCCACTCCCATGTCGCGCAGGGCTGATGCGAACTCCACAATGCCCGACTTGTCGGACACGCTGATCAGGGCGCGGTTGATTTTGACGAGCTTGCTGTCGGTCATGACGGTGTGTCCTTTAGCCTTTGTCTGAGATCAGGTTGTATTGCTTCAGTTTTTTACGCAGCGTGCCCCGGTTGAGGCCCAGCATTTGCGATGCCCTGGTCTGGTTGTTGCGGGTGTAAGCCATGATTTCCACCAGCAGTGGTGCTTCAACCTCGGCCAATACCATCTGGTAAACATCGGTCGATAACTGCCCGTCGAGCTGGTCGAGATAATGGCGCACGGCGGTGGTGACGGATTCGCGCAGGTGCTGTGTGGGCGCGGCCAGCTCGGAGTCAATGGCGGTGTGTTCGGTGTTGGGGGTCAGTAGTGGTTCAGCCCGGGTCATGCTGCAAGTACCTCTTTACTCTCATTCGATAGGGGGTTGTTCAAAATTGGTTTATCCAGTGCGGGGTTATTCAGGAAGTCCCGCTGCGCGTCTGCCAGCGTCAGCTGGTTGAATGCGCTGCGCATGGGGGCCAGCTGCAGGCTGTTTTGCAAATACCAGCCAACGTGTTTTCGCGCGATACGCACACCCATGTACTCGCCATAAAAGGTGTGCAGGGCATCGACGTGTTCGCGCAAAATATGCAGTTGTTGTTCGTGTGAGGGAGATGGAACAGACTCGCCTGTGTTCAGGTAGGTGCTGATCTGGCCACACAACCACGGTCGACCTTGTGCAGCACGGCCTATCATTACTCCAGCTGCGTGAGTGTGAGCGATCACTTCGGCTGCTTTTTCCGGTGAGTCGATATCGCCGTTGGCGTATACCGGCATCGAAACAGCCGCGACAATCTCTGCGATGGTGTCGTATTCCACTGCGCCCTTGAAGGCGCAGGCTCGGGTGCGGCCGTGCACAGCCAGTGCGGCAATTCCGGCGTCCTGTGCGATGCGAGCGATGCGCACGCCGTTGCGAGCCTGGGGGTGACTGCCGGTACGAATCTTCAGCGTGACCGGGACGCTCACTGCGCCGACTACTGCCTGTAGGATCTCACTCACTAATTGCTCGTCTGCCAGCAATGCTGATCCGGCCGCTTTGCGGCACACCTTCTTGGCAGGGCAGCCCATGTTGATATCGATAATCTGGGCACCCTGATCGACGTTGTAGCGTGCCGCCTCGGCCATCTGGCCGGGGTCGTTGCCGGCGATCTGTACTGAGCGCGGTTCTATTTCATCGTCGTGGCGGCTGCGCCATTGGGTCTTGCGGGACTGGCGCAGTTGCGGGTTGGCACTGATCATTTCCGAGACCACCAGGCCGGCTCCAAGCCGCGCGCATAACTGCCTGAATGGCAGGTCTGTTACCCCTGCCATGGGCGCCAGAGCAACGCGATTTGCCAGCTTGTAAGGTCCAATCTGCAGCATCAGAAAAGCGGTTCGAAAGTGGTTTGAAAAAGAGGCGGTATGATACTCGCTGGCTTGGCAGCAAGGAAGAATTACTGCACAAAAAATCGTCAATACCTGCGGTGGATCAAGCTTCTTTCACGCGGCGGGCAGTGTTCCGCGCAGGCAGACCCAGTCGTCTTTTTCGCCGTCTATCGTCAGGGTTATGTGCGGCGCGTAGTGGGCTTGCAGCTCGCGGGCCTGGCTGTTGAGCAGGCCAGACAGCAACAGCGTGCCGCCAGGTTGCAACAAAGCCAGCAGCGTGGGTGCCAGTTCCAGAAGCGGGCCTGCCAGGATATTGGCGATGACCAGTTCTGACTTGCCGTGCCAGGCGTTCATGTCGACATCCCGGGGGAGGGCCACAGGGAGTCTTTGATCGGCCACGCCATTGCGCCGCGCGTTATCCCGGGTGGCGGCCAGTGCCTGGGGGTCGTTGTCGACACCCAGCGCTTTGTTGGCGCCCAATTTGAGTGCCGCCACCGCCAGGATGCCGGAGCCGCAGCCGTAGTCGACGGCGGTGATGTCATCCAGTTCCAGGCTGTCGATCGCGCGCAGGCACAGCGCCGTGGTGGGGTGCGTACCGGTGCCGAAGGCCAGCCCGGGATCCAGTAGCAAATTGACGGCATCGGGCTCAGGCGGTTCCAGCCAGCTGGGGCACACCCACAAGCGCTGGCCAAAACGCATGGGCTGGTAATGCTTGATCCACTCGCGTTCCCAGTCCTTGTCTTCCAGTATCTCGATACGATGATTGGCACCCTGGAGCAATGTTGCGGGAAATGCGCCCAGCAAAGTGTCGATATCGGTGTCTGCTCGGTACAGGCCGGTCAGGCGGGTTTGCTGCCACAACGGGGTTTCGCCCACGGCGGGTTCGAGCACTGGTTCGTCGGCATTATCCTGCAGAGTGACTGCCACAGCGCCCGCTGCCAGCATCAGGTCTTCCAGTGCTTCGACCTGATCCGGGTGGGTGTCCATTTGCAGCTGTAGCCAGCTCAAATGCGACCTCTGGCGCTTGTCATGCTCGTGCCGCAGGAGGTTGTTGGCTGGCTGGGCACCGCTGGGACGTCAGTCTTCAAGCTTGCTTTCAAGGTAGTGAATGCTTACTCCGCCGGCCTGGAACGCCTTGTCGCGTACCAGGTCGCGGTGCAGGGCCGTATTGGTTCTGATGCCTTCAACAACCAGTTCATCCAGTGCCTGACGCATTCTTGCCAGGGCCACCTCGCGGGTTTCACCGAAGCTGATGATTTTACCGATCAGTGAATCGTAGAAGGGCGGAACGGTGTAGCCGTCGTACAGGTGCGAATCCACGCGGATACCCAGGCCGCCAGGCGCGTGAAAGGTGGTGACCTTGCCCGGTGAGGGCATAAAGGTCTTGGGATCTTCCGCGTTGATGCGGCATTCAAAAGAATGGCCGTGGAAACGGATATCTTCCTGCTTCACCGACAGCGGCAGGCCACTGGCGATACGCAGCTGTTCCTTCACAATATCGATGCCGCTGATCATTTCTGTCACCGGGTGCTCAACCTGCACACGGGTGTTCATTTCGATGAAATAGAATCCGCCATCTTCGTACAGGAACTCAAAGGTGCCCGCGCCGCGGTAGCCGATCTCGATGCAGGCATTGACGCAGGCTTCAAAAACCTGGTTGCGGATATCGTCGGGAATGCCGGGTGCAGGTGCCTCTTCCAGGACCTTCTGGTGACGCCGTTGCAACGAGCAGTCGCGATCACCCAGATGGATGGCGTTGCCCTGTCCGTCGGCGATAACCTGGACTTCGACATGGCGGGGCTTCTGCAGGAATTTCTCCAGGTAGACCACGTCAGAGCCAAACGCGGCGGCGGCCTCAGATTGCGTCACCTGTACCGAGTTGAGCAACGCCGCTTCGTTGTGTACGACGCGCATGCCGCGACCGCCGCCGCCGGCTGCTGCTTTTACGATGACTGGATAACCGATGCGCCGTGCAACAGACAGCGTGCGTTCCGTATCGTCGGTGAGCGGCCCATCTGAGCCGGGCACCGTCGGTACGCCGGCTGCTTTCATTGCCTGTATGGCAGAGACCTTGTCGCCCATCAGCCGGATGGTTTCGGCGGTGGGGCCGATAAAAATAAAGCCGCTTTTCTCCACCTGGTCCGCGAAATCAGCATTTTCTGCCAGGAATCCGTAGCCCGGGTGAATCGCGGTGGCGTTGGTCACCTCAGCTGCACTGATGATGGCGGGTACGTTGAGGTAGCTCTCGGTAGACGAGGGCGGCCCGATGCAGACCGTTTCGTCAGCCAGGCGCACATGCATCAGTTCGTGGTCTGCTGTGGAGTGCACGGCGATGGTGCCGATGTCCAGTTCCTTGCAGGCCCGCAGCACTCGTAGCGCGATTTCACCACGATTGGCGATCAGCACCTTTTCCAGGATGGGCATTTTAATTTCCTCTGATTGTCTCTGGTCTGGCTGCTGTTAAACGATGGTGAACAGGGGTTGGTCAAACTCAACCGGCTCACCATTGTCAACGAGGATGGCCTCGATGGTGCCGGATTTGTCCGCTTCGATCTGGTTCATCATCTTCATGGCTTCAACAATGCAGATGACGTCTCCGACGTTTACGCTCTGGCCCACTTCGACAAAAGAGGGTGAAGTGGGTGATGGAGAACGATAGAAAGTGCCGACCATTGGTGACTTAATGGCGTGTCCGCCGGTCACGGGTGCTGGCGCGGCAGGTTCTGCTGCTGCCGGGGCGGCGGCAGGTGCTGGTGCGGGTGCCGGGGCAACGGCTGCCGGTTGCGGCGGTGGTACCCATCCCGCCTGAGTCGCCGCTGCGACGGCCTGCGCGCTATTGCGACTGATGCGCACCGACTCCTCGCCTTCCTTGATCTCTATTTCGTCGATGTTGGACTCTTCCAGCAGCTCAATCAGTTTTTTTACTTTGCGAATGTCCATAGTTCTGTCTCTTTAATAGCGTGTTTATGGTTGATCCAGTGAAGTCATGGCCGCGAGCAAACCCAGCTCGTAGCCCTGAGGACCCAGGCCGCAGATCACGCCGCGGGCCAGGTCTGAAAAATAGGACTGTTGCCGAAATGCCTCGCGCGCATGCACATTTGACAGGTGAATCTCGATAAACGGAATATTCACCGCGGCCAGCGCGTCGCGCAGGGCAATACTGGTGTGGGTAAATGCTGCAGGATTAATCAGGATGAAATTGACACCCTCACGGCGAGCTTCCTGCACACGCTCTACCAACTCGTATTCGGCATTGCTTTGCATGTGCAGCAGGTGATGGCCACGCTCAACAGCAGCAGTTTCAAGGCGCAGGTTTATGTCGGCCAGGGTGGTGTGGCCGTAGACCTCAGGTTCACGATCGCCCAACAAATTGAGGTTGGGGCCGTGCAGGACTAGGATGGTGGCCATGTGAGCGGCTCTCCCGGCTTTATTGCGCTGGTTCGAAGATCTTTGTTGATGTTGAAAAAGTGTCGCGCAAATTGTCGCGGATGTCCATGGTAATCGCTATTTGTTGTAACTTTGGCAACATATCGCTGCCGAATTGCAGAAGTTAGGGAGTTTTTGTCTGTTTCCTGGCCGTTAAACACAGGGTTTGGCCGGTGCATCGCAGCTTTGTGTTGGGGGTAACGCCAACAGGCGATTTACCGGCATGATAGCGACGATTCACCCGTTTTTTGGCGAAACTTCTTCCAATGCAGCCTTGACGGTCGCGCGGGTAAGTATTTGTGGCAGGATGCGCGGTGCCAGCGAGGTATCTGCTGGATACATCAGGTAAAGGGGTATCCCGGTGCGACCGTGACGCTCCAGCAGGGCGGCAATATCTGCATCATAGTTGGTCCAGTCAGCCACCAGATAGGTGACACCATGATCGGCGAATGCCCGGGTGATGTCGTCGGTATACAGTACCGCCGTTTCATTGGCGATACAGGTGATACACCAGTCAGCCGTTACGTCCACGAACACGGGCAGGCCCTGTTCGCGCAGTTGAGTCACGCGCGCATCAGACCAGACGCGGCTATCGCTGAGCTGCTCATCCGCGGTGGCGGGCGTTTCGCGCCACGATCCCAATAGGACGGCGAGGCCGATACAGGTGATCGCCAGCAGCTTGCGCCAACTGCCCGTGCGCCACAGCCATAATCCCAACGCCAGCGTCAGTGCGCCGGCCAGTGCCACCGCCATGGTGTTTACGCCCGTCTGACGGCCGGCCACCCACAATAGCCAGATGGCTGTGGCATACAGGGGAAAGGCCAGAAACTGCTTCAGTGTTTCCATCCACGGGCCCGGGCGGGGCATCAGTCGGCGCGCTGCGCCGCTGTAACTGAACAGCAGCAGGGGGGCCGCCATGCCGGCGCCGAGCGCCGCGAAAACCAGCAGGCCCACCTGTGGCGGCTGGGTGATGGCAAACCCCAGGGCGGTACCCATGAACGGTGCAGTGCAGGGACTGGCCACGACCACTGCCAGCACCCCGGTGAAAAAGCTGCCGCTCAGGCCCTGTCGGCTGGCGAGCCCGCCGCCGGTATTCATCACGCTGCCGCCAAGCTCGATCATGCCCGACAGTGACAGGCCCATGGCGACAAACAGGTAGGCCAGTGTTATGACGAAGCCCGGCGATTGCAGCTGAAAGCCCCAGCCAACTGCCTGGCCGGCTTGTTGCAGACCAATCAGAACCGCCGCAACCAGCACGAAACTGGCGATCACCCCCGCGGTGTAGACCCAGCTTTGCAGGTGTCTGTCATGATCGGTGCTGCGCGCGAAGCTCAGTACCTTGAGAGACAGGATGGGAAATACGCAGGGCATAAGGTTGAGGATAGAGCCACCGATAAAGGCGAGCAGCAGCATATACAGCAGGCTCGCGGTTGCAACGGTGTCTGCGTCCGGGCGGTTATCGGCAATGGCCGCCCGGCTGGTTTGCAATGCCGGCTGGGCTTGCTCGCTGACCCTGCCATTGCTGAAATCAAGCGCGAAGGTCTGTTTCTCAGGCGGGTAACACAACCCGGCATCGGCGCAGCCCTGTGAAGTCACCTTGAGTGTGGCGGCGGTTGTTGGCGCGCGCTGTGCGGTCAGTTTGATATCGGCTCTGTTGTAGTAAACCTCTACCTCCCCAAAAAACTCATCCGTGCGCTCCAGCGCTGGCGGGTAGTTGGCTGTGAGTGGGATATCGCCATCACCATCGCTCAGCGAAAAGGCGAAGCGATGCTTGTACAGGTAGTAGGTGTCGGCAATCTGCCAGTACACGCGCAGGCTATCCTGGCCGGTGATCTCTATTTCAATCTGGTAGGCTTCTTCAACGGGCAGGAAATCCGGCTGGGTGTGCGCAGCTCCAAAGTTGCCTGCACTTGTGCCGCTACCAAAAGCCTGGCCGACGCCCTGGCTCAGGCCCTGGCCCAGACAAAGGCTGCTGGCCAGTAGCAGCAGGCTCGCGAGCAGTGCGCGCATGGAATCTCCTCGTAAATGGTGGCGACCAACCCGCCCGGGACGCGAAGTGTATCAATTCTGTGCTGGCTGCCCAATGTGATGCCAGCAGCGATGGTATAATACTAGGATGTCTGTATCGGACGTTAGTTTCATTCCTGGAGTTGTACATTGAACAAGACTATTTTGCATGCCGTTGCGGCGCTTTTGCCTACCGCTGCGGCACTGGTGGGTGCACTGGCTATGCCTGCATGGGGCGACGAGGCCCCGGAAATTGAGATTCACAATGCCTGGGTGCGTGCCTTGCCGCCGACACAAAGCAATACAGCAGCCTATCTGGACATAGTGAATCGTGGGCAATCTGCCGTTACCGTGGTGGGTGCCACAGCCTCTGTGGCGGGCTCTGTAGAAATTCATACCACCCGTGAGGTCGATGGCTACATGCGCATGGAGCAATTGCCGGAGTTGAGGCTGGCGGCAGGCGAATCATACACATTGGCCCCGGCCGGCACTCACCTGATGTTGCTGGCTCTGCAGCACATGCCGGCTGAGGGTGAAAGCGTTACCCTGTGTCTGCAGTTTGCGGCTGGCGACGAGCTTTGCGCAGAGGCGGTGGCACGCCGCAGTGCCAGCAGCGACAATGCACATCACCATCACCACTAGAGTTGGGACAGAACATGAATGCAGTGACTGAAACACTGGCGCGATGGCGCGATACGCTGATGGATTACCTGCCTGTCGATGGGCTGGCCAAAGGCCTGGCGATCGCGGTAGGCGTCTATCTGGCGATCACCTTGCTGGTGGGCGCCTACTGGAGTATCTCCCCGGGCCCGTTTGATGTGCGCGAGCGCGCCGCGCTGGCAGTGCAACAGGAGGGCGGGGTGGTGGTCACCGGCACGGCCACAACGGCTGCCCTGATCGGTGTAATGGAGACTCTGCTGGAAAAGCCCGGCGGCTTTTTGAGCAATGACATCTTCCCACCCGGCCTGTGGCTGGACAACATGCCCAACTGGGAATACGGGGCGCTGATTCAGGTACGTGATCTGGCACGCGCCATGCGCGAAGTGCACAGTCGCTCGCAGTCGCAGTCCAAGGAAGACCCCGATCTGGCGCTTGCTGAGCCGCGCTTTAACTTCAACGCTGGCAGCTGGATGCTGCCTGCCTCGGAGTCGCAGTACCGCAACGGCCTGGAACACCTGCGAGCCTATCTCGGGCGGCTGTCTGATGAGCAGTCCCCGGATGCACAGTTCTATGCGCGCGCCGACAACCTGAGATACTGGCTGGCGACGGTGGACAGCCGTCTGGGCAGTCTGTCGCAGCGCCTGAGTGCCAGTGTTGGCAAACCGCGCCTGAACACAGATTTGGCCGGTGAGGAAAACGCATCGCAATCCACCCGTGCGCCGGCTGAGTTGATAGTCAGGACGCCGTGGTTGGAAATAGACGACGTGTTCTATGAGGCGCGCGGTACCGCCTGGGCACTGATTCAGTTTCTCAAGGCTGCCGAGGTCGATTTTGGCGAAATACTGAGCAAGAAAAACGCGACGGTGAGCTTACAGCAGATTATTCGAGAGCTGGAAGGCACGCAGGATACTGTCTGGAGTCCCATGGTGCTCAATGGCACCGGGTTTGGCCCGCTGGCGAACCACTCGCTGGTCATGGCGTCTTATATCAGCCGCGCCAATGCTGCGATTGTAGATCTTCGCGATCTGCTGTCCCAGGGCTAGGCTGGCGCGGCTGTGGCCAGCGCTAGCTGCGCTTGTAACGCAGGCGGGTGCCGGTATCGAGTGACAGGCGGATCTCCTGTGCGCTGAGTTCGTGAGGGAAATACGTGCCGGACAGCTTGGCATCCAGCAGGCTGGCGCCTTCCAGATTGGTGTCGCGGAAGTCGATGCCGCTCAGATCCGCGTTGCGGAAGTAGGAGTTGCTGAAGTCCAGGCCCGCAGCGTTCATGTTGCGCAAGTCCCGGCCGCGGTAATCGCCGCTCTTCAGTTCAGAGTTGTCGAGCGTGTCGCGTTGCTCGTTAAACCCTTTAATATCCTCATTACGCAGTAGTTTGTAGAGGGGGTCCTGTTTGATGACGGGCTTGTTCATGCAGTTTTCTTCCTGATACTTATGGGATGCCAGATTGGTTGCCAGAGCCGCAGCGGGCCGCTGTGGCCGATTGACGAGACTGAGGATAGCTTAAGGCACGCAGCCGCCCAAGCCCAGCCCCGCGGTGATGTTAAAAAGGACAGGGTGTGAGCGCTCAGACTTTGGAAGGCTTTCTACTGACACGCAACTGGCGCGATACGCGTGCTGGAGTGGAGCTGGAATTCTGGTTCAGTACGCCGCAGGGGCCATTGTGCGCGATCATCAGGGGTGAACGCAGTGTCTTCTTTTTGCGCGAATCGTCACTGGACGTTGCGCGGCCCCTGCTGGCGCGTGAAGCCGGGGTAGAGATAAAGCCAGTGGCGCTGCGCAGCTTTGATCAACAACCGGTTGTCGCTGTGTACTGCAACAGTCATCGAGATGCCCGGCGCATCGCCAATGCCTTGCGCGATGCAGATATGGAGCCTCTGGAAGCGGATATTAATCCCGCTGACCGGTTTCTGATGGAGAGGTTCATTCTTGGCGCTGCGCTGCTGCACGGTGAGCCGCAGCTGCATGGCCAGTGCCTGATGATGCACAACCCCACGCTCAAAGCGAGCCACTATCGGCCGCAGCTCAAGGTCGTGTCCTATGATATCGAGACTTCCATGCAGGGCGTGCAACTGTATTCAATCGCCGTGCATGCAGTCGCACCGGAGGGTGAACAGCGCCGGGTGTTTATGATCGGCGAGGGCGCAACGCAGGATTTCGTGGTCAGCTGCGCCGATCAGGGAGCGCTGTTGCAGGCGTTTCTGGATTGGATAAACGACTTCGATCCAGACGTGCTTATCGGTTGGAACGTCGTCAATTTTGATACCTGGTATCTGCAGCGCGTGGCGGAAAAACTCGGCCGGCGATTGCTGTTGGGTCGCGAGCGACGGCCTGCCCAGTGGCGCGAACTGGATGACGACGGTGATCGTCGCGCGGTTCATCTGCCGGGTCGCGTGGTGCTGGATGGCATCGAACTGCTGCGAGCCGCTTTCTACCGGTTCGAGAGTTTTTCACTGGAAGCGGTGGCGCGCGAATTGCTGGGCGACGGCAAGCTGCTGCATGGCAGTAGCCGTGGCGAGGAGATCGGCCGGCTTTTCCAGCACGACAAAACACAGCTGGCTGATTACAACCTGAAAGACTGTGAACTGGTGTCAGAGATTTTTGCCAAAACTGCCATGCTGGGATTTGCGGTGGCGCGCAGCAGCATGACCGGACTGAACATTGATCGCATGGGAGGCTCGGTCGCTTCCTTTGACAACCTGTATCTGCCCCGCCTGCACCGCAGCGGTTACGTTGCCCCCAACGCCAGTCTTGAACTGGTGGCCAGTCCGGGAGGTTTCGTGCTCGACTCCCAGCCCGGCATCTATGACCATGTGCTGGTGCTTGATTTCAAAAGCCTGTATCCCAGTATCATTCGCACATTCTGTATCGATCCGCTGGGTCTGGCGCTGGGGGTGAGTGGCGAGCTGGATGAGGCGGCAACAGTGCCTGGCTATATTCAGGCCCGGTTTGCGCGGGACGGGCATATCCTGCCGGAACTGATCGAGCAGTTATGGCAGCAGCGCGATGCGGCCAAAGCGGCCGGTGACAGCCCATTATCGCAGGCCATCAAAATCATCATGAACAGTTTTTATGGTGTTCTGGGCAGCCCGGGTTGCCGTTTTTTCGATACCCGATTAGCCAGTTCGATTACGCTGCGGGGGCACGAAATTCTGAGCCGGACGCGCGATTATATCGAGGCCGCAGGCCATCGCGTGATTTACGGCGATACCGATTCGGTGTTCGTGTGGATCCAGCAAGCCAGCGGCGATGACGCCGCCCAGGCGGCAGGTCGCCAGCTCCAGGAAGACCTCAATCGCTGGTGGCAGGCGAAGGTGCGCGATGAGTTCGGCCTGGACTGTGCCCTGGAGCTGGAGTTTGAAACCCACTATCGACGTTTTTTGATGCCTACCGTTCGTGGCTCGGACAAAGGCAGCAAGAAGCGCTATGCCGGCGTGGTCGGCAGCGGCAGCGATCAGCGCCTGGTATTCAAGGGGCTGGAGAATGTGCGTACAGACTGGACGCGTCTGGCGCGCACCTTCCAGCAGGAACTTTATCGCCGTGTTTTTATGGGCGAACCCTATGAAGACTATATAAAATCACTGTACACAGCGGTGTTGGCAGGCGCCTGCGATGATCAGCTGGTGTATCGCAAACGGCTGCGGCGCAAGCTCGACGATTACCAGCGCAACATTCCGCCCCATGTGCAGGCGGCCCTGCGCTATGCGGAACATGATTTGCCGCCGCCCACGCGTGGCAGTTGGGTGGAGTACGTGATCACCTCGGTTGGCGCAGAGCCGGTGGCCAGCGCGCATGCGGCGCTTGACTACCAGCATTATGTAGACCGCCAGCTGCAGCCTGTTGCGGACGGGATCCTGTGCTTCCTGGATACCTCGTTTGAGTCTCTGGTTGAGCAGCAGATCAGTCTGTTCTAGTCACTGCGTATGGCGCCGCTGATGGTCTGATTCAGGTCTTGATGTGGCGTTCAAGTCTACCGCCCGGGTCAGTCACCGAAGAATTCGGCGCGCAATGCAGGGTAATCCTGTGCGGGTAGTCTCGGTCCGTAATTGGCCACAATTTTGCCCGCAGCCAGGCTGGCGAAGCGGCCTGCCGTGGCATAGTCTTCGCCGCGCGTAATGGCGTACAGAAAGGCGCCGGCAAACATGTCGCCCGCGCCGTTGCTATCGACAGCGTGCACCCGGTGCGGCGGAATTTCACACAGCTGTTCCCCGTCAAAAGTCAGTGCGCCTTCGCCGCCGCGTGTGATAACGAAAGTGCGGGCCACAAGCTTCAGTCGCTCTATGGCGACATCCAGCTGATCGGTTTCGCCCCAGCCCATCGCCTCTGCTTCGTTGCAGAACACCAGGTCGACACCGTTGCCCACGATCTCCGCCATGCCATCGCGGAAAAACTCCACCATGCCGGGGTCGGAGAAGCTCAACGCGGTTTTGACCTTGGCCGCTTGTGCCGCTTCGCGCACCTTCACCGCTGCCGCGCGACCGGTAGGTGACGTTACCAGATAGCCTTCCAGGTACACATATTCCGAGTTGGCGATGGCATCGACATTCACCTGTGCCGGTGACAGTGTTTCGCTGATTCCCAGGAAGGTATTCATGCTGCGCTCTGCGTCCGGCGTAATCAGCACCAGGCACTTGCCCGTAGTGCCGCTTTCACGGCCATTGGCCAGGCAGTGATCGACGCCTGCGGCCTCCAGGTCTGCCAGATAGATATCGCCATCGGTATCGGCGGCGACTTTACAGGACATAAACGTCGGGCCGCCGAACTGTGCGGTGGCAATCATGGAGTTGCCGGCGCTGCCTCCGCTGGCATGGCTGGCTTTGACCAGGTGGTGATCCAGTTGATCGAGCAGTTCGCCCTGGCGCGCTTCATCAACCAGCGTCATCAGGCCTTTTTCAACCCTGATCTGTGCCAGTTCATGATCCTCGACCTTGATTTCTGTATCCACCAGCGCTGCGCCGATGCCGTAAGCCACATACTTCTTCATTGGGTGTCGTCCCTGTTTTCGTCGCCGGCTATTATCCGGATACACAGGCTGATTGAAAGGGACCACTGGCGTTGATTGTCCTGTAAACTCGCATGCCATGATTCGTACCCGTCACATATTGCTGAAACTGTTCCTGGTAGCGCTGGTTGCCGGCGGCGTTTTATTGGCGGTACTCGACGCCAGGATTACCTCCACTTTTAACGACAAAATGTGGGAATTGCCTGCCAAGGTATACGCCCGGCCGCTGGAGCTGTTTGCCGGCTCCCGGCTGACGCCTGACGACCTGGCCTATGAGTTGGAAGTGCTGGGCTATCGCAAGGTGACGCATGCCCGCGGCCCGGGGCAGGTGGCACGCAACCGCAACCGCTTCGAGATATTTACGCGGGGTTTTGACTTTCCCGCAGAGAGTGAGCCTGCGCGAAAGATACTTGTTGAACTGTCAAACGAGCGGGTTGCATCCATCAAGGCAGGCAGTACCAACGTTGATTTAATGCGTCTTGATCCGGTGTTGATCGGTGGTATTTACCCCACGCACGGGGAAGACCGTATTCTGGTACGCCTGGAGGATGTGCCACAAACCCTGCGTCAGGGGCTGCTGGCGGTGGAAGACCAGCGTTTCTATAGTCACTGGGGCTTTTCGGTGACGGGCATAGCCCGGGCAGCGCTGAGTAACTTCCGGTCGGGGCAGGTTGTGGCGGGTGGTAGCACCATCACGCAGCAGTTGGTAAAAAACTATTACCTCACACCCGAACGCACCATTGTGCGCAAAGTAACCGAAGTGCTGATGGCAGTGCTGCTTGAACTGCATTACAGCAAGGATGAGATTCTCGAAAACTACGTCAACGAAATTTACCTGGGGCAGGAAGGGCCGCGCGCGGTGCACGGCTTCGCACTCGCAGCCCGCCATTACTTTGATACCCCGCTGTCGCAGCTGGGCCTGCATCAGCAGGCGTTACTGATCGGCATGATCAAGGGGCCGTCCCTGTACAATCCGCTGCGCAATCCACAGCGCGCGCTGGAGCGACGCAACGTGGTGCTTGATGTAATGGCGCAGGAGGAGGTGATCTCCGCCGAGCATGCGATGATCGCGCGGGCCATGCCGCTCGATCTGAACAGCAAAGCCAGTGTGCGCGATACCTTTCCCGCCTATCTGGACCTGGTGCGGCGCCAGTTGGGCCAGGAGTACCGCGAGGAAGACCTGACCACGCTGGGGCTGAGTATCTTCACGGCGTTTGACCCGATACTGCAGCGCCAGGTCGAGCGCAGCACCACGGCGATGCTGGAGCAACTGGACAACAGCGGTGAGCTGCAAAGCGCCACCGTGGTTACCCGTTTTGATTCCGGAGAAGTCGCTGCGCTGGTGGGAGGGCGCAAGGTGCGTTATGCGGGCTTCAATCGCGCGCTCGATGCGCGGCGCCCGGCAGGTTCTTTGCTCAAACCGGCTGTTTATCTGGCGGCCCTGGAGCAGCCCGGGCGGTTTTCCCTGGCGACACCCATTTCCGATACCGATGTGCGTGTAGAGTCCGCAGGTGGCCAGGTGTGGGAGCCCCGCAATTTTGATCGGCAATCCCACGGCGATGTCCTGCTGCACCAGGCGCTGGCCAACTCCTACAACCTGGCAACTGCGCGACTGGGTATGGAGCTGGGGCTGGATGTGCTGGTCGATATGCTGAGGCGGCTGGGGCTGGAGGGCGATGTGCCAGAAGTGCCAGCGCTAACCCTGGGCGCCGGTGAGTATTCGCCCATGGATATGGCGGCGCTTTACCAGACCATCGCAGCGGGAGGTTTCCGCATGCCCCTGCGCAGTATTCGCGATATTGTTGACGCCCATGGAGATTCACTGCGGCGCTATCCGCTGGAATATGATCGCACCGTGAGTCTGCAGGCGACACACCTGCTGCACTATGCGTTGCGCGCCGTCGTGCGCGAGGGTACCGGGCGCGGTGTCTATCGTTATCTGCCCGCCGGGTTTGAGGTGGCGGGCAAGACCGGTACCACCAACGACGGTCGCGATTCCTGGTTTGCCGGCTTCTCTGGCGATCTCCTGGCGGTGAGCTGGGTGGGCCGTGATGATAACGGCGCGACGGGGCTGACAGGTGCCAGCGGTGCTCTCAAGGTGTGGGCGCATTTTATGGCGCACTCCAGTGAGCGCTCACTCGGGTATCGCATGCCCGATGGCATCGTCACGGATTGGGTGGATGAGACCACCGGCCATCTGACGGGAGAGGGCTGTCCGAATTCGCGGATGTTGCCGTTTATCGACGGATCCCAGCCAACGCAGCGCACTGATTGCAAGCCGCGCAGCAATACCATCAAGGACTGGTTCCAGTCGTTGTTCGGTAGCTAGCCAGCGGTCGCTTGCCGATCGTTAAGGCGGGCGACAAACGTCGTGTCGCCTGGGTTACACTATCGTTATAAGAATGAACTGCCGGAGATTTTCGTCTTGCTACTGATGCGCCGCGTTACTGTTTGCCTGCTGCTGTCATTGCTGGGGGGGTGTGCTACCTATACCCTGCCTGGCAGCAAGCCCGCGCCTGTTGAGACGCCCGATCAGCCGACAGTGGTAACACCGCCGCCGACCCAGCCAGAGCGTCCCGCGCCCCCGGCACCGGAGCCGCCGGCCACCGCCGCCTGGCAGCCATTGCTGGAGAAGGCGGGCAAAGCGAGGGATCGGGGCGATTATGAGCAAGCTCTCGCGCTGCTTGAGCGCGCGCAACGTATCGATCCCGATAGTGCTGAAATTTACCTGGCGTTGGCTCAAACCCACGCCGCTCGTGGTGATTATGGTCAGGCAGCCGCAACCGCCGAAAGGGGGCTGCTGTATTGCGATACCGCCGCCCAATGCACTGCGCTGCGCGGCTTTACGAGATGACTTTGCGCTGTGCCCGGGACTGCCTGCCGGATACGCCGCTGTGCACTGGTATGAGAGTTCTGCGCGGCTTTGCTAACAACTGGAGTCTCTTATGTTACTGAAGTTTCCGCTCATGCTTGTTTCGCTTGTCGCGGTTCTGGGGCTGCTGGGTTGCGAGGCCGAAACCACCGCAGTGGTGCCAGCGGATACCACACGACCCGTGAAGACGTTTATCGTTGCGGGCGATAAGTCTGATGCGATACGCAGTTTTCCCGGCCGGGTCGATGCCACCCAGCGCGCGGAGCTGGCGTTCAGGGTCTCCGGACGGGTGCAGGAAATACTCGTCAACGAAGGCGATATGGTCGAGCAGGGAGAGGTGCTGGCACGGTTGGACCCTTCAGATTACGAGTTGATACTGGAGGATCGCCAGGCGACCTACGACAACACCCTCAGTAATTTCGAGCGCGGCAAGGAGCTGGTAGAGGACGGCAACATCTCTCGCATGGATTTTGATCGCATGGAGGCCAGTTTTCGCTCTGCCTCGGCGGCGCTGTCACAGGCCAGGAAAAATCTGGATTACACTGTTCTAACGTCCCCCTTTCGCGGCCGTATAGCCTTGCGCAAGGTCGAAAAGTTTGAGGAAGTGCTGGCCAAACAGGTGGTGTTTTCGTTGCAGAACATCGAAAAGCTTGATGTCATTATTGATTTGCCGGAATCCGTCGTGCGGCGTGTGCGCGGCGACCTGCGCAGTGAGCGATCTATCGCGCGGGACAACAAGATGTCCAGGACGAGCGCTTACGCAACCTTTGAAGGGCGCGATGAGCAGCGTTTTGTGTTGACCCCACGCGAGGTTGCGACCAAGGCTGACGAACAGACACAGACCTTTCGCGCGACGTTCAGCATGGAGGCTCCCGAGAGTTTCACCGTGTTGCCGGGCATGACTGCCAACGTGGTACTGGATTTCAGCAATCTGGTAACCGCCGAAAAAGTGAAATGGATACCGGTACGGGCGGTACAGGCCAGTGCCAGCCTGTCGCCTCGGGTCTGGGTGCTGGACCCCGAGACGATGACAGTGTCGGCAAAAGCGCTGACGGTCGGGCGGATGTCAGGGGATATGATTGAGGTCATTGGCGGCCTTGATGGGGGGGAGGAGATCATCGCTGTGGGAGCACCCTACCTGTCTGAGGGAATGCGCGTGACTCGCATGGAACGCAGCGAGCAGGCGCAGCCGCGAGCCGATTCAGCAACACCCTCAGCCACGTTTCCCCTGCAGGACTAGCCTATGAACTGTGGCGAATATGCCGTTCGTAATCCCGTTATTGCATGGCTGATCATTATTGTGATGGTCGGCGGCGGTATGTTTGCCTACGACCGCATTGGCAAACTCGAAGATCCTGCGTTTACCCTCAAATCAGCCAAAATTCTCACCAGCTACCCGGGCGCAACCGCGCAGGAAGTGCAGGACGAGGTGACCTACCACCTTGAAGATGCGCTGCAGAAGATGCCACAGCTCAAGCGCATCAAGATGTCAGTGTCCAGACCCGGCCTTTCAGACATACTCGTCGATTTCAAGGATGAGTACAGCGCCGCCGACCTGCCCAATATATTTGACGAACTGCGGCGCAAGATTGCCGATGTAAAGCCGATGCTTCCTCCCGGTGCCAACGAGCCCATCGTGCTTGATGACTTCGGCGACGTCTATGGCGTCTACCTGATGCTCACCGGTGAAGGTTATACCTGGCGTGATTTGTATGACACGGCGGATGCCATCAAAAAGCGACTGGTACTGGTGCCGGGAGTGCGCAAAGTGGTGATTGATGGCGAGCAGCGCGAAGTTGTCTACCTGGAAATATCGCGCAGTCGAATCGCAGAACTGGGTATCGACCTGTCACAGCTTACCCGTTTGCTGGGCTCCCAGAACGTGGTCGTCGATGCCGGGCACGTGCGTGTGGGAGATGATTATCTGCGTATCAGCCCAACCGGCGATTTTCAGTCAGTGCAGGAAATTGGCGATCTGCTGATCAGCTCCAATGAGCGTACCTTGCTGCGCCTGCAGGACATCGCGACCATCACGCGCGCCTACGAGGACCAGCCCAGCAAGATTTACTACGTCAATGGTCAGCCTGCCCTGAGTATCGGCGTTTCTATGGCTACGGGCCAGAATGTGGTTGATGTCGGTCGGGCGATACAGCACACCATGGATCGTCTGGCCAATGTCATCCCTATCGGTATGCAATTGCAAAGCGTCTACGACCAGCCGGCGGAAGTGGAAAATTCGGTCAGTGGTTTCCTGGTCAGTGTGGCGCAGGCAGTGGTCATCGTGATTGTCGTGCTGCTGCTGTTCATGGGCCTGCGCGCCGGCGTTGTGATAGGCGCGGTGTTGTTGATCACAGTGGCGGGCACGCTGCTTGTTATGGCCTTATTTGATATTGAGTTGCAGCGTATCTCGTTGGGGGCATTGGTTATTGCGCTGGGGATGCTGGTGGACAATGCCATCGTGGTGGCTGAGGGTATGCAGGTACGCATGCGTGCCGGGAAGAGTGCGTTGGAGGCCGCGCGAGAAGCGGTGGGAACAACCCAGTGGCCGTTGCTGGGGGGAACCCTGATCGGCATACTCGCGTTTTCTGCAATTGGCTTTTCCAATGATAATACCGGTGAGTTCGCCAGTTCTCTTTTCTACGTGATTTTGATCTCCCTGTCCCTGAGTTGGGTCACCGCGATTGTCGCTACGCCACTGCTGTGCGCACTGTTGTTGCGGGCCGACAGCAGTGCCGCGGACCATGTGGCTTATCAGGGTCCCCTGTTTCGTTTTTACCGTCGCGTTCTCGGTGCAGCCATCGCGCACCGCTGGGTGACAATCACGGCGGTGGTCGCCTTGTTTTTTGCGGCTTTGGCCGGCTTTGGTTACGTGAAAAGTGGCTTCTTCCCGGCGTCCAATACCCCCATGTTCTTTGTTGACCTGTGGGAGCCCGAGGGGACCGATCTGCGCACCACGCGCGACGACACCCTGCGCGTAGGCGAATTCCTGCGCCAGCAGCCCGGCGTCACGCAAACGGCTGCTGTTGTAGGGGGCCCCCACCAGCGATTTACGCTGGTGTATGACGCCAAAGAGCCCACCGCTGTGTACTCCCAGACCATTGTGCGTACGCAAACCCTCGAGCAGATTCCGCAGGTGTGGTCCGCAGTGCGTGACTATCTGCACACCGCGATGCCATGGACCAACCCGGTGATCAAGTCGATGCGTATTGGCCCGGGCCGCGATGCCAAAATCGAGGCGCGCTTCTCGGGGCCTGATCCACAGGTGCTGCGTCAGCTGGCTGAACAGGCCCAGGCGATCATGCGCGCGGACGGTGGCGCTACGGACATCCGGGATGACTGGCGCTCACCGGTGAAGGTCGCCACTCCGGTGTTTAACGAGCAGGTGGGTCGGCAGTTGGGTGTCGATCGCGAGGATCTCGGTGATGCGCTCAAGGCCGCGTTTGAAGGAGCGACTGTCGGCGTCTACCGCGACGGTAACCGACTGTTGCCTATCCGGGTGCGCGCGCCACAGGATGAGCGTGATGACATCGAAAGTATGCGCGATATCCAGGTGTGGAGCCCGGTGCTGCGGCGTTCGGTAGCGGTGTCACAGGTGGTGTCGGATTACGAGACCCGCTGGGAAAACGCGGTCATGCGCGGGCGGGACAGAATCCAGACGATTATTGCATCCTGTAACCCGACGGATGATCTTGCCGCGCCGCTGCTGGATCGTTTGCGGCCCAAGCTGGAAGCGCTGCCGTTGCCCGCGGGCTATCAGCTGGAGTGGGGCGGTGAATTCGAAGATTCAAAAAACGCCCGGGCCGGGTTGGTGCAGACACTGCCGCTGAGTGTGCTGCTGATGATCGTCACCAGCATTTTCCTGTTTGGCAAGCTGCGCCAACCCGTCATCATCTGGTTGACTGTCCCTCTGGCTATTGTCGGTATTACGGCTGGATTGCTGGCCACTGGCGGTGCTTTCGATTTTATGTCGTTGCTAGGCGGCCTGTCGCTGGTGGGGCTGCTGATCAAGAATGCCATCGTGTTGATAGAGGAGATCGATCAGCAGATTATGAGCGGCAAGGCGTCCTATGACGCGATTCTTGATTCAGCTGTGAGCCGTATGCGCCCCGTGCTGCTGGCCGCCGCTACCACCATACTTGGGCTCATCCCGCTGCTGGGCGATGTCTTTTTCGTCAATATGTCGGTGACGATTATGGCGGGGCTGGGTTTCGCCTCCGTGCTGACGCTGATTGTCGTTCCAACCCTGTATGCGATCTTTTTCAGGGTGCCGGCCGCCGGCGACGCAGCGGCCGGCCAGCAGTCTTAAGGCTCGCTGCAAACGACTTCGAAGCCCTGTGCAGTTGGTTCGAACACCAGCTGCTGGTTGATGCAGGCAGGCACCTCGCCTGCCGAGTGGCTGACGAAAATAACCTGGGTGTCGGATTCCGCGGCAATGTGATCAATTGCGCGCAGCATCAGCTGGCGATGGTGGCCATCCAGTCCCAGCGTGGGTTCGTCCAGCAGCAGGATAATGGGTGATTTCACCATGGCGCGCGCCAGCAGTACCATGCGCTGCAGACCAAAAGAGAGGGCGTCAAAACTGTCTTTGCAATGCGCCCCCATACCCAGCGCATCCAGCCATTGTTCTGCGGTCTCGCGCTGCGTGTCGCCCCAGTCATCGAACAGGCCGATCGAATCAAAAAAGCCGGATACCACCACCTCGACCACGCGCATGCCGCGGGCAAAATTCAGGTGCAGCTGGGTGTCCAGCTGACCATATTTCTGTTTGATGTCCCAGACACTTTCACCGCTGCCGCGGCGCACGCCGAACAGGGTAATGTCCTGGCCGTAGGCCTTGTGGTTGTCACCGGTGATCAGGCTCAGCAGGGTGGTTTTTCCGCAGCCATTGGGGCCTGCCACGCAGCAGTGCTGGCCGCGTTGCAGCGTCCAGTTCACGTCGCGCAGCACGCTGAGTTCGCCGTAGCTGACGTTCACGTTGTGCAGGTCCAGCAGCGGACCTTCCTGCGGCAGTTCGTAGGGGCGGACGGCACGTGGTGGCAGCTGCGCAAGTTGCGGCATGGGCGGATTCATCAGCGCGATGACGGTCTCGTCTGCAAGCACCTGCTCCCGCTCACCGCTGGCAATGATAGCGCCATCATCCAGCACCATGATATGGCTGATTGCAGCAGGAATATCGCGCTCTGCCCGGCAGAGCATCAGCACGGTCATTGTGGATGCCAGCAGGTCATCGATCACGCGGTGCATTTCTGCCTGGCTGGCGCGATCCAGTCCGTCCAGGGGGCTGTCCAGAATCAGCAGTGCGGGATCATTGAGGATCGCCTTGATCAGCAGTGTCTTGCGCATCTCTCCGGTAGAGATGAAACGCAGGCCGCGCTGCAGGATGTGGCCGATATTGAGCCGTTCTACCCATTGTTGATAGGTGGCGTCGGGCTGGCGTCCACCGAGAATGATCGACTCAACGCAGGTGCCGGGGTCGCTGGCATCGGCGCGAAACTCGGAATCGTCGAGTTTGCGGTCGCGCTCACACAGGGCCCTGGCGGCTTCGAAGCACACGTAGGCAACGCCTTTGCTTTCCAGCGCGGGCGAGCGCAGCAGTTCGCCGGAAAAATGCGTGGCCTGACGACTGATTACCCGTGCCAGGCTGGTTTTGCCAGCACCATTGGGTCCCAGGCAGGCCCACTGTTGGCCCTGTTGCAGGCTCCAGTCAATATCGCGTAACGCGGGTAACGCGCGGTACACCAGGTTGACGTGGTTTAGCGATAGCAGTATTTGGTCTGTCATAAGCTCTCTGTGTCACAATGTTCCTGCGTTGCGCAGCCAGTCAGTGGTCGCGCGGACTGATTGTAAGGTTCATCAAGGATTTGTTCACCCCGTGCCTGTATCCCTGCTGCAATTAATTGAAGATCGCCTGTCGGATCATCGGCCCGGCAAGAGTCGCCTGCGTCGACTGATGAAACGTTCTGCCGTTGCCCTGATTCTGCAGGTGCGCGAGGGTGAACTGAATATTCTGATGATCAAGCGCGCAGAACGGGAGGGCGATCCCTGGTCGGGGCATATGGCATTTCCGGGTGGACGCATGGACAAGGTCGATGCGCACGGCTTTGACGTGGCGGTGCGCGAAACCGAGGAAGAGATAGGTCTGCGCCTTGGGCCCGAAGAGCCGTGCATTGGTCGCCTGTCTGATATCAACGCACGCCCGCACAAGGGTGCATTTGGCATGGCAGTGAGTCCGTTTGTGTTTCGTCTGCAGCGTGAGGTCGAGTTTCAGCCCAATTACGAGGTGGCTGAAGTGGTCTGGGTGCCACTGGAATTCCTGCTGGATACGGACAACCGCCAGCAGATGACCTGGGATTATCGCGGCATGAGTATTCCCATGCCCTGCTATTTTTTTGGTGAGCGGCGTATATGGGGTTTGTCCCTGATGATGCTGGACGAGCTGATGGACCTGGTGGAAGGGCGCAATGCCAAACGGCCCCGCTGGCGGCGCTGATCGCGGGATCAGTCTGCCGAGCGCAGGAATTCCCGCGTATCGAGCATCAATTCGCGCACGGCCGGGTCCTCGCGGCTGGCGCGCAACAGGGCGTCCGCGTCCACCTCGCCACTGATATAGTCCGCCACAAGGTCCAGCAGCACCGGTGTCATTTTCGGCTCTCGTACCCAGCGTGGCGCCTGCACCAGGTTGCCGCTTAACCACTGGTCGTTCTGCTCCAGCCAATAGCCACCGCAACTGGACAGGCGGTAATCGCCAATGCGGCCGTAGCTGATATTCGGGGTGTTCGGGTTGAAGCCACCGGGGACCTGTTCGTCAATTCTGTAGAGTGCCATGACCCACTGGCTCCCGGGCGGAAATCCGGCCACTTCGGGACGGCAGTAATCCTGCGCTTTCAGCCATACCCTGATATCGGGCAGCGATTCCTTGCCACGCAAGGCTCTGTCGATGGATACATCCACTGAATTGCCTTTTGCAGAGAGCACGGTGCCACTGATAACCAGGTCGGTGCGCGCCTGAACATCGGTGAATGAACCCTCCCAGAGGCACTCGCAGTCAGCGTGGCTGTTGTTGACTGACGCTGCGAAAAGGGCGCCTGCGACAACGCCCAGAAAGCGATGATGGAATCGCAGGGCTGCCACGGCTACCGGCCCTGCATTGCCTGCGCGGCTTCGACGGCGAAGTAGGTGAGGATGCCATCGCAACCCGCTCGCTTGAAAGCCATCAGCGATTCCATTATCACCGCTTCGCGCTGCAGCCAGCCCTGCTCGAATGCCGCTACATGCATGGCGTATTCGCCGCTGACCTGGTACGCAAAGGTGGGCGCGCGCAGCTCGTCTTTCACGCGCCGCACGATGTCCAGATACGGCATGCCCGGTTTGACCATGATCATGTCAGCGCCCTCAGCCAGATCAAGGGCGCATTCGTGCAGCGCTTCGTCCGTATTGGCCGGATCCATCTGGTAGCTGAATTTATTGCCGCCTTTGATGTTGCCCGCGGAGCCCACCGCATCGCGGAACGGGCCATAGTAGGCTGAGGCGTACTTGGCGGAGTACGCCATGATCAGTGTATTGGTATGGTTCTGGGCTTCCAGGGCAGCGCGAATAGCGCCGATGCGGCCATCCATCATGTCCGACGGGGCCACCACGTCCGCGCCTGCCGCGGCGTGCGATAACGCCTGTTTGACCAACACTTCTGTGGTGACGTCGTTCAGTACGTAGCCGCTGTTATCAATAATGCCGTCCTGTCCGTGTGTGGTAAACGGATCCAGGGCGATATCGGTGATGACGCCCAGCTCCGGTACCGCATCTTTCAACGCCGCAACGGCCCTTTGCACCAGTCCATCAGGATTGAACGCTTCTTCAGCGAGATCTGATTTGCCGGCCGCGCCAACGACTGGAAACAGGGCGATGGCCGGTATGCCCAGCGCAACGATTTCCCGCGCCAGCTTTACAAGCAGATCGATACTGAGGCGTTCAATGCCGGGCATGGACGTGACTGCCTCGCGCTGATTATTTCCCTCCAGTACAAAGACTGGAAAGATAAGATCGGCGGGCGTCAGCGTGTTCTCGCGGCTCAAGCGGCGGGAGAACTCACTGGCTCGCAGGCGTCGCATGCGGGTATGGGGGAAGGCGCCTCGCGCTGAATTGAAGGTCATGATCGGCTCCTGCTCAAAGGCTGGCGAAGGCGCTGCGCGCAGCGGCAACTGTCTGTGCAATATCACCCTCACCGTGACAACTGGACATAAAGCCCGCCTCGTAGGAGGCGGGCGCCAGGTAAATACCGTGCTCCAGCATCAGGTGGAAAAAGCGGTTGAAAGCGGCGGTGTCACAGGCCATTACCTGGCCGTAGTTGTGCACGTCTGTCTCGCTGGTAAAAAAGCCGCCGAACATAGTGCCTGCGTGATTGGTGGTGAAGGGGACCCCGGCAGCCGCTGCTGCATCGCGCAACCCGCCGCACAGTTGCGCCGTGCGCTCGAACAATGGCTCGTAGAAGCCGGTTTTAGAGATGATATTCAAGGTTGCCAACCCAGCGGCCATGGCGATCGGATTACCGGAGAGCGTGCCGGCCTGGTAAACCGGGCCCAGCGGGGCGATCTGTTCCATGATCTCGCGCTTGCCGCCGAAGGCGCCGACGGGCATGCCGCCGCCGATCACCTTGCCCAGCGTGGTGAGGTCCGCCTCAATATTGTAAAAACCCTGTGCGCCGGCTAAACCAAAGCGGAATCCTGTCATCACCTCATCGAGTATGAGCACGGCGCCACTGGCGGTACACACCTCGCGCAGGGTCTCCAGGAAGCCGGGTTTGGGGGGAATGCAGTTCATGTTGCCCGCTACCGGTTCCACGATGATGCAGGCGATTTTGTCACCCTGTTCGGCGAAAACCTGGCGTACCTGTTCGCTGTCGTTGTAGGTCAGTGTCATGGTGTGGTCAGCCAGTGCTGCCGGCACACCGGGTGAGCTGGGCACGCCCATGGTAAGGGCGCCTGAGCCGGCCTTGACCAGCAGCGAATCTGAGTGGCCGTGATAGCAGCCCTCAAACTTTATAATGGTGTCGCGGCCGGTGTATCCGCGCGCGAGGCGTATCGCGCTCATGGTGGCTTCTGTGCCGGAGTTGACCATGCGTACCATGTCCATATGCGGCATGATCTCGCAGATGCGATCGGCCAGTTCGATCTCCAGTTCTGTCGGCGCACCAAAGCTCAGCCCTTTCTCGCTTTGTTGTACCACCGCCTCGCGCACGGCAGGGTGATTGTGCCCCATGATCATCGGGCCCCAGGACAGTACGTAGTCGATGTAACGTTTGCCCTGTGTGTCAAATACATAGGGCCCTTCGCTGCGCTCGATAAAGACAGGTGTGCCGCCCACGGCCTTGAAGGCCCTCACCGGCGAATTGACACCACCGGGGATGTGGCGTTGGGCGCGTTGGAACAGTTGTTGCGAAGTACTCATAAAGATCCTGTTGAGTGTTTCCGTGGGTCAGTAGTGTGAGGTGAAGCTGGCAATATTATAAGGCACTAGAACGGCTTCAGTACCGCCAGAATCACGATTGCGAACAGGAACAGCACCGGCACCTCGTTAAAGAAACGATAGAACACGTGGGTGTGATGGTCGCTGTCAGCATTGATGGCCTTGACGTAGCGCCCGCACTGCAGGTGGTAGACAAAAAGGAATGCCACGCCCGCCAGTTTCAGCCACAGCCACTTCGCCGCCATGTAATAGTCCGGAAGCATGCCGATCATGGCAAAACCGAATAAAAACGCCAGCACCATTAGTGGCGTTACAAAACGGTACAGGCGGCGCGCCATCACGGCCAGCTGGCGGCGGGTTTGTGGGTGCTCGCTGGCGGCGTAATAGACGAATATCCTGGGTAGATAGAACAGTCCGGCAAACCAGCAGACCACAAATATCAGGTGAAAGGCTTTCAGCCACAGCATATTGGGCTCTCCGCAGTGTGCTATCCGAGGCTGGACAGGGTGAATTTTTCAATGCTTTCGCGCGTGATCACGCCATGCAGGATCTGCTTGCCGGTATTGCGGCTGCGCTCATACACACAAACCGCCTCTGCCGTTTGTTTCTTCAGGGCGTCCATGGCCTGGCGCAAAGTGGCCTGTACGGGCACGGCTGCTATTGTCCAGCGGCGAATGTCGGCATCGGTCAGCTCGGCCGGGCTTTCAGGGTCCGTCCTGGCCGCCAGCCATTGCAGCAGCTCAGCGCCCTGTACAAGGTACAGATCCTCACCCTCGCGCTGGATCAGGCACCAGGTTGGTGAGAATTCCAGTAACGGTTCCATATCGTCTTCCTGCAGCACGGCGGGTACGCGTACCACGCGAGTATCCATCGTGGAGCTGACATCGGTGCGGTGCAGCAATTGGTTGAGCGGATCACTGGGCACCAGCCTCTGCAGTTGCCGCAACACCGTCTGCTGTGCAGAGCGCTGCTGGAACAGGCCGGCGTTGGTGAGCGTTGCTGCCACGATGGCCAGCATGGCGGGCATGCTGATACTGATATTATTGGTCAGTTCTATCACTGCCAGTATGGCCGCCAGCGGTGCATTCAGCACGGCGCCCATCGCCGCGCCCATACCGATCACGATGTACAGTACCGGATCAGATGCCAGCTCTGGCTGCAGCATTACGCCGACCGTGCCCATAGCGCCGCCGATACAGGCGCCTATCAGCAGGTTGGGACCGATAAGACCCAGTGGCATGCCCAGCCCGCAGCTGATCGATGTTGCCAGTAGTTTACTGACGGCGATCAGCAGCACGGCGGTCAGTGCAATCTGGCCGTGCAGGATCAGGTCCAGCGTGTCATAGCCGATTCCCAGCACCTCAGGCACCAGCAACGCCAGCCCTCCTGTAACGCAGCCTGCAATAGTAAAGCGAACAAACACTGGCCAGTGCGACAGACGCGCGGTCAGCTTGCTGATGCGGATAAACAGGGCAACCGCAATGCCGCAAAGCAAGCCCAGCAATACAAGGTAGGGGATCTCCAGCAGTGAATTCAGGTACAGCGCGGGGATATCAAACAATGCGCCACTCACAGACAGGTTGTGATCCACCGTTGATGCGGCCACCGCTGCCAGTATGACCGGGATAAAGCCCACAACGGTGTATTCCACAATGATCACTTCCATGGCGAAGATGACGCCTGCCAGTGGTGTGTTGAACGCGGCCGCTATACCGCCCGCCGTGCCGCAGGCAATCAGTACACGCAGGCTGTTGTTCGGCAGGCCGAGGCGCTGGCCGATCTGGCTGTTGACGGCCCCCCCCAGGTGGACTCCGGGCCCCTCTCGTCCGCCTGATTGACCGGTCGCCAGAGCAAAGGCTCCGCCGATAAACTGAACCATTGCGTTGCGCAACGGCAGTACCCCGTAATGGGAGTGCATACGGCTGATAACGTGTACGATGCCGGTTTCGCGATCCTCCGGTTTGAGTAACGAAAACGCGACCCCCAGTATCGCTGCCCCACCGGCCGGTAGTGCGAACAGGGCCCACTGCGGCAAGCTCTCGAAGTTCTCGCCGCCGTCACCAACGCCCCACAACCAGGCCAGCTCGACGATCGCGAGGTCGAAGGCGAGCACGACCAGGCCTGAGGCAACGCCGCCAATAATCCCCAGCAGTGAGTACGCCAGTAGCGAATCATACCGGGTGAGCAGGTGGCGATATTTTTTGAGCAGGCTGCGCACGCAAATAAAGTTCGATTGCCAAAAAGACAATATTAACAGTTATCTCATGAGATATACCTTTTATACTAGCGCGCTCGGTTGATGATGCACATTCGCAGACGATAGCAAGAGGTGGCGGGAAACATTATGGTGAAGGTAGGTATTGTTGGGGGCACCGGTTACACGGGCGTGGAACTGTTGCGGCTGTTGGCCAACCATGAGCAGGCAGAGGTCACTGTGATCACCTCGCGCGCTGAATCAGGCCGTCGTCTGGATGACCTGTTCCCCAACCTGCGCGGCCACTATGATCTGGTGTTTTCCGAGCCAGACGTAAAAACACTCGCCGCCTGCGATATCGTGTTCTTTGCCACGCCGCACAATGTAGCAATGAACCTGGTGCCGGAGTTGTTGGCAGCCGGCGCACGGGTGGTAGACCTCTCAGCCGATTACCGCATTCGCGATGCTGCGCTGTGGTCTCACTGGTACGGCGAGCCGCATGCCAGCCCGCAGCTACTTAAGAGCGCAGTTTATGGCTTGCCCGAAGTCAATCGAGAGGCTATTCGCAGTGCCAGCCTGATTGCCTGCCCGGGCTGTTACCCGACGTCCGTGCAGCTGGGCTTGATACCACTGCTGGCGCGTTCACTGGTTGATCCAGAACATATCGTCGCCAGCTGCGCATCAGGCGCGAGTGGCGCCGGGCGCCAGGCCAAGATCGACACCCTTTTGAGTGAAGTGGCGGGAAGTTTCAAAGCCTATGGTGTTGCCGGGCATCGCCATTTGCCGGAAATAGAGCAGGGTTTGACTGACGTCGCTGACGCCAGGGTGCGCGTGACGTTTATCCCCCACCTGCTGCCGATGGTACGTGGTATTCACGCCACGCTTGTAGCCCGATTGCAGGCTCCGTTGGCCGATGACCTGCAGGCGTTATATGAGAGCTGGTACGCTAAAGAGCCGTTTGTCGATGTATTGCCGGCCGGGATGCTGCCGCAGACGCGCACCGTTAAAGGCGCCAATCACTGCCAGATAGCAATTACCGTGCCGCAGGCGCGCGATACGGTCGTGGTCACCGCTGTCATCGATAACCTGGTTAAGGGGGCATCGGGCCAGGCCGTACAGAATATGAATATCATGCTCGGCCTGCCAGAAACCATGGGTCTGCAACAAGTGGGGCTGCTGCCCTGAGCCGGCCAGCCTGATGGTTTCGCGACGCCTGCGAGAGCTGCATGCACGCGACCGCAAGCGCAGTCAGCGCCTGACGGTGCTTACTGTGTTGCTCGTGATGAGTCTGATTCTCGCTGCGGGGTTCTACCTTGGGCAAACCGCCGCGCACAGCGGTATGGGTATTGATCCGCAGGATTATCGCCGCATGCAGGTGGAGCTGCCGACCCTGCAGGCAAAGCTGGATGAGTCGCTCGCGGCGCTGGATGTGGAGCAAACGCGCCGCGAAGTTGATCGTGCTTCACTTGAAATGTTACGCAGCGATATCGCCAGCAGGCGGGATCACATCGCGGCGCTGGAGGAAGAGCTGGCTTTTTATCGTGGCCTCATGACGCCATCAGCTAGCTCGGAGGTACTGACAGTGCGCACACCTGAGCTGGTTGCGCTGGGCCTGCAAGGTCATTTCGCCTATCAGATTCTGGTGCAGCAGGAGGCACGCAAGCATCCACTGCTGAAAGGAGAATTGCGCGCAGAGGTTGTTGGCACCCTGCGTGACCTGGAGGTCAGCTACCCGTTGTCTGAACTTTCGGAGCAGCTGGCAGACGTTAGCGTGCCGTTGCGTTTCCGCTACTTTCAGGCTATAGAAGGCGAGCTGGTATTACCGGAAGGCTTTACTCCGCAGTACATCAGTGTAGTGGCGCGAGCCACGGCGCCTCGCAAAACCAAAGTCAGCAAGCAGTTTCCATGGCAATTACGAGAGAGGTTAACCCATGTTGGGAAGTAAGAAATCGGGGTTTGGTTCCTCGGGGGGCGTTACGCTGGTATCGCGCGAAACCGTGATCGTCGGCGATGTGCATTTCAGTGGCTCGCTGGACGTTGAAGGTTTGATACAAGGCAACATCAAGGCGCAGGCCGGCAAGGATGCGGTCGTGCGGGTCGTTGAAAAGGGCCGTGTTGAAGGCGAGATTCACGCTCCGTCCGTGATCATCAACGGCATTGTGCAAGGTGATGTGCATTCAACCAAACATCTGGAACTGGCACCCAAGGCACGTGTGCAGGGCAGTGTATTTTATACCACGGTGGAAATGGCGGCGGGATCGGAAGTGAATGGCAGCCTCACCCACGTGGCTGACAAGGACTCAGGCAAAGAACCGGCTAAGTCCAAGGCTGCAGGTGGTGCGCCTGAGGGTGCCGATGGGCGCCGTGCCGCTGCTGCCACTAAAGTTGACTAATTTACTCGGACTTAGCATACTATTTCGCCATAGTAGCAGGAGGCGGCATTCTGCCGGCCCCAGAGAGAAATCATGTCAGTAGCGGAAACATTCAACCCGGCGAGCATCAACTTGTCCGCCAGCGCCGTTAATAAAGTAAGGGCGCTGGTAGAAGAAGAGGGCAATGACGAGCTCAAGCTGCGGGTGTTCATAACCGGCGGCGGATGTTCCGGTTTCCAGTACGGCTTTACTTTCGACGAACTGGCTGCTGAGGACGACACCGCGATTGAGAAAGACGGCGTGACACTGCTGGTCGATCCCATGAGTTTTCAGTATCTCGCAGGGTCTGAAGTGGACTACACAGAGGGTCTTGAAGGCTCGCGTTTTGTGATCAGCAATCCCAACGCCACCGCAACCTGTGGTTGTGGTTCATCGTTCTCCATATAGCGGGCTGGGCCTTTCGTGCTGCCCTGCCAACCTCGAAATCCTGCCTGGATCCTTGTAGTCCTGCTGCTTGTCGCCTGGTCAGCAAAGGGGGCCGCGCAGGAGGGCTCCGGCGAAACTTCCCTGTTCGTGGTTGATGTTGAGCTGCAGTCAGCCGAAGAGTTCGCCCTGTTGCTGGACCGTGCAGAACAGTTGTTGATTGACGGTGATGCCCCCCAGCCTGATGCCGCAGCGGTGACGTTTGTATTGCACGGTCCTGTGGTTCGAAACTTGCTGCGCGAGAATTACCTTACCAACAAACCTCTTGTAGACAAGGCTGCCAGCCTCAGTGCACTGGGGGTGATCGACATTAAAGCCTGCAGTACCTGGATGGGTGCCAATAAAGTGGTCGAGCAAGATCTGCAACCTTTTGTGGGAACGGTGACTTATGGTGCGGCAGAGGTGCAGCGGCTGCTTGAGGAAGAGGACTACGTCTACTTTTGATGTTCTGTTGCACCAGTAGTGCTGCCCCAATAAATACCCCCGAGCACCCTGAATCCCTCTGCGCCCGTCACGCGAGGTGCATTGCCTGCCATTTTCGATAAGGTTTGATCAGCGAACCAGGCGAATGCCGCTGCCTCGACATGGTCTGGATCCATACCTTTTGCCGCGGTTGTTCTGACGGCGATACCGGGCAGGGCTCTGCGCAGTCTTTGCATCAGGTCCGTATTGTGCGCGCCGCCACCGCAAACGTAGACGGCGTTTACATCAGCTCCACTGTTGCATATGGAGTTGGCAATGGTGTTTGCCGTCAGTTCGGCCAGAGTGGCCTGTACATCCTGCGGTCGGGCAATATCGCTCGCGGTAAGAAGCCGTTGCAGCCAGGCAGGATTGAACAACTCCTTGCCCGTGCTGCGCGGCCCGGTTCTCGCGAAATAGGGTGTCTCTAACGCTCTGGCTAATAACTCTGGAATGACCGTACCCGCTCTCGCCCACAGCCCATCCCTGTCCATGGAAGTGCCCTGGTGCTCCTGCACCCAGTGATCAAGCAAGGTGTTGCCGGGGCCGCAATCAAATCCAGCTTCCAGTTCCCGCCCCCTCAGCAATGTGACGTTGGCGATGCCGCCAATATTCACAATGGCGGTATTGGTATCTTCCTGGCCAAACACAGCCGCATGGAACGCCGGGGCGAGTGGAGCGCCTTCTCCGCCGGCGGCGATATCACGACGTCGAAAATCAGCCACCGTAGTAATACCGGTGAGTTCAGCGATGGTGTTGGGATCGCCGACCTGCAACGTGAAACCGTGTGTGCCTGCGTTAGCATCTCGGGGATGATGGCGGATGGTCTGTCCATGGCTGCCAATGGCCTCTACATCATCGACGTCATGGCCTGACTGTCGCAGCAGTTGCAGTGTGGCTGTGGCAAACAAGGCTCCCAGTTCGCGATCAAGCTCTCCCATACGCTCGATTTCGTTGTCACCGGGTTGGCTGATCTCTGCGATACGCTGGCGGGTCTCAGCAGGTATCGGATGCTCTCTGGCTGCGAGGATTCTTACTTCGTGCGCGCAGGACAGCAGCACGGCGTCGATGGCGTCAACGCTGGTACCTGACATAAGGCCAACGTAGAGACGTTCCCGGTTTTGCGTCACTGGCTTGCCAGGCCGGGCTCACTGTTCATCGCCAGCTGATTGTTTGAACGCAGTGAGGCAAGCTGCAACGTCCGCTGGCTGATGGCCTCCTGGAAGCGTGGCATTTCATCGGCCGGCAATGCCTTGGCCTTGGGCAGTGTCTTATGGATAGTGCGTGGATTACGATGCACGCCGTTAACCAGGAATTCGTAGTGCAGGTGTGGCCCGGTGGCGGCGCCTGTAGAGCCAACGGTACCAATCACCTGGCTCTGCGAAACTCGCTGTCCCTGCTTGACCTTGCGCTTGTGCAGGTGCAGGTACTTGGTGACATACTGCTCGCCATGCTGGATGAACACATAGTTGCCGTTGGAGCGGCTGTAGCCGGCTTTGATCACGCGACCATCACCTGCCGCGTAGACGGGTGTTCCTGTGGAGGCGGCGTAATCGATCCCGCGATGGGGGCGTGTCGTCTTGTAGATAGGATGCAGGCGTCGCAGGTTGAAGTTTGAACTGATGCGAGTGAAATCCACGGGTGCGAGCAGAAACGCTTTGCGCATACTCACGCCAGATTCATTGTAGTAGTTCACGTCGCCGTTGCTGTCCTCGTAACGGTAGGCGTTGAATGTCTCGCCCTGGTTGGTGAAGGAAGCGGCGACGATGTTGCCATCCTTGTATTTCTCGCCGTCAAGGTAGAGCTCTTCGTAAACCAGGTAGATGGTGTCACCCTTGCGCGGATCCAGCACGAAATCGATGACGCCGCCGAATACGTTGGCCAGCTCCATGATCATCGGTTGGGATAACCCGGCTTCCTGCCCTGCCAGGAACAGCGAGCTGGTGATTTCACCAGTGGCCCAGGTTTCACGAGGGGCTGGTTCACGCGTCTCCTTCAGGCTGGAAAAGCCGTCTTCGCTGCGCAGGTAAGTGATGGTCTCAAGCGGTGATTTTACGTGCCTGAGAGCCTTCAGTTGTCCTTCTGTGTCCGCCTGGAAGGCAATCGTCTGCCCAGGGTAGATGCGCGCCAATGAGTCACCATCCTCTGCCTGGCTGGTCACGTTGTACACATCTCGCGTTGTATATCCGGCTCGCTTGAATACCAGTGAGAGATTGTCGCCACGCTTGACGGTTTCTTCATGCCAGGGTTGCTCTGGCGGTAATGAAGGTGCATCAGTAGAAATGAGGGTGCCGTCATCCAGTGACGCGACAAAGGGCGCTTCCTGCTTGATATCGTCAGGCACCTGTAATCGGGCAGCCGGCTGTTCAGGGGCTATGCTGTCCTGTTTGTCAAAGGGGGCTAACAATAGCAATAGCGCAACTATTGCCAGAACGCTGGAGCCTGCGACAAGATAGCCGTTTTTGCCGCGCCATCTCAACGGTGTCTCACTGTTGTTGCGAATAGCGGTTGCCCCCCGCTGTTTCTTCGCTGCTGGCATGTCCCCGGAACCCGGTTATGTCATGATCGGGCAGTATATAAAAAAACCAGCAAATTCAATAGGCAATGATGTTCCTGAAAGCCTTAAAGAATGCGAAAAGTTTGCATTTATGGTGCGGTGTTGTAATGTTGGCGCCCATTTCAGAGCAGGGCCTCAACTGATCCTGAGGCCGGCCCATCGGCGGCTCTGTCCAATCACGCAGGGAAAACCCGATGAGTAGCGCTTTACTTGATGACCTCCGTGCCCGCGGACTGATCTTCCAGATAGCCGGTGAGGATGATCTTGCGGAATGGCTGGATGTCGGTTGCCGAACCCTTTATTGCGGCTTCGATCCGACGGCGGACAGCCTGCATATCGGCTCGCTGGTGCCACTATTGATGTTGCGCCGATTTCAGCTGGCTGGCCATAAGCCGCTGGCGCTGGTGGGCGGCGCGACAGGCCTGATTGGTGACCCCAGTTTCAAAGCCGAAGAACGGCGTCTCAATACGCCGGATGTGGTTGCTGGCTGGGTGGATAAGATAAAGCAGCAGGTCAGCGCGTTTATCGACTTTGACGCAGGGGCTGCTTCCGCCGAAGTGGTGAATAACCTGGATTGGACCGCGCAGCTCGATCTGCTCACGTTTCTGCGTGATATCGGTAAGCACTTCTCGATCAACGCCATGATCCAGAAGGAGTCAGTCAAGCAGCGGCTGGAGCGTGAGGGCGCGGGGATCAGTTACACCGAATTTACCTATATGATCCTGCAGTCCTACGATTTTTCTGAGCTGAATCAACGGTTTGGCTGTGGATTGCAGTTAGGGGGCTCGGATCAGTGGGGTAACATCACTGGCGGTATCGATTTAACACGGCGCTTGCATGGTAATCAGGTTTTTGGGTTGACGATGCCGTTGGTCACCAAGGCCGACGGTACCAAGTTTGGCAAGACCGAATCCGGCACGGTATGGCTGGATCCTGCGCGCACGTCTCCCTATGCGTTCTATCAGTTCTGGCTGAATGTGGCTGATGCGGATGTCTATCGGTTTCTGAAATATTTCACGTTCCTCGAAGTCACACAGATAGACGAAATTGAGCGCGCTGACGCTGAGCGGGAAGGGCGGCCGGAGGCGCAATCGATCCTGGCCAGAGAAGTGACGCGACTGGTGCACGGTCAGGAAGGCCTGGAGGCTGCCATGCGTATCACGGACTCGTTGTTTGAGGGGTCTATAGACGGCCTGTCGCACGCTGATGTTTTACAGTTGCAGCTGGACGGTTTGCCCAGCAGCAAGATCAGGCGCTCGGAGATGCCGCAGACCCTGACGCAGTTGCTGACCGAAGTGGGAATGGCTGCCTCAGGCAAGCAGGTAAAGGATGCGCTGGGCCGCAATGCGGTGCTGGTTAACAATCAGGCGCTGGGTTGGGAGGCGAATGCCGATGCTGCGGCCTGTTTTGATGCAGCGTCAGCCCTGTTCGAACATTTCTATATCGTTCGTTTGGGCAAAAAGAAGTACCACTTGTTTGAGCTGGATTGAGGCCCCCGTGGCGGCCGCCTGAGAACGCTCTGAAGACGGTAGAAAGTCGCTTTTGAAAATTTTCTTGCGTTGGCGCTTGCGCTTGTAAAAACCTCTGCGTATAGTTCGCGTCCCTCAAGCAGCACGGCATCGAAGCCACGTTGCAAAAGGTGGCCAAAACCTAAATTGATTCATCGACTTATGATGAGTTTTTGGGAAGTGGCATGAGGGACAAAGCGCAGCATAAAAATTAGATTTATGTTGCCATGCAAGAGCGGATCGGTATAATACGTGTCCGCGCTGAGGCAAGCCCTCACGCAAATCACCAGATCCTGGCGATCTGGCAGTTGTTTAACAAGAAGATGAAGACAGATGTGTGGG
>TARA_R110002110_G_scaffold107320_2_pt1 | contig 70553 bp, 74 predicted proteins | sample TARA_R110002110 | Tara Oceans TARA_R110002110 (sample SAMEA4397330) | marine metagenome | biome: Polar Biome; feature: [SRF] surface water layer (ENVO:00010504); material: water (ENVO:00002006), including particulate matter (ENVO:01000060) such as... | depth 5 m | reverse complement strand
GCAGTGGTGGCCGTAGCTCACCTGGTAGAGCACCGGATTGTGACTCCGGAGGTAGCGGGTTCAAGACCCGTCGGCCACCCCACCCTTCCCTGATTCGATAGCAATGACGGGTGGCCCCCACCGTGAAACTGTCGGTTGTCATCAACAATTACAACTACGGCCGGTTCCTCGCTGACGCCATCGACTCGGCCCTTGCCCAACTTGACCCCGACGATGAACTGGTGCTTGTAGACGACGGCTCGACAGATGACTCTGTGTCCATTCTCGACCGTTACCGCCACGATACCCGACTGTGCATTATCCAGCAGCGCAATCAGGGTCAGCTCGCTGCGGTGCTCAATGGCATGGCGGCGGCGACCGGGGACCTGTTGGCACTGCTGGACAGCGACGACTATTTCCTGCCCGGCTATCTCGACCGCCTGCGCCTGCTGGGGCGTGAACACCCCGACGTCGGCATGTTTTTTTCCGCGGCCGAGCCGGGTGGCGCCCCGGTCGAACAGGTGCAGGCGATGCAGCAGCTGCTGGCGCGTATTGCAATTCCGGAAGGACCTACCGGGTCCAGCCGCTGGTCGACCCTCATAGGCGGCGAATATCTGGGCACTCCGACCTCGGGTCTCGTGTTTCGGCGCCAACTCGCGGAGCGCATTCTTGCGGCGCGTCACCACTTGTCCGACCAGTGTCCGACCAATCCACGGGCGCTGCGCCTGCTGCGCGTCGACCTTTACAGCCACGTGGCTGCGCGACTGTCCGCGGATGAGCTCCTCGTGCGCGCGGCGTCGGTGGCGGGTGCGCAAAAATACAGCTGCACGACTCCCGGATTCCATTATCGGGTCCATGGCAATAACGCCTTCGCCATGATGAATCGACTGGGGCGCCGTTATATTGATCTTAACCGGCGCCTGAAGGTGACGCAGATGCTGGCGCAGGCGTTCGACCTGCAACGGCGCCCACGACTGGAGGAATTGCGGGAAGAGATTCGCCGGCGCAGCGGCGCACGGACACTGGGTCGGCGCATGCTGCTGCGCCTAAGCTACAGCATTGCGCTACTGCGCGCCGAAGGCCCCCTCATGGACCGTTTGAGCACCCTTGCGACTCTGCCCGGCCAGTGGCTGCCGCCATCCCCACTCCGTTGGCGCCTGTAGCGCGGTGGACATGGCGCGATGCTGTAGCTCTAACGGCACCGGTGCTATACTCGCGGCCGTTCCCCGGGGGTATAGCTCAGCTGGATAGAGCAACGGCCTTCTAATCCAATCGACCCCATTTCCCCTCATCCCGCGCCAATTCTGGCTTTCCTCCCCATATCGAACCTAACTCACTGATTTAACTTGGGAATCCTCATTCTAAGCAAGTACAACGGCCTATAAAGCAGTCTAGACTTTCTACCCCTAGCTAAGTTAAAGTGCTAACAGGAAGTACCAACACGGACTGCGGCCATGACCAAACTGCCAACCAGACTTGAGTTCACCGACCGATTCGTCAGGGGGGTTAAGGTTGATGCCCGCACCCTGTTCTCAGACGAGAGCTGGCGACCTGACCTGAAGCGCAAGCGGCGCGGCCTTCTGCTGATGGTGGAGCCTTCCGGGACAAAGACCTGGTACATACGGAAACGCGAGGATGGGAAGCGCGTCATGCGCTCCATAGGCGAGTTCCCCGAGCTTGGGGTCGCTGGTGCCCGTGAACGCTTCGATGATGTGGAGGATCACCCCGGCGGCCTGAGTGAAGCCGTCCAGTCTGTTCTCGGGCTGGATCAGCCGAAGGTCGATCAGCTGACTGTTCGCCGGTTGGTCAACAGGTACATTGAGCAGGAAGCCGAGCCATTCAACCGGGACTGGAAGAACCAGGAGCGCACCCTCAACACCGAGCTGGTGGCGCGTCATGGTGACATTTCAGCCGACCAGCTGACCGCCGAGCATGTTCTCGGTATCGTGCAGGCCGCTCTGGACCGTGGATCGCCCCGTGTGGCCCAGGAGGCACTTAAGCAGATCAAGAGCCTGTATAACTGGGCAATGGGCAGGAAGCGCGTTAGGCGGCGCGAGGTGGCCAAGGCCGACGCCAAGACCGCAACGCACAGAACCGCGATCCTCGACATTGCCCGCAACCCCGCCGAGGGTATCGTTGCCCCGACCTACAAGGCCCGCAGCTACCACATGGAAGGCAAGACCCTGGAAGGGTTCCAGTCGGTACTGCGCGAGTCCACGTTGAGGGAGGACATAAAGCAGATCCTCCTGTTGCAGATGATGACCTTCTGCCGCGTCGGAGAGGTGGCCGGGGCCAGCTGGTCAGAGTTCGACCTTCGCAACAAGGTCTGGACTATCCCGGCTGAGCGGTACAAGACTGGCAGGGAACATATCGTCATGCTCCCCAAGCAGGCCGTCAAACTGCTAAAGACCCTCCCGCGCCATGAATCAGGTTATCTATTCCCGCAGCCCCGCGCCCCGCGTCCGATTGCGTCCGATGTTGTCGGCAAGGAGATCAATAAGCGCCGCAAGGACTTGAAGGTACACAAGGACTTTTCCAGCCATGCACTGAGGCACAGCGGGCTAACGTGGCTCGCGGCCAACCATTGCCCCCATGAGGTCAGGGAGCGGCTTCTAGGGCACGTTGTGGACAGTTCCGGCGATATGTCACAGCGGTATCAGCACCATGAGTTTATGACCGAGCGCCGGGAATGGACGCAGCAATGGGCTGACCACATAGAGGGCAAGCAGTCATGACCGCACCCAAGGGAACCACCTTTCGCCAAGTCTGGCTTGAGCATAGATACCCTGAGCAGTTCTCCCAACAGGCCCGTGGCCGCGCTAGAAAGGCCGTGCAGCTGGCGCTAGAGGGTAGGGCAGTTGATACCCTGGACAAGACCGGCAGGGAGCAGTGGGCGGCTGAGATTGAAGCCTATTACGATACCAGTGTTCTGGATGATCTGGGTCTGAGTGCTGGCCAACTTTTGGAGATGCAGGGGAGGGAGGGAGAGCGCCGCCGAGGTGGTGAGGTTCGCGCCAAGCAACGCGAAGCCGATAAAATGGCCGCCGCCGCTAAAGCGTTTGCCTCCGCTGAGCGTGAGGGCATGGACTACCGGCAGGCCCTGGATCACGCGCAGAATTTTTGTGATACGTCCCTCGCCGCCGACACACAAATCAAGCGGACCGTCCTGTCACGCTGGCTGGATCAGATCACCGGCCCGCCCTGGTCATCCATCCCCCCGAAAAAGTGACCTAGCTAGCTAGGGTAGTTTTTCTTCTGAGTTTCTAAGCGACTCTACTTAAGTAGCCAGCAACACATTGGCACTTACACGGAGCGATAGAAATGGAAACCAAACCTCACCCCTGGTCGATCCCCGGACGCGCTGCACAAGCGGGCGTGTGCGTGGCTACGATTTACAACGAGATGAAGCGCGGCAGGCTCAAGGGTCGCAAGGTAGGCGCCCGGACAATCATCCCCGACGACGACTGGAACGAGTACCTGGAGCGTTCCAACCGGCAGACAGTGCAGGGGGCCGCATGAGAAACGCATCCTGCAAAATCCCATCCGTCCGCGATGGTACCCCCGTACTGATTACCGTTGAGCGCGGCGCGGTTGCCACCGTGGTCGAACGAGACCATGAGACCGTCCTGCACTGTGTCCACGGCAGCGGCTGGGCCGTTGCACATGGAGTAACTGATCTGGTTGATGTGGTCGATGCCGCAACAGGCGCATGGCGTTTGCTGGGAGGGCGATGATGCTTACAAATGAAAACGCCCCCGACAGTGTGGAGCTGTCAGAGGGCGCAAAGGTAGCCGGGCTGGCTGAATCACATTCTACACTTTGCCGCTGCGGATTCACACTAGAAGAGCTTGCTGCTCTTCAGCACTGGTGTCTGAAGTATTCGGCACTCGTGAAATCAGGCCGCACCCCGACGCCAGAGCAAGACGCTCGTTTTCTTCGTTATTCAGCCGTCTGTTACCGCACGGGAGTGGCCTATGTTAAATCGTGATGACCTTGATCGTCGCGCCGAAGTAGTGGCGCAAGACTTCTATTCAAGTGCCATTGTGCCGACAGAAGGTGCGCAACTCTTGATCGAGGTGGAGTTGTTCCTCGCGCGGTTCGTTGCCTACCCCAGTGAGCATTGCCGGGTAGCACATACCCTATGGATCGCGCACACACACTTGATGGAAGCGTGGGACTCGACGCCGAGAATCGGTTTCCTTTCTCCCGAGCCGGGTAGTGGTAAGACTCGCGCATTGGAGATAACCGAGACCCTGGTCCCAAATCCCGTTGAGGCTGTAAATGTTACGCCAGCCTATTTATTTCGGAAGGTTGGCGACGAGAATGGACCGCCGACAATTCTTTACGGCGAGATCGACACCGTCTTTGGCCCCAAAGCCAAAGACAATGAAGAATTGCGCGGGCTGCTGAATGCTGGCCACCGTCGCGGAGCCGTCGCGGGTAGATGTACCGTCAGGGGCAAGGAGATTGTCACCGAGGAAATACCCGCATATTGCGCTGTCGCATTGGCTGGGCTGGGTGGTCTGCCTGACACCATATTGACCAGATCAGTGGTAATCAGGATGCGCCGCCGCGCCCCTGGTGAAAAGGTCGATGCTTACCGCCGTCGGATTCACAGCGCCGAAGGGCACAGCCTACGGGATCGCCTGGAAAGCTGGGCATTGCAGGTTGTGGATGCTCTCACCGACGCATGGCCGGATATGCCGGATGGTATCGAGGACCGCGACGCCGACGTATGGGAGCCGCTGCTGGCGATTGCCGATGTTGTTGGCGGTGATTGGCCAGACCGCGCTCGTGTGTCCGCTGTAACCCTTGTAACCGAATCCAAGGAGACCACCCCTAGCTTGGGCGTGAGGTTGTTGTCTGATCTGAGAGAGATATTCAAAGGTGAAGCCATGTTCACCCGTGAAATACTGGATGCTCTCAATGATATGGATGATGCCCCGTGGGGAAGCCTGAGAGGGCAACCACTGGATGCGAGGGGGTTATCTAACAGACTCAAGCAATACCGGATCAATCGACGGACTGTTCGTATTGGGCATGATGTTGGTAAAGGTTATGCCCGCGTCGATCTGGTAGACGCTTGGGATAGATACCTCCCTCCCTTACCTCAAAACTCGGTTACGTCGGTTACAACGGTTACGGATGGGGCCGCAAGTGGTGGTGTAACCCATGTAACCCATGTAACCGATTCTGTGGCGACAGAGAGGCAGACTTGCCCGGCATGTGATGGTGAAGGCTGCGGCCACTGTGGGGTGGAGTCATGACCGGGGAAAGTGGGACAACTTGTCCCACTATTGCAGATCGTGGTCCAGGCCGACCAGAAGGCTTTGCTGCCGTGACCGCGAGGCAGACCGGCCTAAGCAAGAGGTCGATCAACCGGGCTATCTGGAGAGTCGAGAAAACCACCCAGGAGGCCCGCGATCTGATCCGGGGCACCAGGCTGGACACCGGCGCAATGCTGGATCGTCTTGCACGGATGGAGCCTGAAGATCAGGTTCCGTATATCACTGATCAGTTCGCTGACCCCGACCCCCGCCGTGGCAATACGCCGCGCTCATCTACCTGTCCGCACTGTGGCGGTGACCTTTCGCGGGAGTCCATGTGATGACTGATTTTGTTTCCTACGCCAGCGCCATGCGGTTGTTGGGCTGCGGATACACTCAAGCGCAACTCGCGGAGATCACCGGGCTTAACCAGGGCACAGTGTCGCGTCGTATGCGGCAGGGCAAGCCTCTGTACTACAAGACCAAATCGACAAGGCAGATCGCTGCTGAGGTTGGGGTATCGCAATCTACTGTTAGCCGCATTCTCAGCCGGGAAGATGATCGTGTCTTCAACCTGATATGCAATCGATGCAAAACGGAAGAGTGCCGTTCTGAATCAAATGCATAAGCCGAGAGGAACCATTGATGAAAAAGGTAAGCCGCAACCAGCGCCGCAAGATGCTGCGGGACATTGAGCAAAACCACCGGCGATCCCTTCGCCAAAACCGGCCCAGGAAGAAACAGGAGCAACCGCGATGATTGATTTTCAAAAACTGGCACAACCCGAACCAGGGCAGCGCGACCAATTCATTGCGGAAGCCGCCAAGCATGAAGCCCGCACCCTGGCAGATGGATTGCGCGACCTGTTGCGGCTGATGGCCGAGGCCGAATTTAAAAAACTGAGAGGTTCTACCGATGAAATATGAAATCGACAACAAGCCCGCTACTGGGAGCGATGTTGCACTGATTGCCCAGGCCCGAGGCGAGCTACTGACAACCATGATTAAGCAATTGGCTTTGTATTGCGAAGTGGCCGAGTCGGGCGATCTGAACAAGCTGGCCGAGGTGGTTATTCGTGACGCCGCAAGCCTGCAAAACCTCCTGGAACATATGGGGGAAAACCAAATTACCCGCTGCCATTAATGGCGATGTTTGATATAATCACCATGTTCGACCGTGACGGTCGGCACCCCGCAGAAATCGTGCGTGACGCACTGACGGAAGCGGCAAATGGTGAACCACTAGACCTTTGTCTCTTTCGTTGAGGTGATCATGCACACATTCCAAAGTGCCCCGTTACAAATCAAGTTTGCCCAGGCCGATACAGCCGAGGGCGAGTTTACCGGCATAGCATCCGCATTCCGTGACCGACCCGACCGGCATGGCGATATTGTTGTGCCCGGAGCTTACAAGCGATCACTAAGCCAGCATTCCCTGGAAGGCACCCGCCCTGCAATGCTGTGGTCGCACGATCAGAGCAGACCTGTAGGCGCATGGATTGATCTAAAGGAAACCAGCGCCGGACTGGAAGCAATGGGACGTTTAACAATGGACGTTCCCGAGGCCAAATCAGCCCGCGCTTTAATGCAGGCTGGCGCATTGGGTCTTTCCATTGGCTACCGAGTTGCCCCAGGTGGTGCAGAGATGCGATCTGATGGTGTACGGATGCTTAAAGACCTGGATCTGTTCGAGATTAGCCTGGTGGCGATCCCTGCCGACACTGGCGCAAAGATTCGAGCTGTCAAAGGCTACGATCTGGAAAACCCCCGAGAGTTCGAAACCGCAGTGCGTGAGGCACTGAACCTATCCAGTCGAGAGGCAAAACGCCTTGCGGCTGGTGGCTGGCGTGCAATGGTCCGTGATGGATCAGAGGACAACAGCAAAGAGCTGGCACAGATTGCCGCCAGACTTCAGAGCATCACTAAATCACTTGCGAGGTAACACCCAATGACTATGGAAATCATTACTAAGGCGTTAGAAGATCACGCGAAGGCTGTCGGCCAAATTGCAGACTTTACCGATGAGCTGGGAATGCGCGTCAAAGACCTGGAACAGGCCACCTCTGTCGGGTTTCAAGGTGGTGGATCATTTGGCGGCGGCAGCGATACAAGCCTGCTGTCAAAGTTCACCGATCACGATGGATTCAAGGCATTCCAGGCTGGGCAGGCCGGGAGCTGCAAGGTAGCACTGGAAGGTTCCAGCCTGCTGGGATTCAAGAGCACCACAACCGGCGACAGTGGCTCACCCGCTTCACCGGATGGTGTCATTGTTCAAGCCCAACGGTTGAACCGCATTGTTCCTGGCACCTCTCGCCGCCTGTCCATTCTGGATGCAATACCCGTCCTGAGCTGTTCCAGCAATCTGGTGGAGTTCACCCGCGAATCCGCAATGACCAACTCGGCAGCGGCGCAAGAAGGTGAAGGCAGCCAGTTTGCTGAGTCTGACATTCTGTTTGAGCTGGCCAGCGCACCCGTGGCGACCATTGGCACGTTCCTCAAGGTATCCAAGCAGGCACTGGCAGACCAGCCGCAGCTAATGGCGTTCCTCGACCAGCGACTGCGCCAAGCTGTCCGTGTGGCCACTGAGACCGCAATTATCAGCGGTGACGGTGTGGGCTATAACCCGCTGGGGCTTACCCAAACCGGGCAGCATGTTGACTACAGTCTGGCCGTGACTGGCGAGAATGAGCTGGCAGCATTGCGTCGATCAAAGGCTCAGTTGGAGAACACCGACTACAGCCCGAGCGCATACATGCTCAACCCCAGGGACATGGCAGAGATTGACCTGTTGACCGGCAACGATGGTTATCTGGTAGGCCAGCCCCGCGCAGCTACTGCTAACAACCTGTGGCAGTTGCCTGTGGTCGTTTCCTCTGGTGTGACAAAGGGCGACTTCCTCTGTGCTGACCTGTCCAACATGATCTTGTGGGATCGCCAGTCTGCTGATGTGAGTTTCTACGAGCAGAACTCAGACGATGCAACCCGCAATCTGGTGACTGTGGTGGCGACCATCCGTGTCGCGTTCACTGTCCTGCGCCCTGCCGGGATCGTGTACGGCCAGTTCTAAGCGTGTCCTGGTGCTGCTGGTATTCCTCCCAGTGGCACTACTCGGCATCACCCGCAGCGAGTGCGGGCTGGTGCCACCCCTACGGGGGGCATGTGAAACTGATCGACCGCCCGACGCAAAACCGGCTGGGTTCCCTTCTTATAACGCAATTACGATTTTTTTCCAGAGAAAATTCCGAGGCCCATCATGGCAGATTCTGAGTTGTGTGCGCGTGTGACTGCCCGCGCGCGCGAGGATACCACCAAGTTACCTAGAGCGGAGCGGCAGCGGATCAACCGAGAGGCGCACCGTCTGGCACAGGAGTTTGAGAGGTTGGAACGGGAGAGGTTGACCCATGAGGCTGTTCGGCGCCTTTCTAGTGCTCGCCCCGCTGGAGGATGAGGATAACCCGTATGCTGATCTGACCCGCTAAAGCAGTTTTTTCGGTCGTCAACAGTCGTCAATCACTGCCATTGCTCGACGCCCTCGATCATGTTGTGAATTTTGCGTATGCGACCCTGCCCGCCCGCAAATCCCCAACCTTGGCGGTAGGCGCCCAAATCCCGACCGATATACTCGCCTTCACTATCGCAGTACCCAACCCTCACCATTACGTCTTCTTCTGACTCGTCCTCGCTCTTCGTTAGCCCGCCTCCAGTGAGTATTATTGAAAACCACCATTCGACAACATGATCATCTGCCTTTGTCCGCAAGAAATTCAGCATTTCATCTGCATCCATAGACTGAGAACCCAGTTTCCGATAGATGTCCGGTTTACCAATTTTTAGCGCCGACATAAGAAGTGAGGCAATGCCAAGACACCAAAGCAGCCTTCCTCTGCTGTCTTCGGGACCAGCGCATATATGGCCGAGAATTCGGAACACTTCCTGCACCTGCCTGGGCGTAAGTCGGAGGGCGCCAATGAAATGTGAGATCTTTTCGGCTTGGTCATCCTTTAGATTGATGCGGGAGAAACGCTCGCCTTCTCTTTCCAAGTAATGTGCGACATAGCTGCGTGACATTTTGATATAGCCGTCATCAGAAATTGGAGGCAGTCGCACCTCACGGTGGATGAACTTCCTGTAGTACTCATCGAAGTTGAGGTCTCTACCAAAAGCCGTCTTGGCGGAGTTTTCAAGGTGCAGTCGATCAGCAGCGAGGATAAATACTGCTCCTTGCATGTCGAAGATGTGTTTGATCGTTTCGAGATAGGTGATTGCGTAGTCGGGGCGGCACCTATCCAGCTCATCAACGAGAAACCAGGCTTTCGGCTCTGAGTCTCCAACAAGAGCTATAAGCTCTTGCTTCAACGCCTCCATCGCATTCTTTCGCTGACGGTAAACTGTGAATGAGTCCGGGAAAAGCTGTCCTCGTACCTCATGCTCGTCCCTTTTCTGTTGAGCGAAACCACCAGCGGCAATAGGGTCTATGCCTGCCACCTTGGCGACGACTTGGCTACCAATCGCGGTGGCAAACCAACCGAAGTCTCTAACGGCACCCTTCAATCCGCCAGTCGGTAGATCTAGGGAATCAAGCTCGTCCACGAGACCAGAGATAATGGCAAAAAGTGGGTCTCCCCAGTAATCGCTTTCCCAAGCATTCAGCGACACAACAATTGGAGCGTGATGGGCTTCATCTCTGCTCTTCAGCGAGTGCCTCCACATATCTAAAAAGGTTGTCTTCCCTGCACCAAAGCTAGATGAGAGCCCCAAGACCAATCCACCTTCGACAAACTTGTGCTCCGTCGCGATAAACCCTTCTAAGCGGGTAGCAAAGCTCTCTAAGTCGAAAAAATCATCATCACCAAACGTGCTCGTTCCCACGGTCAACCTCTCTGTCTATGATCCTGATTCGATCCACAACTCAATGTGACCTATTTGTATAGCATGCGTGGCGGGTCATCGCTGGAGTAAACGTCTGCTTAGACCCCAGTCCCATCCATCGGGATAAAGATCACCTCTTGACCACCATACCAGCGATCAGTCACCAGCAACCCGGCGACGAAGCCCAGCAAGGCCCCTGTGACCAACGCAATCAGCAGGAGCTTATGCAGGGAGCGGCGGCGCGCCCTGGCCGCTTCTGTGGCCTCCTGGTGCGCCCTGACGGGCTTGCCTGTATCGAGTGATTGCATGGTGCCAGTGTAGACGGCAGGGTAGGGTACAGTCACTGCTGAATAGACCGCATGGAGCGACTGAGGGTATACTCCCGCCTCGCCTGTTGCACCCGAAAATACTAACAGGCGAAAAGTACCAGCACAGGTACTAACAGAAACCATGGGGGTATAGCTCAGCTGGATAGAGCAACGGCCTTCTAAGCCGTAGGTCGAGGGTTCGAGTCCTTCTGCCCCCGCCATTTCACAGTGGGTCCTTTCCGGTCACATAGGTGACACTTCGCACTTGGCCGGTCGAGGATACAGCCATGCAGCAGACTTCACGCAAACGGATTCTTGTCACTGGTGGCGCCGGCTTCCTCGGCAGTCACCTTTGCGAGCGATTGCTGGCGCTTGGCAATGATGTACTCTGCGTCGACAATTTTTACACTGGCACACGCGACAATGTACTGCATCTGCTGGATGATCCGCACTTTGAACTCATGCGCCACGACGTCACTTTTCCACTCTATGTGGAAGTGGACGAGATCTACAACCTGGCCTGCCCGGCCTCGCCCATTCACTACCAGCGTGACCCGGTACAGACCACCAAGACCAGCGTCCACGGCGCCATCAATATGCTGGGGTTGGCCAAGCGGTTGCAGGCCAAGATACTGCAGGCCTCCACCAGCGAAGTCTATGGCGACCCGGAAGTGAATCCACAGCCCGAGGCGTACTGGGGCCGGGTGAATCCGGTCGGCCCTCGAGCCTGTTATGACGAGAGTAAACGCTGCGCCGAAACCCTGTTCTTCGATTACCACCGCCAGCACGGTCTGCGTATCAAGGTCGCGAGAATATTCAATACCTATGGCCCGAGGATGCAGCCGAATGACGGCAGGGTGGTTTCCAATTTTGTTGTTCAGGCCCTGCGCCATGAACCGATCACCCTCTACGGCGATGGTCAGCAGACACGCTCCTTCTGCTATGTGGACGATCTGGTGGATGGTCTTGTCCGCCTGATGGCGACAGCCGATAACGTCACTGGCCCCGTGAACCTGGGTAATCCGGTGGAACTCACCATGCGCGAACTGGCACTGCAGATCCTGTCCGAGACTGGCGCCAACTCGGTGCTGGTCAACGAGCCACTGCCCGAGGACGACCCGCGTCAGCGACAACCGGATATCACCCTGGCGCGTACGCTGCTCGGTTGGGAGCCCCGCGTTTCCCTGGAAGAGGGACTGGTGCACACGGTGGCGTACTTCCGCGGACTTATCGAGGCCTGAGGTGACCGTCGGCGGGCACGACAACGGGCACAGCCTGTGGCGCCGGTTGACTCCGGAATGGATGTTGGGCGATGTGGCCCGGGCAGGGGCATTGGCGGGATCGGTTCAGGGCGTTGGCCTGTTGCTGGTATTCCTGTTGCAGATCCTGTTGGCGCGCATTGTCGACGATCCCGCCGCCTACGGTCTCTACGTATGGGGACAGAACCTGCTGTTTCTCGTTGGCGGCGTGCTGGCCCTGGGGCTCCCCATTGTCGCCGGTCGCCACATGGCGGTGCAGGTTCAGCGCGGCGACAGGCGCGCCCAGGGCGCCCTGGTACAACGCGCGCTGGGGCTGATCGCCGTGGCGTCGGCGCTGATCGTCGGCGCCGGAGCGTTGCTGCTGTCGCAAGCCTCGCTGCCTGTTTCCGTGGCACCGGATATTATCCTGTTGGCCCTGCTCGGCGCGCCCCTGGTGGCAACCACGCTGCTGTACCAGGGCGTAAGCCGGGCGCAAGGCCATACGGTCAGTGCCTTCCTGCCGAACCAGGTGCTGCGACCCCTGTTCAACGCTGTACTGGCCTTGGTTGCGGTGGTTGTTGCAGGGCGCCACCTGAGCGGCTTCGAGGTACTGATTACGGTAGTAGCGGGGCTCGCGCTGGTACATGCAGTGCATTGGCGGCTTGGACAACGCCCCGCGCGTGCACCGGATGCGCCTGCGGCCGCCAGCGACGTTGAGGTACCGCGCGCGAGCCTCCTGCTCCGGGAGGGGCTGCCAGTGTTCGGTGCCAGCGTCTGCGGGCTGGTCATGACCTATGCGAACACCCTGGCCGTTGGCGTGCTGGCCGGACCCGCCGCAGCAGGGGCGTTTTTTGTCGCTGAACGGCTCGCCCAACTGGCGTCCACCCCGGCGATGGTTACCAGCGCAGTGATTCAGCCCTGGCTTGCCATCGCGCACGCCAGCCACAACCGCAAACGCTTGCAGGAGGTCGTAACCCAGGCCGCCCATATTGGTCTGTGGCCGACGCTGTTGCTCAGTGCTGGTCTGTGGCTCTTTGCAGATTTTCTACTGGGACTGTTCGGCGCAGGATTTCTTCATGCCCTGCCTATTCTGGGCGCGCTGCTGGTGGCGCGACTGATCGGCGTGGCGCTGGGTCCGGCGCAGACCCTGCTGATGATGACCGGGCACCAGAACCAGGGACTTCGGGTCAGTGCCGCCGCCGCGCTGGGCCATGTACTGCTGTTGATTGGGCTGGTGCCGGTCTGGGGTGCGGTTGGAGCGGCACTGACCAGTATTGTCAGCAGCCTGCTGCTTAATGCGGGTTGTCTGGCGCTGGTGTGGCGACACCTGGGGCTGCGCGGTACGGTTCTGGCCGTGCGCTGGCGCTAGGTGCATTCCCGGGCGCGGGCTCGCCGTAGCCTCAGGGTCGGCAACAGCAGTGACCACGGCGTGACCAGGTAGCGACGCCAGAGTCGGCGTGGGTCGTGCAGCAGACGGTAGAGCCCGCCCAGGCCGATGCGGCTGAGATACAGCGGTGGCCTGGCCTGCAGTCCGGTGTAATAGTCCAGTGTGCCCCCCGCCTGCAGCAGGGCGCCGGCGTCGAGTTGCGCGCGGTGCCGCAAGAGCCACGCTTCCTGCCGCGGCATGCCCATGCCCACCAGCAACAGGTCGGGTCGAAACTGGTTGATGGCGCTGATGGTCTCTGTATCTGCCAGGTCGTAGCCGTGTTGCAGCCTGGCCCTGAGCTGTGGATAGTCCCGTTCCAGCCAGGCTCGACCGCGTTCGGCAGCCACTGGTGATCCGCCCAGGTAGTACACGCTGAGGTTGGCACTTTGCAGCCACTCCAGCAGCGTCGGCAGGCTGTCCATGAGGGTAAAGCGTTGTGCCGCGCGCGTATCGAAGCCCGCCGCACGCAGCAACCAGAGCACTGCCACACCATCCACATAGCAACGCTGGCAGTGGCGGTAGAATTCACGGACCGTTGGCTCCCGCTGGCAAAGGACAAGGCTGTGTAGATTGTGGGTGCCTATCAACAGGCCCCGCTCGCCGTCCTGCCAGCGCTGCTGCAGCCAGGCGAGCAGTTCTGCCAGGGTGGACGGGACCAGTACAGTGCCCGCGAATGCCACCAGTGCAGGGCTCGTGAAACCATTCTCCTCAGTAGGCATTGTGGCGCCAACCACGCAGCGCCGTGCGCAGGAGAATTGTCAGGTCCAGCCACAGAGACCAGTGCTCGATGTAGTAGAGGTCGTAGTCCAGTCTCTGCTGCATTTTTCGAGGGTGTCGGTTTCCCCGCGCAAACCGTGAACCTGGGCCCACCCGGTGATCCCGGGCTTGACCCGGTGTCGCTGCATGTAGGCATTGATTTGGTGCCGAAAGTTCTCGTTGAGGGATACCGGGTGTGGCCGTGGTCCCACCAGGGACATCTCCCCACGCAGCACATTCAGCAACTGCGGCAGTTCATCGAGACTGTTGCGACGCAGGAAGGCACCCAGCCGGGTAATCCGGGGGTCGTTCGGGCGCGCCTGGCGTTCGTCGGTTTGCTGCTGGTACACCATGGTCCGGAACTTGAGCACCTGGATAATCCGGCCGTCGCTGCCGTGGCGCGGTTGCCGAAACAGCGCCGGCCCGGGTGAGTCCAGCCGTACCAGCAGGCCGAGCAGGAGCAGAAATGGCCCCAGCAGGATTAACAGAAACATTGAAACGCTGCGGTCAAAGGCTTCCTTGAGCAGCGCGTCGGGACCATCCAGGGGGGTCGCATTGAGTTCGATCAGCGTGACTCCCGCCACCTCGGTAATGCTGTGGCCCACCAACCGCAGCAGGCTCGCATCGGGGACGACCCGCAGCGGCACGCTGCTCAATTGCAACGCCAGTGGCAGGATATCCTCGTCACCGGCGGGACTGTTGTCCGTTGCCAGCCACAGCTCGGTAACGGCAGGTTCTGCAGCCAGCACATCTGCAAGCTGCAGCAGCGTACCCAGAACCGGTGCGGGCAGGTCCGCCCCTGGCGTCTCCTGCGGCAGCGGTATGAAGCCCGCAACTGCAGCGCTGCCGTGTTGCGCCCGCAGGGACCTGGCAGCGTCCCGGGCGCGGAGGCCGCTGCCGAGCAACACCACCCGCAACGGATTGACGGCACTCGTGCGGGCGACCAGCAGGCGCCAGAGCGCCATCAGCGCGACCCCAAGCAGGACCCAGCTGCCCATCCAGATGCGGGAGAAATCTGCCGTCGTCTTGGTCAAGGTGGCGGCGAGCATGAGGCTACCGAACAGCAGCGCCAGACCCGGTACCGCCATGCGCAATCCTGCGCCCGGCTGCAACCAGCCCGGGCGCAGGTAAGCCCGGGTCGCGGGCAGCCACAGCAGGGCCAGCAGTACCGCCAGCAGCAGGGCCAGCTGGTAGTGAGGTTCCATTGTCTCGTGGCGGGGAAAGCGCAGGCGGAAAGCACCATAGCCAGCGGCACAGAGGGCCGTGGCATCGAGCAGCGGCGCCAGTCGTGCCAGTCGTGATTCCCGCCCACGACCAGCCATCAGCGGGACCAGTCCGGCGCCAGTAATGGCGCGAGCTGGGCAAAGGCCACGTACACCGCCAGCGGCACCAGGTAGAGGAGCGTGCGATTGAGGGTCACAAAGTTTGCTGCTTCCTTGAAATAGTGGGTGAACCCAAACAGGAACAACAGCAGGCCGAAGCCCGCCACCAGCAGCAGCAGGGCAATGCTGTGCAGGCTCGCCAGTCCACGCCAGGCCAGTCCCGCGAGCAGGCAGGTCGGCAGCAACAGCCACAACAGGTGCCAATTGGCTTGCACGAACATTGCCTGCCACAGATAGGGTAGCAGTGGGCGCGGCGCCAGTGTGAGCGTGGGCAGGGTCCACGGCAGGTCCAGTACCAGCAGCGCGTCCAGTTCCGCGACGCGCGGCTGCAGGCCCAGCAGGAGCCCCAGCAACAGCAGGGTACAGAGCGTCGCTGCCGAGGCCAGCAACCAGCGAGCAGGAGGGCGCCAGAGCAGGAGCACTGCCGCTCCCAGCAGCAGTGCGGCAAACCCGAGCCCGGGGGTTTTCAACAGGGTGCACATGAGCGCCATGGCGATGGCCAGCAGGCCATGGCGCCGGGCGCCAGTATGCTGCCAGTGGGCCAATGCCATGGCGCCAAGACTGAAGGCCGCGCCCAGCCACAGGTCGGCATAGCCGGCCAGGGCGCTGTGAGTGGCCAGGAGGGGCTGGCTCAACAACGCATACAGGGCCAGCGCTGCGGTCCAGTGGGGCAGGGCCAGCGCCCGCAGGTGGCCCCACAGGGCCAGGGCACAGGCGCCGGGCAGCAGCAGCCAGGGCAGATACAGCAGCGTGTGGTCGGAACTGTTCGCTCCCAGCATCTGCCACAGCAGCAGCAGGGGTATCGCGGGCGGATAGTCGCCGGCGCGCCAGTTGCCCAGGGTGTAGAGTTCCGTGCCGGGAGGTGCGGCCAGCCAGGCGTCAGGGTTGCCGAAGGCCGTGAGTTCCCCGTGCTGGAACCACACGACTGCCCGAGGGACCCAGTTCATCCAGGCATCCCAGGCAAACAGCGGTCGCAGTGCCAATTCCTGGGCCAGTGCGCCGCCGCGAAACGCCAGGAACAACAACAGCGGCAACAACCACAGTGTGTGTCGCCAGGGGATCCTCGCCGCACCCGGCCCAAGCCGGGTTCTTGAGCTTTGCTGACGCTGGAGAACGCGCAACCACGGCAGGCTGCCCAGCACGGTGGCGCCGCCGAGCAGAGCCGCCAGCGGTGCGAAGGTGAGGGTCAGGCCTGCCGCGTCCCAGCCCAGCAGCAGTATCACCAGCAGCAGTTGGCCCAGCAGGTAGCCGTGCCCCAGCAAGAGACTCAGGGGAGCCACCCCGATGATCAATCGCGCCGCGACTGCCCCCGCGCACCAGGGCAGCAAGGTGGCGAGCAGCAGTCCGGGCAGATGTATCCCCTCCAGCAACGGCATCATCAGCGCTGGCCCGTCGCCAAGGGCGGCAGTTCCGCGGTCAGGCGGAACAGACGTCCCAGCTCATGCTGGCTGAGCAGGAGAGCCTGCCAGCGCTGGTTGTTACCTGTGAGCAGGCTGCTGGCCGGATCGTAGTGTAGTTCCTCCAGCGCGCCGAACTGCAATACGTAGTCGCCGGGACGCATCTCGCCGACCGGCAGCAGGGTCGAGCCATAGTTGTAGATGTTCAGGGGCAGCAGGTGAAACTGCAGGCGCAGGCGCTGGTAATTGTGGCCGCGGGAATCGTGCAGCAGGAACAGGCGTTGGCGCGGATCCGCAGGCACCAGTGTGCGCAATGCCTGCGCATAATTGAACAGTGCCGAGTCGAGATCACGCTGGTGTTTGGTCTGCTGGTCCAGACCGCCGAACTGCTTGTGGGAGAGCGCCACGCGGGTGTTGAGCTGTCCCTGCCACAGCAGATCCAGTACCAACCAGGGCAGGAACAGCACCAGCAACCCCGCGACGATGACGGTACGCCGGGACAGGCGCAGCACTGCCGCAGCAATGACCAGCAGAAACAGCGCAATCGCGACCCCCAGCGCGGCTACGGCGTTGGGGTGTACGACCCCAGCTGGCGGAATTCCCCGATGCAGGTTCATGGCCGAATGCAGCCAGGGCTGGAAGCTGCTCCACTCCGAGATCATGCGCGCCACCATGCGTTCGCGGGTCACGCCATGGAAGGCGAGCTCTCGCAGTCGCAAGGGTTCTGTACCGGCCTCGCCAAAGACTCCTATCGCCACCTCCAGTACTGTGCCGCGCCAGAACTTGCTGTGGCCCGGGGTGAACCATTGGGCCCCACTACTGTAATGATCCAGCTCCAGTGAACGCTGCCGGGTGGGCAGTTCAGCAGTACGCCAGAACAGGAACAGCCGCGACTCCGGGTGCAGGCCCTGCAGATGCAGGCGCAGCTGCGGGTAGCGGGAGGCATCGAAACGCGGATTGGCCCGGAACACCGCTGCATCCGTTTGCATGCGGGTGATAAGGAGCGAGTTACCCTCCGACCTGGCCTCCGCCGCGACGACCGGACTGAAGTCTGTGCCGAGCAGCACCTGTGGCTCGGCGGCCTGCTCGCCCTCTGCCCAGCCGGGATACAGCAGCGGCAGCATCGCCCACAGCAATCCCGCTGCCAACAGCAATACCGGGATGGATGTCAGGCAGGCTTTTTTCATGCTGCGGGCGTTTACCTGCCCCTACTGCAAGCGGGCACTGGATCCTTGTTCCCGGCGCTCTTGCCATGCCCTGGCCAAGAGTTCCTGCAGCGCCGCTGTGCTCGACGGACGCACCAGTCTGCCGATCTCATGACCGTCGCGGAGGCATACCAGTGTGGGCCACATCCTGACCCCGAAAGAGCGGCCCAGCGGTCGGCCCTTGCCGTCCTCCAGCCTGAGGTGACGCAGCGCTGGATTCGCCGCAATGGCCGCGCTGATGATGGGTTGCGCCGCCTGGCAGTGCCCGCACCAGTCAGTGCCGAATTCCAGCAGGGTCAGGCCGGGCAGCGCATCGATCTCGGCACGGGTCGGGTTTACAGGATTGTAGGGATCGGTCACTGGACTCTCTCGTGTCTGGGTGCGGGGGGAACGACCGGGAAATCGCGTCCAGAATACGCCATTCCCCGACGCTTGCACCAGACCCCGCACCCGCTATGATGTAGCGCCTCGCAGCCACCCCGGAAGAAGCGTCCAATGGATAACCGCATTTCACTCATGGGCAGGATCGCCCGCCCCCAGCTTGCTGCCGCTGTCAGTAATGCCGGGGGCGTCGGGCAGCTGGCATCCGGAGCAGCCGCAAAGCCGTGACCGGGCCTGCTGCCGAACCCGCCCCCGAAGGCCTGCGTGTCTATCTCAATCCCCGGGTCATCGGCATGCTGTTCCTCGGCTTTTCCGCCGGCCTGCCGCTGCTGCTTGTGGGGGGGACGTTCAGCGCCTGGCTGCGTGACCTGGGGGTAGAGCTGACGGCCATCGGTTTTCTCAGCTGGGTCGGCATGGCCCACTCCATCAAGGTATTGTGGGCGCCGCTGATCGATCGCGCGCAACTGCCGCTGCTCAGCCGTCTGCTGGGGCGACGGCGGGCCTGGATGCTACTGGCGCAAGTGGTGATCGCCACGGCCCTGCTGGGCATGGCCTTCACCGACCCGCGGGAGCAACTGGGGCTGGTGGCCCTGTGGGCGGTGCTGGCCGCCTTCGGCTCCGCCAGCCAGGACGTCGCCATTGACGCCTACCGGGTGGAAGCGGAGGCGAAGCACCGCCAGGGAGCAATGGCCGCTACCTATGTGACCGGCTACCGGGTGGCGATCCTGGCGGCGGGGGCGGGGGCGCTGCACCTCGCCAATCTCGACAGCTGGTCGGTCGCCTATGGTGTCATGGGGCTGTTGATGGCGGTGGGCATCGTCACCACCCTGGTGATCGCCGAGCCGGCAGTCACGGTCAGCCTGACGACGGTACAGTTCGAGCAGCGGGTGACCGACTACCTGGCCACTACTGTGCACCGGGGCTGGCGCCGGGACATGCAGGCCTGGCTGATCGGTGCCGTGGTGTGCCCGTTTGCGGAGTTCTTCCAGCGCTATGGCCGCGTGTCGCTGCTTATTCTGGCCTTTATCGCGACCTTCCGCCTGACCGATATTTTCATGGGGGTCATGGCCAACCCTTTTTATCTGGACCTCGGTTTCAGCAAGGCCCAGATTGCCAATATCGCCGCCGCCTTCGGCCTCGGCATGACCCTGCTGGGCGCGGTGGTGGGCGGCTTGCTGGTGGCCCGCTTCGGTATTGCCCGCATTCTGCTCCTGACCGCTTTCATGGCCCCGGCTACCAACCTGGCCTTTGCCTGGCTGGCGTTCATCGGCCCGGAAACCCATGGCCTGGTGCTGGCGATCATGGCCGACAACGTTTCCGGCGGGCTGGCGATCTCGGTGTTTATCGCCTATCTCTCCAGTCTCACCAACACCGCCTATACTGCCACCCAGTATGCCCTGTTCAGTTCGCTGATGACCCTGCCCGGGCAGTTGCTGGCGGGTTTTACCGGGATGCTGGCGGAACTGGTGGGCTGGGTGCCGTTCTTTTTCATTACCGCCGCCACCGGGGTGCCGGCAATCATCCTGGCGTTCGTACTGTTGCGGGTGGCGCGACCCGGCTAGCAGGCAACCTGTGCGGAGCCTCCACGGCTCACGCCCATCAGCAGAACCCGGGGGAATGGGGGCAGCTCACACCCCTCGCCGTACACCTTCCAGAAAGGTGTGGGTACTGCTTTCCAGCAGGGAATACACATCCGCCTGGGGCAGGAAGCGCTCGACGTGGCCGTGCATGGCGATGCCGCTGAGACCGTGCGCCATGGCCCAGAGCTTGATCGACAGGGTCAGGGCATCTTCCCCATCGCGGCCGCTACGCTGACACCAGGCCTCCACTGTGGCCACCAGCAGGTAGAACCCGGAGCTTCGCAGTTCGTTTTCGACGTCGTTAATGAAACGCTTGTCGCGGTCTCCCCACATCAGGTCATAGAACTGCGGGTGGCCGGTGACAAAGCGGATATAGGCCTGGCCCAGGGCAACGATGGCTTCGATGCTGCCGCGCTCCTGGTTGCGGGTCACCGCATCCATTTCCAGGCTCAGGGCGAAGAAGGCAAACTCCAGCACGGCATCAAGGAGCGCGGCCTTGTCCCTGAAATGGCGGTAGGGCGCCGCGCTGCTGACACCGGCGCGGCGTGCAGCGTCGATCATGGCAAAGTCGACGCTGCCGCTCTCCTCGATCAATTCCGCTGCAGCGATGATCAGCGCGTTGCGCAGATCGCCATGATGGTAAGCGCGGGGCTGCACTTTCTGCTTCCGGGTCATCGCTGGAGCTCCCCCGCGACGGCTGGAACAGGCGCTGGCAACAGGCCCGGCCGCCGGCGCAGCAGCAGGAACAGTTGCGGCACCAGGAAGAAGGAGACCACGGTGGACAACAACACGCCGCCGGCGATTGCCATGGCAAAGGGCGGCCAGAACTGGCTCCCCTCCAGGATCAGGGGCAGGAAGCCGCCGAAGGTGGTAATGGTGGTGGAGACAATGTGGCGGCTGGAGTCCATCACCACGCCGCGAATGGCGTAGAGCCCGCCCGCCATGGCGCCCGGTTCGAGCTGCAGGGCGGTCATGATGATGATCGCTGCATTGATGGACACGCCGATGGAGCCGATAACCCCGATCAGGGCCTGGATACCGAAGGGGTACTGGAAAACCGCCAGCGACAGCAGGCTCAGGCCGGTAGAGCAGATGCACACCAGCACGGCCACCAGCGACAGGCGCCAGGAATTGAAGGTGAGCACGATGGTGGCCACGAGCATGGCGATGATCATCCCCATCGGCGCCATGATGCTGTCCACCACCCCGGCGCGCTCGTCACTGTCACCGCCAAAGCCGTAGCGGTAGCCCTCGGGGAGCGGAACGGGGTTAGCTTCCAGATCGGCGCGCAGGCGGGCCAGCGCCTCTTCCGGCAGCACCCCGCGGGTCAGGTAGGCCTGCACGATGTTGGTACGCTCGCCGCGGGTGCGGCTGATGGGGCTGCGGGATGGCACCAGTGTGAACTCGCCCAGACTCTGCAGGGCGACGCCGGGAATACCGCTGTCTGCGCCAGCGCCGTTGCGCAGGGGCAGGTGCAGGGCGGCGATCTGGCCAGCGCTGCCCCAGCTCGCTTCCTCCAGGCGCGCCCGTACCGGCAGGCGTTCGGTGCCTTCCAGCACTTCGCCGCCGGTGATGCCGGTCAGGGCCGCGTCCAGGGCCGCGGCGACGTCGCGCCGCTGCAGGCCCGCCAGCCGCAGCCGGGTTTCGTCGGCGTCAAACACCAGCTTGGGCGCGCCTGCCACCAGGCTGGTATTGGTGTGGGTGACGTCTGGCAACTGTTCCAGCCGCAATCGAAACTGCTCGCCGAGCGCCCTCAGCACATCCAGGTTGTCACCATGGATTTCCACCTCCAGTGGCGCCATCACCGGCGGCCCCTGGTCGATGCCGCGAACGATGATACGCGCCGCGGGGTAGTCCCGGTCCACCTCCCGCTGCAGGCGCCGGATCAGCGCGTCGGTCTGTTTCGGGTCAGTGGTCAGCACCAGTCCCTCGGCCCAGCTGGGGATACGCTCGCGGGTGCGGAACATGTTGTAGTAGAAGGCAGGCGCACTCTCGCCGATGGTCCAGTCTACCCGCCGGATCAACGGGTCCGCGCGCAGTTGCGCATCCAGCTTGTGCACCAGGGCGCTGGTGTCGTCGATGGAGCGCCCGTCCGGCAGCTTCACCTGCAGATACATCTGGTCGCGGTCGGTACCGGGGAAGAACTGCGCGGTCAGGGATGACAAGCACAGGAACCCCGTCAGCGGCAGCACCAGCGCCAGCGCCACGGAACTGCCGGGATTGCGCAGGGACCAGTCCAGGGCGCGCACCAGCAGGCGACCGGGGTGGCCGCTGCGCACGCCCATTTCCCACCAGCGACCCGAACGCTGCAACCCCTTTGGCAGCAGCCAGGCCGCCAGTACCGGGGTCACGATCAGCGCCAGCAACAGCGAGCCGACCAGCATTACCACTACGGCGATGGCAATGGAACTCATGAAGTCGCCGGCGGGCCCGGGCAGGATCACCATAGGCATGAAGGCCAGCACCGTCGTCGCGGTAGAGGAGAGCAGGGGAACCCGCAGGCGCGACACGGCGCCAGCGATGGATGACAGGGGGCTGTCGCCGTGGTCCACCAGGCGCTTGCGGATTTCGTCGGTCATGACGATGGAACCGTCCACCAGCAGCCCCAGCGCCACCACCAGGCCACTGACCGACATCTGGTGAATGCCGATACCCAGCTGGTACAAAACCGCCACCGAAAACAGTGTGCACAGGGGCAGGATGCAGGCCACCACCACGGCCGCGCGCCAGCCCATGGTGCACAGCAGCACTAACAGCACCAACACGACGCCCACTGCCAGATTGATGGCGACACTCTGCAGGCGCTCGAGGGTATAGACACTCTGGTCGTAGCTGATCTCCAGGCTGATGCCCTGGGGCGCCAGCGCGCGGTAGTCATCGACAAAGTCGCTGAAGTCCCGGGCCCACTTGTCCACCTGGCGGCCGTCGAGCATGACCACACCCACCAGAATGCCCTCCCGGCCCTGCACCAGGGCCCGCGCCGCGGGTGGGGTAACTTCGGCGCGGTAGACCCGGGCGATGTCACCCAGGCGCACGGCGCTGCCGTCGGTTTGCGCACGCAGAACGACTTCCCGCACCCGGGCGGTACTGCTGAACTCGCCACCGACCTCGATCAGGAAGTCATTGCCGGCCCCGGCACTGCGCCCGGCAGCTGTGCGCGGGTCGGCCGCCTGCAGGGCGGCAGCCACCTCATCCAGACCCAGGCCGCGGCTGATGAGTGCCTGTTCGTCGATGGCGACGCGGATTTCCTCCTCCGGTTCGCCGTACAGATCTACCAGTTCCGTGCCATTGAAATTGCGCGCGGCATCGGCAAAATCCAGCGCCACCCGGTTGAGCAGGGACAGGGGTACCGCGGCGGCGTCCTGTGCCCGCAGCGCGACAATGGCGGTGTAGGCGCTGAAGCGGTCGTCGTCGAACACCGGTGGCGCCACGCCCGGGGGAAAGTGACTGGCGGCATCATCGATGGCGTAGCGGATCTCCGACCAGCTGCGCTCGATATCCTGCGCAGACAGGGTGTCCACCAGCTTCACCGTGATGCTGGAAATACCGCTGGCGGAAGTGGAGTTGAGCTCGTCGATCTCCGCGATCTGACGCAGCTCATCCTCCAGCGGCCGGGTGACGAGGGCCTCGACCCGGGCCGGATCGGCACCGGGGTAGACCGTGGTAACGATGGCGACAAAATTGGTGATGGTCGGGTCTTCCTGGCGGGCAATGGAGCGCAGGCTGGAGATACCCACCACCAGAATCACCAGCACCAGCAGGGTGAAGTAGCGGCCGTTGTTGTAGAAAATGCGCGCGAGCATCTCAGGACTCCAGCGGCTGTACCGGCGTGCCGGCTGCGATACGGTGAATGCCATCGGCTATCACTCGCTGGCCAGGCTGCAGGCTACCGCGCACATAGGCTCGATTGCCGTCGACATGCAGGACCTCCACCGCCTCGCGCTGCGCTACCGTGGCGCCGTCGTCACGCTGACCCAGGCGCAGTACCGTCCAGATGCCGCGCTCACCCTCCAGCAGGGCGCTGATCGGCAGCCAGCCGCCGCCGGCAGCCACCGTTTCCGGCAGCACCAGGGTGGCGATTTCACCGTCCAGTGCCGCGGCACCGGCTGGCAGGTCGAATACGGCGAGGGCAGTGCGGGTACGGGGATCGAGGTCCGCGCGCACTGCGCTCAGGACCGCAGCCACTGAGCCGCTGCGCAAGTGCAGCGGATAGCGTTGCCCAGGCACAAGTGCAGCAACGTGACCGGCGGGGATGCCGATGCGCGCCTGCAGGGTGCCGGCGGAAACCAGCTGCAACACCGGTGTGCCGACTGCCAGTACCGTGCCCGGATCGACGTCGCGTGCGGCGACGACGCCGTCATAAGGTGCGCGCAGGGTGGATTTCTCCAGGTCCAGATCAATACTGTCCAGTCGCGCAAGCAGGGCCTGGCGGCGGCTGGCGAGCGCCGCCTCGCCCAGGCGCGCTGCATCCGCATCCTGGGCGGAAATGGCGCCGGTGGCCTGCAGCCGGGTGCTGCGCTCGCTGCGCAGGCGCGCCAGCTCCAGGTCCGCCTCGACGCTGGCCAGGTCGGCGGCAGCCACCGCACGTTGCGCATGCAGTTGCCGGGTGTCCAGTTGCGCGAGTTCTGCGCCGGCTGCCACATGTTCGCCTTCCCGGACGCTCAGTGACAGCAGCAGTCCGGCTACCTCAAACGCCAACCGGGCACGGTCCCGGGCCTGCAGGAGTCCGGTCAGGCGCAGGGCCTGGTCGTAACTGTCCTGCTGCTGGAACAGGGTAGTCGTCACCGGCAGCGGTGCTGTCTGTGGCTGCCCCGCGAGACTGGCGCGGAGCGTGATGGCGGTGGTCAGCAGCGCAGTGAGCCCGGCGGCGAGGCCAAGGCTGAGCAGCAGCGTTCGGACACTGCCGGCGTTCGAGCGGGTGGAGCCTGGCATGGGGGGTGACCAATGTTAGAGCGAATAACATGAATGTTATATTGAATAACATTGGTTGGCAAGCGACCCAGTGACCGGCCCGGGTGCGGGATTTGTAGGCCAGTCTGGCGTTGGCATCGAACGCCCGGGAAGACCAGTGGCACCAACTTGACTTGCAGCAGGGCAGGGTTTCGGGGAGAATGCGCCGCTTGGCGACCCGGGTGGTCCCCTCGCAACGCCAGGTAGCGAACCCCGCCAGGCCCGGAAGGGAGCAACGGTAGTTACTGGTGCGTGTGCCGGGGTGTGGCTGCTCGGGTTGCCTCTACTTTACCCCCTCCGCTTGCTTTGGTGTATCCTCTACGCTTTTCTGCAAGGCCCTTGTTCAATGTCGTATCAGGTTCTCGCCCGCAAGTGGCGCCCCCGCCGTTTCAGCGAAATGGTTGGCCAGGAACACGTCCTGCAGGCGCTCATCAACGCCCTGGACCATGACCGTCTGCACCACGCCTACCTCTTTACCGGCACCCGCGGCGTCGGCAAGACCACCATCGCCCGCATTCTTGCCAAAAGCCTCAACTGTGAAACCGGCGTCAGCTCCGAGCCCTGCGGCAGCTGCAGTTCCTGCACCGAGATCGCCGAGGGCCGCAGCGTAGACCTGCTGGAAGTCGACGCGGCCTCCCGCACCAAGGTGGAGGACACCCGCGACCTGCTGGAAAACGTGCAGTACGCGCCCACCCGCTCACGCTACAAGGTGTACCTGATCGACGAAGTGCACATGCTCTCCAACAGCAGTTTCAACGCCCTGCTGAAAACCCTGGAGGAGCCACCGCCGCACGTGAAGTTCCTGCTGGCGACCACGGACCCGCAGAAACTGCCCGCCACCGTGCTCTCGCGCTGCCTGCAGTTCAACCTGAAAAACATGGTGCCGGAGCAGATTGCAGGCCACCTGGCGCGGGTGCTGGAGGTGGAGATGATCCGCTTCGAGGAGCCTGCCCTGTGGTTGCTGGGTCGCGCCGCGGATGGCAGCATGCGCGATGCCCTGAGTCTCACCGACCAGGCAATCGCGTTTGGCTCCGGCAGCATCACCGAAGCCGGGGTGCGCAGCATGCTGGGCACGGTGGACATGAGCTTTGTCTATCAGTTGCTCGACGCGCTGGCGGCGGGGGAGCCGGCGGTCCTGCTGGAAACCGTCGCCCGGATGGCTGAGCACGCGCCAGACTTTGAATCCAGCCTCGAGGAGATGCAGTCGCTGCTGCACCGGATCACAGTGGCCCAGGTGCTGCCGGAACTGCGCGACAACAGCCGCGGTGACGCCGAGCGTATCGAGGCGCTGGCGGGCAGGCTGACCGCGGAAGATGTGCAGCTGTTCTACCAGATGGCGTTGAACGGCAAGCGTGACCTGCCGCATGCCGCGGATCCGCGCAGTGGCTTTGAAATGACCTTGCTGCGGATGCTGGCCTTCCGCCCGGCGCTGCTGCCGGATTCCGGCGCCACCGGTGGCGATGACGCCTCCGCAGCAGGCGCGAACTCGGGCAGTGCGACCCCAGCCGCCCCGGCCTCACACAATGGCGCCAATGCCACGGCCCCCCGCCCGGTACAACCGGTGCCGCAAGCCCAGTCCCCCGCGCCTGCGCCCGCCGCAGCGCCCGCGGCGATCCAGCCGCCGGCGCCTGCACCCGCTGCCGAGCCCGCGCCAGCCGCGCCCGCACAGCTAGCCCGGCCCGAACCGTCAGCCGCAGCCACACCCGCTCCTCGCATCGACCGCGCCACGGCACCATCGATGGTAGCGCCCGAAGACTGGCCGGACCTGCTTGCCAGGCTCGGCCTTGCCGGTATCGTCCAGAATATCGCTTCCCACTGCGCGCTAAAGGCTCAGCAGGGCACGGATTTCCAGTTCGTGCTGGACGAGACCAACCTGGCCCTGTTCAACCCCGGGCACGCGGATCGCATCCGCCTGGCGCTGCAGAACTACTTCGACACCCCGGTGTCTGTTTCCATTGAGCCCGGCTGTCCACAGCTGGAAACCCCTGCCCAGCGCAGCGCGCGTCGCGCCGCGGAGCGCCAGCTGGAAGCAGAGCAGGCCATCGAGCACGACCCGTTGCTGCAGCAGTTGATCCAGCGCTTTGACGGTGAACTGGACCGCGGCTCGATTACCCCCATGGATTCCTGAGGAGACGACATGAAAGGCATCAATGACCTGATGCAGCAGGCCCAGAAGATGCAGGCTGACATGCAGAAGGCGCAAGAAGAACTGGCCAGGGCCGAGGTCACCGGCGAGGCCGCTGCGGGCCTGGTGATCGTGACCATGACCGGCCGTCACGACGTCAAGCGTGTGCGTATCGACGACAGCGTGCTCAGCGAGCCCAGGGAAGTGCTGGAGGATTTGCTGGCAGCGGCGGTCAACGACGCCGTGCGCAAGGTCGAGGCTCACAACAAGGAGGCCATGGCCGGACTCGCCTCGGGGATGAATCTGCCCCCCGGCTTCAAGATGCCCTTCTGAGCTCCCTGTAGAGAACTGCATGAAATTCAGTCCCGCCCTCAGCAATCTGATGGATGCCCTGCGCTGTCTCCCCGGCGTCGGCCCCAAGTCCGCTCAGCGCATGACCCTGCATTTGCTGGAGCGCGACCGAGACGGCGCCCTGGCGCTGGCCGATGCGCTGCAGGTGGCGGTGGATCGGGTAGACCACTGCAGCCGCTGCCGCAACTTCACCGAGCTGGATGTCTGCGAAATCTGCAGCGACCCGCGCCGGGATCACCACACCATCTGTGTGCTGGAAACCCCCGGCGATGTGCTGGCGGTGGAGCAGAGTGGCAGCTACCGGGGTCTCTACTTTGTCCTCATGGGGCACCTGTCGCCCATCGACGGCATCGGCCCGAAGGAAATTGGCCTCGACCGGTTCCAGGCCCGGGTGGTGGAGGAGGGCATCACCGAAGTCATCCTGGCCACCAACCCCACGGTCGAGGGCGAGGCCACCGCCTACTATCTCTCGGACATGCTGCTGCCGCGGGGTGTTCGCGTCTCGCGCATCGCCCACGGCGTGCCTCTGGGCGGGGAGCTGGAATATGTCGATGGCAGTACCCTGGCCCACGCATTCAGCGGTCGCCGGCAGATGGCACAGGAGTCCTGAGCGTGGAATGGGAATTGATCGAGAGCGACGCCGCCCTGGCGACATTGCTGGCCGAGCATGCAGGTGCCGAGGCGGTGGCGGTGGATACCGAATTCATGCGCACCAACACGTTCTACCCCGAGGTGGCACTGGTGCAGCTCTGCTTTGGCGACAAGGCCTGGCTGGTCGACCCGCTGCCGCTGACCGATCTGGCGCCGTTGCGGGCCCTGCTGCAGGACCCGCGCACCATAAAAGTCCTGCACTCCGCCAGCGAGGACCTGGAGGTCTTTGATCGCTGGCTGGGTGTATTGCCGGAGCCCCTGTTCGACACCCAGCGCGCCGCGGCCCTGGTCGATCACGGTTTCGGCATGGGTTACCGTGCCCTGGTGCTCGACCTGGAGGGCGTGGACCTGCCCAAGGGCGAGACCCGTTCGGACTGGCTGCAGCGTCCTCTGACCCCCTCCCAGTGCGAATACGCCGCCCAGGACGTGGCCCACCTGCTGCCGGTATGGCGCAAGCTGCAGGGTCTCTGTGTGGCCCAGGACAAGCTGGACTGGGTGTTGGCGGACGGCGCCGACACGCTGGCAAGCTTTCGCGCCGACAACCCCAATTTTGCCCACAGGATCAAATCCGCCTGGAAGCTGGACCGGCGCGCCACCGCGCGCCTGCACGCGCTCTGTGCCTGGCGCGAAGACACCGCTCGCAGCCGCAACAAACCCCGGGGCTGGATCATCGATGACAACGCCTGCCTGGTGCTGGCCGCAACGGACCCGCAGAGTCTGGCGGCGGTCGAGCGCAGCGGCTGCCTGAGTCCCGGTGCCCTGCGCCGCGACGGCGAAGCCCTGCTGGCGCTGCTGGCAGCGCAGCGGGACCTGCCCGAGTCTGGGCTGCCGCCGCGCCTGCCGCAGCCGCTGGAGCCCGCGGAGCGCAAACAGCTGCAGGCCCTCAAGACCCGGGCGAAGATCATCGCCCGCGAACTGGGGGTGGCGCCGGAAGCACTGCTGCAGGCGAAAGACTACGACACCCTGCTGCGCCAGCATCTGGGAGCGGAACTGCCGGATCCGCCGGCCTGGAGCGGCTGGCGTGCAGAGCGGGTGATCGCGCCACTGCGCCGGGCCCTGGAGGCCGCAACATGAAACGCATCTGCCAGATCTTCCGCAGCCCGCGGAAGCCCGAAATGTATCTGTACGTGGACAAGACCATGGGGCTGACGGAGGTGCCAGAGCTGCTGTTGGCCCAGTTTGGCGAGCCGCAACCGGTGATGGTGCTGGCCCTGGATGCCGGCCGCAAGCTGGCCCGGGTGCAGGCAGCGGAAGTCCTGGAGAAAATCGAGAGCCAGGGTTTCTTTCTGCAGATGCCGCCGACCGACGCTGAACTGCTGCAGCGCGAGAGTGCGCGTGTGCGGGATAGCGCAGGTGGCTGATTGGTGGCAGCAACCCCTCGCCGCGTTAACCGCGGCGCAGTGGGAGGCATTGTGTGATGGCTGCGGTCGTTGCTGCCTGCACAAGCTGCAGGACGAGGACAGTGACGAGGTGTTCTATACCCGCATCAGCTGCCGCTACCTGGATACGGACAGTTGCCGCTGCAGCCAGTACCCGCGCCGCAGTGCGCTGGTGCCGGACTGCGTCACCCTGACTGCGGACAACCAGGAGGCGCTGGACTGGCTGCCGCCCACCTGCGCCTATCGGCTGCGAGCCCGCGGCGAGCCCCTGCGCGAGTGGCATCCACTGCTATCGGGCGATCCAGACTCGGTGCACCGCGCCGGTATCTCCGTCCGCGGGCGCGTCCTGCCGGAGCAGCACGTGCACCCGGACAGCCATGAGGAGCACATAGTACACTGGGTCGAGGAGGAGCGATAATGCTGGAGGATCAGGGCTATCTCACGGCGCTGGCAGTGTACACAGGTTCCGCCGTATTGGCGCTCGGCGCCCTGTTCCTGTGGCTGCGGCGTAGCTGGCGGCCGGTCTGGCGCTGGCTGCTGCTGCTGACCGGACTGGCCCTGCTGCTGACCCCGGCCTATCCTTATGAAGGAGTTGACACTCTGGCGCCGGCGTTGATCGTCGCCGCCTTCCAGCTTCTGACCGCAGGGCCAGAGGCCGCCCAGCACGCTTTGCGGCCCCTGGCCGTCGCTGTGGCGCTGGCCCTGCTGCTGACGCTGCTACTGCGCATTCTTGTCCTGCGCAAACCCCGGGTCGCCAAAAGGCCCTGAAAGGAGGATTCATCATGCCCAAGCTGAGCACAAGAGCACCCATTTGGCTGGCTGTGGCGCTGTTGCTGCTGGCCACTTTGCTGCCCGCTGCCAGGCTCCACGCCCAGGCGCCGCTGGGGCCGCAACCGGACCTGCGGCTGCTGATCGACATCTCCGGCAGCATGAAAGAGTCGGATCCCGACAACCTGCGCGGCCCGGCGCTGGAGCTGATCGTGCGTCTGCTGCCAGAGGGCGCACGCGCCGGCGTCTGGATTTTTGGCGAAAGCGTCGAGCAGATCGTGCCCCATGCCACGGTCGATGCCGCCTGGCGGGAGCAGGCCCTGGAGGCTGTCGCGCGGATCGACAACTCGGGCCAGCGCACCAATATTCCCTCGGCCCTGGCCGCGGCCACCTATGACCTCGGCAGCCTCAGCTCCGCCTACCGCACCAGCATTGTGCTGCTGACCGACGGCAAGGTGGATGTGTCGCCTTCGCCCATGGCGAACGCCGCCGCGGCCCGTGACCTGTTGGCGGATACCGCCCCCGACCTGGGCGCCACCGGGATTCCGGTGCACACCATTGCGCTCTCGGACGAGGCCGACTGGACTTTCCTGCGGGCACTCGCGGATACCACCGCCGGTATTGCCGAGAAGGCCGAAACCGCCGCCGAACTGACCGGGATTTTCGTCCAGTCCCTGGAAATGGTTGCGCCCTCGGCGCGGGTGCCAGTGGTAGGCAACATTTTCCTCATTGATGACAGTGTCGACGAGTTTACTGCGCTGGTGTTCTACGACCAGCCGGCCACCGATGTCACCCTGACCAGCCCCAGCGAAGAGGAATACCATCCGGACGAGGAGCGCGACGACGTCGAATGGTTCCGCAGCGGCCAGTTTGCGCTGGTGACGGTCACTGAGCCGGAGCGTGGCGCCTGGACCCTGGCCGTGCCCGACGGTGCCCGCAGCCGGGTATCGGTGATATCGGATCTGCAGCTGGAAGTCGATCCGCTGCCCAACAGTCTGCCCGCGGACCGGGTCACGGAGCTGGGCATCCGCCTGCGCGACAGTGGCGAAGTCATCACCAGCCAGGACTTGATGCAGCTGTTTGCCATCAGCGTGCTGATTACCGGCCCCGACGATTTCAGCGAAACCATTGACGTCACCGGCACCTATCCGCTGCCCGCGACCGGCGAGTACCGGGTCAGCATTCCCGCATTTGAGCGCGGTGGGCGCTATCAATTGCTGGTGGAACTGAAAGGGGAGACCCTGGAACGGGAATTGCCCCTGTACGTGGAGGTCATTGCCCCCGAGGCTGCCCCCACCATCAGCACCCGGCCGCCGGATGTTCCCGAGGAAGACCTCAAGGGCCCCGCTCTGAGCCTGGCGGCCATCGTGCTGGCCGCGATTGTGATCGGCGCTTTGGTGTACTGGCGCCGCCGCCGGCGCAAACTCGAGATCTGGCAGCGCCGCTTCAACCAGGACGGTGACGCCACCGCCGACGCCGAGGTGCGCGGCATGCGCGCGGACGCAGACGCTGACAAAGCGCCTTGATTCGCGCGGCCGCCATCGCTACCCTTGGCCGCTTTGTTTTTGACTGCTGATGGACTGACTATGAAATTTGAGGGAACCGAACGCTACGTTGCCACGGACGATCTGCGGATGGCGGTCAACGCCGCCGTAACCCTGCAGCGGCCGCTGCTGATCAAGGGCGAGCCCGGCACCGGCAAGACCATGCTTGCGGAAGAGGTGGCCCTGGGGCTGGGCAAGCGCCTGATCCAGTGGCACATCAAGTCCACCACCAAGGCCCAGCAGGGTCTGTACGAGTACGATGCCGTATCCCGTCTGCGCGACTCCCAGCTTGGCGACGCCAAGGTCCAGGACATTGCCAACTACATCAAGAAGGGCAAGCTGTGGGAGGCCTTCGAGGCAGATGAGCAGGTGGTACTGCTGATCGACGAGGTGGACAAGGCCGACATCGAGTTCCCCAACGACCTGCTGGTGGAGCTCGACCGGATGGAATTCTTCGTCTACGAAACCGGCGAGACCATCAAGGCGAAACAGCGCCCGATCATCATCATCACCAGCAACAACGAGAAGGAACTGCCGGACGCCTTCCTGCGCCGCTGCTTCTTCCACTTCATCAACTTCCCCGACCGCGACACCATGCGCAAGATCATCGACGTGCACCACCCGGGTATTGCCCAGGCCCTGGTGCAGGAAGCAATGGAAGTGTTCTTCGATCTGCGCTCGATTCCGGGGCTGAAGAAAAAGCCCTCCACCTCGGAGCTGATCGACTGGCTGAAGCTGATCCTGGCCGACGACATTCCCGACGAAGTGCTGAAGAACCGTGATGCCAGCAAGGCCATCCCGCCCCTGTACGGGGCCCTGTTGAAGAACGAGCAGGATGTGCACCTGCTGGAGCGCCTGGCCTTCATGCACCGCCGGGAAAGCCGCTAGCCCCATGCTGGTCAATTTTTTCCACGGCCTGCGCGACGCCGGCGTTCCGGTCACCACCCGCGAGCTGCTGGACCTGCTGGCGGGCATGCAACAGCACGTCGCTTTCGGCTCCATCGATGATTTCTACTACTTCAGCCGCACCTGCCTGGTGAAGGACGAGAAGTACTTCGACCGCTTTGACCGCGCCTTCGGTTTGCACTTCAAGGATCTGGAGGCGCTGGACGACGTCATTGAAGCAATTATCCCCGACGACTGGCTGCGGGCGGAATTCATGAAGCAGCTGTCCGACGAGGACAGGGAGAAGATTGAATCCCTGGGCGGGCTGGAAAAGCTGATCGAGGAGTTCAAGAAACGCCTGGAGGAGCAGAAGGAACGCCACCAGGGCGGCAGCAAGTGGATCGGTACCGGCGGCACCTCGCCCTTCGGCCAGCAGGGCTACCATCCGGAGGGCATCCGCGTGGGCCCCAATGGCGGCAACCGCAAGGCGGTGAAGGTCTGGGACAAGCGCGAATTCCGCAACCTCGACGACAGCGTGGAGCTGGGTACCCGCAACATCAAGGTGGCCCTGCGGCGGCTGCGCAAGTTCGCCCGCACCGGCGCCGCCGACGAGCTGGACCTGGACGACACCATCCGTTCCACTGCCCGCAACGCCGGGCTGCTGGACATCAAGATGGTACCGGAGCGGCACAATGCAGTGAAGGTGCTGCTGTTTTTCGATGTCGGCGGCTCGATGGACCCGCACGTGCGGGTGTGCGAGGAGCTGTTCTCGGCGGCACGCACCGAATTCAAGCACATGGAGTATTTCTACTTCCACAACTTCATCTACGAGAGCGTGTGGCGCAACAATGTCCGCCGGCACAATGAGCGCTTGCCGCTGCTGGACGTGATGCACAAGTACAGCCACGACTACAAGGTGATCTTCGTCGGCGACGCCGCCATGTCGCCCTACGAGATCGCCCAGCCCGGCGGTTCGGTGGAGCACTGGAACGAGGAGGCGGGCGAGGTATGGATGCGGCGCCTGAAGCAGACCTACGAGAAAGTCATCTGGATCAACCCGGTGCCGCAGGAGGAGTGGGAGTATACCCAGTCCACCGCCATGACCCACAAGCTGCTGGAGGGTCACATGTACCCGCTGACCCTGCGCGGCCTCGAAGAGGCCATGGGCTATCTGTCGAAGTAGCCGGCGGGCGCGCAGACCCGCTAGCTGACCAGGGCGCCGGCGAAGGCGATCAAACTGGCGGTCACCGCCACGTTGAGTGATTCCACCCCGTTGCGCATGGGAATCGCCAGGGCCACGTCCGCCAGCGCGTCGGTGGTGGCGGAAACGCCCTCGGTTTCATTGCCCAGCACATAGACACAGTGCCCCCCGGGCCGGTAGCTGAACAGGCTCTCGCTGGCGTCAGCGCGCAGGCTGCAAACACGGATGCCGGCGGCCTTGCAGGCCCGCAGCGCCCCGGGCAGCTCCTCGCAGGCCAGCAGTGGCGCCCGATAGACGGTGCCGGCACTGGCCTTGATCACCAGCGGCCCCAGGGCCGCGTTGCCGCGTTTCGCCAGCACAATGCCGTCGATCTGTCCGGCGGCGGCGGAGCGGATGATCATGCCCAGGTTTTGCGGGTTGGTGATGCCGTCCAGCGCCAGCAGGCGCTGTGGTGACGCCGGCAGCTTTGCCAGGTAATCCTCCAGACGCTGGAAGGCGGGGCAGAGTATGTCCGCCGCCACGCCCTGGTCCTGGCGTCCGTTACGGGAAATGCGCGCCAGTTCGGCGCGGCCGTGGTAGCGCGGCTCGACGCCGCGGCGCTGGGCCGCCCGCAGGATCTCGGCCATCACGCCGCCGTCGCGATTGCTGTCGGCGATGTGCAGCGCGTGCAAGGTCAGGGCGGGGTCCAGCAGTGCTTCCAGCACGGGCTTGCGCCCGTAGACCGTCAGTACACGGTCAAAGAACGCCTTGCGCGCTGTGTAGTCGCCAGGGTCGTTCAAGGATTCAGACGCTGTGTTCGTGGCCGCTGGCGAGCCGGGTGACCTTGTCCGCGGACTGTTTCATACGGCCGGCAATATCTTCGATCTGGGCGCCGGTGATGGGCCCGGCAATGGAGCCGGCGACAAAGCACATTACCGGCACCTGCCGGTAGACGAACACCGGCACGGCGATCGTGCTGACCTCGTAGCGGGCCTTGGGCTCGATCCGGTCCAGGTGGTAGTGCTCCAGGCAGGCATCCTGCTGGTATTTGTTGGTGGCTTCCTCCAGCTCTTCAAGGCTCCAGGACTGGTGAATGCGGGTCAGCTCCCGGGTCAGCTCCTCCTCGGCCCTGGTCTTCAGCGTGACCTCGAAGCCGCGGGCGCGGATGGCGATTACCGAGACCCGCAGCTTCTGGTCCAGGCGCTCATTGTAGCCGCCGCGGGATTCATGGGCCCGGGTCAGCCAGGCCTCCAGCTGCTTGGCGGGTGAAAAGGCGGTAAAACAGGCGGCGATCGGCGCCGTGTTGGGCAGGCGCAGGCCGAGCTGGAATGAGTCCATCAGCGGGGTGGCGTTGCCATACAGGGCCAGCAATACCTGATGCAGTTTGGAGCGGGCAGTAACCGCGAAGCCCATGCTGAGGTCGCTGTTCAGGCTCTCCAGCTCCGGACGGGCGTATTCCAGTACCGGAAACTGTGCAAAGGCGGCGTTGCCAGCGGCTATAATGGACGGTCCCAGCCGGTAGGCCTTGGTTTTCGGGTGCTGGACCAGGAAGCCATAGTTGGACATGGTGGTGAGAATGGCGTGGCAGGTGGCCTTGTTCAGGTTCAGGCGCCGGGTCATCTCGGTCAGGCCAAAGGCCTGCTGCGGGTTGGCCATCAGCAGGTCGAGTATGGCCAGGGCGCGAGCGGTCGGTTGGGAAAACAGTGCCACGTCAGGTACTCCAGGCTTTGCTATTATGCGGTTCAGAATACTGTACCGCTTGATCATAACCTCCGGTCGGTGACGACCGCAATCCATAGGACCCGCCGTAATCACACGCGACGGGCATTAAACAACAGGGAGCGCGTCGGTGCCAGAGCTTTGTCAGGACCAGCCTATCTTGTACGGGACCAGTGCCTGCCATCTGTGCGATGAAGCCGAGGCCCTGCTGCTGCAGGCGGCCCAGGACGGTCTGGGCGGGGATTTCATCAAGGTGGATATCAGCGATTCGGAGGACCTGTTTGCGCGCTATGGCCTGCGTATACCGGTGCTCAAGCGTCGCGACGGGGCGGAACTGGGATGGCCCTTCGGCGCCGCCGAGCTGGCAGCCTTCCTGAACGGCCAAAAGTAGCGGGCCGCGCAGGTCGGGCCACCCGGGCAGGGCCGCCCGGGCAGGGGTGGCCTGTCAGTCCCGGCCGCCGCTGCTCAGTCCTTGTTCCTGGCGGACCCGACCCGCACGGCCAGCACATCACAGGTGGCGCCGTGCAGGACGCCATTGGCGGTGGAGCCCATCAGCAGGGCCAGGCCGTAGCGGCCATGGCTGCCGACCACAATGAGGTCGGCGCCGATCTCCTCGGCCTTGCTGTGGATTTCCACTTCCGGCCGGCCGAGCACAATGTGCTGGCGCTCCGGGGCAATGTCGTACTTCTCGCCAAAACGCGCCAGTTGCTGCGCAGCCTGCTGGTGGATCTCGTCCTGGATACCGGAGAAGTCCATGGGAATATCGCCGCCATAGGCAAAGCTCAGGGGCTCGATCACGTGAATCAGATGCAGCTCGGCGCCAGTGCCAGCCACCAGCCCCCTCGCGCGCTCCGCCACCGGAGAGGAATCCTCACTCAGGTCGACGGCAATAATCAGCTTTTTGTAATTGGACATTAACAAACCCCCACAGCGTGCCAGAGAAATCAGGCCCTGTTATAGCATACAATGCCGCCAAGGCAACGCCTGCCGCGGCAACCGCTGCCCACTTTACCCGCATCTTTGACCTGAGTCAGGCCCCCTTTGCTGAATTACCTGTTGATCGCCTTTATCGTTGTTGTCGCACTGGCGCCGCTGACCCACTTCTTGCCGAGCAAACGCCAGCGGCGACAGGCTGCCATGCGCGAGGCGGCGGCCGTCGGCGGGCTGTTCGTCGAATTCCGTTCCCTGCCGGGCGCGGCGGCGGGGAGGGTGCCCCAGGCGCAACAGGATGTCATCTACTACGGGTGCCGACTGGCACCCTCGAAAGGTCGCGGCAGCCGTCGCGGCGCCTGGCTTCAGCGCGACGGCGAATGGCGGTCAGTGGGGGCCGGAGCCCGTGCGCCGATACCGGAACCGTTGCTCGCCTGTAGCGCAGATATTCTCGCGGCCAGCATCGATGAGGGCAGCTGCGGGGTGTACTGGCAAGAACAGGGCGATACAGCTACCGTAGGGGAGATTCGCACGATTCTGCTGGCCTGGGCGGAACAGATTCCTTGACCCGGGCGGGCTTGACCCTTATATATGCCACCTTTTCGGTCCGATGGCGATCCGCCAGCAGCGACTTTTGCAGGAGATTATGGGTAAATCACTGGTTATCGTAGAATCGCCCGCCAAGGCGAAAACCATCAACAAGTACCTGGGCCCGGATTTCATCGTCAAGTCCAGCGTCGGCCATATCCGCGACCTGCCCACCGCCGGCAGCGCCGAACCGGTTGACCCCAAGGAACGTGCCGCCCAGGCCGCCATCACCCGCAAGCTTTCCCCGGAAGAAAAGGTCGAGCACCGCAAGAAGAAGTCCCGCGAGCAACTGGTGCGGCGCATGGGAATCGACCCGGAGCACGGCTGGAAGGCCTCCTACCAGATCCTTCCCGGCAAGGAAAAGGTGGTGGCTGAACTGCGCAAGCTGGCGGCCAGCAGCGATGCCATCTACCTCGCGACCGACCTTGACCGCGAAGGAGAGGCCATCGCCTGGCACCTGCGCGAAGCGATCGGCGGCGACGACTCCCGCTACCAGCGGGTGGTGTTCAACGAAATTACCAAAAAAGCCATTGGTGAAGCCTTTGAGCATCCCTCCCATCTCGACCAGAACCGGGTCAACGCCCAGCAGGCCCGGCGCTTTCTCGACCGGGTGGTGGGCTACATGGTGTCGCCGCTGCTGTGGGCCAAGGTGGCCCGGGGCCTGTCCGCGGGGCGCGTGCAGTCGGTGGCAGTGCGCCTGATCGTGGAGCGGGAACGGGAAATCCGCGCCTTCATCCCAGAGGAATACTGGGAAGTCCACGCCGACCTGCTGCCGAAGGGCGAAGACAGTGTCCGCTTTCAGGTCCGCAAGCACCGCGGCGAAACCTTTCGCCCGGATAACGAGGCAGACACCCGCGCAGCCACCGCGGAGCTGGAGCAGCTGCCCTACGTGGTCAGCCAGCGCGAGGACAAGCCGACCCGCTCAAAGGCGCCGGCGCCGTTCATCACCTCTACCCTGCAGCAGGCCGCCAGTACCCGCCTCGGATTCACGGTGAAAAAGACCATGATGATGGCGCAGCGCCTGTACGAGGCCGGCTACATCACCTACATGCGTACCGATTCCACCAACCTCAGCAGCGAGGCCGTCAACGCCTGCCGCGAGTATATTGGCGCCAACTTTCCGCCCCGCTACCTGCCGGAGAATCCCAATCGCTACAGCAGCAAGGATGGCGCCCAGGAGGCCCACGAGGCGATCCGTCCCTCCGATGTGAATGTGCTGCAGTCGGGCCTGCAGGGCATGGAGCGCGACGCCGAGCGACTCTATGAAATGATCTGGCGCCAGTTCGTGGCCTGCCAGATGACACCCGCGGAATATACCGCCACCACCATAACGGTGACAGCCGGCGACTACGAGCTGACGGCCAAGGGCCGGATCATCCGTTTCGACGGCTACACGCGGGTGCAGGGCGCGGGCGGCCGCAAGGGTGAGGACGAGGTGCTGCCGGACATCCAGCAGGGCGACAGTCTCACCCTGGAGACCCTGGAGCCGACCCAGCACTTCACCAAACCGGCGCCGCGCTACGGCGAGGCCAGCCTGGTGCGCGAACTGGAAAAGCGCGGCATCGGTCGCCCCTCGACTTACGCCTCGATCATCTCCACCATTCAGGACCGCGGCTATGTGCGCCTGGAAAACAAGCGCTTCTACGCCGAGAAAATGGGTGACATTGTCACCGAGCGCCTGCAGAACAGTTTCAGGGAGCTGCTTGACTACGGTTTTACCGCGAACATGGAGGAGCGCCTGGATGAAGTCGCCCAGGGCGGGCTGGACTGGCGCGAACTGCTGGACCGCTTTTATGCCGACTTCCGCCAGCTGCTGGACAAGGCCGAGGAACCGGAACCGGCCGGTATGCAACCCAACGAACCCACGCCCACGGACATTCCCTGCGGCCAGTGCGGGCGGCCGATGCAGATCCGCACCGCCAGTACCGGGGTCTTCCTGGGCTGCTCCGGCTACGCACTGCCGCCCAAGGAGCGCTGCAAGAACACCATCAACCTGACCCCGGGTGATGAAGCCATCCGCGAGGACGCCGACGATGAAGCGGAGTCGCGGCTGCTGCGCAGCAAGCACCGCTGCAAGCTCTGCAACGCCGCCATGGACAGCTATTTGATTGACGAGCAGCGCAAGCTGCATGTCTGCGGCAACAACCCGGACTGCCCCGGCTTCGAGGTGGAGCAGGGCAAGTTCAAGATCAAGGGCTACGACGGCCCGGTGCTGGAATGCGACAAGTGCGGCGCCGAGATGCAGCTCAAGACCGGCCGCTTTGGCAAGTATTTCGGTTGTACCTCCGACAGCTGCAAGAATACCCGCAAGCTCCTGCGCAGCGGCGAGGCTGCCCCGCCGAAAATGGATCCGGTGCCGATGCCGGAACTGGTCTGTGAAAAAGTCGAGGATCACTATGTGTTGCGCGACGGCGCAGCCGGCCTGTTCCTCGCTGCCAGCCAGTTTCCCCGCAATCGCGAGACCCGGGCACCTTTCGTCGATGAATTGCTGCCGCACAAGAGCGAGATCGACCCCAAGTACACCTTCCTGTTCAGTGCCCCGGTCACCGACCCGGACGGCAATCGCAGCCAGATTCGCTACAGTCGCAAAGCGGGCGAGCAATTCGTGATGACCGAGCAGGACGGGAAACCCACCGGCTGGCGCGCGGTTTACCGGGGCGGCGCCTGGCAGGTGGAAGAGGGCAGCAAATCCAGCGCGCCCGCGGCGAAAAAAGCTGCCGCGCGCAAGAAAAAGCCCGCCCCCAAACGCAAGGCGGCGCGCAAGAAGTCATGAGTTCACTGCGTGGACAGGCCAACCACGGGCTCTACCTGGCCAGCTTGCTGCTGGGGGCCTGGCGCCGGGATCTCGCTGCCGAGGATATCCCCGCCAGCGTCCTCGCCCAGGCCTACGGGCCGGCGGTACGCGGTCACCTGCTGGATGCCTACGGCTGGTTTTTGCTGGACCTGCAGAAGCCGGCACAGCTGCCAGCCACACCGCCCCACAGCGTCCCTGCACTGCCACCGGTTGCTCCGGGCAAGGCGGTGCCGGTGGAAATTACGGAATTCGCCCGTCTGGAACAGCGGGGCTGGCTGGCTGAACTGGTGCAGGAACCGGGCGCAGAGCAGCCCCGCCGCAGCGCGGCCAGCCTGGCGGCGCCTGCCGCCAACCTGCCGGACCCGGACCACCTGCAGGCCCTGGCACAGCGCCTCGACGACGCGTTCGCCCGGGTGGGGGATTTTCTCGACGAGTGCTAGGGCCGGAGGCTGCGCTCGCAACCCGTGGTTCGTCAGGCGCCCCGGCGCAGCACGCCGACGCTCAAACCCTCAATGGCAAAGTCCTGCTCACGCAAATCCACGCGTATCGGCTCATAATCCGCATTTTCCGGCAGCAGCTCGACAATGTGCTTGCTGGAGCCGCGCCGCAGTCGCTTCACCGTGACTTCGTCTTCGATACGCGCCACCACTATGTCATTGTTGCGCGCCACCGCAGTGCGGTGCACCGCCAGCAGGTCGCCGTCGAGAATGCCGACATCCTGCATGCTGTCGCCGTGGACCCGAAGAAAATAGTCCGCCGCGGGCTTGAAGAAGTCCGGCGCCAGGGCGCAGTAGTCCTCGATGTGCTCCGCCGCCAGCAGCGGACTGCCGGCAGCGACCCGGCCGATAATGGGAATGCCCGGGTTGTCCGGCAGGCGGATGCCGCGGGAGGCACCGGCAATGATTTCGATGGCGCCCTTGCGGGCCAGGGCTTTCAGGTGCTCTTCCGCGGCATTCGCGGACTTGAATCCCAGTTCTTTGGCAATGTCCGCCCGGGTCGGAGGGTAACCGGTCTGGTCGATATGCTGGCGAATAATATCCAGCACCTGCTGTTGACGCTGCGTAAGCTTTTCCATAACCAGTCCATCTGTGTATTTATACAGTGACTGGGATTATATACAGTAAAACACGGCAACCACAAGGGAGCGTCGGCGGATCCTGTCAGTAGTCTTCGACTCCGTACATGGTATCGGGCTCAATCATGCTCACCGGATTGTTCCAGTCCTCCGGATGGAAGGGCAGATCGGGATCGAGACCGTCATCGTCGTCAAGTTCGAACGGCGAGCGCCAGTCCTCGGGCGCAGCGACCCGTTCCAACGGCATCAACCGCCACATGTCCAGATCGTATTCGGCGACCTCGCCATCCAGGTACTGGGTTTCAATGGTCAGACTGGCCTCGTCCCAGGCGACGACTTCAAACAGGGTGCTCGTCTCCAGGTCCTTGTACCAGCCACCAACTACGGGGCTCAACATTTTCATTTCCCCTCTCCCTCGCTACACTCTGGCCCCAACATAACACGCCAGCCGAGACTGTCCATTATCTGTTAACGATCTAAGAAAGCCGCTGGAAATAGCGGTTTATTGAGCTTCGAGGGTTTTCTGCGCCAGATCAGTTGCTTGCGCCGCACTTGTAAAGTTAGCCTGATGTTCGCTGACGGCTGTTATACTTGAACCGTAAAGAACAACCGTTCCCGAAATAAGAAAATTGTCTAAAAACAACTGGCTTGGAGGCGCAGCCATGAGCACCATCGGTATTATCGGCGGTACCGGTATCGAGCGGCTGCAGGGACTCAGCGTCGTCCGTGAGCACGCTGCCGAGACGCCATTCGGCGCCCCCTCGGGCCCGGTACAGGAGGGTCTGCTGGGAGGGCAGTCCCTGTACTTTCTGCATCGTCACGGCGGCTCCCGGTCGATTCCTCCGCACCACATCAACTATCGCGCCAATATCAGTCTCCTGCACACGCTCGGCGTGAGCCGGGTGGTGGCGATCAACGCCGTGGGCGGCATCAGCCCGGACATGCAGCCCGGGCGGCTGGTGATCCCGGACCAGCTGATCGACTATACCTGGGGCCGGGAGCACAGCTTCGACGACGGCAGCAGTGGCAGCCTGCAGCACATCGATTTCACCGAGCCCTACGACCGCGAGTTGCGTCTGGCCCTGGTGGAGGCGGCGGAACGGGCGGGCATTGCCCATGAGCCCTGCGGTGTCCATGGCGTGACCCAGGGGCCGCGGCTGGAAACCGCCGCCGAGGTGCGGCGCCTGGCCAGAGACGGTTGTGACGTGGTGGGGATGACCGGAATGCCCGAGGCCGCCCTGGCTCGGGAGTTGGGCATGGCCTACGCCTGTGTCTGCATGGTGGTGAACCCCGCCGCCGGTCTCGGCGACCTGCCGCTGACGCTGGACATGATGCGGCAGATCCTGGAGCGGGAAGCGGGTGTAGTCAGAACCCTGTTGCAGACGCTGCTGTCGAATCTGTCCGCTCCAGCAGCGGAAGGATAGCCTCGTCGTAGTCCGCTTCCTGCAGTGCCTCGGCACTCAACGGAGTGATCTTGATCACCAGTCCCAGTAAGGGATGGTCGATGTAGTGCACCTCGTTGGAGCGCATGCGCCGCTGCTGCTGCAGCAGCACCGCGTGGCGCCAGGGATAGGCCGGCGGTGGCTCCACCCCTGTGGGCTCCCCGGCCTGGTCCCAGGCCGGGTCATAGGCAGCGCCAAAGTCGAGAACTTCCTCCAGCTCGGGTTGCAGCAACGGTGCCTCCACCAGCTCCAGTGACGCTGGCCCCAGAGGCGGTGCCGGCATGCGCCAGGTGCCCGGCAGGTAGCTGCCGTCCGTGTTCAGCCAGAGATTGGTTTCCAGGTGCAGGAAGCGGGACAGATACAGGGTGATGGTGCCCTGCAGGAGCGGGTAGCTGGCGCTGTCACCGGACTGGTCCAGCAGCAGTGGCAGGGCGCTGCGCTGCGCGGCTACCGGTTGCCACCAGACTTCGTGAAACAGGATGCGATAGGGGCCGTTGCGCTCCATGTACGCGGCCTTGCCACGGAATTCGCGGGCGCTGGCCGGCAGTTGTACAAATGGCGTCGGCAGGCGCGGCGGCTCTTCCTCCAGTGCCACAGCAGTCTCTTGCTCGCCGCCATCTGCGGCTGCGGTTGGGGGAGCTTCCGGCGCTGCAGTGGCATCCACCTCCACAGCATCCGCCTGGCCTGGGGCTTCGGCGGGCGCTGTCTCGCTGCTCTCGGGCTCCAGCGGCAATCCCGCGGGCTGCCATTGCGGCGCCAGGTATATGCGCTGCAACCCGCGCCCATCGACCTCGCTGTCCTCGGCGCGTTCGCTGGCATCCATGTTGGCCTGCAGGCGCTGCGGGTCGATCAGGAATCGCAGTTGCCCGGGGTAGGCCAGTGCCGGCAGCGGCTCCCAGCGCTCGGCGCGCTGGGCCTCAGGGGCGGTGTGCGCGACCACCAGCAGCTCCACCTGATACCAGCGCTCATCCTCCTGGGCGTGCAGGGGCAGCAGGGGCAGGGCCGCCAGAACGGCAGTGAGCAGGGAGCGGGCGGGGACTCGGGTCATCAGGCGGCATCTTCCGTGGCATCGGCGGCAAATTTGTCCAGCAACTGATCGGCAAACTGCTGGCGCTGTTCGGGCTCCTCCAGGCTCTGCTTGAAGCGCAGGCGCATGGATCCCGCGAGCTGGTAGCCTCTGGGATCGGTTTGCACCAGCTTCACCAGGCTCAGCGGGTTGACTCGCGTGGTCTCGCGAAAGTCGATGTTACCACCGGCGGGGCCAACCTCAATGCCGGCGATGCCCAGGGCGTCGGCGCGGATGCGCAGGCGCGCCACCTGCACCAGGTTCTTCACCTGCTGCGGCAGCAGGCCGAAGCGGTCGATCATTTCCACCTGGATCGCGCGCAGGGCGGCTTCATCGGCCGCCGCGGCGATGCGCTTGTAGAGAATCAGCCGGGTGTTGATATCGGGCAGGTAATCCTCGGGAATCAGCGCCGGCTGGTGCAGGTTGACCTCGGTACCGCTGTCCAGGGGCGCATCCGCGTCGGGAATCTCGCCCCGGCGCAGGGCCGCCACCGCGCGCTCCAGCATGCGCATATAGAGGGCGAAGCCCACGCTCTGGATCTGCCCGCTCTGCTCGTCCCCCAGCAGTTCCCCGGCGCCGCGGATTTCCAGGTCGTGGGTGGCGAGCAGATAGCCGGCCCCGAGGTCACCGGCAGCCTCGATTGCCTCCAGCCGCTTCTCCGCATCCGGCGTAATCGCCGAGCGGGGAGGGCACAGCAGGTAGGCGTAGGCCTGGTGGTGGGAGCGGCCGACACGGCCGCGGAGCTGATGCAGCTGCGCGAGGCCGAACTTGTCCGCACGCTCAATGATGATGGTATTGGCGTTGGGGATGTCGATGCCGGTTTCAATAATCGTGGTACATAGCAGGATGTGGTGACGCTGGTGATAGAACGAGGACATCACCTGCTCCAGCTGGGTCTCCCGCATCTGGCCGTGGGCCACGGCAATCGACAGGTCCGGCAGCAGTTCGCGCAGCTTGCGCGCGGTTTCCTCAATGGTTCGGACCTCGTTGTGCAGGTAGTACACCTGGCCGCCGCGCAGGGTCTCCCGCAGCACGGCCTCGCGGATCAGGGCGATATTGTGTTCGCGCACGAAGGTCTTGATCGACAGCCGCCGCGCCGGCGGGGTGGCGATGACGGAAAGATCGCGCATGCCCCCCAGGGCCATGTTCAGGGTGCGGGGAATGGGGGTCGCGGTAAGGGTGAGAATATCCACCTCCGCGCGCAGGGCCTTGATCGCTTCCTTCTGCTTGACCCCGAAGCGGTGCTCCTCGTCGATGATCAGCAGGCCCAGGTCCTTGAAGCGGAAGTCCCTGGACAACAGTTTGTGCGTCCCCACGAGAATGTCGATCTCGCCGCTGGCGACCCGGGCAGTGAGCGCCTCCAGCTCCTTCGCGGACTTGAATCGGGAGACCACCTCCACGGTCAGCGGCCAGCCGGCAAAGCGGTCGGCGAAGGAATTGTGATGCTGGCGTGCGAGCAGGGTAGTGGGCACCAGCACTGCCACCTGCTTGCCGTTGCGCGCGGCGATAAAGGCGGCGCGCATCGCCACCTCGGTCTTGCCGAAGCCGACGTCGCCACAGACCAGCCGGTCCATGACCCGGGGGCTGGTCATGTCGGCGATGACCGCCTCGATGGCGGCGGCCTGGTCGGCGGTTTCCTCGAAGGGGAAACTGGCGGCAAACTGCTCGTATTCCATCGTCGGCAGTTCAAAGGCGAAGCCCTCGCGGGCCTCGCGCCTGGCGTAGACCTCCAGCAACTGGGCGGCGACGTCACTGGCCCGCTCTGTCGCCTTGCGGCGCGCCTTTTCCCATTGGTCGGAGCCGAGTTTGTGCAGCGGTGCGAGTTCCGGGTCGCTGCCGGCGTAGCGACTGACGAGGTGCAGGGAAGCTACCGGCACGTAGAGCTTGCTGCCGGCGGCGTATTCCAGCGCCAGGAATTCGCTGTCGGCACCGTCCACTTGCAGCGTCTGCAGCCCCAGGTAGCGGCCAACCCCGTGCTCCAGGTGCACCACCGGTACGCCCTCGCGCAATTCGTTGATGTCGCGAAATACGTTTTCGGCGCTGGTCTCATCGGCCTTGCCGCGGCGCCGGCGCTGGGCGACCCGGTTGCCGAACAGCTGCGATTCGCAGACCAGGGCCGGGGCCTCAGGCCCGAAATACATGCCGCGGTCGATGGGCGCAGTGGTAATGGCGAAGTCCAGGCCCGACACCAGGAAATCGGCCCAGTTGGCCACCTCCGGCGGTGCGAGCTGGTGCGCCGCCAGCGTCTCCAGCAGTACCTCGCGGCGGCCGGCGGATTCGGCGCAGAGCAGTACCGCCCCCCGGTGGCGGCCGAGAAACTGCTGCAGGCGATCGGCGGGAGTCTGCCGGGAGCCTTCCGGCGCCAGGTCCGGCAGGGGTTGCGAGGGGCTGGCCACATGCACCGGGGCATCCGGGTTGCGGCGCAGTTCCAGCACCGGGCAGGCGCCCAACAGCTGGTACAGCTCCTCCACCGGGGTAAAGCAGCGCGCAGGCGGCAGCAGGGGCCGGCGCGGGTCTATCCCGTACTCGCTGTAGCGATGGCTGGCATCTTCCCAGAAGCGCTGTGCGGCCTGGTAGTGGTCACCGATGGCAATCACCGGCGTGCCCTTGGGGAGGTAGTCAAACAGGGTGGCGCAGTGATCGAAAAACAGTGGCAGGTAGTATTCGCAGCCGCCCGGGGAGCGGCCGGCGCTGACCTCGTGGTAGACCGGGCAGGCATCGTGGTCGACGATATCAAAGGCCTCGTACCAGTTCATCCGGAAGCGGTCGATGGCGGCCGGATTGAGAGGGTATTCCCGCGCCGGGAGCAGGTTGATGGCCGCGACTTTCTCTATGGTGCGCTGGGTTTCAGGGCTGAAGGTGCGCAGGCTGTCGACCTCATCGTCGAGCAGATCGACCCGGAACGGCAGTTCGCTGCCCATGGGAAAGATGTCCAGCAGGGAACCGCGCAGGGCAAACTCGCCGTGCTCGTAGACGGTATCGACGTTGTGGTAGCCGTTGCGCTCGAGGTTGCGCCGGAAACTGTCCCGGTCCAGGGTCTGGCCCGGCTCCAGCACCAGGCTGGAGCCGGCGATGTAGGAGGAGGGCGCCAGCCGGTGCATCAGCGTTGGCACCGGTACAATCAGGATACCCGTCGCCAGGCTGGGCAGACGGTAGAGGGTCTGCAGACGCTCGGAGACGATATCCTGGTGGGGCGAGAAATTGTCGTAGGGCAGCGTCTCCCAGTCCGGAAAGGCGAGAATGTCGATGTCTGTATCGAGGAAGAAGGGCAGCTCCCGCTCCAGCGCCAGCGCGGAACTGGTGTCCGCGGTCACCACCAGCAGCAGTTCCCCGGGCCGGGCCAGTTCGGCGATACAGCGCGCCTCGGCGCAACCGTGGAAAGGCCCCATCGCGGTGCGACTGCCCGGTTTGGCGGGCCAGGGGGTGCTTGCAAGCAGGGGTTTGAACATGAGTGACCAGCGGTTGGCAAAAAAACAGGGGCCTATTGTAGTGCGCGCAGTGAAAAGTACCACTGCGCCTTGCTCTCGGCAGGACGGAACGGGATAATACGCGCCCGTTGGAACCCCGGATTCCCCCCCGCAGACAGGTGACAGACGAGTGAACGAACGCAAGCGAGAGCGCCCCGACGACTATTTCAAGGACTGGAAGGAGCGCGAAGCGCTGGCGGAGGGCATGATTCCGCTGGTGGGTGAACTCTCCCGCCGCAAGAACGTCAAGTGTTACATTTACGGCAAGCCACTGGTCAACCAGGCCGTGACCCAGATCATGAAGGATCACCGCTATGTGCGCCAGGTGGAGGAAAACGAGCTGTCCGAGTTCGAAACCTTCCCGGTGGTCAAGGCCCTTTCGGAACTGAATCTCGGCCCCGCCCACATCGATATCGGCCGCCTCGCGGTCGCCTATTACGACAAGGGCGATGGCGCCGGCATGAGCGTTGAAGAATACGTCCGCCAGCAGGTGGCGGACCTGATTGGCGCCGACACCAAGCCCGTGGCCGGTCCCGTGGACGTGGTCCTCTACGGCTTCGGCCGTATCGGCCGCCTCATGGCCAGAATCCTTATCGACAAGACCGATGGTGGCGATTCCCTGCGCCTGCGCGCGGTTGTGGTGCGCAAGGGCAAGGCCCCCGACGACCTGGTCAAGCGCGCCAGCCTGCTGCGCCGCGATTCCGTGCACGGCGCCTTCGATGGCACCATACGGGTCGACGAGGAGCGCCAGTCGTTTGTCGCCAACGGCAACGAAGTCAAGGTGATCTACGCCGACTCGCCCGACAGCATCGACTACACCGCCTACGGCATCAACAATGCCATCATCATCGACAACACCGGTGTATGGCGCGACCAGGCGGGCCTCTCCCTGCACTTGAAATCCAAAGGTGTCAGCAAGGTCATCCTGACTGCGCCGGGCAAGGGCGAGATGAAAAACGTGGTGGCCGGTATCAACCACGGGGCGATTGACGACAGCGACCAGATCGTGTCCGCCGCCTCCTGCACCACCAACGCGATCGTGCCGCCGCTGAAAGCCATGGACGACCGCTTCGGTATCATCAGCGGCCATGTGGAGACAGTACACGCCTACACCAATGACCAGAACCTCACCGACAACTATCACAAGGCCGACCGCCGCGGCCGCAGCGCGCCCCTGAACATGGTGATCACCGAGACCGGTGCCGCCAAGGCAGTGGCCAAGGTCCTGCCGCAGCTCGAGGGCAAGCTCACCGGCAACGCGATCCGGGTGCCGATCCCCAACGTCTCCATGGCGATTCTCAACTTGACCCTGGGCAAGGCGACCACCAGGGATGAGGTCAACGAGTACATGCGCCACATGGCATTGCACTCGGAAATGCGCAAGCAGATCGACTACTCCAATTCGCCGGAGGTGGTATCCAGCGATTTCGTCGGCTCCCGTCACGCCTGCATCTACGATGCCCAGGCCACCATTGTCAACGGCACGCAGGCCGTGCTCTACCTGTGGTACGACAACGAGTTTGGTTACAGCTGCCAGGTGTACCGGATCCTGGAGCAGATGGCGGGCATCAATTACGCCCGTTATCCGAAAAAGACACAAGCGTAATGGCGGCGCTGTAAAAGTTGTTCAAAATCAACCGGCTGCTGCCGCCCTTTGTGGCCTTTGGGCGGCGGCTTCGGCTATAATGCGCGCCGCTCTGCATCGCGGTTGCGGCCGCTACATCCTTACTTTGAACCTGTAGGCAGATCGTATGATCAAGATCAAGCGGGGCATGGACATCCCCATCCAGGGCGCTCCGAAGCAAGCCATTGAAGACGCCACCGCGGCCCGCGCGGTAGCTTTGCTGGGGCCTGACTACGTGGGCATGAAGCCGACCATGGAAGTCGCCGAGGGCGACCGGGTCAAGGCCGGCCAGCTGCTATTCACCGACAAGAAAACCGATGGTGTGCGCTACACTGCCCCCGCGGGCGGCGTGGTCGCGGCCATCAACCGCGGTGCCCGCCGGGTCCTGCAGTCGGTAGTGATCGAGGTCGAGGGCGACGCCTCCGAAAGCTTCCCCTCCTGGAGCGCGGAGGAGGCGCGGGCACTGGAGTCCCAGACCATTCGCGACCATCTCAACCTCACTGGCCAGTGGACCGCACTGCGCACGCGCCCCTTCAGCCGCGTGCCGGCGCTGGATGCGGAGGCTGCGGCCATCTTCATCACCGCCATCGACACCCATCCGCTGGCCGCGGACCCCGCGATTATTATTGCCGAGGAACCCGAGGCCTTCGCCCTCGGCCAGGATCTGCTGGCTCGTCTCACCGCAGGCAAGGTCTATTTGTGCGCGGTGCCGGGCGCGAACTTGCCGCAGGGACAGGCAAAGAATATTGAGCTGGCCGAATTTTCCGGCCCTCACCCCGCGGGCCTCGCCGGCACTCACATCCACTTTCTGCTCGGCGGCGTCAGCTCCAGCAAGGTGGTGTGGACCATCGGCTACCAGGAGGTAATCGCCTTTGGCCGCCTGTTCCTGGACGGCCAGATCCACACCACCCGGGTGATCGCCCTGGCCGGCCCACAGGTGGAGAACCCGCGCCTGCTGCGCACCCGCCTCGGCGCAGACCTGCAGGCGCTCTGCGCCGGGGAGTTGAAGGAGGGTGACAACCGGGTGATTTCCGGCTCCGTTCTCGGCGGGCGCCGCGTACAGGCACCGACCGCCTACCTCGGTCGCTTTCACAACCAGGTCACCGCGCTGCGCGAAGGCCGCGACCGGGCCTTCATGGGCTGGCTGTCCCCGGGCACGGAAAAGCACTCCAGTCTCGGCATTTACCTGAGCAGCCTGTTCGGCCTCAAGCCGCTGGCGATGACGACCAACACCAACGGCAGCCAGCGCGCCATGGTGCCGGTGGGCACCTATGAAACCGTGGTGCCCCAGGATTACCTGCCCACCCACCTGTTGCGGGCGCTGATCGTCGGCGACACCGAAACCGCCCAATCCCTGGGCTGTCTCGACCTCGACGAGGAAGACCTGGCGCTGTGCACCTATGTCTGCCCCGGCAAGTACGAGTACGGTCCCATTTTGCGGGACAACCTGACACGCATTGAGAAGGAGGGTTAGACCGTGGGACTGCGCAAGATCCTTGACGGTGTCGAGCACCATTTCGAAGAGGGTGGCCGCTACAAGAAGTGGTATCCGCTCTACGAGGCGGTGGACACCATTTTTTACTCTCCCGCTTCGGTAACCCGCAGCACCGCCCACGTACGCGACGGCATCGACCTCAAGCGCATCATGATCACGGTGTGGTTCGCGGCCTTCCCGGCGATGTTCTACGGCATGTACAACCTGGGCTTCCAGGCCAACGACATCCTCGCCGCCAGCGGTGGCCAGGTCGAGGGCTGGCGCGGCAGCCTGATTGCCACCTTCGGCGGCTACGACCCGACCAGCCTGTGGGACTGCCTCTTCTTCGGTGCCCTGTATTTCCTGCCCATCTATTTCGTTACGTTCGTGGTGGGCGGCTTCTGGGAAGTGCTGTTCGCGATGAAGCGCGGCCACGAAGTCAACGAGGGCTTCTTCGTCACCTCGATCCTGTTTGCCCTGATCTGCCCTCCGGACGTGCCCCTGTGGCAGGTCGCGCTGGGCATCAGCTTTGGCGTGGTGATCGGCAAGGAAGTGTTCGGTGGCACCGGCAAGAACTTCCTCAATCCGGCACTGACCGGTCGCGCGTTCCTCTACTTCGCCTACCCGGCGCAGATGTCAGGGGATGCCGTGTGGACGGCGGTGGACGGCTACACCGGCGCGACCCCGCTGTCGGTGGTGGCTTCCGATGGCATGGCGGCCCTGCAGCAGCAGATCACCTGGATGGAGGCCTTCGTCGGCTCCATTCCCGGTTCCATCGGCGAGACCTCCACCCTGGCAATCCTGATCGGCGGCGCGCTGCTGCTGGTGACCCGCATCGCCTCCTGGCGCATCGTCGCCGGCGTATTCCTGGGCATGGTGGCGCTGTCAACCCTGTTCAACATCATCGGCTCCGACACCAATCCGGCCTTCGCCATGCCCTGGTACTGGCACCTGGTAGTGGGCGGTTTTGCCTTCGGCATGATGTTCATGGCCACCGACCCGGTCTCCGCTGCCTTTACCAATACCGGCAAGTTTGCCTACGGCATCCTGATCGGCCTGATGTGCGTGTTGATCCGTGTGGTCAATCCGGCCTTCCCCGAGGGCATCATGCTGGCGATCCTGTTCGCGAACCTGTTCGCCCCGCTCATGGACCACTTCGTGATCCAGTCCAACATCAAACGGAGGCTTGCCCGTGTCCAAGAATGACGGCATCAGGAAGACCCTGCTGGTCGCCTTCTCCCTCTGCATCGTCTGCTCGGTGGTGGTATCCACCGCAGCGGTGCTGCTGAAGCCGGCCCAGGAAGCCAACAAGACCCTGGATCGCAAGCGCAACATTCTCGCCGCGGCGGGGATGCTGCAGGAAGGAACCTCCATTGAGGAGCAGTTTGCCCAGATCCAGACCCGGGTAGTGGACCTGCGCACCGGCCGCTTCACCGATGCTGTCGACCCGGCCAGCTACGAACCGGTAAAGGCGGCCAAGGACCCGTCGCGCTCCACGAACCTGAGCCAGCAGGAAGATATCGCCGGTATCGGCCGTCGCGAGGACTACGCCCTGGTTTACCTGGTGGAGTCAGCGAGCGGGAGCTGGGAGAAGGTTATCCTGCCGGTACGCGGTTACGGTCTGTGGTCCACCCTGTACGGCTTCATCGCCCTGGAGTCGGACGCCAACACCGTGGCCGGGCTGGGCTTCTACGAGCACGGCGAAACCCCTGGCCTCGGCGGCGAGGTCGACAACCCGCGCTGGAAATCCCAGTGGCCCGGCAAGCAGGTCTACCGCGACGGCGAGGTCGAGATCGCCCTGGCCAAGGGCAGTGTGGACCCCTCCAGTGACGATGCCGCCTGGCGGGTCGACGGCCTGTCCGGCGCCACGCTGACTGCCCGGGGCGTCACCCAGCTGGTGCAGTTCTGGCTGGGCGAGCAGGGCTACGAGCCGTTTCTCAACAACCTGAAAGCCGGGGAGGCCTGACATGACGACCATGAAAGAAACCCTTGTTACCCCGATCTTCAAGGACAACCCGATTGCCCTGCAGATCCTCGGTATCTGCTCCGCGCTGGCGGTCACCTCGTCCCTGCAGGTGACGGTGGTCATGTGTATTGCCCTGACCTCGGTGGCCGGCTTCTCCAGTCTGTTCATCTCCTCGATCCGGGCCCACATCCCCGGCAGCATCCGCATTATCGTGCAGATGACGATCATCGCCTCGCTGGTGATCGTGGTCGACCAGATCCTGAAAGCCGTAGCCTATGACATCAGCAAGCAGTTGTCGGTGTTTGTCGGCCTGATCATCACCAACTGCATCGTCATGGGGCGCGCGGAAGCCTTCGCCATGAAGAATCCACCGCTGCCCAGCTTCGTTGACGGCATTGGCAACGGCTTGGGCTATAGCGTGGTACTGCTGGCGGTAGCCTTCTTCCGCGAGCTGTTCGGCTCCGGCAAGCTGTTTGGGATGGAGGTGCTGCCGCTGGTGACCGAGGGCGGCTGGTACAACCCCAACGGCCTGCTGCTGCTGCCCCCCAGCGCCTTCTTCCTGATTGGTGCCTTTATCTGGGTTTTGCGCAGCTTTGACAAGAAGCAGGTCGAGGAACCGGATTTCCGCATGGCCAAGCATACGGCTGCCGAGGAGGGCGCGTGATGGAACAGTACCTGAGCCTTTTCATTCGCGCGGTGTTCATCGAGAACATGGCGCTGGCCTTCTTCCTCGGCATGTGCACGTTCCTGGCGATCTCCAAGAAAGTGCAGGCGGCCATTGGCCTCGGCATTGCGGTGATCGTGGTCCTGACCATCACCGTGCCGGTGAACAACCTGATCTACAACTACCTGCTGGCGGACGGCGCCCTGGCCTGGGCCGGTTTGCCGGATGTGGACCTGAGCTTTCTCGGCCTGCTGTCCTACATCGGCGTGATCGCGGCCATTGTCCAGATTATGGAGATGTTTCTCGACAAATATGTCCCCGCTCTCTACAACGCGCTGGGGGTATTCCTGCCCCTGATCACGGTAAACTGCGCCATTCTCGGTGGCGTCCTGTTCATGGTGGAGCGCGACTACACCTTCGGCGAGAGCGTGGTGTTCGGTTCCGGCGCGGGTGTCGGCTGGGCGCTGGCAATTGTTGCCCTGGCGGGCATTCGCGAGAAACTCAAATACAGTGATGTGCCCGATGGCTTGCAGGGCCTGGGCATAACCTTTATCACGGTAGGCCTGATGTCGCTGGGCTTCATGTCCTTCGGCGGTATGAACCTCTAGGCGGAAATGTTGATATGAATCTGACGATTGTACTCGGCGTCACCATGTTCACGGCGATCGTGCTCGCCCTGGTGGCGGTTATTCTCAGCGCCCGCTCGCGCCTGGTCAGCAGCGGCGAGGTGGCGATCGAGATCAACGGCGAAAAAACCATCCATGTGCCGGCCGGCGGCAAATTGTTGCAGACCCTGTCCGAGAGCGGCCTGTTCCTGCCCTCTGCCTGCGGTGGCGGCGGTACCTGCGCCCAGTGCAAGTGCATCATCAAGGAGGGCGGCGGCGCCATGCTGCCCACCGAGGAGAACCACTTTACCCGCCGCGACGCGAAAGAAGGCTGGCGCCTCAGCTGCCAGGCCGCGGTCAAGCAGGACATGAAGATCGAGGTCCCGGAAGAGGTCTTCGGCGTCAAGCAGTGGGAATGCACGGTCGAGAGCAACCCCAATGTCGCCACCTTCATCAAGGAACTGACCCTGCGTCTGCCGGAAGGCGAGAACGTGGACTTCCGCGCTGGTGGCTATGTGCAGCTGGAGTGCCCGCCGCATCACGTCAAGTTCAAGGACTTCGATATCGAGGAGGAGTACCGCGGCGACTGGGAGCGCTTCGGTTTCTTCAAGCTGGAGTCCGAGGTCAAGGAGACCACCATCCGCGCCTACTCGATGGCCAACTACCCGGAAGAGCGCGGCGTGGTCAAGTTCAATATCCGCATCGCCACCCCGCCACCCGGCAGCGAGGGCATTCCGCCCGGGATCATGTCTTCCTGGGTGTTCAACCTGAAGCCCGGCGACAAGGTCAAGGTGTACGGTCCATTCGGGGAGTTCTTTGCCAAAGACACCGATGCCGAGATGATCTTCATCGGTGGCGGCGCCGGCATGGCGCCGATGCGTTCGCACCTGTTCGACCAGCTCAAGCGCCTCAACAGCAAGCGCAAGATCTCGTTCTGGTACGGCGCGCGCTCGCTGAAAGAGATGTTCTATGTCGAGGACTACGACAGTCTTGCGGCGGAGAATGACAACTTCGAGTGGCACGTGGCCCTGTCGGATCCCCAGCCCGAAGACAACTGGGACGGTCTCACCGGCTTTATCCACACTGTGCTCTACGAGCAGTACCTGAAGGACCACCCGGCACCAGAGGACTGCGAGTACTACATGTGCGGGCCGCCAATGATGAACGCCGCCGTGATCCGCATGCTCACCGACCTGGGCGTGGAGCCGGAAAACATCCTGCTGGACGACTTCGGCGGCTGATGGCGGCCATGTCCCCAGGGCAAAGCCACTCTTCGGGGTGGCTTTTTTGTAGGTCCGCAGCTGCCGTGCTGGCGCTGCTGCTGGCAGGGCTGCTGTTGGCGGGCTGCCAGCGCCAGCCCCTGCCGGTGGAACTGTCCGGGGCAACCATGGGCACCAGCTGGCATGTGACCTATCTGCCGCTCGCCGACGGGGTTGAGCCCGAGGCGCTACAGGCCGAGCTCGAGGCACTGCTGGTCGCGGTCAACGACAGCATGTCCACCTGGCAGCCGGATTCCGAGATCAGCCGCTTCAACCGCTCCGCTCCGGGGGCGTGGGTTGCCATCTCCGCCTCCTTTGCCGAGGTCGTGGCGGAGGCCCTGGCGGTAGGCGAGCTGACAGGGGGGGCCTACGACGTTACCGTGGGCCCGCTGGTGGAACTGTGGGGGTTTGGCCCGGCCCGGCCGCGCATTGACGTGCCCAGCGCCGCCGCCATTCGCGAGCGCCAGCAGCAGGTTGGGCAGCAATTTCTCGAGCTGGATCTGGAGCAGGGCCGCATGCGCCGCCTGCGGGACGTGGAGCTGGATCTCTCCTCCATTGCCAAGGGTTACGCCGTGGATGTGCTGGCGGAAGCCCTGCTGGCGCAACAAATTACCGATTTCCTGGTCGAAGTAGGTGGTGAGATGCGCTTGTCCGGCAGCAGCCCCAGAGGCGATGCCTGGCGGGTGGCGGTGGAGCGGCCGCAACCGGGAGCACGCTCGGTGGCCCTGGGAATAGCCCTGACAGATGCGGCGGTGGCCACCTCGGGCGACTACCGCAACTATTTCGAGGTCGACGGACGCCGCTACTCCCACAGTATCGACCCGCGCACTGGCCGGCCGGTGGCCCACGACCTGGTGTCGGTCACGGTAATCGCAGCCGACTGCATGGGTGCTGATGCCTGGGCCACGGCGCTCACCGTGCTCGGTGCCGAGCAGGCACTGGCACTGGCCGAGGACCAGGGCCTCGCGGTATATTTGCTGCGCCGTGACGGTGAGCGTATCGTGCCCGCATATTCAAGTGCTTTCGAGCCCTGGCTCGAGGTGTCGACCCGGATTGACTAGCGGCTGTTGCCGCCGCAAGGAAGAAAGCCATGACTACATTCATTCTCACCGCTGTGTTCATCGGTCTCATGATGACCATCATGGCCGTCGGTGTGCTCTTCGGCCGCGGTCCGATCAAGGGCTCCTGCGGCGGCATGGGTGCCCTGGGCTTCGACACGGCCTGTGATATCTGCGGCGGCAATCCCTCGCTCTGCGAGGAGGAAAACCGCGACAGCAAGGCCCCCCCGGCGGACAGCGGGCAGTTTTATTCCGCCGATCGCTAGCCTTCTGCGCAACGGATCTCGCCTGGCAGTCATACCCTGAACGCGCGCTATATACTGTTTGTCGGCCTGCGCTACAGCTTCAGCCGCAAACGCAACCGCTTCGCCAGCGTCATCGCCCTGGTCTCCATGCTGGGCATGGTACTGGGAGTGGCCAGCCTGATCACGGTGCTCGCGATCATGAACGGCTTTGCCGGAGAACTGCGCGGACGCATCCTCTCACTGGTTCCGCACGGCTACGTGGAGCCTGTCGACAGCGGGCAACTGGAGAACTGGCGGGCACTGGCGAACACTCTGGAAGCGCAGCCGCAGATCCTCGCTCTGGCCCCCTACATCAGCGATAAAGTCATTGTTGCCGGTCCGGCGCAGCTGCGCGGGGCGGTACTGACCGCGATCGAGCCCACTTTGGAGGCGGGCGTTTCCGGGATAGCGGCAGCGATGGTCCACGGCAGCCTCACTGACCTGCAGGCGGAACCCTTCAGCGTGGTGCTCGGTATCAGCCTGGCCCGGGCGCTCGGCGTGGGCCCCGGCGACAGCGTCGAGGTCACCATTCCCCGGCTTACCGTCACCCCTCTGGGCACCTTCCCGCGCAGCAAGCGGCTGCGGGTCACGGGCCTGTTCCAGATCAACGCCCAGCCCGACGGTCACCAGGCCTATGTATCATTGCAGACGGGTCAGCGCCTGTTCGCCACCGGCAGCGCAGTCGACGGGCTGCAGGTCCGGACTGCGGATCTGATGACCGCCCCGCGGCAATTGGCGGCGCTGGCACCGGTCCTGCCGCCAGGGCTGGTGGTGCGCGACTGGAGCCAGACCCAGGGCAGCCTGTTCCGGGCGGTAAAAATGGAAAAGATCATGGTGGGCCTGCTGTTGCTGAGCGTGGTCGCAGTCGCGGCCTTCAATATCGTTTCCTCCCTGGTCATGTCGGTGGCGGAAAAGCGCGGTGATATCGCCGTACTACGCACCATGGGCGCCCGTGCCGGCGGCATCATGGGCATTTTCGTCGCCCATGGCCTGGGACTGGCCGCGGCCGGCATAGGCTGCGGCACCCTGCTGGGTGTGCTGCTGGCATCCAATGTCGCCGCGGTCACCGCCCGCCTGGAGGACTGGCTGGGAATGAAGCTGTTTGACCCGGCGGTGTATTTCATCAGCGAGCTGCCGGCGGATCTGCTGTGGCAGGACGTGCTCTGGGTGGTCGCCGCGGCGCTGCTGCTCAGCCTCGCCGCAACACTGTACCCGGCCTGGCGCGCCGCTCGCATCGCCCCCGCTGAGGTATTGCGCTATGAATGATCCGGTCGTGCTCTGCGCCGACAACCTGGGCCGGGTGTACCGCGATGGTAATCGCGAGGTCAAGGTCCTGGATGGCCTGCAGCTGGCCCTGCGCCCGGGGGAGAAAGTGGCCATTGTCGGCGCCTCAGGCTCCGGCAAGTCGACCCTGCTCAACCTGCTTGGGGGCCTCGATGAACCCAGTGCCGGGCGCGTGCTGATGCGCGGACAGGACCTGGCGGCCCTGGGCGAACGCGACCTCTGTCGCTGGCGCAACCGCCACCTCGGTTTCGTCTACCAGTTCCACCACCTGCTGCCCGAGTTCGATGCCCGGGAAAACGTCGCCATGCCCCTGCTGATTGGCGGCACGCGCCGGCGCCAGGCCTGGCAGCGCGCCGGGGAGATGCTCGCCGGGGTGGGTATGGGCCACCGCCTGCAGCACCGCCCCGGGGAGCTGTCCGGTGGCGAGCGCCAGCGGGTGGCCATTGCCAGGGCGCTGGTAACCACGCCGGATTGTGTATTGATGGACGAGCCTACCGGCAATCTGGACCCGGAGTCGGCGGCGCAGGTACTGACCCTGATCGATTCCCTCAGCGCCGGCAGTACCGCCTTTGTGGTGGTCACCCACGACCCGGCCATTGCCCGGCGCATGGACCGCACCCTGGAACTGTTGCAGGGCACACTGCTGGAGCGGGCCCGTGAGCCGGCTTGAACTGCTGCGGATTGCGCTGCGCTACAGCTTTGCCTTCGGCCGCGGCTATCTGTCCACCTTCCTGTCGTCACTCTCTACCCTGGGCCTGGTCCTGGCCATCGGCCTGCTGATTGCGGTGCTGTCGGTGATGAATGGCTTCGACAAGGAGATGCGCGAACGGATTCTGGCGCTGGTACCCCACATTACCGTCCACGCGCAGCAACCATTGCTGGACTGGCAGACACTGGCCGCGGACCTGCAGGCGCACCCGGAGATCGTTTCGGCGGTCCCCTTCGTCCAGTTTGACGCCCTGTTCCTGCGTGGCACTGCCATTGAAACCGCCATTGGCATGGGCCTGGAACCGGGCGGCGAACAGGGTCTTCTGGGGGCGCTGCCAGCGCCGCTGCAAGCGCGGTTTGCGGCAGTGGGGGAGGGTCTGTTGCTGGGCAGCGGTCTCGCTGAGCGGTTGGGGGCCCAGGTCGGCGACCGCCTGACCCTGATCGTGCCTGGCGCTGTTGGCAGCGCCCCGGTGCAGACCCGCTTTGCCAGTGTCACCCTGGCCGGCGTGCTGGACACCGGCACCGAACTGGACGAATCGGCGGCGGTGGTGCACCTGGCACAGGCGGCGGACCTGGCGGGCCTGGATGGCGGCGTCAGTGGCCTGCAGTTGCAGACCCGGGATCTGTTTGGCGTCAGCCGCCTGGGCTGGGAGTTGCTGGCGGCGCTACCTACAGGCTACTACACCAGCAACTGGATGATGACCCACGGCAACCTCTACGCCGCGATACAGCTCTCCCGCGACCTGGTCAGCATCCTGCTGTTTTCGATTATCGCCGTCGCCGCGTTCAATGTGGTGTCATCGCTGGTGCTGGTGGTATTCGACAAGCAGGGGGATATCGCCATCCTCCGCACCCTGGGCGCATCGGGCGCCGACATTACCTGGATATTCATCCTCCAGGGCGCCATGATCGGCGCCGTGGGAGTGGCGCTGGGTGCTGTCTGCGGTGTACTTCTCAGCCTGGGGATACCGCCTCTGGTAGCGGCGCTGGAACAACTGCTGGGGCTGCATTTCCTCAGCACCGATGTCTACCCGGTGTCATTCCTGCCGGTGGATATCCTGCTTGCGGATATTGCCCTGGTCTGCGCCGTGGCCTTCGCCATGTGCGTGCTCGCGGCACTCTATCCTGCACGCCGTGCCGCGCGCCTGGCGCCGGCGCTCATTCTCCACCAGGAGCGGGTTTAGTGTTCGCCCGGGCACGGTGCAGTTTACGTCTCCGCCACTGCCTGGCCACGCGCCAGCGCCAGAGCAGGTTTACAGCCGTATAGCCCAGGGAACCGAACAGCAGGCCGCACAGCAGGCTGCCCACCAGTAGCGGCTTCCAGAGCAACCCGATACGGGTGCTGATCCAGGCAACGCTCAGCTCGAATTCCGCCACCTGCACCGGCACGTCGATCAACAGCGCGCCGACCCGGTAGGAGATATAAAAAATTGCCGGCATGGTCACTGGATTGGTAATCCATACCAGAACCACGGACAGCGGGAGGTTGCAGCGCAGGAGCACCGCGAGGACGGCCGCCACCAGCATCTGCCCGGGAATCGGCAAAAAGGCGACGAAGATACCCACAAAGAACGCCATCGACGCTGAATAGCGGTTGATGTGCCAGAGATTGGTCTGGTAAATCCAGTCGCCCAGCACGTGCAGGGCTTCGATCTTGCGAATCCTGGTGGGCGTTGGCAGCCATTGCTTCAGGGTTTTTCTCGGCATGAGAACTCTGGTCGGAACGGACGTGTAAAGAATTTACGCACTGTGCTTGACTGTGTAGCGGGCGTCGAACCTCGGGCGCCAGCAACGAGGCGCAGGGTGCCATTATGAAGGCAAAAACCCCGCAGAACCATCAATGAGACCCGCGCTTGGCGGTTTTGTTGCCAGCATTATCGCGGTTGGCCAGGTACCGGCGCTGCCGCCAGCGTGGGCAGGCGCACTGCTGGGCCTGGCGGCGGTGCTGCTGTCTTGCAGGCGGGGCCACTGGCGCACCCTGGCAGCCTGCCTGGCCGGCGCAGGACTGGCAGTCAGCTACGGTCATGCCCTGTTGGAGCGACGCCTTCCCGATGCCTGTGAACGGGTACCGCAGTTGGTCACCGGCACTGTCGCCAGCCTGCCCAGGGTCACGCTGTATCCCGACGGGCGTCGCCAGCAGCGCTTCGAATTCCTCAGCGACCCGCTGCCGCTCGCCCACTGCCGCGGCCCGCGCAGGCTGCTGTTGAACGCGCCCGGCGAGCCGCAGCTGACAGCCGGCGAGCGCTGGCAGTTCGACGTGCTGCTGCGCCGTCCCTGGGGCCTGGTCAATCCCGGTTCATTCAACATGCAGGCCTGGTACGCGCAGACCGGCATTGATGCTGTGGGCAGCGTCCGCAGCGCAGCGCCGGCACTGCGTTTGGCGGAGCCGGGGATCGGGTCCATACACCAGCGCTACCGACAGCGGCTCAGCGAGCAGATCCTGGCCGCTCTCGGGGAGGGCCCTGCGAGTGCCATCCTGCGGGCGCTGGTAGTGGCCGACCGCAGCGGCCTCGACCACGCCATGTGGACCCTGTTTCGCCAGTACGGGATCAGCCATCTGCTGGTCATTTCGGGACTGCACGTGGGGATGGTGGCCGCCTGCGGGTTTCTGCTGGGAGGTATTCTGGCCCGGGGCCTGGCGCTGGCGGGAATTTATCGCGGCAGCGCCCTGGTCGGGCCACTGTCCGCACTGGTTTTCGCTACAGCCTACACGACTCTGGCCGGCTTCAGTCTCGCCACCACCAGGGCCTGGCTGATGCTGTTCTGTTTCCTGCTGGCGAGCCTGTGCGGGCGGCCGGGCCTGTCCTGGAACAATCTGCTGCTGGCCGCCGCGCTACTGCTCGCTCTGAACCCGCTGGCGGCACTGGGGGCGGGCTTCTGGTTGTCCTTCGGCTCGGTCGCCTGCCTGTTGTGGCTGGCCCTGTGGCGACCCCGCTCCGGCCTCGCCGGGCGCTGGCTGGGGACCCACGCCTACATGTGCCTGGCGATGTTGCCGCTCTCCGGCTGGTGGTTTGGCGGTGCCAGCCAGGTGGCGGCCGCGGCCAATGCAGTGCTGGTGCCGTTGATGGGCCTGGGGGTGGTACCGCTGGCGCTCCTGGGCGTAATACTGGCCCCGTTCAGCGGCAACCTGGCGGGCAAGGTCTGGGGGCTGGCGGCCTGGCCGCTGCAACAATTGCTGCCCCTGGGCCAGGCAGGGGCGCAGAACCACCCGGAGTGGCTGTATGCCACGCTGACGCCGACCTTCCCGGCAGTGGCGCTGGCGCTTGTTGCCCTGGCACTGGCGGTGATGCCGCTGCGCGGCCGCCGAAAACTGCTGCTGTTGACACCCTTGCTGCTGCCCCTGCTGTTGCCGCTGCACGGTCAGCGAACAGCCGTGGCCGGTGCAGTGCAGATCATCGCCCTCGATGTGGGGCAGGGCACCGCGGTGCTGGTCTATGACCGCGATCACGCCATGCTCTATGATACCGGCGGCGGCGTGCCCCGAGGGCCCGACCTGGCGGACTCGGTCATCCTGCCCCTGTTGCGCAGCCGCGGTATCAGCCGCCTGGATACCCTGATCGTCAGTCACGCTGACCACGATCACAGCGCTGGCCTGGACACCCTGCGCGCGCGGCTGCCCCTGGAGGCACTGCTGGTGGGCGCTGACATGGCGGTTGAGCCGGGGGCGACGGTATGCCGGGCCGGCATGGCCTGGCGCTGGCCCGGCGGCGCACGCTTCCAGGTCCTTGCGCCCGCAACCGGCGAGGTGCTCGGCCGCAACGACGGCTCCTGTGTCCTGCGCCTGCAGGCTCACGGCCACAGCCTGTTGCTGCCCGGCGATATCGGCGCCGATCGCGAGCGGCAATTGGTGCGTTACTGGCGCGAGAGCCTTGCCAGTGACCTGGTACTGGCGCCACACCACGGCAGCAACAGCTCGTCGTCCAGCGCCTGGCTGAAACAGGTTGACCCGGCACTGGTGGTGTACACCCACGGCCGCGCCAACCACTACGGACACCCCGCCGCAGCGGTCACCGAGCGCCATGCGCTACTGGGCATTGCCACCCACAGCACTGCCCTGGAGGGAGCACTGGAGTGGACCCTGCGCCCGGGTCGGGCGCCACAGCTGCTGGCTCACCGCAGCCGCTTTCCTCGCTACTGGGAACAGTAGCTGCCCTGTGCGTATAATGCGGCCTGATTATGGCTACGGATTCTTATTGTGCTGGAACTGGTAACCGCGGGCGGCTGGCTGATGGTGCTGATCCTGCTCTGCTCCATTGTGGCCCTTGCCATCTGTATTGAGCGGCTCTACACCCTCAACCCCAAAAAGATCTCACCTCCACACCTGCTGGCCACGGTCTGGAAGCAGCTCAAGGCCGGCGAGCTCGACAGTACCCGCCTGCGCAACCTGCGGCAGTCCTCGCCGCTGGGCAGAATCCTGGCCGCGGGACTCGCCAACGCCAGCCATGGCCGCGAGGTCATGAAGGAGAGTATCCAGGACGCCGCCAGCCACGTGGTGCACGAGCTGGAACGCTATCTCAACACCCTCGGCACCATTGCCGCCATCGCGCCGCTACTGGGTCTGCTGGGCACTGTGGTCGGGATGATCAAGGTGTTCGCCCAGATCATGGCCCAGGGCACCGGCAACGCCAGCGCCCTGGCGGGAGGAATTTCCGAAGCCCTGATCACCACCGCTGCCGGACTGGCGGTAGCCATCCCGGCGCTGGTCATGCACCGTTATTTCACCGGCCGCATCGACGCCATCGTGGTCGGGCTGGAGCAGGAGACCATCAAGCTGATGGACGCCCTGCATAATGACGAACGCCGGGACGAGCACAATTGAAGTTCCGTCGCCAGCGTCCGGGCGAGGTCAGCGTCAACCTGACCCCGCTCATTGATGTGGTATTCCTGCTGCTGATCTTCTTCATGGTGTCGACCACCTTTACCCGCGAGACCCAGCTCTCCCTCGATCTGCCCGAGGCCAGCGGCGAGGCCCGGGATGCGCCGGAACAGCAGGTGGAGGTCCTGGTGGACGAGCAGGGCCGCTATCGGGTCAATGGCCAGCCGCTGGTCGACAACCGCGTGCGCACCATCCAGTCGGCGATCTACAAGGTTTCCGCCGGCGATACCACCCTGCCGCTGGTGATCGCGGCTGACGCCCAGGCCAGCCACCAGGATGTCGTTCGCGCCATGGATGCAGCGGGGCAAATGGGGTTTGTGCATCTCAGCATCAGTACCCGGCAACCGGCGGAGGCTGCGACCGGTGACTGAGGTCCCCGCCCGCGGTGGCAGCGACTGGCACCTGTACCGGCGCCTGCTGCGCTACGTGCTGCCCTACTGGTATCTGTTTGCCCTGAGCATCGCCGGCTACGTCCTGTACTCGCTCGGCAACGTCCTGCTGGCGGACCTGATGCAGTTCCTGCTGGACTCTCTGAACGGGTCCGCAGAAGCCGCCAACGGCCTGGTAGCGGGCGCCGCCTACAAACTGCTTGACGCGGGCGACATGACCGCACTGGAATTCGCCCGCATTGGCGTGCCGGTGGCGATGGTAGTGCTGGCATTTACCCGCGCCATGGGTTATTTCGCCGGCAGTTATTTCATGAACCATGTCGCTCGCAACCTGGTGCACGAATTGCGCCGGGAGCTGTTCAACAAGATGCTGCTCGCCCCCAGCAGCTACTATGACAGTCACAGCCAGGGCGTACTGATCTCCAAGATCACCTTCAATGTGGAGCAGGTCACCGGCGCTGCCACCAAGGCACTCAAGGTCGTGGTGGGGGAGGGCCTGACCGTCATCGGCCTGCTCAGCTATCTGTTCTACCTGAACTGGCGCCTGAGCCTGATTTTCATCCTGGTGGCGCCGTGTATCGCGCTGGTGGTGTCGGTGGTCGGCAAGCATTTCCGGCGCTACAGCCGGCGCATCCAGGATTCCATGGGCGATGTCACCCAGGTCTCCAATGAGAGCATCGGCGGTTACAAGGAGGTGCGCCTGTTCGGTGGCCAGCGGCAGCAGGGCGATCGCTTTGAATTCGCCAGCGCCTACAATCGCAACCAGAGCCTGAAACTGGCGCTGGTGGATGCCCTCAGCACCCCGGTGATACAGACCATGCTGGCGGTGGCCCTGGGCGCCATGGTGTGGTTTGCCCTGAGCCCCGACATTTTGAGCGGCTTCAGTGCCGGCTCCCTGGTCGCGTTCCTGACCGCGGCGGGGCTGTTGGGCAAGCCCATCCGCCAGGTCAGCAGCGTCCAGAGCGTGATCCAGCGCGGGCTGGCGGCGGCGGAGGATATTTTCGCCCAGCTGGATCTCGAGGACGAACCCGATACCGGCACTCACAGCGTGAACCGGGCGCGGGGCGACATTGCCTTCGAGCAGCTCAGTTTCGCCTACCCGGGTAGCGACCAGAACGTTCTGCGGAACATCAATTTCAGCATCAAGGCCGGCGAGTCCGTGGCCCTGGTGGGGCGCTCGGGCAGCGGCAAGAGCACCCTGATCCAGTTGCTGGCGCGGTTCTATCCGGTGCAGCAGGGCCGCATCACCCTGGACGGCGTACCGATTGCCGACTACCGGCTGGGCAACCTGCGGCGCCAGCTGGCGATGGTCTCCCAGAATGTGACGCTCTTCAACGATACCGTGTTCAACAATATCGCCTACGGCGACCTCGCCGGTGCCAGTCGCGAGGCGGTGACCGCCGCCTGCGAATCCGCGCATGCCATGGAGTTCATCGACCAGTTGCCCGCGGGCCTGGACACGGTCCTCGGCGACGATGGCTCCGGCCTCAGCGGCGGCCAGCGCCAGCGCCTGGCCATAGCCCGGGCAATCCTCAAGGACGCACCGGTTCTGATTCTCGACGAGGCCACCTCGGCCCTGGACAACGAGTCCGAGCACCGTATCCAGCGCGCCCTGGATACCATCATGCAGAACCGCACCTCGATCGTGATTGCCCACCGCCTGTCCACCGTGGAGCGCGCCGACCGCATCGTGGTGATGGATGCCGGAGAGATCATCGCCAGCGGCAGCCACGCCGAGTTGCTGGCCCAGGACGGTCTCTACGCCCAGCTTTATCGCCAGGAATTCAGTGACTGAGCAGACTGCCGAGCCTGCGCTGGTCAGGGCCTGGTATGCGGGAGCCGCCTGGTTGTGGTTGCTGCGGCCACTGGAACTGCTCTACCGGCTGCTGACATGGCTGCGCCGCCAGGCCTTCCGCGTCGGCCTTTGCACTGTCTACAGGGCACCCGTACCCGTGGTGGTGGTGGGCAACATTACCGTCGGCGGCACCGGCAAGACCCCGGTGGTGATTGCGCTGGTGGAGGCCCTCCAGGCCAGAGGTCTGCGCCCCGGTGTCGTCAGCCGCGGTTATGGCGCAGCCAGCGGTGCCACTTTTCCGCACCGGGTCGGCGCCACCAGCCGTGCCGAGGACTGCGGCGACGAACCCCTGCTGATCTACCAGCGCACCGGCGTGCCCTGTGTGGTTGCGCCCGACCGGCCCGCGGCGGTGCGGGCCCTGCTGGCGGCCGCGCCCGTGGACCTGGTGCTCTGCGATGACGGCCTGCAGCACTATGCCCTGGCGCGGGATTTCGAGATTGCGCTGCTGGACGCGCAGCGTCTGCTGGGCAACGGCTTCTGCCTGCCCGCGGGGCCGCTGCGCGAGCCCGCAGCGCGCTTGCGCGCAGTGGACTGGATCCTGTACCGGGGCGGCAACGAGCCGGGCACCCGCGTCGACTATGTCACCGACGGCCTGCTGCCCCTGCTGGACCACGGTAGGGCACCGCCGCCGGCGCAGGGAGCCGCCGTCCACGCCATTGCCGGCATCGGCCAGCCGGGGCAATTCTTCGCCAGCCTGGAGGCAATGGGCTACCAGGTCACGGGGCAGGGTTTTGCCGACCACCACGCCTTTGTCGCCGACGACTTTGCCGGGCTCGGCGAGCGACCGCTTATCATGACCGAGAAAGACGCGGTAAAATGTCGCGCCCTCGCCGGTCAGGGTGGCGTGGGGGACAACCTGTGGTACCTGAAAATCAGCGCCCGGCTGCCCGCGGCCCTGGTGAACAGGGTCGCCGCCCTGGCCCGGCCCGAGCCCTGAACCCCGGAATCCATATGTCATTTACCGTTGTTATTCCCGCTCGCCACGCTTCCACCCGCCTGCCCGGCAAACCCCTGCTGGACATCGCCGGCCGGCCGATGATCGAGCGGGTCTGGCGGCGGGCCCGGCAGAGCGATGCCGGGCAGGTTCTGATCGCCACTGATGATGCGCGGATACGGGACGTGGCGGAGGGGTTTGGTGCCGAGGTCTGCATGACCGATCCCGCGCATCCCTCCGGCACCGACCGGCTGCAGGAAGTCGCTCGCCTGCTGGCACTGGATGATGACGCCATCCTGGTCAACGTGCAGGGCGATGAACCCCTGATTCCCCCGGCGGTAATCAACCAGGTGGCGGCCAACCTGGCGGCCAATCCGGACTGCGGCGTGGCAACCCTGTGCGTACCCATCCGCGAGCGCCACGAACTGCACAACCCGAACGTGGTCAAGGTGGTTTTCGATGCCCGCGGCATTGCCCTGTATTTCAGCCGCGCCGCCATACCCTGGGCCCGGGACAGCTTCGCCGCAGACCCCGAAGCCATGCCCGAGGGCGACTACTGGTATCGTCACATTGGCATCTATGCCTACCGCGCAGGATTCCTGCGCCGCTATGTCAGCTGGCCGCCAGCGCCACTGGAGCGGCTGGAGCAACTGGAGCAGCTGCGGGCGCTGTACCACGACGTTGCCATCCACGTCGCTCCCGCCGTCGTGCCCGTGCCCGGCGGGGTGGATACCGCTGCTGACCTCGTCGCAATCAATGCCCTGCTGGCGGAGGGCGAGCATGACTGATGCTGTTACCCGTGTGCTGTTCGTCTGCCTCGGCAACATCTGTCGCTCACCCACCGCCGACGCCGTGTTGCGCCTGCGGGTACAGGAACGCGGCCTGGGCGAGCGTATCCGGGTGGACTCCTGCGGCACTGCCGGCTGGCATGTGGGCAAGCCGCCGGACCCGCGCAGTGTCGCGGCGGCGCGGGAGCGCGGCTACGATCTCAGCCCGCTGCGAGCGCGTCAGCTTTGCTGGGAGGATTATTTCGACTTCGACTACATGCTGGCGATGGATGAGAGCAATCTCGAGGTCCTGCGCCGGGAAGCGCCGCTGGACTACGCCGGGCATATCGGCCTGCTGCTGGACTTCGCGCCGCAGGCGCCCGAGCGCGAAGTCCCGGACCCCTACTACGGAGATGGCGGCGGCTTTGTCCGGGTGCTGGAGCTGGTGGAGGCTGCCAGCGAGGGATTGCTGGCAGAGATTGGACGCCGTGAGCGGAGTTGAAATTGCGCCCCGGCCGCGCAACACCCTGCGGCTGCACTCCAGCCCCCGCGCCCTGCGCTGCGTCACCAGCACCGCGGAGCTGGAGCGGGCCCTGCACTGGGCGCACAGCCACGAACTCGGCGTAGTGCCGCTGGGGGAGGGCAGCAATGTCGTTCTGCTGCCGAAGATCGATGCCCTGGTGCTGCAGGTCCAGCTTACCGGTCGCGAGCTGTTGCAGCGGGACGACGAGCAGGTGCTGCTGCGCGTCGGGGCGGGCGAGAACTGGCACGCGCTGGTGGCCTGGGCAGTGGCGGAAGGCTACTGCGGGCTGGAGAACCTGGCCCTGATCCCTGGCACGATGGGGGCCGCCCCGGTGCAGAATATCGGTGCCTATGGGCGTGAGCTGGGGCCCTTCGTTGCTGCCGTCCACGCCCTGCGCTGCGCGGATGCCAGCCCGCTGCGCCTGAGCCAGGCGGACTGCCGCTTTGGCTACCGCGACAGCGTGTTCAAGCAGGGGCTGCGCGACCAGGTCGTGATCACCCACGTGGATCTGCGACTACCCCTGCGGGCCACGCCCGACACGAGCTACCCCGGCCTGCGGGAAGCCCTTGAGCAGCGTGGCGATGCGGATTCGCCGACACCGCAGGCGGTATTCGACGCGGTGGTAGCCCTGCGCCGGGCCAAACTTCCGGACCCGGCCCGGGAGCCCAATGTCGGCAGTTTCTTCAAGAACCCGGTGCTGCCCCGGGCCCAGGCGGAAGCCCTGTGCGCTGCATATCCCGAGCTGCCGCTGTATCCGGCCGGCCCCGGACACCGCAAGCTCCCCGCGGCCTGGCTGATCGAGCGCGCCGGCTGGAAGGGCCGCCGCCGCGGCGCTGTCGGCGTGCATCCGGGCCACGCCCTGGTGCTGGTAAACTACGGCGCCGACGATGGCAGCGAGCTGCTGGGTCTGGCAGCTGACATCCAGGCTGACGTGCAGGCGAAATTTGCGGTCGCCCTGGAACTGGAACCGCGGGTCTACGGAGAACCGGCGTGAGCGGTTTCGATCAGGAAAGTTTCCTCAAGCAGCTGACCACCCGGCCGGGCGTCTACCAGATGTACGACGCCGAGGGCAAACTGCTCTACGTGGGCAAGGCCCGCAACCTGCGCGCCCGGGTCAGCAGCTATTTCCGCGCCAGCGGACTGACCACCAAGACCATGGCACTGGTGGCAAAGATCGCCGACATCCAGGTCACGGTGACCTCCACCGAGGTGGATGCGCTGTTGCTGGAACACAACCTGATCAAGAGTCACCGGCCGCCCTACAACATCCTGCTGCGGGACGACAAATCCTATCCCTATATTTTCCTGTCCACCGAGGATGAATTTCCGCGCCTGAGCCTGCACCGGGGCGCCAAGCGCCGCAAGGGCACCTACTTCGGGCCCTACCCCAGCGCCTCGGCAGTGCGCGAATCCCTGCATTTCCTGCAGAAAGTGTTCCGGGTGCGCCAGTGCGAGGACAGTTTTTTCCGCAACCGCTCCCGACCCTGCCTGCAGCACCAGATCGGCCGCTGCACCGCGCCCTGTGTCGGCCTGGTCTCCGCGCAGGACTATGCGGAGCAGGTACAGCACACTGCCCTGTTCCTGGGCGGCAAGTCGCAGGAGCTGATGGTGCGGCTGGCGGACGACATGGAACAGGCGGCGGCGGCGCTGGAGTATGAAAAGGCGGCCGTGTATCGCGACCAGCTGAGCCAGCTGCAGCATGTCCAGGCCAGCCAGGGCATTGAAGGTGCCAGTGGCGAGCTGGACATCCTCGCCGCCACCGTCGAGGGCGGCCGCGCCTGCGTCCAGGTATTGTTCGTGCGCAATGCCCAGGTGCTGGGCAGCAAGACCTATTACCCGCCCTTGAAACTGGATGAAAGTAGCGCCGAGGTGCTGGCGGCGTTCCTGCCCCAGTTCTACCTGGCCGCGGCCCGCCCCATACCCGGCGAGATCATCGTCAATGAATTGCCCGAGGGCAGCGACAGCCTGGCCCGGGCGCTGACGACCCAGGCCGGGCGCAAGGTGGCGATCCGCTCGCGGGTACGGGATGCCCGGGCGCGCTGGCTGCAGCTGGCGCAGCAGACGGCGGAAACCAACCTGCGCTCGCACCTGGCGGGGCGCCAGTCCACCCTGGAGCGGCTGCAGGCCTTGCAGGCGCAACTCGGCTTGCCCCGGTTGCCGGAGCGCATGGAGTGTTTCGATATCAGCCACAGCTCCGGGGAGGCCACCGTCGCATCCTGTGTGGTATTCGACCAGAACGGCCCGCGCAAATCCGACTACCGCCGTTTCAATATCGACGGGATCACCGCCGGCGATGACTACGCGGCCATGCAGCAGGCCCTGGAGCGGCGTTACAAGCGTCTGCAGACAGGGGAGGGCAGCTTGCCGGATATTCTCTTCATCGACGGTGGCAAGGGCCAGGTCGCCCAGGCCATGAGCGTACTGGCGGATTTGCAGCTCTCGGGAATCGAGGTGGTGGGGGTCGCCAAGGGTGTCACCCGCAAGGCGGGTTTCGAGACCCTGGTCCGCGGCCAGGGCGGTGCCGAGCAGCAACTGCGGGGCGACAATCCGGCCCTGCACCTGATCCAGGCGATTCGCGACGAGGCGCACCGCTTTGCCATCACCGGCCACCGCGCCCGCAGGGACAAGACTCGCACCCAATCCAGTCTGGAAGGTATCCCCGGTGTCGGGGCGAAGCGCCGGCGGGAGCTGCTGCGCCACTTCGGCAGCGCCGCCGGAGTCAGCAATGCCAACGTCGCCGAGCTGAAAAAAATCAGCGGGATCAGTGCAACGCTGGCGCAACAGATATACGATCACCTGCATGGCAGTGGCCCCCTGGAAGAGTAGCCCCGGATTTGAGCATGAACATACCCAACGCGCTGACCATCATGCGCATCCTGTTGATCCCGGTCTTGGTGGTCGTGTTCTACATGCCGTTCCAGCATCACCTGCTGGTCGCCGCGGGCATTTTCACCGTGGCGGCGGTCACTGACTGGCTGGATGGCTATCTGGCCCGGCGCCTGGGGCAGATGACCAAGTTTGGCGCCTTTCTCGACCCGGTGGCGGACAAGCTGATGGTTGCGGTGGCGCTGGTGCTGCTGGTGGAGCGCCACGACGCCATGCTGCTGACCCTCGCCGCCAGCGTCATCATCGGCCGCGAAATCGTGGTCTCCGCCCTGCGGGAATGGATGGCCGAGCTGGGCCAGCGCACCTCCGTGGCCGTGTCCTACATCGGCAAGGTCAAGACCGCATTCCAGATGATCGCCATCATCGGCCTGCTGGCCATCGACCCGGTACGCGATGAAAGCTGGCTGCTGGCGCTGTGCTACCTGATGCTCTACGCAGCCGCCGTACTGACCCTCTGGTCCATGGTCATCTACCTGCGGGCCGCCGCGGAAGTCATGAAATCGCAGGACGACGACCGTTCTCCTTGACAGGGGCCGCACAACTCATAGAATAGGCGCCCTCACGCGTACAGCACTGCTGGGCATGCGAGAACTGCGGGAATAGCTCAGTTGGTAGAGCGCAACCTTGCCAAGGTTGAGGCGGGGCGCGCAGCCTCGCCGGTTCCGGCGACCGGCGCGGCAGTGGTAACGAAGTGAC
>TARA_R110002110_G_scaffold415835_1_pt1 | contig 72029 bp, 78 predicted proteins | sample TARA_R110002110 | Tara Oceans TARA_R110002110 (sample SAMEA4397330) | marine metagenome | biome: Polar Biome; feature: [SRF] surface water layer (ENVO:00010504); material: water (ENVO:00002006), including particulate matter (ENVO:01000060) such as... | depth 5 m | reverse complement strand
GGCGCGCCTGGCACGATTCGAACGTGCGACCGCCTGGTTCGTAGCCTAGCCCAGAATTCATATATTTCAATCACTTGGGACACTTTATTTTGGCGCATACAGTACTTTTCGCCTACGGTAGATCAATGGTTTAGCGATCTATTTTGGCGCCGCACAGGGCGCTCCGGTCGGCAGGATTTGAACCTGTATCGGGGGTAGTACCCGGGGGTGAGTGGTAGGACAATTAGAAGCTTACAGCGCGACAACCCCCTGCGCCCCCAACGTAAACCCGACCACTGGTACAAATAGTGGCACAACGACACCGTAGGACCATTTCGGGGAAACCTGCGTACAGTTTCATTGTGGCTGTGCACGCCGCCACTTCTCTACCTTTTCCTGCATTTTCTGCTCAGCCTCTTGGGCAGATTTGCCATGCACTTCTCCAAAATTGGGATTGAGATTCTTGATATTGCCGTCGGGTGTTCGAATTGCCATAAATTGAACTTTAGCAGCGTGAGTAAACACGCGCCCGACAGGCGGATCCAACTCTTCAACCTTAATATAAAATTCAATTTCCATAGCTCTCTCCATGAATTCGGTTACATGATCATGACGACGGTGCCTGCTCTGGAAACTTATAACGGTTTCCTGAAAAGGGTATAGCTCACGCCTAGTTGTATCAGTGATTTGCGAGATCATTTTGGCTGCACTTTGCCGTGACCTGCAACGCTACAGAGCGTTCAAAACATTGTAATCTCGTGGCCGACGCCACTTTCTTGAGTCGATGGTAGTGGTCGCGTTTCCATAACCTTTCTCCCATTCGGGGCTGGCTTTTTTAGTCCGAGTATCTCTCTGCATTGACCTATGAGTTTGCGGATTTCATTTTCGTGTTCCATACATACCTCTGATATTGGGCCTTGAGGCGAGGAGTTATCTAAATAGTAGTCTGGCCTAGGAGGAGGCAGCGTTGCCACCTCTTCAGGTGGAACTTTCTTAGCAATGCCAAGGCGCCTCAAGCGTTTGACAACTTTGTCAATTTCTTTGTGGTTGGTTGGTGCGGCATAGCCATAGAACTCAGGTTTGACAAGTCCGAAGTGCACAGTTCGTGTGCGGAATCCGCCGCCCGATCCCGATCCGTAAAACTGTTTGTGCTTAGCCATAAAGCCCTTCACCAGGTCTCGAAGTCGGCAATCTTGTTTTAGGTATTCGAGGCAGCTGTAGCACGCATTGAGAAATCCACTGAAGACGAAAGCGATTTCTTCCACCATCGAAATTGTATCGCTGTACCTATACTCCTGCACTTTGGTAACCCCCGAGACTGACTCTTTACGTGAGATGATGCCGGGGCTGATATAATTGGAAATGCGGCAATCGCAATCCGCTACACATTTTATCGCGTACCGGTAAAATTTAATTTCCTTGAGCTTATGCACAGCTTGATCGAAATGAATCCGATCTTCGTTGGCTATTTCCATCCAGTTGCCTCCAATGAGAAGAATGTGCGCAAACTGCTGAAGTCTACCACCCATTCCACGTGAGACCTGCTACCAAGGCTGGCAAAAGCGGTCATCCCAATCTGGCCAAATCGTATACTGACTGTCATATTGCAGTTAGTTTAGCAATCGTGGGCACGCTATTACCCATTTTGCCGAAGCCCAGCTACCCGAGCACCCACTCTATCGCCTGATTCGTAGCCTCTCGCGCCTTGCCGGAATTTCAGCATCTTGGCGGGCTTTCCGGCCTGCTATACTGAAGCCATGACCCTCTTCACTGAAGCCCAGCTCCGCGAGATCCGCTGGAATATCCTGGGCAAACATATCAAGTGGCTGCACCCGCTCTACTGGTGGGAGCGGTGGCGGTATGGTCCTGTCGTAAATCTCAATCCACCCCTCGTCAAGTTTGGTCCAGCTTCACGCATGCTCGACGACTAACAATCCATAGCTCAAAAATCTTGACAACACCTAGACAAAATTATAAAAAACTCTAAGGTTGTGCGCGCAAGATATTGAAATATAATCAAATTTTGACTAAAAGGATTCAGAGCCGGGGATGGAGAAACTTGCCCAATTTGTAGAACGCATTGTGTCGTATCGAGACCCAGACTTGGCCGGGCATCATCAGCGACTGGGAGGGCATGCGGCAAACTTTGCCCTCCACTTAGGATACTCAAGCCAGGATGCCGCCACCTTCAAGATGGGCGCCGAAATCCACGACATTGGCAAGATGGCAATCCCCGAGCATATCCTCAATAAGCCGTCACGCCTTACCCCGGCCGAGATGATGCTGATCAAGCAGCATACAACTATCGGACATGAAATTATCTGTCCGCTCGGACTCCAGCAGTGCTTACGTGACACCGTGATGTACCATCACGAAAACTTCGACGGCACTGGATACCCAACTGGGATTGGCGGGAATGAAATCCCCATTTTCGGCAGAATGATGAGAATCTGCGATACCTTTGATGCGCTCACGGAAGACCGTCCCTATCATAAGGGTACAAGTTACAACAAGAGCTTGAAAATCATGGAGCGCGACCGGCAACTCTTCGATCCAGAGCTACTTGATGAGTTCACGAGCATGATCCAACGCCTTGGAGCGACCCGCTCCATATCAGACGAAGATTAATTTCCACTCACCTCTATCAAATTCAAAATTTATTGCCTTACGTCCCGTCCTTGAGCGTCTTGATCAACCGCTATCGGAAATAGACAGTTACCTTCGCTCATGTCTGCCCACTTATGCCCTATAGCGCATTTCTCGGCGCCTAGGTGACAGAATGGCTTACGTTCGATTTGCAATTATCCACTCGCTCAGCACTACCCCACCGTCTACCAATGCATCATAGTCTTGTGATGACGACGAGAAGCATCCCCATTGGCGACATGCGACTGCCGCAAAAAATAGCACTTACAGCTAGGTAGCGCCACGACTTATGCTCCATGGAAATTGACTCCAGAGTGGAGACCTAATATCATTAATGCTGGTATTTATGGTATTTAAGACGGCTTATGGCGGAGAAACAGAGAATAACCGTGCAGCTCCCGTCGGGCTTGCTAAATCGGCTAAAGAACGCTGTTTATTGGACGCCAGGCATGACTTTGGCATCCGCTTTGGAGCTGGCCATAGAAAAGCAGCTTTGCGAGCTAGAAAAATCCAACCGAGGTACGTTTAGGCAGCGACCTGAAGAACTCAAAGCCGGGAGGCCGATAAAGTGAGCGGGATACAGACAACGTTGGAATTTAAAGCTGCCCCACCTGCCTCACAATCAGAAAAGAGTTTTGATATCGACCTGCAGAAGTTCTCTCTCGATTACGACCACTATAGCTACCGAAGCAGCCTGCTCGCACATGCGGACTGTATGGAGTGGCTGGGACGCTGCCCCGAAAACAGTATCCATGCGGTTGTAACCGACCCTCCTTATGGAGTTAAGGAATACGACTTCGACCAAATCGCAAAGCGGAAGAACGGAAACGGTGGTATTTGGAGATTGCCACCAGCCTTCGACGGTAGCAAGCGCAGCCCGCTTCCTAGGTTTACGGCGCTAAATTGGAAGGAAAGAGATCACCTTGAGAGGTTCTTCGTAGAGTGGAGTAGGCTTTTACGCCGGGCGCTTCTCCCTGGGGCTCATGTCTTCATCGCGAGCAACACCTTTCTTTCTCAACTGATCTTCGAAGCTATTATTGCTGGAGGTCTGGAGTACAGGGGAAACATCGTGAGACTTGTTACCACTTTCCGCGGTGGTGATAGACCCAAAAACTATGAGAAAGAATTCCCTGGGGTGTGCTCACTTCCTAGAGGGAACTTCGAACCCTGGGGGCTATTTCGCATGCCTCTGCCTGACAAAATGACTGTTGGAGATTGTCTGAGAGAGTATAAGACGGGTGCCTTGCGCCGATTGAGCGAAGACAGGCCCTTTACTGACGTTATCCAAAGTGAAAGAACCCCCGCGAGCGAGAAGAAGTTGGCTGACCATCCTAGCCTGAAACCGCAGTCTTTTCTGAGGCAGATTGTCAGAGCCAGCCTCCCATTAGGGGAAGGCATTGTACTAGATCCCTTCATGGGGTCCGGCTCAACGATAGCCGCAGCAGAGGCGATAGGATATAGTGCAATAGGAACGGAGCGGTACAAGGACTACTACGATCTTTCCAAGGTGTCAGTAGACAAGCTTCGTCAAGTGAACTGCAAATCACCTTAGATAATTAAGTGCATCGTGTTCGGGATCGTGACTCCGAATAAAAGTGAGAAGCCTTGTCACAGATAATGGATTTTGCTCTATGTGAGCCAAGTAGTGCAAGGCTCCCTTTAAGGCAGCGTCCTGCTTCTCCCAATCCCAGTAACTTACCAACTCCAACAGTGATTCTTGAGTAATAGCCTTTACACCACAGTCCCTAATAGTCTCAAACACCGCTGTATCAAAGGCTCGCGCGAACACGATTCCGTTGATATTATTTCCCTCACAGTTTCTACAGAACTCACTCAGCTCTTTAGCAAACTGCGCATCCGTCACATTAAAATCTTTAACCTCTACCGACGTTTCAAGATCTAACCCGCCATAGCAATCAATATCACCGAACCGCTTCTGCCGGGACGATCCAGTTCTGACCTTGTCAGCGATAATAGATAGATGCGGTCGGTCAGCCGCCAAAAAACCATACGCTATCGCTTGATAAACCAGGCCACCATTCTCGCCCTTCGCCCCACGCTCATACTCACTGATGACTTTCTCGTACAGCCTTACTCTTGGGAATTCGCGTACAAAGAAACTATTCTTTGGTAACATGTGCATGCCATATTCAATGAGATTCTGGAGCAAAATATACTTGCCTGACTCGGACAGCATGAACACGGAAGTAAGTAGATCAATATATTTCTGCCATTGCCCTGTGTTGTAGACATAAGCACTAGGATAGTCACTTCGGTCCATCGAGTGAAAGAGATTGGCCACATTCTCTTCGAATTTCCTTATCCCATATAATTCGCCATTAAAAGCCAGCGTAAGGGTGTTTGACTTCCTGCTGCCTCGCGCTTCTACCAGTGTGTACCGAGAAAAGATATCACCAGTCTCCAGATCCGGAGTGAACTCCTTCATCTCGTGGTCGGCCCCGGACAGCTTTTGTGCCAGAATCGTAAAGTCCAAGGCGAGCCCAAGGATGTACCTCATTCCACTAAACCGACCCTCCACATAATTCTTACACTCCTCAACTACTGCCATCTCTTCTTCAGATATGGGCTCAACCGTTATAGCACCAAAGACTTCCCCCACGAAAACATCGATTATTTCTTGTTCTTTTGGACTATAAGCCATATCTATTCTCAGCTGTGCGTTCGTATAGTTTAAGCTATGGACGCTGTTTTTAAACGGGGCCCTGCGAGTGCTTGGTTAGCAGAGTCGGTACATCAACCCCCAAGGCATTAGCCAGTGCTTCCACAACTCCTAGCGTTACGTTTCTTCCTTGACGTTCAATCAAGCTGATAAAGGTTCTGTGCATTTTGGACTTCTCTGCGAGCATCTCTTGTGACATTTGATGCTCCAACCGCAATCGTTGAACGTTGCGCGCCAGAATAGCTAGAAGCTCAGGACTACAGGGTTTGTTCTTTGACAACTGCCGCTCCTCAGTCAACTTTTAGCCTCCACCTCCAAATCCGCGAAATTGAATCGCATTGCAGCTTACTAAGCTACAGACTACTCTATACAGGATGGACAACAGCGAAAGTGCATTACACTGAGAGATGGGTAGCAAAAAGTTTTGATGCGATATTCTTCAAAAAGCAAACGTCGAATTATGTGGAAGATTTAGCGACAGATCCAGCAGAGGCCGCCTTGCCCGAGACCCGGTTAGAACTCAGGTGAGAGTGGGCAACTTAAGGAACGAGTACTGGTGAAAAAATGAGCAATGAAAGTGATCTGGGCCTCGGCGTAATCTGGGTCATCCTGACAGTTATCCTGACGATCATCCCCCTTCTCGGGACGATCGTCTGGGCACTCTGGCACTGGCTGTTATAGAGCAGCCATCCTCTCGTTCAGCCTCTTCATTTCAACAGTCACCTGGTCCTCGACCTTCTTGAGCATCGCTTTACTGGCGCCCCGGTCTTCCATCATCCGCTTACGGTTCCGCAGATCCTGAATGTTTCGGTGGGCCTTGGTCGCGTGGTCGTATAGCCGGGCCTCCGGGTTGTCCCTCAGGTACCGGAACGCCTCGTCACCCTTGCGGTCCTCGCGCAGGCCCTTGATCGTGGCCTGGTGCCGGTTGATTCGCTTCAGGTTGGCGTAGAATCGGTTGCCCTCCGCGGCCCGGGTCTTGGTTTCGCCGTAGAACCGGCCAACCAGCGGGACTTTGTACGCTGGCAGTTCCTCGCCCGTCACCATTGAGGTGATTGTGGTGGCCGCTTTGGTGGCTTCCCGGCCGACGCCGCCCGTCAGCTGCCCGAACAGGTATTCGATCTGGTCCCCGGTGGGGCTGGCGATGCCTGGGACGTAATCGTTGCCGCCGGTCATGGCGTTGATGGCCTGAGCCAAGAGTCGCGCAGGGGCGCTTACAGAGTCCCTGGAGCGAGTGAAGCCCGCGGTGGGGTTCAGCTTGTTGAAGTCCTCACGGGCGATGGGCTTGCCGGTCCAGTCCTCATTCATGCCCAGCGCCACGAACGGGTCGGCAATCGTCGGCGCGATGATCTGTGCCAGCGGCGCGGATCCGCCCAGCGGGTTGAAGGCATCCGCCATGATGGCCAGCGCCTGCCCCGTCCTTTTCGCTGGGTCACCGAACAGCATGGTTTCCACCATGATCCGGCCCATGTTGGGCAGGATGTGGAAGCCAAGCGGCATGGCGATCGACGTGTACTTGCCATCACTCCCAGGGATCGGGAATATCAGCGCGCGCTCGCGCACGAACTGGGGCGGCTCGTCCTCGTCGTAACCGGCGGCAGCCATCATAATCGCCTGGATAACGCCAATCATCACCCCGCCGGCAAGGATCTGCTTGCCAGCCGGGCCCGCGAAAGTTTCCAGCATGCGGGCCGTGCCCTGCACTGTGGCGTTGAAGAAGGCATACAGGGCGCCAACCTGCAGCGCCATTTCGCCCTTGCGGTTGAAATTGGTGCTGATGTTCTTGGCCATCGAGGCGGCGGCGTCCTTTGAGTGACCGGCATCCCGCGCTGAACGGTAGACAGCAAGGCGCATGGTGTTCTCAAGCACCTGGTTGTAGTCGGTCAGCCAGGCCATGATCGGCCGGGTGCCTTTGTCGACTATCAGCTCCATTGGCTTCTTGATGTAGCCATTGGCGGTCAGGGCCTTGCCCCAAGGCCGCTTGGTCCACCACGCGGGATCCAGCGCCTTCTCGATTTCCGCGGTGCGGTCTGCGCCGTCCCTGAACATGTCGCGATAGCCGGTCACCCCGCCGGCTTCTTCGAACTCCCGGGCCAGGGTAGCCCACTCCCCGCCGAACTTCCGCATGCCGTGCTTCATCGAGCTTGTGATGATGCTGGCGGCATGGCGCATGACCTCGGTCTGCTTCCCGGCTATCGGGGTCGTGGACAGGTTGATGATCGAGGCCTGCGAATCCCGCAGCAGGTTGATTACCCCAAAGATGGGGTTGTACTGGGTGTTGATGGCAGAGAAATACCGAGTGACCGCCGCGGCACCGCTCATCAGTTCGCCCCGGATTTGGCCGTCCAGGTTCTTGAAGGCGTTGGCCATCCGTATGGCGCGGGGGTCGCGCTGGTTGAAGATGATCGCCCGCTCGACAATCTTGCCGTTCCGGGTGGGCACCTTCACCACAACCACGTTGTCCCGAGACTTGAACATGGGGTCAGGTCGCTGCACTACCTGCTCTACCCCGTCGACCATGGCGACCGTCTTTATCATCGGCGGCCGATCGGTGGTCCAGAAGTCCTTGTTGGGGTTGGTCAGCGCCAGGGCGTACAGCGCGCGCCCCACGCGGGCCTTCTCGCCCCGGACTATGGCCTTGTCCCGGGCGTTGGCGATGTTGCCCAGGATGTCAGCCACGGGCAGCGCGGAGCCGGTGCGGCGCTTGGATTCCTTGCCCTTGACGGAATACCCTTGGCCGGTACCCATCCCGCCCAGCTCATCCATGCCCTCGCGCATAAGCGGGACATAGAATTCATAGGCCGATTCCCAGTCCTCGCGCTCCTGCGCGGAAATCAGCTTGTCAGCTACCAGCGCGTCCCTGGTCTTGGTGACCATGGAATCAACGCGGGCGGCCAGGGCGGCGTAGTTGGCCTTCTGCTCCGTGGTCAGGCCGGCCATGTAGTCAGCGGCCTCCTGGTTGGTCATGCCGGATCCGCCGTCAGGCAGTTCCGGATTGATCTTGGCAATATGGGCGTTCGCCTCCGGGGCATGCCGGGCCCACAGATAGCGTCCGATTTCCTCCTGCGACACCTGCCGGGCCCGCATATCGGCCACCAGCGGCCCCAGTTCGTCGTCCACAAACTCGGTTACCCGGGTGGCGCTGCGGCCGTGGTACAGTTCTTCCTTCAGGTAGGGATTCATCGACTCGGCAATGACCTTGCCGGTCTTGCCGATCATCTGCTGGACCCGCTTCATATCGATGTGCTTGTCCTGCCCGCGGTAGATGAACGTGTCGAGCAGTGACGGCTCCGGTGCATCCCACGATGATAGCGGCTCGCCACGGCCGCCCTGCAGGCCGATTTCACCCTGCTGGGGCGGGCTTTCGGGCTGGAACGGTGGCACGGTCTGGCCCTGGGCGGGATTCGCGGCGCGACTGAACAGCGGCAGCCCCTCCTGCACCTTCTGGCGCATGGCGTCGGTGATGGTGAAGCCCGGCTGCGTGAGCGTTCCACGCAGGAACGTGATTTTACCGTCCGTCCTTTCGGCTATCTCTCGGGCTTCGGCCAGCGTCGCTACATCCTGAAACTCGCCGTCGACATCGACCCTATAGCCTGGGCCGCTCTGGCCCTGGTAGCCTCCGGGAATTGCTGTCGACTCAACGCTGCCGCCGCCGGTTTTCTTCAACACATCCCGCAGCACCTGGGGCACGATCTGGTCGTAATACGCTTTCATGCCCTCCCCGCCAACCTCCAGGCCATCGCCTGCCAGATCGCCGCTCTGCTCCTGCAGTATCTTTTCCCCAATTTCCTTTCCAACCACCGCGTCAATGGTCTTGCCGTCAAGATCGTTGCCAATATCCGCGCCGCCGAATCCACCAACGCTGCCGCTGGGCCAGACAACAAATTCGATGTCATTGCCCGACTCCGCTTCAATGGTGACGGCCTTCCCGCCCTCGTTCCCGTACCGGCGCCAGGACAAAGACCGGACTTTCTTTCTCAGGCTGTAGCGGTCAGCAGACTGCTCGCCGCCAATGAATGCCACCTTGTCGTAGCCACCTTCGGCAGCCATGGCGATGACTCGCTTAACCGCTAGAGCCGTCCATGACTTCGTTTCCTTCACGAATGGTGCGGCCGGCGCCTTGGTTTTCTGCTTGCCTTCATGCCGCCTGCGGGCATCGTCAACCATGCGGCGGTAGGCCAGGCTGTGTTTGTCGGCCTCCATTTCAGGGTTGGCGTCGTCTATGATCCTGACAATGCTGCCGTCCTCGAGCACCAGCACAACATGGTCGTCCATGGTCAGCAGGGGCTCGTTAAGTTGCGCCCGTATCGCGTTCCTACTGGACAGCATTTCATCCAGATCGTCGTTGAATGACGGATCATTGGGCAGATCGGAGACTTTCACGCGCCTCGCGGCGACTTTGGGCATCTTGCCGGTGAATTCCTCGCGGAAGCCCTGCTTTCTGCCAGCCTGGGCCCAGTCCGACTGGATTTCCTCGATGAACAGCACCTTGTTGCCGTCGACATCGGTGCGGTCGTTCATGCGGATGTGGGCGAGGATGTTGGGTTGCTCCCAGTGCCCCGACAAGTAGGTCCCGCGAATTCCGCCCCTACGGCGGCCAGCCAGCCCCACTTCCTCCTGCAGCTGGACCCTCGCGGCCGCTTCGCTGGAGGCACGGTTAACCTCCCTGCCATCGACAATAATTGCCCAGGGGTGCTCATTACTGCCTTCCGGATCGTGGCGAACCTCGTTCAGTATTTTCTCGTTGGTGGGCAGCGTCAGTAGCGCCTCCCGGTAGTTCTCGCCGCCGGGCAGCTGGTAGTCGCTGTATTTGGCTGGCTCGACGCCGCTCTTGCTGGCCCTATCAACAGCTTGGCGTAGCTCGAGGGGAAGGTCTGCGTATTCCACCCCATCGCCGTCAGGGTCGATAAAGACAGCCTCGTCGTCCTCGAACTCCAGGCTGTACCCCTCGGCCTCGAAAGCTTGCTCGATACTGGATGTGTCGCCCAGCGTTACATCCTCAACCTGCACCCCGCCGGCTTCCATGTAATCGCTGATGCTCTCGACGGAGACCTTGCCGGGCTGCAGGTCCAGCCATTCGGCCAGTCCAGACCACTCCATTTCCTCTTGTTTGTAGGCGCCCTTTTTCTGCTGCGAATGCAGCCACAGCTTTGCCTGGTTCGGTAGCACCATGCCGTTCTTGTCGGCAATCTTGCCCATGCCGCGCACGGTGTCGGCCAGGGCGGAGCGATACCACTTGTCCCGGGCGGCACTGGCGAGCGCCTGGCTGTCCTGCGGGCTGCCTGACGGGCTGCTGGCAGACTTCACGGCACGGGTGGCCATGTAGATCAGGTCGGCGTCGGATAGCTCGCTGGCCCACTTGGAGAGCGCCTTGGCGGTGGATCCTTTAGCGCCTGCGGTCCACTTCCTGATTTGCTCGCGCAGCCAGGCTTTCAGGCGCTCAATGATCGGCAGCGCGCGGCCTTCCTCGACCAAATAGCCGAGGGCTTCCTCGGTGACCAGATTTGCCGGGGTATCCTGGGGCACCCGGGCGAACGCATCGAGCGCAGCCTTGTTGCCTTTGCCGCGCATGGCTTCCAGTTCGCGGAGGATATTCTGGAAGCCGTCAGTGTCCCGGCCCAGTTGGCGAAGGTGGACGCCGATTTCGTGGAGCATCAGCCCCCGGACATTGTGGCCCTTGGCGATGTTATCGGCCACGAAGGTAACCTGGCCGTTCTGGACATAGGCCAGCACACGGCCCTGCGATGAAACAGACTCGGCTGGATCCACGCTTTCGGGAATTTGGTCGCTAGTGACTATCCGCGCCAGCCCGGAGTTTTCAAGCGCAGCCAGGGCGCCGGGGAAGGCCCGGTCCATCGACTGAACAAGGGAATCGCGGGTGTGACCGTTCGCAGCCGGGCCGCCCTTCGAGTAGAACGGCCTGTCATCCATGCCGGGCCGGAAGGCGCCAGCGGCTGTCATTGACCGGCCATCGTTGATCCAGTCGAGCACCTGCACCCCACCTGTCAGCGTGGACAGATAGCGGTTCACGTTGTTGGCTGCGCGCTCGTCGTCTGACTTGATGATGACGCCGTTGGCGTTCGACTTATTGAAGGCGGAGAGGATCCGGCGAACACGGCCGCCCTCCCGCAGAGTTTTCATTTCCTCCGGCGACATTTTAATGATGGCCGCCAGCCGGCGCTGGTTGTCCAGCAGGAACAGCGAATCCTGGTGCCCGGCGGTGGCCCGGATGGCATCCCGCGGGTCCAGTATTGCCGGAGCGAGTGCGTCGCGCTTGAAGAATCTGCGCTCGGTGACGGCGACCGTCTTGTTCCGAACTGCGGGATTGATCTTACCGGCAATGGGCGCATCAAGGGCGCCGGACCCCTGGATAGCGCCATACGAGTTTTTCCCGATGATGACGTGATAGCCTGGCTCGATGCCGGTGCCCTCCAGCATCCGGTTCAGCGTTTCAGTGATCCGGTTGTCAGCAGGAGAGGCATCTGTCCCGCCGCTGGGGTGGTTGTGCGCGTAGTGCAGATGGCGGATCCCCTCAACGCTCGCCGCCTCTGCAATCACGTCGAGAGGGTAAACCGCGGAAGCATCCTTCGTGCCCCGGGTGTAGCGCATCACGCGCAGCACCTTGCCGTCATCGCCAGTAGCGATGGCGTAAAAATTCTCCTGGGGGTCTTTTCGGATCGACGCAACTATGTGCGCGAGGGATTCTGCGGTGGTTACCGCGTCGGTGGCGACCTTTAGGTAGCTGACGGGCCTCGCTTTGATGACCGTGCCGTACAGATCGGCGTAGGCTTGTTTGCTTTCTCCAGGTGGGGCGAATAGGTCGAATTGTCCCTCTGCCCGTCCAGCGTCATCGCCAGCGACCGATTTACGATCACCACGTTGCCTGCTCTGTACTTCGCTGGGCGTTCCGACATTGCCATCCACTCCGTCATCGGTCGAGTATAGCGCAGAATCTTCGTTCACACCGTCACTGGCAGCCGCCACAAAGGCGTCCCGGTCGGCCTCGGCCTTGAACAGGAATCCGGCCTTGCCGAATCGGCTCCAGTAGCCGCCGTTGCGTTTCGCCAGGGAAGCGAGGGCGCTGTATTCCTCACGACTGACCTTCTTCTTGGCCTTGGCCATGTAGAGCGTCGCGCCTGTCTGGCTGTGGGTCGCCGTCCAGGTTTCCAGGCCGCCAGCTGACTCGCTCGACGGGGCTGCAGAGGGCTCTGTACCAGATTGCGCAGCTTCCTCCTGCGGCTCCGGCTTCACACGGGGGCGCAGTTCGGAGGTTTCAAGGCGGTCGAACAGGGCTTCAATATTGTCGGTGTCGGAGTAGTCACGGTTCTGTTGCTGGATCTTCGATGCCAGTTCCTCGTTGGTCTGCTTTTCCAGCACCAGCACCCGGGTCATCACCTTGGTTCCGGCGCGCTCGAAGGTCGAGGCCGGCAGCGTAATGATGGCGGCGGTGTAAATGTCCTTGGCGTCCTCGGATTCCAGCAGGGCTTCGAACTTCTTGTCGGCCGCTGGCCCGGTGGGTATCAGGGCAACCAGCCGGCCGCCGTCCCGCATGTGCTTCATGGCCTTGGCCACATGATCCCGGGCCTCGGCGCCACCCTGGCCAAACGGCGGATTCATCACGATGGCGTCGTATTTGTTCACGACGTTATGTTCCATGAAATCGCCGGTCTGTACCTGGCCATCGAAGTGCAGGGCCACCTTGGAAGCCAGCCCGTTATCGAACTCAATGGCCCGGTTGGTGGTGTTTTCGGGGAACCAGCGCGCAATCGCACCATGGCCTGCCGACGGCTCCAGCGCCGACTCGCCGCCTCGAAGGTCGGCCCACTGCACCATTTTCATGCCAAGCGGCTCAGGGGTAGCAAAGTAGTCCTTGCCCTCCCTGCCCCGCGCGCCCCGCCCGCTGCCTTGCTTCTTGCTGCCAAAGTAGAAGGATTTGGCCATGTCCCAGGGCGTCAGGGCGCTGGTGTATGCCTTGTCGGTTTCCTTGCCGCCAGTGCCCTCGCCCTCATACCCGGGCTTCCAGGTATCGGCTTCCTCGTAAGCGTTGATGAAGGCCTCTTTGAGTCCGCGAGCTTCCTCGCCCATGGCCAGGTTCTCCGCGGCGCTGGTCCGGCCGGCAATCTTGCTGGCGAAGGCGTACCGCTCCCAGTTGGTGCCGATGGTGAAATACCGGAACATGGCATCGCTGGCCTGCCCGGTGCGGTAGATGCGACCCTCCAGCTGAATAGCGGCCGTAGGCTTCGCCGGCATGCCCAGGTTGATTTCGACGCGCTGATGCTTCCCGGTGGTGTCGTGAATCGAAACCCCTTCGCGGATGGCGTCGCTCTGCGCAATCATCAGGCGCGGGGATCCCGGGGCGTCGCTGTTGAATTGATTTTGCAGCCGAACCCGGTTCTTGGCGGTCACGTCGCCGTTGTATACCAGCGCCTCGGGGAACGCTTTGGTCAGCTGGGCGATGGGTGACGGCAGCGCATCAAACGCCCGGATCAGGTCGCTGAACTCGCTGGCAAACCGCTCGTACAGTGCGGTCATCGCGGGATTCAGCCCTGACAGCTTGAACGGATTGATAGTGCCGCCCTTCTTGAAGTCATGTACCACCATCACCTTGCGGCCAAGGTCCAGGTGGGCCCGGACGTGCGGGATGGATTCCTTGGCCTTGATCGCTTCGAGGAAATACATCCGCGACTGGTAATCGAACGACTCATTGATTGCTTCGGACAGCTTTCTCCAATCCTGAACCTCGTCGTTCTTGTCCTGTTCGTAGGCCACGGTGGCCTGGTTCCTCAACCACTCCAGCGCATCGTCCACGCGCTTACCAATGGCGCTCTCGGCCATGACAAAGCGGCGGTCATAGTCGAAATCGGAATCCAGCGCGCGGGCCGACAATACCCCTTCTTTCTTTAGCCAGGTATTGAACGTCCGTTGCATCAGGCCGCGATCCACCTTGGAATCGGGCTCGGTCAGCTTGTTGTAACGCAGCCGGTAACCGAAGTGCGTCATCATAAAGCGGTCGTAGTTGCTCCCGGAGTTGTAGCCGCGGAATTCCTTGTTCTCGTCGGAGTTCGGGGGGTTCCAGTTGAACAGCCATTCCTGCGCCCAGCGCACGTTCTTTTCGTAGGCAAACGGGGTCGCGCTCAAGAACACCGCACGGGGCTTGTCCTCGTCCTTGATGCCAGCAATTTCCCGGCGCGTCTGCTCAAGTATCTCGTTCCACTCGGCATAGAGGGGCTTCAGTTCCTCGTCAATTCTGACCTCATCAGCCGTGGTCATATCGCTGTCCATGAGCCGCAGCGACTTGGCTTGCACTTCGAGGCTGGCGATCTTCCCAAGCAGTTCCTGATTGCGGTACTTCGCCAGATCCCCGGCGGCGTCCGACTTGCGGCCCAGTGCGTTCAGTTTGTCCAGGGCTTTGGTGTAGTCGCCCTGTTGGTTCGAGGCCAGGTAGTGCGCTTCGTCAATGACAAAGCCATCCCAGTCCTCGGCGGCCAGATCGTTGTTGTCGCCCATGTTGGCGTAGGTGGTGACCACCACGCCCTTGCCCACGTCGCGGGTGCTCTCCAGGGGAGTGATCTCCAGCCCGAAGAAGTCGCGCCCTGCCCTAACCCAGGCGTCCCCAATGGTCTGTTTCGGCACCACGACCAGAATGCGGCCCTTGCCCGAGTCGACCATGCGCCGAACGACGCCCAGGCCGGTGAAGGTCTTGCCGGTGCCAGTGCCGTTGGTGAACAGGACGCCGAAACCATCAGGCTTCGACAGCCGGCGCTCGGCAAAGACGACATCATCCATTTGCCCGGCCGTGAGGAACGGCATTTGTGCCGCGACTTGCTCGCGGTTGCCAGGGATGACCTTAGCCGGCGCATCGGCCGGCGGGGGGATTACAGCAGGGGTTTTTCCAGTGAGGTTATCAGCTTCCGCACCTGTTTCTCGGTCAGCAAATAGTCCCCCTGTGCTATCCGGGCGGCTTCCGGAATCGTCAGTGTCTCGGGGAGCGCCTGCCTCCAGTCCGGATTTTTCATTGTAAAACGACTGATCGCCTCGTTCTCCAGCAACAGGGGCGCCGAACAGATCCACGGCAGGACCAGGCTCTCGTCCTGATTCACTTGCCGCTTGGCCAGCTTCATCAGTTCCTTGTCGGCCGCTTCCTCGTCCTTCATTTGAAAGATTCGCGTCAGGCTGGGGTGCCGCATCTTGCCGGTTTCCGCTATCTGGTTCCGTACCGACTGCATCACGTTCAACATTGTTGCTCTCCGCTCTCAAGTCTTGGGCAAACCGCATCACATACGGTCTGACGCCGGTACCGAAGGTGTCGATCAGCGCGCGGATCAGGTCGCGCAGGTCGCGGCCAGCAGCAGAGAAATCTGCAAGCATGGCCTGGAAATGTGGCTTCGCCTCGGCATAGGTCTTTTCATCGAATGATAGACCAGAATTTAGCCGGCCGGGGCCGCCGAACAGCTTGGTCAGTCCCTCGAGTGCATTCTTCCCGCCGCTGGTCAGGTTTACGCCGATGCTCTTGGCGATCTCGCCAGCAGCGCGCTCCACTGCCTCGTCGTTCTTGACGTTGATGCTCTCTGGCTTGGTGCGGGTTTTCCGGGGGCGCTTCTTGCCGTTGTCGTCGGTAGCGGATTTCGGCCGCTGGCTTTCCGGCTTCTCTGTCTCGACCGGGCTTGTTTCTCCGGCCACCTCATCGAACAGGCTGGACAGGTCATCGTCGGACATTGCAGAAAGCTCCGACGCCAGATCGCCGGTTTCTTGATCGGGTTTTGATTCAGCCGCCGCCTCCGTGGTATTTCCATCCCGCAGCCAGGCCTTGAATTCATCCATGGTCATTTCGACGGCCGGGCCCACTTGCCAGCCTGGGGTATAGTTGGCCTTGTAGGCGCTGGTAGCGGCCATCTTGTTCGGGTAGCCCAGCATGACCTTGTGCTCATCGAAGCCGGCAGATTTCTTGCCGCGGTTGTACTGGTCGATGACCACTACCTTGTCGGTGCGGTTTTCGGCGGGATTCAGGAACACGTCGACGTGCTCGCCGTCGGCGCCCTCGGTGCGCTTGATGTAACCATAGTGCCCCGTCAGTTCGGGCCACTCCGGCCGGCGGTGGGTACCGGCAGGGTTCTCGATAGTGATGCCCAGGCCGTTCCACGAAACGTGGCCTTTCTTGTAGTTGCCCGCCTCGATCTGGCCCTCAGACGGCGCCGGCAGTTCGTTCTGTGGGCTGGTGGCGGCGCTGGCGGCAGCCGCAGTCACCGGATCCACTTGCTCAATCAGGTCACGAATCGCCTGGTTGGCGGCCGCAGCGTCCAGATCCTGATAGTAGAAGTCCTCGACCGCCTCGGTGATCTGGTCGGAAGTGACGCCGGCCGTCAGGGCTTCAGCGATGAGGTCGCGATCGAGCCGGTCGAACTTGTTGGCCAGGGCCATTACGGGGTTGTCGATGGCATTGTTGGCCATGAAGAAACCGTAAGAGAAACCCTCTGGTGTCGCGCTGCGGGCATTCTTGGTGGCAATGGAGCTACCGCCGTACCGGCTGTGCATCTTGGACCCTTCCACGGGGTCCACGGGCGCAATCGGCAGGTCGGCGTTGAACCGGCCCCATATCAGCGTTTTCTTGGTGTAAGTCTCGCCCAGGTGGTTCGGGTCGAAGGACAGGCGCCACGGGGGCAGGCCGCCTAGCTTCTCAATGCGACCGACGGGGTTCTCAATGGCCCACACTGACGGCTTGAAATACTCGATGGCGGCGAGTGTCTGATGAACCAGATTTACAGAGGCGACCGTGCGGCCGTCGGCGTCCTTCGCGGCAAAGTGCCGGGCGCCAGAAGATGCAAAGTCAGTGCATGGGCAGGCCGCCAGAATGGCGTAAATATCGTTGCCATCGAAGTCGCTGAACCAGTCGCCAAAAAATTCGGTGGAGAAGTTATTCACATCCCCCATTTCGGGATCGTTCTGGATGTCGAAGCGCCATACCTGATAGCCGGCTTCCTCCCAAGGCTGGGACCACTTGCCGGTCAGGTCGAAGAATGACAGCACCACCTTGCGGCTGTTTTCCCCGCGCATGGTTTCATTGTCGTACTGCTGGTCGACGCGATCCTTCCACTCTTGGATCTTGGCCTTTGCTTCGGCAGGGGTCATCCAGCCGTGTTCAGCGTGGAACACTTTTACCTTGTCCGCCAGGCGCACAACTTCGTTCTTCGTGGGCGGGTCGAACAGGTGGTGAATCTGCTCGTCGGCATCGAGCATGGACCGCTGGGCGGCGTTGAATTGCCCGACGATCTGCGACAGTTCGCGGTCGTCCACGCCAACCGCGGCATGCTCGGGCGCCGTAGACTTGGGCTTGTCGTTGCTGGGGGGCGGGGTGTTTTGCGGGGGCGGGTTGTCGAACATGCCGCCCTGGCCGCTCAGTTGCTGGTCTGCATCCTGGCCAAGCTGGAAGCTGTCGACAGTCTCATCGGCGCGCTTCCGGTCGGCGGCGGCCTCTTTCTCGCGTCGGGCTTCTTCATCCGCCTTGCTGGTAGCGGCGGCTTCCTGTTGGGCAGCCTCGCGCTCGGCGGCTTCTCTGGCCTCGCGCTCGGCTTCAGTCTCTTGGGTTAGATCAAATTCTGCTAACTTTTGGTCGGCTTGGCTTGAGGATTCTCCTTCAGGCTGGACAGCGCCGTCTGGCTCGCCTCCGACAGCGGCTTGCCCGTCATCGCCTCGCGGAGCAGATCCTGTCCCTCGTTGGTCGACAGCAGTTTCTTGGCTTTCGGCGTCAGCTTGGGAGCTTCCATAGAATTCTTCCATCAGTTGTTGAGGTGGGCGCTTCTGAACATCACCGAACATATCGGTGTCAGCGCGGGAGGCTTCAGCATAGAACACGTCGGCCAAATTGGACAGATTTTCACCGATGGCCTTGGCCGAACGGATGTTCTTGGCCATCATTTCCAGGACTGGGAGGACATAGGGGTTGCGGCCCATGTCGCCCTGCTCAATGAATTGCGTCAGTGTCTGCCCTGACCGGCGAGCATTCAGCGCGGTTTCTGCTGCCTCAATGACCAGCTGCCGGATGTCGTAGTCGCCGGCGCCTTTCAGGCGGCTCATCTTGCCCGCGGCAATTTTCAGGCCGGATATGATGGTGCGAGCCTCTGCGTCAGTGGCCTCGGCGGCTAGGCGCAGCAACTCGTCGCTCTGGTAGGCCTCCGCGAACACGGCATTGCTCAGTCGCTCGTAGGCGCGCCGGTTGGGTCGCTTGCCATCCAGCAATGACGCACGTTCAGCTGCCGGCATCGAGGCGATGAATTGCTCTACTGCGGCGGCGGTGGGGTCACCGCTATCGTCAAGCTGCACGGCATTGATGTCGATGCGTCGGGTGTCGTTCCGGGCCTGCTCGGCCGGAGACAGTTCGGCAGTACCGCTAGTGTTGGACTCGTCGCCAATGTTGTCGGTGACTTCCTCCTGGGGCATCACGCGCACCAGCACGGGCTTTTCCATGCCCCGGACAACCTGCTCGGGGATCCCGTGGAGCGCAGCGTCGCCCGCCAGGCCTTCGATGTAGTCGGCGGTAGTGCCCTGTTCGTGCGCCCGCTGCAGACCCGCCACGCGGCCGTTACCGGCAATGGCCCGGGACGTGCCCGGCATGCCCTGCTCGTATTCTGCGACCGGCGTACCATCGGCGCGGTTGCTGGGTAGCAGCTGGTCGGCCTCGACCACGGCGTACTGAACGGGGATCTTGCGCCCGTTGGCAGTGGTGGCCACATCAACACGGCCCGTGTTCTGCTCGGGAATTTCGGCGCCAGGCTCGACCACGGGCGCGCCGTTGGCGAAGTCGCGGGAGAATCCAAGTCGGGTGTAGTCCGGGTTGGCAGCAATGTCGGTCATCTGCTGGATGCTGGCCGGGGTAGCGCGGTTGCGATTCTGCAGCACAGCCTTGGGCTGATCGTTCTGTGCGCTGGTGATGGGTCCGTCCTGCCACGTTTTCGGGGCGGCAGGTTGGCTCTCAGCTTGGCGGGGGGTGGGCTCCGGCGCCTGGCCGTTGGTCACGCGCTTGAAGTTGGCGGCAATGGCCAGAATCTCGCTGTCCAGCTGCGCGACCAGTTCCTCGTTGCCGGCAGATTCCGCAGCCTTGCGTTCTTCCCGGGTCAGTTTCAGCTGCTGGGAAATGTCGCGCATGGCGGTGGCGCGTTCTTCGCGGGACAGGGCGGCGGGCGCCTCGGCTGTGGGAGCTGCAGCAGGAGTTGCCTCCGGCACTGCTGGCGGGTCGTCGTCCTCGATGAGGATGTCGCCGTCCTGCTCAACGATACGGTCTGCAGGCGGGGCTTGCCCTGCATCCATAGGTGGGGGCCCTGCCGGCGGTGGTGCTGAACTGGGAGGGGGCTGGGTGCCGACGGGCGGCGGTGGCGGCGTCGGCATTTCCCGCGCTGCCTGGCGGTCCTGATCGCGCTGGCGCATGTTCTCACTGTGGATTTCAGCCTGCCGGGCGATGTCGCCGTCGAGGCCCAGGTTTTCCAGCGCGCGGGATTTGCTCTTACCGCGGGACCACGCCGTTTCAATGGCGCTCTGCGGCATGGAGAGGAAGCCTTCCATGACGGCTTCACGAAGGTCGGCGGGCAGGCCAGCGGCCAGTGAGCCCCAGTATTCGCCCGCGCCTTCTGAGAAGCTTTCCAGGCTCATTGACGCGGCCACCCTGCCAGTGCGCTGCAGGGCCGTGTTTGACCCTCGAATGGCACCCTCGACGGACTCCTTGACGGCCAGGGCAAGACCCGGGTCAGCCAGCGCCAGCTGCACGGCTTCCCGGTTGGCGATGTCCACGCCAGCGTCCTGCAGGGTGCCGACGGCTGCTTTCTCCGCAGCCCGGCCAGCAGCGCCGAACATCAGGCCAGTAACGCCCATGGTCACGCGATCTACCGTGCCGATCACAGCGGCCTTCGTGGCGCCCTGCCGGGTGGCTTCCGACAACTCCGCCTCGGTCAGGCTCCCATCCTGCGCCTTATCTCGAACAATGCCGCCGGTTTCAACCAGGCTGGTGCCGAACATCGCGCCGGCTACCCCGCCAACAAAGGTGGAAATTGCCGTGGCCACTGGGTTCTTGGTCATCGCGCCCAGGGCAAAGCCAGCCTTGCCGCCCGCCCACATGCCAGCCATGGCGGTGCCGCTGTTGGGCAGCTGCGCCACAGTCTCCTGCAGGGCGCCGATAGGCTGCTCGATGGCAGCGCCGCCGACATCCTTGATCGCGCCCCATAGGCTGCCATCGTGCTCGGTATCATCCACTGCCGCCATGAAGGCCTGGCGGTCAGGGGTCCGGGATGAGGTTCGCTGCGCCTCGTTCACTGCAGCCATGGCATCGTCAGTATCGCCTCGCCACGCATCCATGGTGATGCCGATATTGGCGCTGGTGTCGCGCAGGCCTTCCTTGAAGGCATCGGCGGCGCCGGATGTCATACGCTCGAAGGCACTGCCTTGCGGGGCAGCCGGGCGCTGAATCTTCGGTGTCCCGGCCTTCGGCGGCTGGGCGGCGGGTTGATTCGATGCCTGCTGCGGGCGGGAAATGGCGGGCGACTGGGCGCTTACATTGAAGTCGGGCTTCTTGACCCAAGGCGGAGCAACGGCCGGGCGGGCCAACTTGCGCTGGCTCCAATCGTTGTTGGGGAGCGGCGGCGGGGCCGCGGGTGGCGCAGCACCCGGCTGCTCTTGTTCGGCATTGGCCTGCACTTTGGTGGCTGCTGCCGAGAGTATTTCATCCAACTTCGTAGACATTCACTGACCCTTGATTGTCGAGAGCGGTTATATGGCGGGTACTGCGGCACCAGTGCGGGATCCCGTTTCGGTATCCATCAGCCACTTGGAGAGCGCGGCGGGGTCCAGCGCGCCATCAGGAGTGACGGATCCAGACTCGGCCAGCATTTCGGCCAGCAGCATGTTGACGTCCTGCCCAGGGGCTGCCGTCTTGGCCAGCCTCCCGCGCAGGGCGGTCAATACAGGGGCACCAAGGCCCACCATGGGGTCAGCAAACGGCTTCATCGCCGCGTCGATCGACTTTTCAGTAGCAGAATCCGCCCGGCGACTTTCGGTCTGCTCCGCGCGCTGGTCAGTCTTGAAGTCGCGCAGCATCTGATAGCGATCCTCTGCTGACTTGGCTACGGCAGCGGCGGCTGCCTGCTTGGCTCCGGCGTCGGTCGCGTAGGCGCCAGCGGGGTCTGAGGCGTAGGCCGCGCGCTGCTCGGGCGTCAGCCCTTCCTCGGCCAGCTGCCTGGTCACCACAGCGGTATCACCCCGGGCCACAGCGGCGCCCTGGCCCTCGCGCAGCTTCTCCATGGTGGGACCGCCAAAGGCCCGGCGGCCGTCGCTCATGGTGGTGTTCTGTTCGTACTGCTGGCGGGCAATGGCGACTCGCTCGGCTTCAGCTTGATCCCGGGCTGAGCGACCAGAGGCATCCTCTCGAATGTTGCCGGTGAGTGATGCCTGGTCGCCAAACTCGGGCACTGGCTGGCCAGTCATGGGGTCGATAACCACCTTCCCGTCATTGCCCACGGTTGGGCGCCGGAACACGGAGGTATCGCCGTAGTCGCCGGCATAGCTCAAGTCATCGACCCCCGGAACAGGCTGGGTTCTGGTGGCGTTAATCGCAGGGCCGGCCTGCTGCTGAATACCCAGGGGCTCTACCTCCACACCAGGGCGCTGGATACCGGGCTCTGCTTCGGCCGTGACGGCGGCATCTGCCTGCACCTGCTCTTGCCCGGGGCGCGCAAGGGGCGCTTCCTGCCCCTGGCTGGTGCGGAACTCTGCGATGGCGGCCTTGGACACGGCGGAGTCATCAGACAGCATGCGGTTCTGCAGGTCATCAGTTCCGGTAGCTTTGGCGATGGCATTGGTCAGGGGGCGCTGCAAGGACTTGGCTGCCTTGGTGTCCTTCAGGGCATCGCCGCCTTTGTAACCTGCGTAAGCCGCTGCAGCGGGCGCCAAACCAAGCGCCCTAGCCCCGAGTTTCGCAACAGGCCTTGCGACGGCCTTGGCGCCCTGCCAAACGGATCGGTCTTTGGTCAGAAAATCTTTGGCTGCGGATGCTGCCTTTTTGACCATTCTAGGGCGGCTCAATGTGCTCATTGGTATCTCCAAAAGGAAGGTGCAGACCGTCTGCGCAAGCAGGTTCACACGTGCGCACGGACGCTCAAATTGAAAAGTTTTGGTTTGCCAGATACCGCAAATTGCGGTAAGGGATTATTCTTCAGACGTGAGGATAGTGTTGTTCGTGGTCAGGGCCGCGGAGGCCATGTCGCCAATGATGTTGGCACCGGCATTGGTGATGTCAGCCTGTGACGCGATGGACCGTATGTAGCCCTCGACGTTGCTGATCTGTGCTCGCAGGTTGGTTTCCACCCGGGCGACCGCCGCCTCAAGCTCCAGTTTGTCGCGGTCGTAGTTGGTGGATACCACGCGCAGGCGGGCCTCGACCTCGGTGGAGTACCGGGCCAGCGCCGCCTTGTAGGCGTCCACTGAACTACCGAACCGGGCGCTTTCGCCCTGAATCTCGGCTACATACTTGCGGATGTCGCTGTCGCGTTGGTCAATCAGTGAGCGGTTGTACTCGTTGATCGACTGGGAAATAGCGCGCTCGGCGTCAACCTTGGAGCCTGCCGCCTGAACCTGGGCGCCGTAGGCCTGAACCTCGGCCTGGTAGGCGTCCACTTTGGCAGTGTCGCCCTGGATCGCGGCACGGTAAGCGTTGTATTCGGACTCTTTGGCCGAAACCCGGGCGGCATAGGCGCGCACCTCGGTCTCGAACAGCGACATTTTCTGCGCCTCAGCTTCCAACTGGGTGCGCAGCCCCTGCAGGCGGGCGTTATACAGGTCGACCTTACTCTGCTGCCCTCGGATCTTTGCCTCGTACAGGGCAATGGCGTTGCTGTCCAAGTCGATCTTCAGGCGCTCCGCCTCGATCTGCACCTCAAACTGCCGAATGATGGCAAAGGCCGATTCCAGCCTGACGGCGTAAACCTGTGCCTCGGCTTGGTACCGTTGAATTTCAAGTCGGTACATTTCCGCGCGCTGGTTGAACAGTTCAGCCGCCCACCGGCCAATCTCTTGCGCGTACTGCAACGCAATCCCGTTGGCCGAAAGGACCAGCTGCATGTAGTTCTGCATGGCGCTGGAGAAGTGCTGGCGCAGCGTCGTGGAAATCTGCATGCCAAACTGCAGGTGCTGTAGTTCCAGTCTGGCGCGCTCGTTGGCGATGTTGCCGGCCACGTCTGCCAGGTTGCGGGCGGTTTCGTGGCGGATCCTCGACAGGCCGGCCATCACCGCTCCCGGGGGAATCGTGAAGCCGCGGCGGGCGTAATCGACTGTCAACGCCTCCTGTGCCCGGTGCTGCTCATCGTTGACCCTTACCACAGCGCGGTCATAGATCGCCTCCTCCCATGCCTCGTTCATGGCGCTGCCGCCGGCTAGGGCCTCGCTGATACGGCCCTCCAGTTCGGCCATGCCATCGTGGTAACCCGGACAGTATTGCGTCAGCCAAGCGTCAGCGTAAGAACTTGCGGCTGTCACCAGCTGCTCGCGGGTGATGGTGAACTCGTCGGCAATGCGGCCGGTGACATCGACCTCGGACAGCGCAACCTGGTCCAACTGGTCATCGAAGGTTGGCGGGGTGACCGTGGGCACTTGAATCGCGCTGCCTGGGCTTTCTGGATCGCCCGGCAGGCTGATGTCTGGCGCCTGTGGCATCTGCAGGTTGGTGTTGATGGTTGGGGCAGCCTTGGTGAAGTCGGCAAGATTCCAGTCGGGACGATTAATGCTGAACAGCCCGCTGGTATCCAGCGTCGCCGGCGCCGGGGGGAAATCCGGCGTGTTCGGGATGTAGTTGGGCTGCAGGTCAAGCTGCTCAATGTCGCTGCTGTCTGGCGTGAGGTATGAGTCGGAAAAATCACCGGGGCTCAGTGTTGCCGCAAATTCGCCATTGGCATCACCAAGCGTATTCCAGCTGATGTCCTGCACGTTGACGAACGCCCGGCCCTGGGAAACCAGAGTGGCGGAATTTACTAGCTGGCGTGCTTCGCCCAGCAGATCGCCCGCGTAAGCCTTGGCGTCGTTGATGACTGTTTCGATTGTGGCCATTACACCTTCCTTCTCAGAACCATGGGCAGGTACTCAACCGAGTCCACCGCGAAATCTTCACCGTTCTTGTTCTCGATCCTGGCCGCCCAAAAGCGTGCCTTCATTCCTCGCGACACCTTGGCGCGGCGGTTTCTACCGTTGGTTGTGGTCATGCTCGCAACAGTCGCCACCTCGTCACCGATGGCCGACACCCGGAGCCCGGCACCGCCCTTCATCACGCCGATATACATGAATGGCATGCGCTTGAGCAGGGAGGTCCCCATATCACCCGGGGGCAGTTCGGCCACGGCATCGATGTCATCACCGTTATCTGAATCGCCTCCCAGCAGGTAGGCGCCGTCGTCAGCGAACACAATGGTCTTGCCTTCGAAGCGGGCCAGGTGGTTGAAGGGGAAGTTGTCGTACTCGGTCAGCGCCGAGTTGGCGATATTCACGGCGTAGGCCCGGTAGCTCAGTTCCGCGACGATCTCGCCAAGCCCGCGCAGTACAAAGAGCGGGGTGGTACCGCGGTAGACGCCGAACAGGGAGCGGAATGCCGGCGCCGTGAGATAGGCCCGGCCGTTGGCCTCCTGGCTGCCCGTTGCCGAGAATCCAAAGGCTGACGGACCCAGCGTGAGAATGGCCGAGCCGACCGCTCCAACAGCCATGGTGCCAGACACCGAGAATGGCCGGTTCGCCACAAGCGATGCCTGGCCGCCGCCATATGCCTGGATCTGCGCGCCAAAGCTCGCAGCGAAGTGGCCGACCGCCCCAACAGAAGCGGATGCCTCCAGGCCGAACCGGATATTGATTGAATCAGACATATCCGATTACTCCATAGAGGCGACCAACATTCTCCCCGGTGCCTTCCGCGAGAAGCTGCAGCCTGACGCTCGACGCACCCCGGGCGCCCCCATAGCCTGTGATCTGGAACAGATTGCGGGCCCGGAGCATCGCGGCGTTCTGTTGGCTCTGGCGGCCGTCTGCCAGCAGGGTGAAGCTGATGACCAGTTCCGCCTCGCCAAAGGTGGTAGAGAGCCCGAAATCTTCGTCAGTGCCGAAGCTGTATAGGGGCATCATGGAAACCGCGCCGACTATCCATGGTGATCCACCCGGGCCGGTTGGGTCGGGGGTTTCCCCCTCTCCGGGCGGGTTTGCAGGGTCAATCGGCCATTCCGGCGCCGGGCCGGTACCCGAATACTCGCCCTCGCTGCCGAGCCCCAGCAGGCCTGGCATCGTGCAGTTGCAGCTGAGAGATACGCCGCCAGTGAGCCCCTGCGCGCTGCCGGTCATCGGCACCATCACGCCATCGACAATGCCAATGGTGGGCTCGATCAGCCCGCTGTCTGCATCGCACTGTAGGGGTGCCATTTCGCATGCGTCGCCGGGATAATCGCCGGACCAGCCCACCGCAACGCCGGGTGCCGACCCGTTGCCGATGACCGGCTTGAATGACAGGTTGGCGGAGCCAAGGTTGTTCTCGAACTCGGGGATGATAGCGGCAGACCGGGTGACAGCTCCCGCCAGGCCCAGTGCGGTGCCCTCGCCAATCGTCCTGATGATAAATGCCTGGGCGCCACAATCGCTTTTCGTGATGACCGCGGCGGCGCTGTCTCTGGACCTTGGAAGGGATACATAGACTGTGCCATTAACGAGAATAGAGCCAACTATGGCATCTGACCGACTGCCGGCCCCCACCGGCCCAAGAGTCGTCCCTGCGCCAACCGTAACAATCCTCACCGCCATTGCCGCAGCAGACGACTCGGTAACTACGCCTATGTTGGCATTGACGGTCACTGACTCAAGAGCAACCTCCTTCGCGTCCCAAATGACATCGTAGCCGCTGTAGAGCGAGCAATCGGCAATCACCTCACCCGGGATTGCCGTTTCGCGGATCACAGCCCCGTTGACCAACGCCGCATAGTTGCCATTTGGCAGTCGCAGAATGGAAAACTTGTCGGTACCTACAAAGCGCGACGGGGGCGTCTTAACCGTGCCGTACTCGACAATCGAGTACAGCCCACTATTGGCCATCACGGCCAGCGGCATATCGCGGTAGCCTTGGTCCTGCGGCCGGATCGTTCTCGAGATACCAACAATAGTGCCGACACTGCCAGGGGAGAATCGCCAGGACAGCGCCTGGCCCTCGGCAAGTGGCGCAGGCCCAAGCGCACCGGAATTCCAACCAAGCCGGTAGTCGATCGCTACCTGTGCGGGGGTTGGCGGTACTGCGGGAGTTGGTGGGACTGCAGCCTGCCCGGGCGTAACGGTCTGCGTAGAGGTTGAAATCCGGTCATACTGGTAGACGTACAGGATGGGGTCGCCAGTGATTGTTCCAACCAGCGTTGCCCTCTGCCCTCCGAAGATGCGGTATCCACCCGCGCTGACAGTCTGCTGACCGTCAGGACTGACGATGGCAACATTGTCGTATCCCTGCGGCGGCAGCGATGTTATCTCCCTTCCACCACCAGACTCCGACTGCTGGGTGACCGTTTGCGGCGGGATCGCTGGGCGCCCTGGGTTGCCGGGAACGCCAGGCTTGCCCGGAATATAGGTTTTCTCGATGGTCTTTTGCAGTTGGTTCAAGGTCCAACTCATTTCACATTACCCACATTCCGTTGGCGCACATCGACTCCACCAGTCCGTCGCCGTGCTGGTAAGAGGTTCCCCGTGCGTTGTTGTAAAGGTTGTAGTGCGTACTGACGATTGGTGCTGGGTTTCCATCCTCATCCAGCCTGAACCACTCAACATGATCGAAGTGGATGAACGGGATGATGTGATCCGGGTACTTGCCGTAGGTGGCATGCGCTGCAGCACCTTCATGCACATACAAGGCAAAATGTTTCTTGGGGCTGATCCTGAATCCGTCTGCTGAATAGGATGGGTAAACCCTGGATGTGCCCTCATTATCAAACAGGTAGTGCGGGTAGCTCGGGCCAATCAGCTGGTAGAACAGCGTTGACACGATTTCCCAGGACAGGCCCCAGGCTGGATGGTCAGTTGTGAACTTGACGTAGCCTGCAGGAGGCGATTCTAGGCTGTCCAGAGGGTCCACTGCTGGCGATATGGAGATTCCGGCATCATTGATCCATACCTTCTCGCGGTAGTCGTCCTCGTTCCAAATTCGCCAGCGCCGACCAACATTGCCGCCATCAAACCATGCTGCGCCTGGCAGCTGCTCGGTGGTGTATAGGGCGATCGCGCTGGCTCGAAGGTCGAGCGCGGCGACTCTTGAAAGTAGGCGGTAATAGCCATACTTGCCGGCAAAGTGGCTGGAAACGTCCGGGCCGCTGGCAAACGTGTCAACGGCTGTATCGTTTATCCAGGCGGCATGCGTCAGAGGGATGGTTTTCTCGACCTCTGCAATCTCGCCGTCATCACCAATGATGCAAAGCTTGCCGTAGATAATGATCCCCCAAACGGTCTCGTCAGCCCCGTTGGTGAATTCGTTGGCAATCCATGGCTCCAAGATCAAGGCCCGGCGCTTCGCTCCATCGAACAGGTCGTAGTCGATGGCAAACAGGCGCTCCGAGAAATACTGCTTCTCCAGAACCGGATTTAGCACTACTTCCAGAAAGTTGTTGTCGGCGCGCGACAGTTCGAACTCCAGTTCGTGAAACCCGGAGTCAACTCGCAGGGGTCGGTACGCCAACGACTCTCCGGGAACAAAACCATACTGGACCGAGATGCAGCGTTTTCCGTCGCCGCGCCAGTACCACTTGCCAGAGGCAAGGCTATCAACCACCCAGTCCGGGCGAATCTGGTCAATCTCGAAGTGGTACTGCAGGTCGAGGCGCTTGTCGTAGACGGTGAATTTGTACTCGTAGCCAATGTGCGAGCCGCAGATATAAAACTCGCCATTCTTGGCCGCGGTCCCGATGCGAACGTCCACGGGCTCAATGGGGATGTTGAAATACTGGTCCCTTGAGTGCGGCATGGTAACCGGAAGAACAAACGCCCTGCCGCCACCGCGATGCACTACTGCCCGCCCGTTGTGGACAATGGGGGTCTCATCTTGGACGCGATAGAAGTAATCGTTCAGGTCAAAGTGGCGCTTGCGGCGAGAGTAAGTACTGATCGCCAATGAAGTCCCGCTGTAGCCAATTCGAGCGCGCTTCTCAGCCACTTCGGGGCTGCCTGGCAGCGGAACCTGGAACCAGTCAATGCGCGGCGCCCAGCGTTCAAACGCGGGAGCGTTGAATTCGTCAGGGACCGGCTTATCGCTGCCCCACTGGCCCGCAAATACGTGCGAATCCCCGCCCCAGTCATCATCATCTGAACCGCGGCTTTGCCGCATTTCTAGCCTGGCGGCACCTTTCAGGTCGTATGCCTTGACCTTGCCGAAATTCAAGTCGGCCATCACCCATTGCGCGCGCCCCAACCTCTCATAATCGAGTGCCGCGGCAAACTCGTAGACCTCTATACCCGATTCAATGCGGATGTATTGGACGTGCGCGTTCTGCTCAAGCCTGATACGCGCATCCGATACAGCCGTTTCCCACGTCCAGTGCTTCCGTCCAGCGTAGATCCGAGAAAGCGATGACAGCTTGCTCTTGGCAAATGGCAGCCACTTGGCGCAAGCAGTCGAGTCGCCTTCGAAATGGATCCGGCGGATCACAGAGTCGGCAGTGCCACGTTGAAGTGGTTGATGGTCTGGATGGCAGAAGCCGTCAGCGAAGTGTTGGACAGGTTCAGGTCGGAACCAATGACGCCCACATTGCCCTGCACCCGCGGCTCAGTGGTAGACGACACGCCAGTGTCAGCAGACGGCGCGAACCTGAAGAACGTCGCGGTCCCACTGGCAGCGTTGACGCCCTGCCAGGTTTCGGCCGTTGCCTTCGAGAGTATGCCGTTGGTCGCGGTCGCTTCGAAGGTCAGTCCTGTACCACCGGCGCTGACTGAAATTGTCACCAGCAGCACGGCGGCGCCCAGGGCGTCATCAGCAGAAGCAGGAACCGCGCCTGAGTAAAGCTTCAGGAACCCGCCATCCATAATGGACTTGAAGGATCCCGTTGCGAGCATCGCATTACGCAATGCAGTTGATACCTTGAACATTATGCAGTCCTCGACAGTTCGATGTAGATAGCACCCGGGCTAAACGCCAATGGCTCGCCAGCCAGCCTGGTGATGGGCGTTGGGAAGGCACCTGCAGCAAGAAGGTTCGCGCTACCGTCGATGACGGCCCAGTGGGAAACCTCGTAGGAGCCCGCGCCCGAGCCATAGACAACCGGCGGGAAACCAACAAAATCATCGCTATACACGCGCTTGTCGTCGGTGGCGCCCTCGACGGCAAAGGTGATGGTCTGCTCAACGTAGGCGGTGTCATCAACCGTATCGCTGACCTCGGCCCCTGCCGCATGCGGGTCGGCTTTGAAAAGGTGGAGTTTCAGCCCGGTGGGCTTGGCATAGGTGCCGGTGGCGAAAATGTGGTTCAGCACATTCTCGATGACACCATCCGAAAGTCCGTTTGACATGGTGGCCTCCTATTAACCCTGATCCATGGAAATCTGGAAAACATCCACGGTGGTCGGGACGCCAACTGCGACGTTCGTGTTGGAAAGGTTCAGGTCGGCACCAGTACGGCCTACTGAGCCGTCGATCCTGGCCAGAGTGGAAGATGCGCCGCCGGCATCGGCTGGGTTGGCACAGAAACGAAACCAGCCGGCTACGCCAGCAGCCAGGCCATTGCCACGCCAGACTTCGGCCGCAGCTTTCGACAGAACCCCGTTTACCGGATCGTCGAACTCAAGGCCATTGGCCGCCGAACCGTGTGCAAAGGCACCGCCGTTGACGGTGACCTCCAGCAGCAAGGTACCTGCAGGAGCGGTATCTGCAGACGCCGGTTGCGCGCCGCTGTAGATGCGGATGACCCCATCAGCCATCGCCTCCTTGACACCTGTTGCATTGAGGATTCCATTACGGAGCCCTGTAGAAAATCGGAGCATGATCGTGACCTCTCACTTTTTTGAGATACAAAAAAACCCGCCGAAGCGGGTTGGGGTGGGTTGGTTGTGGATTACTGTTTAGTGAAGATATTGGCGCCGCCAGCACCCTGGCCCAAGTCCATATCGGCAAATGAGCCGACAATCAGATGATCGTCATAAAACTCTGAGTCGAGCCCGAAGTTGTCCATGGTGTCGCCATTGCTCGGACTGACTGTCTCAACGTAATCCCAGGTCGATCCAGTGCGCTGATAGATATACATGGCGCCAGTGAACGTAAACGTATCCATATCAATTGTTCCGCCCCCAATCGCCGCCAGCGAGCCATCCTCCGAAAGGGCGACAGAAGTCCCAAGAATCATTTGCCCTGGTATCTCAGGATCAGGAATGAATTTGAATTGCTCTGTCCATACCCCTCCGGTGCGGTGGAAAACATAGGCACCAGAGTTTGAGCTAACGATCGCGTAGTCGCCGCGAATCACAACAGATCCACCAAAGCGCGCATCCGCTTCGGCATCGCTTGCCGTAAGTTTCTGCTGCTCTATCCATGACTCTCCAGAGCGCGTGAAGACGTAGGCGCTACCCGAGTCGGAACCAAAGCTACTGTTGCCGAAAGAGCCGATAATCGCGTCATCGCCATGCAAGTCGAGAGCGTCACCAAACAGGAATGAGGCGTCCGCATCGCTCGCCGTCAGCTTTGCTGTTTGGGACCAAGACGAACCAGACCGCTTGAATACATAGGCGCTGCCAGATTGAGAGCCATCGTCATCGTCGCCGGACGCGCCAACAAGAGCGTAGACACCTGAAATGGCCACCCTCCTGCCGAAGCCGTCTGAGCCGGCACCATCGCTTGCCAGGAGCTTCTGCTGCTCAGTCCATGAGGTGCCAGACCGAACAAACACATAGGCGCTGCCGGAGCTTGAACCGTTATCATCATCGCCGCCTGCGCCGGCAATCAGGTATTCGCCCGAAATGGCAACCGAGTCACCAAGGCGGTCATAGTTCGCGCCGTCACTTGCTGAAAGCACCTGCTGCTGATTCCAGCTGCCGCCGGTTTCCACATACACATAGACCGCGCCGCGGCCATAATTAATCTCGTTATTGGAGCCAACTACAGCGGTATCACCAGATATCGCAACCGAACCGCCGTAGCCGGACGCTGGCGAAGTGAATGCTGGTGACCGGAGCGCGCCAGTTTCGAGGAACAGGCTGGACGGGGCGGCAGAGCATGACTCGATGCAAAACACCTCCCCCACCCAGTAGCAATTGTCACTCATAGGAATTGTCGGCCTCGCCGCCTCCGGTGGTCACCACAATGGCCCTCTTGCATCCACGGTCGCGGTGAACAACCAAGCGGGCCCGGGTGCCCGGGGGCAGGCTGACGGCTTCCTCTGTCATGGGCTCGAAGGGGAATGCACGACACAGGCCGCGCTGGGTCCAGAAGTACAGGCGCTTATCTTCCTCGGCCGTTTGGCAAGGCACGGCGCCGTAGGGTGCGACGCACTGCAGCACGTCTTGGCCGTACACCCATATTTCGCTGTCGGTGCCGATAACCACGGCGGTCTCAGTGGCACCCATCATCACGATCCGGCCGGACACGGGGATGTAGTCACGCGCCAGATCCCAGCGGGACCAGAAGAACGGCTTGGAGCGAAAGGCAAAGCTCTGATCGCTCACGGTGTCGTAGTAGGACAGCCAGACAGAGCCCTGGTAGAACGTCACGCATTCCGTGTTGATCGGTGGGGCTGATGTTCCGACATCGGCCTCATCCGTCGCCAAGGTCTGCCCCTGGGCGTCCACGGTCAGTTCATCAGCTGAACCGAAGTTTTCGAAGGTCCAGAACTGGTTGCCCCGGATCACGCCATTGATCGCGCCGGAACAGAATACATGCCCGCCACCCTCGGCCCACCAAACTTCGCCCGAGGGAACGCCGGTTGCCAGAACCTCGGTGACCAGAGGCGAGAGCGACAGCACAATTTTCAGCATTCCCGAATCAACTACATACAGGAACCGTTCATCGACGGTGTTGTAGGCGGCAGTGACCGAGGTAAGCCCCGACAGAATTGTGTAGCCACGGCGGCGCTCGATCCCGCTGGTATCGTCCACGTCGATATTGCGCGCCACCACAAGCGCACCCGGCGGGAGCCTGGCGGGGCGGTCAGTGTTGCGCAGCCCAAGGAACTGCTGCACCGACAGTGAAGGTTCGTTTTTCGCCATCAGAAGTAATACAGGCGCGCCCGGCGCCGTCCCTGCTGGTGGTACGCCAGTTCAACCTCGTGGTCTGTGCGACTGGGCCCGACTGCTGCGGTGAACAGCGTTTCGTAGTTCGCCGCCTGGTTCGCGTCGGCCGTGTCAGCATCGTTCTTCAGGTAAGCCAAGTGACACATCCAGTGCAGGCAGTGGGGCAGGTATTTCGGTGGAATCTCCGGTATGCCCTGCTCGATCGCCTTCATGGGCATGCGGATCACGTCGAAACTTACCGTGCCTGCGGTCGTCGGAAGCCCAACCAGCATCAGCTGACGGGCAGAGCGATTCAGGACAAAGCGCCGGGGGCAGTCGGTGGTGTCCTCGCGCCATGTGCTCGATGCCTCATCCAGGAACTGCTCGGAGTCTGGCCACAGCACAATGCCGTTCCAGAACACCTTGCGCACCACCAGTATGCGGTGGTCGATACTCACCTCGTTCTCGCCTGGGGCGAGTTCAAAGGAAGTGAAGCCAGCCACGTTCCGCGCGTTGTCGCGGATACACCGGGTCCGAATAGCCACCTCGCGGATAGCCTCATTGGCGTAGTGCCGAAGCTCCGCGGTGGTCCACAGCAGATCGCTTTCGTCGGCTTCCTCGGCCGCCTGCTGGATCAGCTGCAGGTTCGTTTCCGGCAGATCATCGAGGGGGGAAACATCGTCCAGTCTTCGCCGGCAATGCTCCACCAAGTCGCAGATCGTGGTAATGGCAACACTTACCATGGTGCTTTACTCCGCAGCGATGAACTTCGTCCAGGCTTCTTTCAGCACCTTGACGGTGACCTCACGGTCAGCGAAGCGGGCCCGCACACTGTCAACCTTGGGGCGGCCGGCGTCGGTGAAGTCGGCTTCCTTGTCCAGAAGGGGCAGGATATGCACGATTTCATCCACGGTGGCCGGGCCTGCCGGGGGCGGGGGCTCTTCGAAACCGAACTGATCTTCCGGGTGAACCACAACAGGCTGTTCTGCTGTGGGGTCGGCCTGGGTTTCCGCCGCCGTTTCATCAGTGGTGCCGTCCTGGTCGTCGTTGGCACCATCTTCCTCTGCCGGATCCGGCAGGGGCGCGCGGTTGATGACCGGCCGCAGCAGAGGTTCGCCGTCATCCGGCACCCACACGTCGGGGTACATGCACAGTTTGGTCGCCACTGACTCTGGAACTTCCGCCACGGAGTTGTTCCCGGGCCACACGGCAAGGCTTCCAGTTACCGTGTCGCGCTTGATGTGTTTCTTGCCGATATACCGAACTTTTACATTAGCCATCCCGTCATGCTCCGTATTGCAAATTGGGAGGCCATGGCGACGGGGTGCCGCCATGGCCAGGTTTTACAGCTGTTTAGCTGAAAGCGGGATCACTGACCGTTGTAGACGTACTCAACGATGCAGATGATTTCGCCAGTTGCCGCCGCGCCAATGTTCTGCGCAACGATTTCAACACCCTCGCCTTCCGCGATGTCGATAGCGCCAACAAACTCGTTGACGGCTGCGGCCGTGCCGGCGGCGATGCCGTCAAAAAAGGCGTCCGGGTCGCTGGTGCCATCAGCGGGGTTGAGGTAGCGGTAGCCAACATCCATGGTCTGTGCGTCGCCCATATCCGCGTTCTTTGCAGTGACACGGAAAATGCGCGAGCCGCCAGGGAGCTTGCCCAGTTGAAGGACGGTACCTGCCGCATCAGCGGCAAATTCATCCTTGAATACCGCCACACTCGCATTGCCGTAATGACCGGCCTGCTGCTGGGTGCGGTAGTTCTTACCTTTACGATCTGCCATGAGAAAATCTCCGATTCAAAAAAGGGTTGTAACCTGACCCGGCCGGAGCCGGGTCAAGTCATCAGGTGGTGGAAACCGCGGTGTCGAGCACCATGACGCCATGATCGTTCACACGGCCGTCGGTCCCCTTGAAGCGGATCTTGGCCTTGCCGTTCATCCAGGCGATCGACATTTCATGCCGGTTGCCGTGGTCCTTGGTTTCCTCGTTCATGCCGAAGTAGTAGCCGCCACCTTTACCGCCAGTGGAGCCGAAGGCATCGGCCATCGCTTGGGCACCCAGGAGGATCGCCCGCTCGATACGAACACCAGCGGTCTTTTGCTCGGTGCCGGCAACGTCGGTGTTGGTGCAGACGGTCACGTTCGTACCAGCGTTGAACCGGATGGGACGCGGCTGCTTCTTAACCAGGACGTTGTTCCACATGACCGCATCACCCTTGAAGATCGGGTGATTGAAGTCCTTGCGGCGCTCGAAAGCGTTGGCCTGCAGCGCGCGCCAGTCTGAACCGCTGGTGCTGGTCCAGAAGTCGTACCACTGGCGTGGGGTGATCCACATGACGTGGAACGGGGAGTCCTCTGCCATGGGGTCGCCCTCGAACCGAAGCGGCTGCAAGGGGAACGCCATTTCGTCCAGCACCAGGCGCGCGCGGTCAACAGCGGCTAGCGTGAACTTGTCAGCCGCATCGATGCTGTCGATCGCGGTGGCGTCGCCACCATACATGTGGCGGTCGAAGGTGGGCGGAGTAACCGGGTTCACCATGATTTCGTCAAAATCGACGTCATCATCGGTCGGCAGAATCCAGTCGGCGTCGTAGTGATCGCCCCGGGCGCCAGCCAGGTGAACCAGACAGATCTGGTCCGCCAGCCGGTTGTAGTACGGAGACAGCAGGGTTTTCGCCGTCAGCTTCAGGTTGTGCTTGGTGCGCTGCTGGCTCATGCGACCACCAGCGTCCACCAGAGTACGGCCCTGGTCGATCTTCAGCGAGAAGGACGCATACTTCAGGTTGGTGCCCTTGCCTTCGATGAGCTTATCGCCCATCACCGGCTTCTGGCGCAGTTGGTGGAAAATATCCACACTCACTTCGTCGCCGGCACTGGTGGACAGGTCGGTGACACGAACAATCGGCGCGCCAGCGGCGGTCTGGCCCTTGGCCTTGCGAGCCTCCCCGGACAGCGACGGAGCCGCACCGGTTTGGATGTTGGCGAATGACGGACGACGGCTGGCCTCGAGGAACAGCGCCGCATTGAACAGCTTTACCGCGATTGACGCGGTAGTAGGTACGGTCGTAGACATTTCAGTCTCCTAAGATCAATCAAAGGAGGGAGGCGAGTACCTCGTCCACGCTCTTGCCACGCGCAACCTGAGAGGCGATGTATGCCTCCACATCGGAGGTGTCACCGCTCTCAAGTTGTTCAACGACAGATTTCGTGGAGCCAGGGATTTCGCCGCCCACATCGGTAAGTGAGTTGGGGGCTTGCCGCGACTGGGATTTCTCCACAGCCTCGGCAGCTGCCTGGTCGATTGCAGCGTCCGTCGCCTCGCCAAGCGCGAACTTGGTGCGTCGGACAATTTCAGGAATTCGGCTTTCGAGTGACTGGCCGGCCCACTTGGGGTCGGCATCGAGGGCCGCATTAACGGTTTCAACCACGCTCCAGTGGGCGTCGTTGTTTGCCCAGCGGAGCGTGTCTGGATTGCCAGCGAGGGGGTTGGATTGCTCCGCTGCCTCGGGCTTGGCCTGGGCCTCAATTTCGGCGGCAGCGGGTGGATCCGCGTCCTTCAGCTTCCCCAGCAGGATTTCGTTCTGCTGCGCCAGAATGGAGACTGCCTGGCCAATCTCGCCGTATGACTCGAATTCCGCGATCTGCTCCGGCGTGAACCGGACCTGCTCGGGCAAGTCCCTGGGCTTGATGTCGGCAGCGGTCAGCTGCTGCTGGAGCAGTTCGTTTCTGCGGGTCAACTCATTGAGTTGGTCGCGCAGCGCAGCGGCCTGTTGCCGCTCCTGCTCCAGCACACTGAACGGGATTTCGTGAACGCCATCTTTGGCCCGAACGATAGGCGCAGCGGGTGCTGCCGGCTCGGCGGCGGGTGCCGCGGGCTCCTGGTCGTCGGTCTTGCCTGGCTCTGCGCTCTGACTGGGCGGGTCAGCAGCAAGGGGTTCCCCTGCATCGGTATCGCCACTTTCAGCGCCATCCAGCTCAGCGTCCTCTCCTTCTTCGAACTTGGAAAGTACCGCGTCGATGTCGTCCAGATTCCCTGAATCCAGCAGTTTTTCTATCTCGTCACTCATTGCTTCACTCCGTCATTTGTCGCATGACTGCGTAGGGGTTTTGCCGTCACGACCTCGGCATTCGTGGAATTCGGGGCACAAAAAAACCCGCTCGATGGCGGGCTCTTGGCTGGCAACACATAAGTTTCTTTTGGCTCAGAATCGGTGGATTTCAGCCAATTCGCTCTGAAAGCAACTCATGTGTTGCGGAATAAATGAAGGCGCCCGAAGCTATGGCACCAATGGGAGGCGGTTAGCCCTCCCTGTTTTCTGGTTGCCCTGGGCGGCGCAGAGATTGCGCTGGCTCTACAGGTCGGGGCCGCGCTGACGGCGGCGATACAGGCACGGGCCGGGCTGCTGCAGGCTCAGGTCTGGCCGGCGGTGTTGCCTGCGTTGTCCCTGTTGCCTCTGCCTTCGGCTTGGCCGGCGCCGTAGCGCGCATTGCCATCACATCGGGCAGCACCGACTCGTAGGCCTTGATGGTGGCCTCCTTGTCGGCGTTGTCCTGCCGCAGCATTTCGCTGGCCGCATTCATTTCCTGAATCAGCTTGGCCATTTCCGCCAGGATCAGGTCTGTCTCGGCATCGGTCTTGCGATCGGCAAGGCGCTGGCTCTTGGTTTCGGCGCCAGTCTTGTCGGCCGTGGCCATGGATTTCGCTGCTTCTGCGCGCAGCTTCTCGACGCGCTGGCGCAGCTCTTCCAGTTCCAGGGTCTGCTGCTCCTTCTGCAGCGCCTGCTTCTCGGCCAGTTCCTGCTGCTGCTCGGGCGTCATATCCGCTGGGTCGCCGCCAACACCAGTAACGGCCCGGATCCGCTTCGCCAGCTCGTCGCGCTGCGGTATGTCGGTGGCCTCGATGATGACATCGAGCACGGCGCCCTTGATTTCGTCGGGCAGTGTTGCGGTGACCTCGAACAGACGGTTGGCTACCTGGGCCCGGTAGCCGGCGGTGGCCTGGATGTCGTCCAGCACCACCTGGGTCTTGGCCCGGGTGACATCGTTGGTGATGAGGACTCGGCCATCCTCGGTCGCTTCGCGGTGGTTGAGCTTCACATGCTTCGTGCGCTGCGGCTTGGTCAGGTTGACCGCCACATCCTGCGGGTTACGGCCCATATCCTGCACAATCAGCGACAGCAGCGCCTGGCCCACCAGCCGGCGACCAAAGCGGTAGTTGTCGTTCAGTTCGGCCAGGGTAGTGCTGCCCTGCTCTACCAGCGAGGCAATCGCCACGCCGGAGTCGGCGCCGCCGTCCTGTTTGCCCATCAGGGCCGAATAGACGCCGGCAGTCTCCTGAATCATCTTCTGCGACTCGACCATGACCTCAAACTGCTGCGAGGCCAGCTGGAAGTCTTGTTCCACGCGGAACGCATACTGGTCCCGGTTCTGCCGGCTCGGGTTCAGGATAATGACGCCATCGGGCCGCTGAATTTCGTCAGTCAGTTCTTCGATGTCCATATCGGTGGCGTCTTTGTCCATGATGGTGCGCTTGGCAGACAGCAGCCACATCATCTTGGAGCGCCGGGCGTTGACCTCATCCTGCGGGCTCATCATCCGGCGGATCAGTCCATACGGGATGCCGGTCCCGTCCTCCCTGAATCCCCACATGGGGATATAGGGGAAATTATCGTGCGGCAGCGGGCTTGGCACGTCCACGACGCGGTGGCAGCCCAGGAAGTAGGCCAGCCGCATCTTGGGGAACACCCCGGATTCCGGCATCGCATGCTTGTGGTAGATCGCCGCCTTGTGGACAGGGTTGCGCTGGTCGTACTCGATCACCCGGCCGTCGTTCATCCGCAGAATGACGCCACGCTGGTAGGTGCGGTACCAGATTTCAAAGACGCGCACCCGCTCGCGCTCACGGTTAAACCAGGTTTCCTCATCAAGGGTAGTCTGCTGGTGCTCGGCGTAGGCATGCTGAAGGTGGACCAGCAGTTCTGGCTTTTCATCGGTCCACACACTCGACCATATCCGCCAGCCGTTGATGGCCATGTTTATCAGGTGCTCATGCCTGGGGAACGCCAGCAGCGCGCGGTCCTTGTCGAGCCATCGATCGCGCACAAGATACCGGGCATCCCGCAGGTCCGGGCGCTTGGCATGCCAATCCCAGTGGATTTCGTTTCGGTTGATGTACTCAACGCGATACTTCGACGCGAACGGGTCGATGTTGCGGTTGACCTCGACCCAGCCAAGCCCGGTTTTCACCTGCGCCGCGTAGCCGTCAGCCACGCCGCGGTCAGCCAGGGCAAGGCGGGCCTCCTCGTTCAGGCGCTCGTTCAGCCCTTCGGCCACTTCCAGGCTGTTGTCGTCGTCGGGGCGCACGACCCAATCTGTGCGGGTCTTGGCCTCGATGCCCAGCACCGCGTCGATGGTGGGCCCAATCAGGTTGTAGACCAGCGGCGCCTGGCCGCGATCTTTCAGCGCCTCGATGATTTTCGGCTCCAGCTGCTTGCCGTCGTAGTAGGCGGCCGCGCGCTGCGCTTCATCGCGCCACACGGGCTGCAGCTGGATTTCGTTCAGCATCGACTCAAGCTGGAGCAGGCTCATTCCCGGGTTTTTCACCAGGTCTGCGCTAATAGTCGGCATCAAGCTCTCCAGTCGGGCGCTGATCTGCGCTGCCGGCTTCTTTGGTGGTTGGTTGTCGGCTCGCGGTAGGTAATAGCCATGAGCCCAAACGAATCTGCGCCGTGTGAAGCCCAGTCATGGTCCGGCCCCAAGGTGACGCCTCGCGCTTCATCAATTTTCGGGTGATACCAACCCAGCGCCTTGAGGCCGGCGTGACAGTTCGCCTCGTCGAACCAGCAACGGCTGAACACATTTCTGACGCCTTCAATCCGCATGGTTGCCGCGCCTGTGCCCTGATTTTTGACGGTCTCTACGTCGTAGCCGGCCTCCCTGAACTGCGACTCGTAACTGACCGCGAACACCCGGTCGTTGGTGGTGCCGTCATGAGGAAGATAGATTTTGCTGCGCTCTGGCGAGTATCTGTTGCTCCACATCCAGCCAAGGTGCTCGTCAATCGGTTGGCCCACCGCCTCGTAGTAGTTGATGACCCTGATTTCCTTACCGATGAACTGGACCGCCCAAATGCTGAATGCATCCGAACGGGCGCCAGTGCCGCCGATGTCGCAAAACAGCTTGACCTGCTGTAGCTCGTCCCGACCCACATTGCCGATACGGCCCTCCTGCCTAGCGATAATCAGCTTTTGGGCGAAGTAGGCGCCTTCCGCGACGGTGACATAGCCACCATCCCACACGTGGTCGTACTGCTCTGGCTCATCGCGCAGGCAATCCTGCCGCTCCTGCTCCAGGACCGCGGGGAACCACGGGTTATTGTTCCAGTTGGCGGCAACAACAATCGCGTCGGACGGCAGGTTGGTGCGCAGCAGCACATCCACGGGGTCGCTTTCGTGGCGCGGGTTCCACGAAAACCACAACTCTGACCCGTCTGCCCGGATCGTTGGGCGAAGCAGCTGCAGCGACCGCTTGGATATGGTCTGCGCTTCCTCTACCCAGGCAACATCAAACCCTTCCAGAGACTTGATGGACTCCGAGGTGTGGTCCTGCATACCCTGGAAGATGATGAGCCCGCCGCCCGGCGTCCGGATCTCGTTGTCCAGCACCTTGAAAAGGTGACCGACACCGTACTCCTGGATCTTGTCCTCAATGAGCTTCTTGGCAGACTCCTTGAGTGATTTCTGGACCTCACGAATACAGACAACGCGCAGGCCGGGTTCGGCAATGCACCGGTCAACGACCAAGCCACCAAAGAAATGGGACTTGCCGCTACCCCTGCCGCCGTAGGCGCCCTTGTACCGCGATGGCTGCAGTAGGGGTTGGAATACCCGCGCCGTCGCTATATCAAGGTCGATGGCTTCAGCTGCACCCATCTGCCGCGTCCACTATGCGCCGCGTGATAGTTCTGACCTCTCCCTTGTGGTTGTGATCGATCGTTTCCTTGAAGGCGCCAACAGTGACGTGCTTGCCCAGTAGCTCCAGGTTCTTCACCTTGTCTGGCCATTTGATCTTCTTCAGGACCCCGGCCACTTGCCGATCATCACCAACACCCGCGAATATCTCTGAAAAGTCAAAGCCCGACAGATACTGGCGCCAGACCTTTGGCCATTCAGTGACTGGCTTCAGGCTGGCACCGTCATCGCTGAAGATGTCAGCGAAATCCATGCGGTCTATCTCAACCAGGCGCTGCAGGACGTAATCGGCGTCAATCTGAGTGCGTTCTGCCCTCTTTTCCCTCGCCTCGCTGATGCGCGCCTGAATGTGAGGTTTCGTGAGGTTTTCGTAGCCCACTTCTTTCGCTGTCGTCTTACTGTATCCGGCACGAATCGCCGCTTGAGTGGCATTCAGATCAATCAGGTACTCAAGGCAGAATCGCTCCTGCTTGGGAGTCAACGGCTTCATTATTCCGTGACCTCCAGCAGCATGGTGTAGCCCTCGCCGGCATCCAACAGGAATCCGGTCGGATAGGTTGGCGAGTACAGATATAGCTTGGCCTCATGTGTGCCCAGTGGCAGATCCTCGTCGCCCAGGTCAAACTCGACCTCGCCATTGCCGGCTGACCAGTCGATTGCGCCAGTAGATACCGCGCTGTCCACGCCGTAAGGAACACCGGATACTGCAAACTCCAGGGTCATGCGGGTAACGTCACCAAATGGATACAGGCTGACCACGCCGGCGCTGCTCTTGATGCCGAAAACGAGCGCGTCAGTGTTCCCGCGCCCGTTGATGACACGAATGGCGATTCCGCAAGACATTGGTTCTTCCTGAATTCAGTGGCCGGCGCGCACGACGACAAGCGTGGGCCGTTTTCTTTTGATGACCAGCTGCGATGTGGCCAGGGCGTCGCGGCGCATCACGATCAACTGTGTCGGCTTCCTTCTCACGATGACTGTCGGTTCGCTCATGGTCAGTGCTCAGAAAACAGAACTGGCACCGCGCTCATAGCGAGCAGCGCGCCAACCGTGACAAAGAGGAAAGTCACGTGTACCACCTTTTTCTTCCTCCACGCATGGCGTAGGCTCTCGTAAAGCCGTGCTCCCTTATCGAAGCGGCCAGGGCGCGGCACTTGGATAGGCTGTCGATCCGCTCGCCGGCAAGCAGCTTGGCAAAGCCCCCGCCCTCATCGATCACAACGACCGTAAACTCCGTGGGAGATTCGCCAAAAATTCCGGCTGATGGGAGCCCTCGCAAAAGCCAAACGCCTTCAGCAAGCTGCTCCCACTCGACCTTCATGCCATCAGCTTTTTGTGGCTTCCGCCACAGACGCCTCGGTGGCTGCGTCCACGTGCTTCTTCACAGCAGCCATGACGTCGTAGAACATGGGCACCTGCTCGGCCAACTGCTGCGCTTTGGTCTCAAACGCCTGGAAGTGAGTGTCCTGCAGGTAAACCTTGTCTCCGTTACCTGCTTCGATGGTGACTTTGATATAGCGCATGGTACTTCTCCCTGCGGCTTGGCCGCGTAGTGATGGGGCGCGCCATTTGGCGGCCTCAGAAATCAGGAAACGAGAATGCTGGTGGGCGACTGCGCCACCCCGACAACCACTCCGGTATTGGTGGTTGTAAGGGCGCCAAGCTCGGTGACGTAGTAGGTTGCCCCCGGCGTGAGCCCGGCCAGGCCCTCGGCCACCATGCCTGTCGTGGCGACCAGTGCTGGCTGTCCATTCACCCCGATTGACTGAGCGATCCCGACGAACTGGTCGTGGTCAGATTCAGGGCTTGAGATTGGATCGTAGACAAGCGCATGGAGCCCTCCCGCTGATGCTCTATAGAATCCATAGAGCTTTTGATTGGCTTGGTCGTATCCGCTTTGCGGCCTGTCAGCGACAACTACACCCGGACCTGCCTCATCAAGAACAACGGTGGAAATACTTGATGCGCCTGCCGCGCTATAGAAAAAGAGCTTGTTACCCTGAGAATTGTTGACGAAGAAGCCCACGTACTTGAAAACGCCTGAAACCTGACCGCGCTGAATAGATATGTCCTGGGCATTGTCCGTCGTTAGCTGGGTGGCGCTCGTGGCATCCACTGGGCTGCTGCCGCCCATCGTAACTCGCCGCAGCGTAGGCGGGCCTGATGAACTGGCGCTATTGGTGTACGCTATCCAGATATACTGAGCATATTGGGCCCCAGAGAACCGCCACTTAGCGTCATCGGCCCAGTTATTCACGCCACTCACAAGGCTGAAATTACTTGTAGCAGACCACTCCAGGGTGCGCAGCTGGACAGTAGCCCCGTGCCCCCCAGCCACGAGCAGCATTTCCGACTGGCTCTGGTTCCACTCCAGCGCATACACCCTCTGGACCGGCGAGCCTACGCCAGAAACGATGCTCTGAACATTCCCGAGGGTAAAACCACTTGTGGCCGCGAAAGGTCTCGCTTTTATGCCATAGGGCCCAGGATTGTCGGCCCAAACAACAAGCCCATAATCGGAGTCTTTAACAGCCACCCGGACGTTTTGCTTGGGCGTTGCGCTTCCATCAATGAGCGAGATCCCGCTTGTTGTTGGGACATTTGCGGTGTTCGGATAAATCTGGAAAATTCTGACGCGGTGGAACGACGATGAAACAGAGTCGATTGCCGCTACGATAAAGTTACTTCTGGTCGGACAGTACACCATGTCCAGTTCGACAACCGTATAGCCAAGGTCCACGGATCCTGTGGGGCTGGCTTGCATAGTGGAGCCGTCCCACCACACGGACCTAAAGAGTACGCTGGTGCCCGAAGCCCATACGCAGAGCCCAACCCCATCGTTCGGGTCAAACCCAAACCTCATATCGTTGGCACTTGTTGACTGGATCTGCACTGAGCCGAGCGTTGCCGGCGGGCCAGTGTTGGTTATTACAGGCGGCCTGACCTTGCCTGCATGCAAAACGACTGGAGCGCCAAACCCGAACGCAGCAGAGGCTGTATACTCCTCAAACACGGGCCCACGCGGCAGAACGGCCGGTAGCCCACCCCGAAACCGCTTGGCCCATCTTGCGCGACGCACTTCTGCCATCTCAGCTCACGATGGCCACGGCGGCACCGGGGGTCTTGATGTAGACATCCCCCACTGCAACCCTGACCAGCGCACTGGGCTCCATGTATGACTTCGGCGGTGGCAGCACATGGTAAGGCGCTCCGGCTGAAGGACTTGTTCCGAAATGCACATGGATTGGGCTCCCCCCCTGGTTCTCAAGGAAGAAGCTGGCATCATCCGTGTCGGCCACTTTGACCCATCCGTCTGCCGCGGTGATTTCGTGCCGGGTGGTCGTCATCGGTGTCTCCAATTACAGTTTTGTGCAACCCTGCAGGATGCCGGTCAGGATCCGCTGGAAGTCGGTGCGCTCGGCAATTTCCTCGCGCATGGATAGGATGATCTTGCCGTCACTCACGCCAGGCTCGAGCCGTGACATCGCGTACCGGGGTGGCCGCGGGATGTCATCGGCTTCGATGCAGGGCCTGGCGACCTCGACGCGGCTCTCCACCGGCTTGTCGACGTAGATGGTGCGGGTGCAGCCGGCGGTCAGGGTCACGAACCACAGCACGGACACGATGACCAGTATGGCCGCCAGCCTGTCGATCACAGCCCATACTCCTGTCGCACGAGCTCCACGGCGGAGAGGGCATCATCCGGCCAATTCCGCCGGATGCGCTCATACCGGGCCTGGGTATCGGCCTGCAGCGCCACCGCCTCGTCACGGGCAGCCAGTGCCGCCCGGGTGCGCGCCTCGGCATCAGCCTTGGCCTGGTCGACTGCAGCGTTTTGGCGCTCGATCTGAGCCAACCGGGAGGCAGACTGGTCCATGCAGGCGGTTAATTTGGCCTGAACACGGTCACGGTCGCGCTCTGCTGCTATGGCCACGGCCTTGTAGCCGATCCCTGACAGGAAATTCCACGCTGCCAGGATGGCAGCCACGGCTAGGATGACGACGAGGGCGTATGGCAGAATGCCCGCCAGCAGCTTTTTCATTAAGGTGATGGCTGGTTGATGATGATTGGATCCGGTTGCTCGATGACTACCGGGTCCACGATGATCGGGGGCGGCTGGTCGACAACCAGCGGTGGCGGCTGCTGGACGATAACCGGCCCCGGCTGCTGGACAATCACGGGATCCGGCGTCTGCACTATCGTCGGGTCTGGCTGCTCGACCACCACCACGTCCCGCGCTACGGCGCCGACGTGCTTGCCGACGCTATCAGCCAGGTCGACAGCGGCCTTGCCGCCCAGGTAGATAGGTAGACCAATCTGTACCGCGGAGGCAGCGATACCCCAGGCCGGGTGATATTGCTTCTGGTACTGCCTCACTCCGCCGCCGGTCTGCGGTGCGTAGACGCGCAGCGACTGCAGGCCTGTGATGGCCTGGCCGGGCTCCGCCACCAGTTCTACCAGTGGCCTGCCCTGCTCCGCTGCTGCGGCCTGGTAGTAGGCCTGCTCCGCCGACGGGTTCGAGGCGCAGGCGGTCACGGCCATGGCAATCGCCACGGCAATCAGGATGCTTTTCATGGGGTCAACCCTCAGATGGTTGCAGGCAAAGCTCCCGCTCGGCCTCGCGGCGCCGGATCAATCCCGGCAGTTCGACTTTGACGCCCGCCTTGGTGGCGTAGCGCCAGCGTAGTAACTCATTGCATGCTCCCTGGTAGTCGCCGGCATTCAGCTTCCGCCGGAGGGTGCTGGTTTCAAAGTTGCGGACACCCACGTTGTAGGTGAAGCTGGTAAAGGCAGCCAGCTGGCCGGTGGTCAGGGGAACATCGACCCGTTTGCGCACCTCCCGCTGGAAGTGCACGACTTCCTCGAACAGGTATTCCTCGCATTCGGCTTCGGTATATTGCCGCCCCATCTGGACGCCGGCGGTGCGACCGAAGCAGGCCGTGGGTATTCCCACTGGGTCCAGGTAGGCGACCGTACGGAATCCCTCAAACGTCGCAATCAGGCCGGCAGTGGCGGCCAGCGCCAGGCCGGTCCTACGAATCATGGCCTGAACTCTCGCGTAATCTCTCCATCTGTGTCCGGTGCAACAACCTCTCGCGGCGGTCACGCCTGATGTGAAACACCAGCTGCACGAGAAACCCCAGTAGACCCACTGTGATACCGAACATCACGCCAATGTCGGCCAGCGAGATCACCCGCTCGGTGAACTCCGGATTCTTCGCTGATTGTTCTGCCACCTTGCCGGCAACGCCGGATCCCACAGCGGTCACGCCGCCTACTCCACTCAGTTTGCCGCCGACATTGATCGCGACTTGCTCGATGGCGTGGTTGCTTGGTGATGACACGGGGCTGGCCTCCTTGACGGCTCGGTGGTCGCCCTGGAATTTGGGCAAAAAAAAGCCCCGACTGGCGGGGCGTAACGGACCTTGACTGGGGTTCACTCACTTATGCATTGCTTATACTTCCAAGGTGAGATGATTAGGGGTGGAAAAACTCGTCTGAGACAGGGGTGGCTGCTGGGGGAGCAAGCGCCAGAGCGAGCTTTCCCACCTTGGAGCGCAGGTTACCGGCCCAGTACATTGTGTCAAACCGAAACTTTTTCTTGCCGCTTCACGAAGCTTGGGTGTTAAGTCTATTCAGAAACTCTTGGTCTTGCTGGACCGTAATGATACGCCTGCGACCAATCTTGGACGTTTTCAGCTTGCCGGACGCGATGAGGTTATAGACTGTACTGCGACTCAGCCCATAGCGTTCCGCCCATTCTTCAATCGAGTAGGCAGCCCTTTCCACTGGTGGATTGGCAGACTCATCGTTCATGTTCATAGCTCCCCGGGGATCAGCCCCCTGCTTTTCAGAATATAGCCCGCGGTCTGCAGGCCACTTCGGTTTGCGGTGTGCAGCTGCTCCTGCAACTCCCTCCGCCAGGCGCCGGCGGTACGGCGGTCGATGCCGAGTATCCCGCCCCATTCCGTATCGCTGCGGGTCGGTGCCGCGGTGATCCTTGCCGTTCGGTCCTTGCGGTTGGCCCACTGCTGGGAGATGTCAGCGACCCAGCCCAGCGGCGCGGTGCGGCCGGGCTTGGCGAATGCCGCCTGGAATTGCTTGAGGGCGACAATCATCAGCTCGGGGTCATCACTCCACAGGACCACCCATGACGCTTGGGACAGCTTGCCGCAGTGCTGCTCGGCCATCACCCGAACCATAGCGTCCTGGGCGATCATTTCCATGCGGTCGAGGTCGTCGTGCCCCCTCTCCTTCCGCTGCAGATTCAGGGACGACGCCTGTGCACGGGGCATCGAGTAGGCTCGCCGAATGGCTGTGTAAGCGTCCTCGTATGGTTCGTTCATCTACTCGATCCCATGCCGGGCCCGGAAGTCAGCTTCCGAGTGGCTGAATTCAGCGACGAACTGGGACAGTTCTGCCGACTTCCATTTTGTCCACCAGCTGTCCTCAAATCCAAAGGCGATTACGCAGTTGCGGGCTACCTGGCAGTCCGGGCACTTGCAGGGTTTCTTTTCGGCGCTGGCGATGAACTGTAGGCCTTCGGCCACAAATATCCTGGTCATCAGGGCATCGTTACGCTGGCGCAGATCCTTCACTTGGGCGGCCAGAGAAGCGATGACTATCTCCCGGTCATCTACTTCGTCCATTTACGGATACTCTCTGTCCGTTTGGTCTCTGCCTCAGCCATGATGGCGACCAGCGCCTCAAATGTGATGTCCGGATCCACTGTGCGGACGTAGTGGGCGTGTTTCTTTGACATCATCCGCTCGGCCCGGTCGGTTCCCTTCTTCACCGATAGCCATTCCCATGTGCCGGCCGACGCCACTGGCAGCGCGAATAGCAGCTTGTACGATTCCCCCCGCGTTACCGAGTAGTGCAGATCCCGCGCCCTGTCTTCGATCGTCATAGCCCCATGTACTCCTCTACTGCTGCTTTGAGCTCTTCCAGGCCGCGAGTGCTCACAGCCCGGTTGCCAATCAGGTTGTGATAGCCCAGGTAATCCGCCTGCTCTTCGGAAAGCTCGTGCTTCATGCCCAAACCTTTGTGCTCGATCAACAAGGCGCCATACCCGCCCTTTGGCAGCAGGATGGCGATGTCGGATTCCCCTTCCACTGACCCCTGGGCCTTGATGTGCTTGACCATGATCGCCGCACGCTTGCCGCTGCCGAAGTTCAAACCACGAAGGCTGACTCGGATGCTCTTGGCATGGGCCGGCCACCGGGACTGGAACCAGGCCACAAACGCCTTTTGCTCTTTCGATTCCATCAGACCCTTATCAGCCCTTCCGCCAACATGATGGTTTGTGTCTCGATCATCCCGTCCAGGTGCCACTCCTTCAGGATGCTGCGGTCAAAATTGGTCTTTATGTGACCGTCCAGTACGCCATGACAGCTACTGCAGGCGTAGGCAGCATGGATGTCGTGCTGCTTTCGGCCCATGCCGCCACCGGGAAGGTGGGCGAGCACAGTCGTTTCAGGGTCGTGATTACACTCCCCCGGGATTCTGACCGTGCAATTCCTGCCCCTGGCGCTTTCTCTCAGCTTGCTCACGCATGGCCCCCAACAATGATCCCGAGAACGAAGAAAACCAGCGCCACAGCTGCACAGACCTGGACCTGGTTCATGCTCAAAGCGAGATCTGCCTGCCGGGGACAATGCTGTGCATCGTGCCCAGTCCGAACTGGGGATTGCGGTTCGCCTGATGGTCCACCTGGTCGATCCGCCCGCCCCGCTGCAGGTACCTGGCGGTATCTGCCTCCAGCTGGCGGCGCAGCGCCTCTTTCTCGGCTTTGTAGTTCCGCGGTGGCGGCTCGACTGGTGCGATCAGCCAGCGCATTTCATCTGTTTGCTGCATAGTGTTGATACCTCGCTAGGTCGTTTGGGTGGATCATTGAGTAACCCTGCTGGGAGTGGTCACGGATGATTTCGTCTATGTACCGGCTCGCTTGGCCCTTGTTCATCAGGCTGGTAACCGGAACAAATTTCATCGCTTCCTTCTGTTGCTCATAATCAAGGTGGCCGATAGCCTGGTAGAACTTGCAAAAATCCTGGTCGTCGGCGCAGAGGATCGGGACCCCGTAATCCAGCTTGCAGCGCAGCTTTATCTCCTTGATCGATTCATCCTCGCACTGCTCGCCAATCTGCTTGTACAGGGCGTAGATCATGGCGTTCTGATCCAGATTCCGGTGCTCTGGCACTATCTCGACCAGGGGCCGCTTGCCAGATAGGCGCATGGTGGCAATGAACGCCTCGAAGTTGCGGTACACCACATCGGAACTCAGATCCCAGCGTTGGCGCTTTTTGGTGGTCATGCGACACGCTCCGCGCTGCAGACATAAGCGCCACGTATGCCGGAGCATCTGAGCCTGTTGGCGGATTCTTCGCCGTAGGCAAGCAGGACTGACGGCGCGCCGGCATTGGCTCGCGCCCTTGTTCCGTCAACGTGATGGAAATGCAGGCGCCCCTCAATGAAAAGCAGCGCCGATGCCTTGTCCCACACCTCGGAGAAAAACCAGCTGGTTTCTGTCCGGGCGAAGATCAGCGCGATACCGTTGCCATGCTCGGCCAGACGCGACAGCCAGTGCGCCGCCTTGGTGTTGTACGGTGGATTCAGCCACACCCGTCCGTGCCAGGATCGCTTGAGCCCGTCATCGTTGATCGTGAAGTGTGCCGCCGCCATATTCCAAGGTCGATCAATCGGCGCACACGGGTCCAAGTCGAACGGCCCAAGCGCCTGAATAATCTCCGGCGGCGTGAGCCATTCTTCCTTGAGGCTCTTGGCCGATTGGTGCCCGCCCATGCTCATGCCGGCACCCTCTGGCGCTTCCGCCATTCCGGGTATTCCGCCCGCATCCCCTCGCGAAGCCGGTCGGCCGCGGCCTGGCCACGCTTCTTGCGTATGGCCTCCATCATTTCGGCCACCGCCGCGGGAGCACCGCCGGTTCTATCGAGCCAATATCGGCACTCGCATTCATGGCGGAAGTGATCAGAGTCATTCGACATGCGCCCAGGTTTCCCTGTGGCGAACCTTCTCCACGGTCCGGTAGTGGACACCCAGCAACGCGGCCTGAAGCTTCGTGGTGAAGCCATGGCGGTTGCGGCGGATCCAGCGCACCTTGTCGGGGGTCAGCTTTCTGTGACGGAGACTCATGCGGCAATCGCCTCGTCGCCGGCCGCCTTGCGTTTGGTGAACATACCGCGCAGGTCTGGCTCGCGCTGCTCGATGAGGCGCGAGTAGTAGGCCCGGTAGTTGTTGTTCAGCTTGAACGGCTCGTCCGATTCCGTGGAGAGCCAGTATTCCCAGCGCAAGACCTCGAAGAGCATGCCGATACCGATCCGGGTGCGGCCGGCGTTACGCATGATCCTGGTCATCGCCACCAGGCGCACGTAGACGCCTGGGTTGTCACGGTGGAACTGCCAAAACCCCTCGGTCATATCGTCCGGCAGGTCACTGAAATCAATCGTCAATTGATCGTTCATGGATCACCTCGCCCAGCTTGTGTCGTTAAGGTCTTCAGCCAGTGATGTCGCCCGGGATGTGGGCACGACCGCCAGCGGGCGCCCTCCTCCCTTGGGCGGAAACAATCCCTGGTAGTCGTTGGCAATCGAGCTCTCGATGATTTGCCGTTGCACCGCAGGCGGATGCTGCAGCAGCAGTCCGATTTGCTTCTTCGCTGCTTGCTCGGAAATCGGCTTGCGTCGGGACGACCGAGACTTGCACCACTCGGCCCATGCCTCAGTGTCGACACCCGCCGGGAGATCAACGCGGTCTGCTCGGAACGGCGACGGCTTGCCGGCGCCCTTCTTTTTTGGTTCTCGGTTTATGGTTCTTGGTTCTTGGTTAGCTTTCGATTCGCTTTTTTCTGGGTTCCCAGAAATAACCGGCTGGGTTTTCTCTTGGTTATCGTGCGGCAAGTCCTTGTTTTTCTTGGGCCTACCACCCTTCTTGCCGTTCGTTCTGGCCTGCTCCGCCTTCGCGTTGTAGGTCGCAATCTCCGAATCCGCGCGCAAGTTGTGCCAGCCGTCATCTTCAAGAACGAAGAATTCCTGAAGAATTTCCAATACGGTTTCCTCGTAGCCACGAAGTCGCAACCTACGAATAACCGGCTGGGTTTCTGTGGGTATTGGAGACTCGGTGTCGTAGTAGTAATCGAGCAGACGGCGGTATATCCCCTCTTCCTCCAGGGATAGATGGGACGTATGCAGTGCCCAGTCGGCAATGTGGAACTGGTAGTAGTTCATTCCGCTCCCCGCGTTCCGATAGAACCGATAGAACCCAGCGAACCGAACACTTCTCGCATATCCTCATAGACCCGGCGCTTTTCGCGCAGATGATCAGTAAGGACTTCAGCCATGTACTCGCTGGACGACATGCCCGCAAAGTGCGCAAGAGCCTTGATCTGGCGCTCCACCTCATCGGTGACGTGGGTAGAGAGCTGGCCTGTTTTCTTGGTGCTCTTCATCAGGCGGCTCTCGTATGCCCCCCTGTGGCTGCAAGCTGCAGTCGCTCGATGGGAATCTGAGTATCCAAGTGAATGTCGGCGAGCAGGTACCGAGGCAATCCCCTGGAGCGCCAGTTGTAGACCGCCATTGGCTCCGAGTACCCAAATCGGGACTGCACAGCCTTGATGCCCCCGTAGGCCTCAATCACCTCGTCAACAACATCCTTCATGGTCAGGCACCTCAACACACATTGCGGGAGATTAAAACATTATGTGTTCGCCCGGTCAACACGCATTGTGTCTAAAACACTCTGTGGTATCTGAGAGAATCCTAATCATGGATCTGATTGAGAAAATTGAGTTGCACCGTGAGCAGGAAGGCCTCAGCAAGGCCGATATGGCTCGGCGTTTTGGCGTTGAGCCCCAGCGGTACAACAACTGGGTCTATCGTGGGAGCTTGCCCAAGAGCTTTTTCAGTAGGGCTGAAGAGATATTGGGGCACAATGATGCCGATGCCACCGGCAAAACCACTGCGACGAAAGCCCGCCTTGTCGTCGACAACACCTCAAAGGTAGGCAACCTGGTTCAGATCCCTCGACTTGATGTTTCGGCCTCAATGGGCGCCGGCCTTGCCAGGACAATGCACGATGATCTGGTAGAGGAAATCTCAGTGGGCAAGGAATGGCTCCGTCGAAACGTCAATGCGACCGCGCCGGGGAACCTGGCGCTCATTACCGCTTACGGGGACTCCATGGAGGGTACTTTCAGTGATGGCGACCTCCTGCTGGTTGACCGAGGTGTGGACGACGTAAAGGTTGATGCAGTTTACGTCCTTGCCCTAGGTGACGAGCTCTTTATCAAGCGGCTACAGCGACGCCCTGATGGCACCATGCTGATGCTATCGGATAACTCCAAGTATCCTCCCTACGAGATTAAGAACGGAGACCTGGGCTCCTTTCAAGTGCTGGGTCGTGTGCTGCTTGCCTGGAACGCCAGGCGGCTGTAGATAAATCGACTGCTTGGCCACAACATGGTCCTTGGGGGCATACCTCCCTCAACGTCACCATACATTAGAAAAAATTACAGCGTTCTCATTCAAGACCAACAGCATATGCGACACAGAGTTTCTGCTGTTTACAAAATTAAATGACATTGCTAGAAGAGAGACAATAAGTTGACAACCTCGATATCAATTCAAAATGAAGAATCGGCATGGGCGTATATTGAATCCGCGCTGCAAGGAGAATATGAAAACGATGTAGTGGAACTGAACTTCGATACTTGGCCCGTTTTTACGCTGAGAGTAGTGGGTGATAGATACAATTCAACAATGACCACTTCGCTCATGAAGTCGCTTGTCAATCTACAATTACATCTCAATCGAGTATACTCCGAAGCGATATATGGAAGAAGCGCCAAGTCTTTAACCAATGATGAAAGGGAAGCATTAGAAATTGTCTTTCAGGTTGACGAAGGCAGCTCACAGATTCTTGCTGACTTAAGCGGTTTTTTCACCGAGCTAGGAAAGAATGCGATGGAGAAAATGTCGGGAAAGCAAGTTGTAGTAACAGTGCTCGGCGCTGCCGCAATTTGGGGAGGCGTATCGGGTTTCGGTGAATACACAGCTCATATAGAACGTATGCAGGAAAGCGAGCATCGCCGTCAACTCGAATCTGAACTTATCAAGCAACAACCGAAATTAATGGAAATACAGAATGAGCAGACGATTGCTCTAACTAACATTCTAAAAAGCGTTTTGGATGCAACGCAGGTAGATATTGCTCAGGCCACCTTTAACAGAGGTCAACTCGAAGAAGTGACTCGAAATGACCGAGTCCCTACAGAGCTGAAAAGAATTGATGATCTTTACCTCGTGTCTTCACTCAGAATAAAGGCAGACTCTTATAGAATCGAATTGATGAGAGTTTCGGATAACTATGGCTTTCATGCGGATCTTCAGAAAGGGAGCATCAGCATGTCTGAAGTTCAACAAATTACCACTGCATTCGCAAGAGAAGAGCCTATTTTGATCAATGTTGTTGCCCGGACAAAGGGCGAACTAGTTACTAGCGCAAATATCGTAGGTGTTTCGAACAAAGCAAACGGAGATCAAATTGCCAATCTGGGTGATTAGCTCAATAAGTGTGCGGCCGCCTCAACATCACCAATATGCCCGGGCTCCATGACATACTGGACTACTTGGGTATTGACCTCGATATCCCGCCCACGCAGTACAATGTGGCGCCCACAGGAGATATCCTGCTGCTGCGCTCTGGCTATTTAGACCTGACCAGGTGGAGGCCAGTTGCCGTCGCCCGACAAGGTGCCATCCTATCTCGGCACGGTGCCAAAAAGGATCAATAATGGCGACACATGAATTTGGCGGCGGCTGGACCGAAATCAAGCTTGATCTGCTCCAAAGATATCTCGAAGCATGGCTCCGCGTTATGAAAAACCAGCCCTTTGAGCTGGTATATGTTGATGCCTTTGCTGGGTCCGGCAAATGCAGCGTTAGAGGACAAGACGGCGAGATTGACGGATCTGCACTGCGCGCACTAAGTCTTCACGGTTTTGGTCAATATTATTTTTTCGAGCAAGACAGAGGGCGCGCTCAAGATCTGCGGAATATTTGCCAAGATCCTCAGTTCTCTGGCAAAAACATCGATGTACAGGAGGGCGATGGGAACGCGTTGGTTAAAAAAATGCTCAACGAGCACGACTGGCAGTCTACCAGGGCCGTACTATTCTTGGACCCTTATGGGATGGAGGTAGAGTGGGAAACGCTCAAGGCGATCGCGGAAACGGAAGCAATAGATGTCTGGTATCTGTTCAGCATTAGCGGATTATTCCGTAACGCCGCTTTACAATATTCTGCTGTAGACAAAGGCAAAGAAGCGATTCTCACCAGAACGCTTGGAACAGATGAGTGGAAGCTCGCCCTGTACGAGCAACACCCTCAGGGTGGACTTTTCGATACGGAGCCAAACCTACAACGCGCAATGGAGGTGGCCGACTTGGAAATTTACGTTAAAGACCGACTCTCAACCGTATTCCCTAAGGTGCTGAATCCAAAGCGACTGGTGAACAACAAAAATGCTCCACTATTTTCGCTTTTCTTCGCCGTTTCAAATCCCGGGGAGAAAGCACAGGGAATTGCTGCGGGCATAGCGAATCATCTTTTACACAAACTCAAGACGCCACAGCAATAAGGTTTGGCATTGCATCCCAAATAGCTCCATCTAGCTCCCGGCCATTTTGCTTCTTAGACCTCTTTACGCCGTCTGGACCCCACGCCCCCCACTGCTTAAAGAAGAAATCCACATCATCGCGCTCACACTGTCGGCGTACAGACTGAGCCCAAGCGGTTTTCATGGGCCTGGCCTTTGACCCCGACTCTCCTCCAACAATCACCCAGCTTATGCCTGCCAGATCCATTTCGCCGATGTCTTCAAGCAGCGGCTCTACGGAGAGAAAACGAGTTTTCGCAGCAATTCGCTGAAGGTGCGGGATTCGCGGCAAACCGTATCGACGATCTTCAACAGAAACACCAAGCCATGCGTTGTCGGGGACGCTGCGAGTAGCAAAATATTGAGCCATGCGACCCGCTCGCTTGGTCAGAATCTGGTAAGTGTGCCGAGGTGTAGCATCGATGACAGCCATCACTTCATCAATGAAACCGAACGGCACAGCCTCCTGAAAAAGATCACTCATGGAGTTCACGAAATACACAGTGGACTTCCTGCGGCGGTACGGCTGCTCAAGACGCTCTGGCATCAAGGTTACCGTGCGGAATCCATCTTGGTAGCCTGGCGCCCCCATCGCCTGGAGGCGCTTTGCGAGAGTTTCGGCATAGCAGTGCTTGCACCCTGGAGACACCTTTATACAGCCAGTCACGGGGTTCCACGTCTGCTCTGTCCACTCGATACTGCTCTGTGTTGCCATGGCGTTTCCCCAGGATGATCTTTGAAATCGCTTCCGTAACACTACTACTGTATATATTCACAGTAAAGTGTGTATGTAACTATCGCATACTGACATTTGGCAGGCTACTTGGGAAGCCGCGCTGGCCTCGTATCGCGCCATCTGCTCCCCCGCCGGGCTTTCCCCGGCCCGCTGCATGGCTCCGCCCTCCTCTGTTTGTTGTTTTGACAGTCTCGACCTAGCGAGCTCAGTTAGTCTACACATTCAACACATTAAATAAAACATTAAGTGTTGACACACTAAACACGTTTTGTTTTACTTTCTCCATGCCCGCCACAACTGGCCCGGAGGAAGACCGCATGAAAAAGTACACCGAGCTTTGCTACCACGCCGCATACGAGGACGCCCATACGCGGGGAAATATCCGCCAACACGTCCTCCCCATGCTTCGTCGTGAGGCTGCTGAGCTGGCCACGTGCCGAACTGAGTGCAGTGTTCGCAGCGACTGGGCGGAGGACTGGGCCGATGCGGGAATGGTCGAGGATGAGGACGCCATCCGCCATGCGATCGACTACGCCGAGGCCCGCCTAGCGCAGTTCGAGAGGGCCGCAGCATGAGCAAGACCCAAACACCGCCCCAGCACGAACTCACTCTCCGTAATGCCCTGAGTGCAGTGGCAGACAAGCACGGCAAAGTCGAGGTGCTGCGGATAGTTGCCGAGTGGACACGGACCAAACTCGATGACGCAAGGACAGCGGTATGAATGACTTCAACAAAGCCATGGATACAGCTTTCGGCTGGGCCGGCTGGGCGATGGTCGTTATCACGCTGCTGGTCATCCTGGACGGCGCCATCTGATGTTCAACTGCCCAATTTTCGGGCCATACGGCACCGTAGATCCAGACAGCCATGTTGGAGAGCTACTGCGCAAGAGAAGCCACAAAGATGACCTTTTGGAGGTACCAACTATGAAAACCGAACCGTGGGTAGAAATCAAAATGGAAGTTCCCTTGAGCGCGGTTGACTTCAGCGACTGTGGCGATGGCTGCGGCCATGTTCAGGGCCTCGATTATGCCAAGTTCAAGGGCGTCAGAATCATGGCCTTCTCTCCCGAGAGTCGGGCAGCGGCTCAAAACCGAATGCTCGTCTACCTGGGCGAGCGGGACCCGGATCCAGTCGAGCCGGTCCGCCCTGCGCTGGTTGGCAGACACTGCCCCGACCAAGCTGACATTCAAGCATTCCGCGAGGAAGTACTGGCCGGAGACCTTGTGGCAAACAACCGGAGGGCAGGCTGATGAACAGCACACTTGAGCAACGTGAGATTGCGACCATCGAGCGGGAGCCCGCCCAGCTACCCGCTGCGCGCCAGGAGGTCAGCATCATGTCGCTGATCTCACTGGCAGTCGAAAAGGATGCCTCCATCGAAAAGCTGCAGCAGCTCATGGATCTGCAGGAGCGGTGGGAAGCGAACCAGGCGCGCAAGGCCTTTGACACTGCCGTGTCTATGGCGCGAGCCGAGATCAAGCCCATCGTCAAAACTGCTGTGGTCGACTTTGTAAGCAAAGACAAGACGACCAGGACCCGCTACAGCCACGAAACCTTGGATGCCATTGCCGAGGAAGTAGACCCGATATTGAGCAAATATGGTTTGTCGTATCGGTTTCGGTCGAAGCAGGAGGGCGGTCTGCTCACAGTGACCTGTGTGGTTGCCCATCGGGATGGCCATTATGAAGAGACGGCGCTGGCCGGACCGCCGGATATGTCTGGCAGCAAGAATGCCTACCAAGGCGTCGGTAGCGCCGCGACCTACCTACAGCGGTACACGCTCAAGCTGGCACTGGGTCTGTCTGCGGCCAAGGACGACGATGCCGAGGGCACCACATCCGGTGGCCAGCAGCAGGACCAGAACTGGGCACAGAAACCCGGCTGCATATCAACTTGGCAAGCCGATCAGCTGCGCAAGGCGCTGAACGTCGCCGGGTTCAGTGAAGAATCATTCTGCAAGCACAAGTCTATCAGCATCGACGCCCTCGAATCGCTGCCGGCGCAACGGTTTGCCGGCGCAATGAAGTTTCTCCAGACCAAGGCACAGGGAGCCCAATAATGAGCCCGATATTCCTTACCGCCCCCCAGGGGAGCGCCGACTGGTTTCAGGGTCGCTGCGGCGCCACTACCGCCAGCATGTTTGCCGAGGCCAGGAAGCGCCTGAAGTCTGGGCCAAACAAGGGCGACTTCAGCGTCGCAGCACACAACTACGCTTTCAAGCTGGCCGTAGAGCGCGTCAGCGGGCAGCTGCTGGACGAACCGGACTTTGACCCGTGGCAGGCCCGCCGCGGCCGGGAACTGGAGCCAGAGGCTCGCCTGCTCTACGAGGAAAGATACGAAGTGTTGACGGAGCAAGTGGGCCTGGCACTGACCGAGGACCGACTGTTCGGCGCATCGGTGGACAGTCTCATCGGGGACGACGGCATTCAGGAAATCAAGTGCTTCCTGGCCCCCGCCAAGCTGAAAGGCATCCTGCTGGATGGCGACATTGGCGACTGCATTGACCAGGTGCAGGGCGGTCTCTGGATCACTGGGCGCAAATGGTGCGACTTCACGCTGTACTGCCCGGCGCTCGCCGCCATCGGCCGCGAATTGACCGTCATCCGAGTTGAGCGCGATGACGAGTTCATTGCGGAACTGGAGCCCGACCTTCTCGCGTTCAACGACCTGGTCGAGTCATACCGCGAAAAGCTGGCTGGCCCGGTCGACCCGATACCACTAATCGAGGAAGTAGAAACCGCAGAGGGGTGTTTCGCATGAAACAGGAACTGATCGTCAAAACCCAGCCGCCAGTGCTGGACACCAACTACGGGGCACTGAAAACGCATCTTGTGGCCGAACTTGAAAAGTACGATGTGGTGGTGACCGTCGATACCGTCAAGGACGCCAAGGCGCTTGCCACCCAGCTGAACAAGACCAAGGGCCAGCTTGACGCCCGGCGCAAGCAGGAAGTGGCTGCGGCCAGCGAGCCTATCAAGGCCTTCGATACGCAAATGAAGGAACTGGTGAACCTGTGCGAGGACGGCCGCCAGAAGATCCTCGCCCAGGTGCAGACCTTCGAAGCGGAAACCCTTCGCCTGGCTCAAGAGCGCCTGCAGGAACACCTTCTGGCGCGGTATGCCGAGACGGGAGTGCGCGAAGAATATCAACGCGCCTCCGTGGACGGCATGGCGAAGCTGACCACCCTAACCGGCACCGGCAAGCTGACGGCCGCGGCATGCGCGGAGGTTGATGCCAAGGTCAACGAGTGCCGCATGCTGCAGCAGCAAACAGACCTTCGCCTGTCCCAGTTGGAAAACGAGTGCTACCGGGCCGGCCTGCACTCCCCGCTGACCCGGGAGCATGTCGAGGGGATCCTGTTTGCCGAGGAAGCCAAGTACCAGGATGCCCTGCAGGGGATGATTATCCGCGAACTGGATCGCCAGGCAGAAACCGAAAGGCGCGCTACCGCCGAGGCCGAGAAGAACCTGCAGGACGAACAGGCCGCACGGGAGGCCCAGCAGGCCACGCCAGCGCCCGTACAGGCGCCGCCAGCTCAACCTGTGCCAACACCGGAGCCCGAGCCAGAGCCGCCCGCACCGGCCCAGCAAGTGCCCATCGCCGCCAATGCGATAAGTGGGGCGCGCCCCAAGGTTCGTGTTCGTGCCACATGCACCTTTGAGACCTTCGTTTCCCCGGCAGTCTCCGAGGCTGCCGTCGAGGCCGAGCTGCGCAAGGTACTGCAACGGGCCGGAATCAACAGCCTGGTATCGGTGATCGTTACCAAGCAGGCATCACAGGAGAAGGCAGCATGAGCAAGGGCGTCAATAAAGTAATTCTGATCGGCAATCTGGGCGCGGATCCGGAAACCCGCTACATGCCCTCTGGCGGGGCGGTCACCAACATCAATATCGCCACGTCAGAAAGCTGGAAGGACAAGCAGACCGGCCAGCCCCAAGAGCGCACCGAGTGGCACCGAGTCATCTTTTTCAACCGGCTAGCGGAGGTTGTCGGGGAGTACTTGCGCAAGGGCTCCAAAATCTACGTCGAAGGCCAGCTGCGGACCCGCAAGTGGACCGATCAGGCTGGCGTCGATCGATACACCACCGAGATAGTTGCCCGGGAAATGCAGATGCTGGATACCCGGCCCGCGGGACAGCAGGACGGATACGGCCAAAATCATGCGCCACAACAACAGAATCACCACGCCGGTCAGGGCGTGCCCGCGAATCGGGGTCCAGTACCAGGGCAACAGGGACATATGCCCATGCAGCAGCCAGATCCGTTCGAGTTTGACGACGACATCCCGTTCTGACGGCAACCCCCAATCACACTGGAGATACAACCGTGAAACCAACCGACATTATGGAATTCTTCGGGGAACTGGATGCCGGCATCTTTGCCGACAAGCTGGGCTCCGAACTGAGCAACCTGGCTATGGCTGTCGTTGAGCATGGGCGGGCGGGCAAGCTGACCATCGAGATCGGCATTAAGCAGATCGGCCATCACCACCAGGTGAACGTCATCCACAAGATGACGGCCACCAGGCCAACTCTCCGCGGGAAGAAGACCGAGGAAGATGTCACCGAGACGCCCATGCACGTTGGCAAGGGCGGCAAGCTGACCGTCTTCCCCGAAGAACAAATGGACCTGCTCCCCAAGCAGCCGAAATCCACCTATGAAAGGAATCCACAGTAATGAAAGACGCACTGAAATTTTTGCACGACCTTGGCGCCCTCACTGCGCATGAGGGCCATCTGCCGGCGAACCTGAAGCTGGTACCAGAGTCCTGCAGCCTGAAGGACATCGAGGAACACCTGCCCGCCCCGCTGCGGTACCGGGCTCACATCGCCACGCCGTCGATCGCTGATTTTGTGGAGCTCACACAGGAACGCACACAGGGGGCGCGCTGCTTCATCAATGACGACAAGATGACTGCGGTCACAGTGTTTAACCTGGGAAATCCAACCAGCCCTGGCCACGCCGATGATCGCGTCACTCTCACGATGCGCTCTACTAAAGAGTGGGATGAACTGCAGAAGGTCAGTGGATCCCAAGCGGACCAAAGGATCACGGCGGAATGGCTTGAGGACTGGCGCGACTACCTGACGCCGGTATGGGACACCGACCAAGAGGGACGCGCAACGATGGCGAACGCGATCAACACCGTGCGTAACCTGGTGATCGACGCGAAAAAGACCACTGACCATGGTGTTTCAAACTTCGGAGCAGAAAAGACGGACCTGGAGAAGATCGAGGCGCGCGGCCGGGACATGCCGCCTCCCGCCCGATTCATCTTCAAATGCGTCCCTTTTGAGGGCCTGCAGGAGCGCAGCATCGCTCTTCGATTGAGCATCGTCACTGGCGAAAAGCCCCGGTTCACACTTCGGATCATCCGACCAGACCAGCTGCGCCAAGAAATTGTCGAGGAATTCAGGCAGCTACTTGTAGCACAATTGGGTAACGACCTTCCTGTGGCGATTGGCGTACTCAGCCGGTAACGAACTACCCCAGCCGGTGGAGGGGCGAATATCGCCGGCTGCCATGCTCAAGCGGGGTCCTCCCCCTACCCAGGGTTTCCCCCGTGCACAACGCGAGCAACAAGCTGCCGGAGTTGGCCGGCGGATGAGCGACCAGCGGGCCGAGTGAGTGGTTGGCACCCCGGAAAGACGGGGACTTTTAACAGCACGAGGGCCAGTAGATGACCACGGAGTTTGACACCATAGATGCCTATCCACTGCGGTGGCCGGAAAGCTGGCCGCGCACGGATACCTCGGATAGAAAATACGGTCGGTTCGGCACTCGCGGGAGGGAGCCGGGCCGGTCCTGGTCATCGTCAAAGGACATCACCATCGCGCAGGCGGTCGCTCGCATCAAGAGCGAACTGAGTGCCCTGGACGGTGGCCGGAGCCGCTGGGAAAGGATAGACCCAGGACAGACAGTGATTTCCACCAACTTGCGGCAGCGCAACGACGGCCTGCCCTACTCCAACCAGCGCGACCCGGAAGATCCAGGCGCCGCACTCTATTTTGAAATGGACGGCAAGCGCCAGTGCATCCCGTGCGACAGCTACACCAAGATTGCGCAGAACCTGGCAGCCATCGCCGCGACGATCGAGGCGCTACGCACCCTGGAACGGCATGGAAGCGGGCTTATGGAGCGGGCCTTCACCGGGTTCACCGCCCTGCCCCCTCCGATTGCTGGGGAGCAGCCCTGGTACGAAGTGCTGCAGGTACCCCAGGATGCTCTCGCGTCCCTCGTCCGGCAGCAGTACCACCAGAAGCGCAGAGCAGCCCACCCGGACCACGGGGGAAGCAGCGATGCCTTCGATCAGGTACAGAAGGCTTGGCTCGTATTCAAGCAACAGCGCGGCATTGAGTGAGGGCGTAGCATGTCAAAGCTGGTTAACTGTGCAGAGCTGAAACACTGGCTCGGATACGAGCGCACAGCGGATGTGATCCGATGGCTGGACCAAAACGGTGTCGCCTGGTCTGCCGGGAAAGATCGGCAGCCCTGTACTACGCTTGATGCTGTAACGCATGCCCTTGAGGGCAGACAGACAAGAAAGCCAGCGAGGTTCGCCCATGGGTAGGATGCGCAGGAGAATCAACGAGCGGCTGCCGAAGTATGTTTACCGGCGCCGGCATGGGTATATCTACCGACCTTACCTGGGGCGCCTGGATGGAAAGAGCCAATGGGGCAAGGATGTGTACCTCTGTGGCCCGGCCGCCAGCATGGGCCAGATCTGGAGCACCTACGAGCAGGCGACAGGGCAGAAGACCACCAACCTTCGCTGGCTGCTGGGCAAGTACCACTTGAGCGAGAAGTTTCGCGAGCTCGGCAGGCGCACCCAGCTGGATTACGACGGATACCGGAAAATCATCCTGAACAGGGAGCTGGCTGACGGATGCCTTCTCGGCGACGTATCCTTCAACGACATCGATATGTATACCATCAAGCAGTACCTGGACACCTACTGCGACAAGGACGGTCGCCGTGCACCAATCGCCGCCAACCGCCACATCCAATACCTGAAAGCTGCTTGGAACTGGGCGCGGCAACGGCACCCGGAAGTACCGCCAAACCCGTGCACCGGCGTCGAGCTCAACAAGCAGAAACCCAGGACCAGGTTGGTCACACTTGAGGAATATGAAACCGCGCTCTCACTAGCCAGTGGGTACATCTGGATTATGATGGAGCTGGCCTACCTCTGCCGCGCGCGCCGGGGGGAAGTGGCAGCACTGAAGCATTCCGATGTGACGGACGACGGCCTGCGTTTGGTCCGCACGAAGGGATCCGAAGGAGAAGTCACCCTCTGGACACCTCGACTGCGCGCTGCCGTCGACAGGGCCAAAGAATTCAACCGGGCAGCCCCCACCCCCATCGGGGGAGCCTACCTCATCCATGACAAGCACGGCTTGGACATTAAAAAGAATGCTTTCGACTCAGCCTGGCGCCGACTGATGGACAAGGTAGAGGCCAAGGGGATACCCCGGTTCACCTACCATGACCTGAAGGCTGCAGGCATCACCCGGCACAAGGACCACCACGGAGGGCATCGGTCGGAGAAAATGCGAAAGGTTTATGTTCGAGATCTGCCGAAGATCGAGGCGACTGAATAGAGACCTATCAATATTGGCCTGCAATATTCTCAAAGTCGTATTGGTGGCCACCATCGAATATCTAATAAAACCTTCTTGACTATACCTCAGCTCACTGACCACTTCATTGGCCACAAAGGCGTTGCTGGTATCCAAGGAGCGGTTAGAGTAGGCTCTGGCCACTAACTCACCAGTGTAGAATTAGGCATCGAGGGGGAGCTGATGTTTGGGTTTGGAAAAAGCAAAGTAGAAAAAGAAGGCCTAGATAACGCTGACTATCTGCGGGACACTATTCCAGCAGGAAAGATCTATCATCGCGAATTGCGAAACTACGCGATGAACTTGTCCCGCAGTAACCATGTAATTGAAATGAGCAAGGATCTAACGGCGGGAGGCTTGGCCCCAGGACAGATTTTTGCGACTGCGGCCGTCGTTGCGTGGATGCCAATCAAGTTCAACTATTCATTGAAAGATGATTATCGGGACTTGAAGTGGGTCGCGATGATGACCGCAAGAACGAGTGCGAAAAGGTATTTATCGGATGCTGACCGCGCGTACGATGAGGCCTATCAAATGGAGACATGGTTCACCGTTGATGGCGAAGTCGTTTTGAGCGCCCCTTACAAAAAACTATTTGAGCCTTATTGCGAAGGGAATGATCGCTACATGCATATCATTGATATTTTTGGGACCAATGAACACATGAAATATCACGACGAATGTGGCGCCAGATTATCCGGAGTAGATGAACAAGAAGCTGAAAACGCCTGGGATGTGGGCGTGGCAAAAGGTGAAAAAATCTGGCGCGACAATTTGGAGTAAGCTGCAGAACAACCGTGCACCAGGCTATGGCCCACACACGGCAAAAGATTAACCAATGCGTTCGGACTGCCACAGTTATCGTCTTAGGCTTCCCGACACTTAGACCCGACGGGGAGTCGCCCATTAGGCGGAAGACTGCTGCCTACCAGATCGCAAACTGAACCGATACATACGGGCTATGTTAATGTGACGCCAAATTCTACTGTTGCTTTTCGGCCCATTCATCAAATTTGCGCTTCATTTTCATGCGGGCCTCATCCTCGGACCTCCCATGAACTTCACCCAGGTTGGGGTTGTCTCTGATATTACCGTCAGGTGACCTGATAACCACAAAATCAATTCTTGCAGCGTGAGTTAACCCACCTCCCATAGGAGGAATGATTTCTTGGACCCTGATGTGGTAATCAACAATTTTCATAGCCGCGGGAGCACTCCATTGAACGATTAAGAGACAGCCTGTTTTTAAGCTTCCGAATATGGCTCTTCAGGAAAATTGTGGGTAGAAAATAGTCCGGCGGTGTCTGAGGCCAAACTGGTCGCGTGGGACCTGTCCACTGCTGGTGGGTGAGCAGGATCACGTGGTGAGCTACGTACTAATCTCGGAGCGCATCGTTTGCATTTTCTATTAGGACATCTATGAGGCAACGTCCATGTTTCCGAGCGATATGCGCCATATTTCGATGATGCGACGCTGTCACAGCCGGCAAAATTGAGCCCGATAGGGCCCCTCTTCCCTCCGCAACCTCAAGCACAAAACCTGCCGAAAAACCCGCAATATTGCCCATTCCGACGATCACAGATGCGTCTGGATACTTGACGATCGCTGAATCGTCGTATGTGCTAAAAACGACGCTGGCGGGATCGATCTTGTTCTCCCGGAACCATGCTTCCCCTTCCTCAAGCGCATTAAATGCCTTGCGTTTCGAAAAGAATCCCATCCCGCCTCCCTACGATTACTGCATCAAGAGTGATTTTTAGAAATGAACTATAACCCCTTTCCTCTGCATCAATTGCAAATCTTTCGTTGCCCTCGTCATACTCCCTCTACTCTCGTGCTAGCAATTTCTGCGAGCAGAACGAACGACCAAATTGAACAAAGACAGCTTAATCTCTGGGTCTGATTCGTTGTGCTTTTCGTGATGGTCTTGATCTACCCATCCAGACTAGCAAGGTTACTTTCAGATAACCTTTCATCTAGCTCATACGAAGCATAAGCCGCTTATTCTGAAAATACCAGTCGCCTTCCCGGCCACAAGGCCAGCGATCAGCCGCCAGCAATCCCGCATCGAAGCCCAGTGAGATACCCAATTGCCGTTTGAACGCTACCCCTCGTCACTGGCACTGCCCTGGTACCTTATCTCGCCGGTATCACGATCAATTACGATAATCGTACTAGAGAACAGACCCACAATCTCGACGGGCAGCAAGTAAGCGATCCAACAGTTTGAAAGATCGTCGTTGAAGACGTGGGGGGGTGCGGAGTCAACCTCTTCTAAAGTAATGACCCTTATGAGTTCATACTTGGGCCAACTTTTTTTCATCTCCGTCTGAGCGATCTTTTTAGCTTCTTCGCGGGTTACCATAAATATTTCCAGAAAAGTAAAAAAAATATACAGGCGCCATATACCCTTCAAGCCTTAAGCCAGAGTTGTAGCCGAGTATCGCACGAAGAAACAGACGTTTTTTGGTAAGCCTTACCAAAAAAGATATGTATGGATGTACATGTGCTGCAAAAAAGAAAACCCGCAAAGCCAGTAGCTGTGCGGGTTTGGTTTGGCGCGCCTGGCACGATTCGAACGTGCGACCGCCTGGTTCGTAGCCAGGTACTCTATCCAGCTGAGCTACAGGCGCGTTGAGGGGCGCTACTATAGGTATCGATTCCTTGTTAGTCAAGGGCTTGCAGGGCAAAAATCTCCTCAGTTCCCCAGCACGCCGCCGCCTATCGCGCCCCGGGACGGGGTATCCACCAGCACGCCCGGATTCATCATCCCGCGGGGATCCAGCACTGCCCGGGCACCGGCGAACGCGGCCCGGAACAGGTCCGGCGCCTGGCGATCGTAGCCCTGAGGGCGGTGGTCGCGTCCTACCGCGTGGTGGTGGGTCACGGTGCCGCCAAGGGCGGTGACGGCCTCGTTGGCGGCCAGCTTGATCTGGCGCCAGCGCCCGAGCATGGCAGCCATGTCGCCGCTGCCGGTACCGCGGGCGTAGAAGGTGAAGTAGGGTGCCGGGCCATCCGGGTAGACGTGGGTCAAGCGGCAGCTGAGCATGCCCTCGGCACCGGTTGCTTCCCGCATCGCGCGGCCGACAGCCTCCTGTACACCCTCATACAGCGCCTCGAACCGGTCCCAGGTAATCGCCGTTTCAAAGGTGTCCGCGATCACCCCGCGCGGGGTCAGGTAATTGCGATAATAGGGCGCGCGCAGGAACTGGTTGCGCCAGGCGCCGGCCTCGCCCTGGCGGTGTGCGCCCTCCTCCGGGCCAGCCCTGCGCAGGGAGCGTTGCGCCGCTTCCGGGTCCCACTCGCCGCCGTGATCTGCCACCAGTTCCAGGGCCCGCGCCAGCCAGGCATCCAGCAGGTGATCGGCGGACTCGAACGCGAGCACCAGCACCGCGCTGTTGCCATCGCCGACACCGTTGAGCATGGCTTCCACCGGATCCAGCAGGCGGCAGTTGCTGGGAAACAGCGCGGCCTGGCTGATGGCCCGCACCGCGGCACAGGCACTGGCCATGCCGGCAAAGCGGATGCTGGCGGAGGCGCGAAAGCACGGCCGGTCCTGGACCCGCATCCAGGCCCGGGTAATCAGGCCCAGGGTGCCCTCGGAGCCCAGCAGCATCCGGTCCGGTGAGGGTCCGGCGCCGGAGCCAGGCAGTCGACGGGTTTCCAGCAGGCCGCCGGGCGTCAGCATGCGGATGCTCTCGACAAAGTCGTCGATATGAGTGTACTGGGTGGCGTAGTGGCCGCCGGCACGGGTGGCGATCCAGCCACCGAGGGTGGAAAACTGAAAACTCTGGGGGAAGTGGCGCAGGGTCAGGTCGTGCGGTTTCAGGGCCGCCTCCAGCTCGGGACCGAGGGCGCCGCCCTCGATCAGCGCCGCGCGACTGCTGCGGTCCACCTCCAGTACCCGGTTCAGGTACTGCAGGTCGATGGACAGCACCAGTGCGTAGTCGCCCTCCACCGCCGTTTCCACGCCGCCGCACACGCTGGTGCCGCCACCAAAGGGGATCACCGCGGCGGCGGCGCTGTCTGCCCAGGCCAGCAGGCCCTCGAGCTGGGCCTCGTCCCGGGGGAAGGCCACCCAGTCCGGCGGTCGCGGCACGGCGCGCTGCAGCATGCGCACGCCGTCGGCAAAGGACTTGCCACAGGCGTGGGTCAGGCGATCATACGGTGTTGCGGAGCAGATTGACGCCAGCGCAGCGGGTGGCCGGCCGCGGGGAGCCGGCAGGGAAAACTCTTCCAGCCGCGGGGCCGTCACCGCAGCGGCGCCGCCGGTAGTCAGCGCCACCAGCTCAGCCAGTCGCGCCTCCTCGGCCGGCGCCAGCGCTTCATCCACGTACCCCCAGCCCCAGAACCGCAGTTCCCGGCGGTGGGCGAGTGATTCCGGCATGGCCACCTCGCTAGCGCAGATAGCCGGTCGAGGACTCCATGTACAGGCGCAGTGGCATGCTGCCATCGTCGCGCAAGTGGATGATCAGGCCGTAGTGGTCGTTGTCGTAATCCGCAACCCACTCGTAGCGGAAATCGGGCATGATATCCAGCGGTTCGGGCCGGCGGCCAATGACGCGCACCTCTTCCAGCTCGCTCGAAGACACGCCAAGACGCTCCTTGGGAATCGCCAGGGTGATTTTACGCTCGCCCTCAACCTCACCGGGCTCCACCTCCCGCACCCCGGTGCCGCTATCCTCGTCCAGGTGGCCCTTGACCAGTTCCAGCCAGCCGGTTTCGGAACTCACTGGCTGCGCCAGCGCGGTGGGCGCGACCACAATAGCTGCGCAAAAACAGAGGCTACGGACGAGACGTGACATGGTATTCTCCAGTATTGTGCGATCAGGGCTGCAGTACCGCAGTCCAGCGATAATAGCGCAGTTTTTGCGCTGGCGCAGATCTCGCGAGCAGATCGCGATGTGCCGGCACCAGCACCGGAGATCAAGTACCCGTCATGGCGCTACTGTTACTGGCCGTTTCCCTGGCTCTCGGAATTTCATTTATCTGCTCGATCGCCGAAGCGGTGCTGCTCAGTGTCACCACCGCCTATACCCGGGTTCTGGAACAGGAGGGGCGCCGTGCGGGGCGCCGCCTGCAAATGCTGAAACAGGACGTGGACCGCCCCCTTTCGGCAATTCTCACGCTGAACACCATCGCCCACACTGCCGGCGCCACGGTCGCTGGTGCCCAAGCAGCAATAGTATTGGGCAGCAACATGCTGGGGGTATTCTCCGCGGTCCTGACCTTCCTTATCCTGGTGTTTTCGGAAATCATCCCGAAAACGCTGGGTGCCTATTATTGGCGCCAACTGGCGCCCCCGGTCGCCATCCTGTTGCAGGGCATGATTGTCCTGCTCTATCCCTTCGTGCTGATGTCCAACTGGCTGACCCGCCTGCTAGCGCACGGCAAACCCATCCGTGGCCTGAGTCGCGAGGAATTCGTGGTAATGGCGGAACTGGGGGAGATCGAAGGCGAGTTGGCCAACAACGAATCGCGCATCCTGCTCAATCTGCTATCCCTGAAAGACCAGACCGTGAGTACGGTAATGACGCCGCGGCCGGTTGTGTTCAGCCTGCCACAGGACTTGCCGGTGGACGAATTTTTTGACCGGCACGGCGACCAGCCCTACTCGCGCATCCCGATCTACGGCGACAATCAGGACGACGTCACCGGCTTTGTCCTGCGTGGCGAGCTGATGCAGGCAAAAGCCAAGGGTGAAGTCGGCAGAACTCTGCGGGAGTTCCGCCGCCAGCTACCGGCGCTGGTCGGCGCGATCGATCTGCTGCGGGCTTTTGAAGAACTGCTGACCCAGGATGCGCACATGATGCTGGTAGTCGATGAATACGGCGGTGTCGACGGCGTCATCACCCTCGAGGACATTGTCGAGAGTCTGGTGGGGAGGGAAATCGTCGATGAAATCGACCGTACCGCGGACCTGCAAAAACTGGCGCGCAGACTGGGCGAGCACAGAAACCGTCAGCTGGGCATAACGCCATCAGCAGCGCCTCCCGAGCCCAGGGCACCGGATCCGCAAGACGATCAGGACTAAAGCGCCAGGGCGCAGGTAAATACAGGTATGAATAACCCGGCAATGCTCACCAGATGCATTGTCAATCTGGCGAGCATTGCCACTTGGGCTACTGGTTGTTCACGGCATCATCAACGGCCTCTTCAGCATCATCGGCCATTTGCCCTGCCTCATGCGCTGCGTCTTCCATGGCCTGCTTGCTGTCGTGCATGACGTCTTCACCCGACTGCTCGCTGTCATGCATGACATCTTCGCCCCACTGCTTGGCATCGTCCATGGCGTCACCCGTGGCATCGGCCGCATCGTCCCAGGCTTCACCAGCGGAATCCACGGCACTGCTCGCTGCCTCGGACACAGCGCTACCGGCTTCCTCGGCTTTTTCGCCCATGGTGCTCATGGCTTCCGAAGCTGATTGCTGTGCTTCGTCAGCGTCATCGCTGCTGCACGCCGCAAGACCCAACGTCATCAGCGCTGCCAGTACCGCACCTGTCATTGTTTTCGTTCTCATACAATCACCCCTTTAAAGTAGTTGTCTCGTCTTGTCCCGACAGGACCACTTGAGACTACACAGCAATGTGCAGGGAGTAAAGCCGGGAGCCGCTACGCTACTGCGCTCGCCATGGCTCCAGCAACTGCCACCGACGCACGCCGGCAAGGACTACTCAGGCGAAATCCTGCTTCTCCATCCACGGGATCATGCGCTCGAAAGCGGCCTCGATCCGGTCGATGGAGGTGGAGTAGCTTATGCGCAGTGCATTGCTGCAGGAATCTCCAAAGGTCTGCCCGGGAATCGTGCAGACACCGGTTTCCCGGAGCAGACGCAGGGCCACGTTGTTGCCGTTGATGCCCTCCGGCAGCGACGGGAACATGTAGAACGCGCCCTCCGGCTTATAGCCGGTCAGGTACGGAGTCTGGTCGACCAGTTCCATCAGCCGGTCGCGGCGACGGCCGTATTCCGCCAGCATGTCGTTGACAAAGGTGCGTTCACCCTTGAGCGCGGCCACCCCCGCCCACTGGCAGGGCGTGTTGGCCACCGTGGTGGTAAACATGTGATAGCGGCGCAGTTTCCTGATCGCACCCTGGCTGGCGATCAGCCAGCCCACCCGCATGCCGGCCATACTGAAGGTCTTGGAAAAACTGCTGACCACCATGACATGGTCCAGGTCCGAGCAGCAGGAGAGCACGCTGGGGAAGGTCTTGCCGTCGTAGATCAGGTGATCGTAGACCTCGTCGCTGATCACATAGATGCCGCGATAGGCCGCCTCCTCGACAATGGCTTCGATAGTCTCCCGCGGGTACACGGTGCCGGTGGGATTGCTGGGGGAGTTCAGCACCACGGCGCAGGTATTCTGGTCCATGGCATCGATCACTTCCTGCGGATCGAGCTGGTGATTGTTTTCGGCGCGGGTGGCAATGCTCTTGACGCTGCCACCGTTCATCCGGATCAGGGGCGCATACAGCATGAAAGCCGGGTCGGGCACGATGAATTCCCGGCCCGGGGCCGAGGTGGAGGTCAGCGCCAGGTAAATGGCTTCGGTGGCGCCAGTGGTGACCAGAATATTCTCCGGCAACAGGGTGCGCTGGTAGCGCTCGCCGTAGTATTCCGCCAGCGCCTCCAGCAGCTCCGGGAGTCCCGCGTCCATGGTGTAGCCCGTCTGGCCGGCGTGCAGCGCGTCCACGGTGGCGTCGACCACATGGCGCGGAGCCAGCAGGTCCGGCTGGCCAATGGACAGGTGGATGACATCGTCCATGGTCGCCGCCAGGTTGACCATCTTGCGGATCCCCGGCATCGGAATGGCCAGCAGTGCCGGGTTCCAGATCGGATCCTCGGATTCGTAGAAATCAATATCCATATCGCTCATGGCAGTTTCCTCGCCTGGGGAGCAGCCTGCTGATAGGCATGGCCGGCACGCAGGACAGCGGCATCGTTATAGCGGGCCGCCACCAGCTGCAGGCCAATCGGCAGGCCATCGTGACAGAAACCGCAGGGCACACTCAGGGCCGGTTGCCCGGTCAGGTTGAAGGGATAGGTAAACGGCGTCCAGGTGGGCCAGCGGGTGCTGGGCCAATCCTCGGGGACTTCCCGGTTCAACCCGAAGGCCGTGATCGGCAGGGTCGGTGTCAACAGCAGGTCGTACTTCTGATGAAACTGGGCCATGCGCTCGCACAGCTGGACGCGCTCGTTGTTGGCCGCGAGGTAGTCCAGCACGGTGAGCCTGGCCGCCTTCTCGGCCACCTTGACCAGCTGTGGATCCATCAGCTCGCGCTTGCGGGTGCCGAGGTCGCGCAGGGCGTTCGCCGCGCCACTGTAGAACAGGTGACCAAAGGCGCCGAGGGGATCACTGAAGCTGGGGTCCACCTCGGTCACTGTCGCCCCCAGATCGCGCAGGACCCCGGCCGCCGCAGCGACCGCGCGCTCTATACCGGGGTTGACATCGACGTGACCAAGATTGGGGCTGAACGCAATCTTCAGACCCCTGACGCCGTCGCCAAGGCCCGCCAGGTAGTCAATGCCCCGCCGCGGCACCGCGTGCACATCGCGCACATCCGGCTCGGACAGGACATTCATCAGCAGCGCACAGTCCTCCACCGTGCGCGCCATGGGGCCCGCATGAGCCAGGGTGCCAAATGGACTGGGCGGCCAGTGAGGCACTTCACCGAAGGAGGGCTTGAAGCCGACAACACCGCAAAACGCCGCCGGGATGCGAATGGAACCACCGGCATCCGTGCCCAGTGCCAGCGGCGCCATGTTCGCCGCCAGCGCCGCTGCCGAGCCGCCGCTGGAACCGCCGGCTGTGCGCTGGTGATCCCAGGGATTGCAGGTGGCGTCGTGCAGGGGACCGTCCGTCACCGCCTTCCAGCCAAACTCGGGCGTGGTGGTCTTGCCCAGGGGCACGTAGCCGTGACGCTCCAGGGCGGCCACCGCCGGCGCCGCCTTGCCCAGGTGCAGGTTGGGATCGACCGTCTTCGAGCCGCGGGTGGTGGGCCACATGGGCGTCAGGAACAGATCCTTGATCGCAACCGGCACCCCGTCCAGCAGGCCCCTGGGCTGACCTCTGCGGTAGCGCTCCTCGGATTCCGCGGCGCTGCGCAGAGTGGTTTCCGGATCCACCAGGCAGAACGCATGGAGATCGGCATCGAGCTCCTCGATACGCCCCAGGGCAGCGCGGGTGGCCTCTACCGGCGAGAGTTCGCCTCGACTGTATTTTTGCAGCAGCGCTGTGGCGCTCAGCGCGTTGATGGCCTCGGTCATGACTCACTCCTGTGCGTTTCTGCACACTACTCAGCGGTGCTTGTGGCTGTCAACTGTGCGTCTGCGGATAGCGGTAGTTTCGTTCGCACCGTCGCCTGCCGGACTGCGCGTCCCGGCCCTGCGTTGCTCCGGGAGTGCCCCGTGGATCGCTTCGGGATCACTTCGGGATCACTTCGTTCGCGAGCCGGCCTGGCGGCCTGGCGGCCGCTGCGTCGCTCCGGGAGACGGGGACTCCGATA
>TARA_R110002110_G_scaffold415781_1_pt1 | contig 72044 bp, 62 predicted proteins | sample TARA_R110002110 | Tara Oceans TARA_R110002110 (sample SAMEA4397330) | marine metagenome | biome: Polar Biome; feature: [SRF] surface water layer (ENVO:00010504); material: water (ENVO:00002006), including particulate matter (ENVO:01000060) such as... | depth 5 m | reverse complement strand
GCAAATTTACACTTAACTAAACTATCCGTGAAATCGGGGTAAAACCCCTGACTTCCATGTGGTCTGCGAACATCGACAAAACCGGAACGTCAGGAAACTCATCAACTGTAGCAGCAGGGCAACCCACTGGCTCTATGTTTATAACAGCTGCCACTCTTTCAGGGTTATTGGAAGCAAAAGTAAACCCAGGAACTCCACTGGCAGAATGAACTAAAAAGATAGCCCGGCCGATCTGTTCACTTAATTCATTTAACCCCAAGAGATTGTGCTGCAGGCCATACATTATGATTGCAGGACCCTCTACCGTTTCAACCAGGGTTGGTGTAAACATCTTAACAAGCTGGTCAAAACTGTCTCTTGGCATTCTAGCGTCTTCAAAAAACTCTCCTTCAACGGGGCCAAAACCAAATCTTGTCCAAGTGAGTTCCTGGGCCCAGGTAAAAAGTTGTGCCGGCTCACTTTCACGCCCTTTGATATTTGCATTTATTATTTCAGGGTTTATGCCAGCACGAGTGGAATTAGCAGGTTCAACCAGGTAGACAGGATATCCGGCTTGCACGAATTGCATTGCCCAGCCTTCGCGGCCATCTGGTGTTTCCAGGTAAATATCACTTGCCAGGCCATAGCCGGGCATCATCACAACTGGCGTTTTAGGGTTTTCAGTGGCTGGAATGAAATACCTGATCAGAAGCTGGTTTGCCCAGACTGTTCCCGACTCTGAAGCATCAACGTTTGCTTCATTTACCTCCACCAACTCTCCACCGACGTTAAATGCTCCGGCTCTTGAAATAAGAAAAGGCGGATCATTTTGAGGATTCCCAATGACTGGAGGTTGAGCTTCATTTATATTCGGGGATGTGTTGTTTTCACATCCAGCTAAAGCAGCAATGATTGTTGATATCAGGAAAAATTCAAACACTTTATTCATAACAGTTACCATTTTTATAGTGATAAATAACCCTGGGTACTTACAACTGTGAAGTTTGAAGAGATATTATGAGCCTGACGAATCGACTTAACAAGAAGTGCGTGCTTTGGTCGGATAGCTGACTTTAAAGGGTAGAGCATATATCTTATTTTTTCTGGAAAGCCTGCCCCTTTGATAAATAAAAAGTGAATTGACTAACAGAATCCATGACAAAAAAGATAGTTTATAAAATAACATCCCTAGTAGCCTGCTTCTTTCTCAATGCCTGTACAGGCATTCCCGAAGGGATTAAGCCTGTAGAAAACTTTGATTTGGATTCGTATCTGGGGACCTGGTATGAGATTGCCCGGCTTGATAACCGCTTTGAAGAAGGAATGTCGCAAGTTACCGCTAACTATAGTATGAATCCAGACGGCTCTGTGCAGGTAGTTAACCGAGGCTACCTGGATGAGTCACAATCCTGGGATGAGGTTACAGGAAAAGCAGTCTTTGTTAATAATACAGATACTGGACATCTTAAAGTTTCTTTCTTCGGGCCATTCTATGCATCTTATGTCGTATTCCAGCTCTCGGATGATTACAGTTATAGTTACGTTACAGGAAACAATAGAAGTTATTTATGGTTTCTTTCAAGGTCACCTGTTGTTGATGAATCATCCAAAATGTCTTTTATTGCACAGGCTAGAGAGCTGGGTTTTGCCTATCAAGATATTCTTTGGGTAGATCAAGAAATGAATATAGAGTGATACAGCCTTGAACAAGTTAAACCCTAAAAAGCTTCTGAACAGTAAATGGACAGCTGTTTCATCCGATAATAAGGAAAAGCACTTCATCATTACTGAAGTTGATTACAATGAAGATGGCCTGGTAGTAAGTTGCTGTATAGAAGCTGTGTTATCCAGGAGGCAGAGTTTTATTGACTGGCGGGAACTGAAAGATAATGAATGCTGGCTACAGGGTTGGGTTTAACGGTCTTCACAGGGAGTTGGGTTCCATTCACTGCTATCTGTCATTCTTTTAAAACTCGAGCTGGTGAAATATGGTTCAGTTAAATATTGCGGGTCATCGACAATAACCATTACCGTGATCCAGTCATCACCATAGGTCGTGTGGCGACGAAAATATTCAGTAACTACTGCATTATCACTATAGGGGGCGCCATTTCGTCGGATATATCCGGCACGCAGATTTCTGGTTACAACCTTGAGAGCTTCCCCTTCCCATTCAGCTGTTGAAAATCCCTGCCAGCTTGGCGCGTCATCCATTGACTCATCAGAATCAAAATGGAAGTAACGGGTCTGCATACCATGATCGCTCTCCAGTCGAAGGGTATTCTCATCCTCCCAGCTGATGTTGATTCTTACAGGCATCCTTAGCAGATTGGCTGCACCGTAGGGACGGCAAGTACCTTCATCGCTTTCAGCGTTCCACTGATTGCCGACCCGGATACCTTCTTCATTAAGAGGAAGGCTTGCAAAATCTCCCGCGGGTGGCGTCACCATACGCCAGCGCCAATCTTCTGTTATCACGGTTGTCCAGTAACCTTCCAGATCTATGGGAGCATCCTCGCGGGGAGTCTGCATGGCATCCTGTGCTGAGACAGATAGACTGATAGACAGGCTTAAGGAAGCTGTGAAGAATAATGATTTATAAAGTTTCATAATAGACTCTCTACCTGGCTTCATTGGATGCTTAGCTCGTTGTAGACTGTTTCGATAAACTGGTCTGTGGTCCAAAAACCGCTATCAGAGCCGTAGCGGGGGTCATAATCAGAGGTAGGTTGTGACGCCATGACCTCCTCAAGACTATCCCCCTGATCAATACGGTAAGCGATACGGTCACGAATAATGGTTAACATATCTCGATAATCAAGCACATCTGCTTCATCCGTTAAACGGCCATGACCAGGTATGATCATGGTGCCGCCTTCCTGCCTGTCAGCAGGAACAGCCATATCCAGCAGGTTATTCAAGCCATCCAGAATCCCCTGCAGGGTTCCACCATTGGCGACATCAATGTAAGGGTAACCGGTCGTATTGAAAATATCGCCGCTACTAATGACATCCGAGCGTCGAAAGAAGACAAAACTGTCTCCATCTGTATGGGCATTGGGTTGGTGGGATATGACAATGGCTTCACCATTGAAATAGATATCCTTGCGTTCTGTGAAATAAGTGTCAGTGGGCCAGCCTTCAATAGGTGGTTGCTCAGACATGGATAATATGGCGTTCAATACATTCTCATGTGAGACAACCTTGGCTTGATTACCAGTACCAGCAAAAAGGTCGATCGTATTGCCGCCAGCTATATTACTGCCACGTTGGGCCAGCTGCGAATTGCCGCCTATGTGGTCCGGATGACCATGTGTATTGATGATGTATGTTATCGGTCCGCTATCTATTTCACGTATCGCATTATAAATTTTATCGGCAAGTGGCTCATACATTGTATCGACCATAAGAATGCCCTGTTCTCCCACCTGCAGAGTGATATTGCCACCAGCACCCACCAGCATATAGACATTACCCTGCACATGAAGGATCTCTATCTCCACATCATCAAAATCAGCTTGTGCCATTGAATTCAATGACACAGTGATAAGATAAAGCAGCAAATAACTTCCTAATTTTTTTCCGGTATTATTCAAACTTAGCATTCAATACTCCTGCGCAGGCTGCTATTCCAGCCTTTCTTTGTAGTTCTACTGCCTTGATTAGTCTTCCAGATTTTCCATGAATGATGGGAACATGGTCTCAGCCCCTCCGAGCACGCCCTCCATTGGCAGCCCCCATCGTTCAGCATGCTCTGTCAGAAAAGGGTTCTGGCCTGGCAAATAATGCGGCACCTCACCCCTTTCCATTTCGATTTCGGTCACGACATCGCAAAGGTAAGGCGGAATCTGCTGGCGCAGGTCAAGTCTCCAGTTATTGGTGCGAATGAAAGACTCAGTCATGTAGACAGGATCATTTACGATTACCACCTGGGTCATGTAATCGCCGTGGCGATAGAAGTATTCTGTATATTCAGCCTGATCAGAGCGCGGAATACCATTTCTGCGTGCCCAGCCCTGTTTAAGGTGTGTGGTTCTGACTACCAGCACGTTTCCTTCCCAGTGACCGGTCGAAAACCCCTGCCAGGTATGGGCTGCATACTCAGGAGGATGCTCCCGGCCATCCATCCAGATGGTGCGCTCAGGAGCCTGCCAGCGAATTCTATTGTGGTAGGCGATCAGCTGTTGGGATTCAGAATCTATCTCTTTCCACCAGCGTGTGTTACTGGGGCCACGACTGCCATAGTCAGATGGATGAGGCTTGCATTGGTGTTCAGGGAGGGTGAGTAAGGAAGGACTCCAGCTTAATGCACGCTGGCGGGCAGCATCATTAATAGGGATGCCCTGATACTCCACCATTTCCGGGCCAGGCCTGCGCTCTTCATTATCTTCATGAAAAACAGCTGCCCATTCGCCGCTGATATCAATCTGTGCGCTAGTTGATACTGGCAAAATCAAGAGAAAAAGGGCAGAAAATAAGCTGCCTGCCAAACGCGAATGAAAAATCATCTCCCCTCCATTTATTTTTATTGCTATTGATGTATTAAACAGGCCCCATACTCGAGGTGTCAATATTGTTATAACTTTTTCAACAACAACGCCATATCAGATTCATTGACTTCTGAATGGCGCGCTAATTAGTTTTTAATCAAATATTAAACTTACTACTATCACTGGAATGCTATAAATTAATGGCTGAATCACCTGCAGGTGCAACTGCTAAACGCTTGTTCTAATGTCGGCTATGAATGGCGCCCGGTCACAAGCATTAAGGCTGAAAATTAACAAGATAGTGTTGTGGGAAATGCCCGCTTTCGGCCAAAAGCAGACGTTGTTGCTAGTCTTTATTTGGCAAGTAACTAACAACCTTGGTTAAGTCAGTTATTTATCTTTTGCTAATTAGTGAAAGAATCACCAAAATTTGGTTAATACTACTGAGTAGCTCTCTGGGTAGATTTAATTTCTACGTACATCACTGTTTTCTTTACAGTTATTTAATTGGCGCAATATCTGCTTGAAATGCTGATACTCAATTCTTCTTATTAGGATAATAAGTAAAGCACTTTGAGTAACTAATGTTGAAACAGGAGGTGCTCATGCTGAAATTCGCTTTAAGATCAATATATGTATTAGTCACATTAACTATATTTCTAATAGTAGCTATATATTTCTTAATTTTTGCTAGGTCACACCCATCTGACCCTGGAGATGCACTAATTTCATTTGATGACTTTGAAGCGTTTATAGAAACGTTTCAAATCGCACAAACCCAAGATCATGCAGTAGAAATATATGAAGAAAATTACTTTACTAGGGATACTTCACCAATAAAAACCTACGTATCTTCCTTTGGGGCGTCTGCCGAGGTTACATCTAATGATATACATTAACGTCCAAACCTTTATGAGAAGATACTCATTAATTCAAACGAACTTTTTGAAACCGAGAATGAAATAAGAGATGCGTATAGTAGATTCGAGCAGCGTTATCCTCGAGCGGTGTATCCTCCTGTTTCTATTCTCTATGGAGCGTATCAATCGCGCGCATTAATTCGGCCATCTCAAGTTCTAATTTCTGGTGAATATTTTATAGGAGGTGATGATGTTAATGATTTAGGAAACTCTAATAACTTGAATGGACTTATGAAGCGCCCTTCAGATTTACCAGGCCAGGTCATTCACGAATTGGCACATATCCAGCAAGCCAGAAGGAATCCTCTTGCAGTCGTATCCACAAAAAGTCTTCTAAACTGGGCAATCTATGAAGGATCAGCAGACTTCATAGCCTTTACTATCAATGGGACGAGCAGCAACCAAGCGGCACATGACTACCTTGCAAGAAATGAAAGTGCTTTATGGTGTGAATTTTCTTCATCTACTGAATTAAACTCTAATTCCAACTGGATCAGCCAAGACTTATATGGTGAACCCCCACGCGGACTTGCAGGTATTTTTGGTTTCCAAATTGCCAAGGCGTTTTATAATCAGAGCCAAAATAAAGATGAAGCATTCTCAGATTTGATTGAACTTGATTATGAGCAAATATATTTAGAAAGTGGGATTAAAACCGACTTGTTGAATACCTGCCTCTAACGTCCGCTTTGGATGGTGGTCTCAACGGGCCGCTGCAACACATGCATTAAATCTACTTGCTGGTGTTTCAAATTCCAAGGTTTCTCTTGGTCGTTCATTTAATTGCCGTGCAACTGCATTTAACTTTGCCTGGCTGTGAACCGATAAGTCCGTTTTCTTTGGAAAATACTGTCTCAACAAACCATTAGTGTTCTCATTTGAACCTCACTGCCAAGGACTTTGTGGATCACAGAAGTAGACTTTGATGTCGGTTGCCAGGGTAAATCGTTGATGATCTGACAGCTCTTTCCCCCTGTCCCAAGTTAATGATTTATACAACTCAGTCGGCAATTTCTTTGATTGTTTGATCAGGGCTGACACCACACTTTCAGTATCTTTGTTCTTTACTTTAGCCAACATCACATAGCGGGTCTGGCGTTCTACCAGTGTCGCTATATAACTGTTATTTGAACCCGCAATAAGATCGTCTTCCCAATGACCCGGTACTGCCCGATCTTCCACTGAAGCTGGTCGCTCACGGATGGTCGCCATATCCTTGATTTGGCCAAGCCCTTCTTCTTTCAAACTGGCGTGTTTAGAACGCCTTATCGCCCGCTGACTTCTCAGGTACTGCTGAAGCTCCTTCTTAAGCACCCCGCGGGCTTGAACAAATAAACTGCGATAAATAGTCTCGTGGGACACTTGATATCTCTCGTCTCCTGGATACTTACGTTTAAGCCAACCTGCAATCTGTCGAGGTGACCAAGCTAACTGGAGCTTGGCCGCAACCAATCGGCTCAATAATCGATTGCCTGCCAGTTTACATTGTTTTGGACGAAGCGCTCTATCCCAGGCCGCTCGATCTGCTTTGCTGGCACGATAACCACTGACACGGCCATTACGATTAACTTCACGACTAATCGTTGAAGGTGAACGACCTAATTGCAACGCTATTTTCCGCAGGGATAAATCGCTGGCAATACCTCTGGATATTTCCTCACGTTCTGCCAAGGTCAGTGCTAAACGGGAACGCTTTCGATCAGGCGGGCGAATACCACCGGTAGGTGATAACTGAGCAAAGATTGATGACGATGGTCGATCAAAGGCTCGGCCAATCGCATTAAGTGATTCGCCCCGTTGCCAGCGATCCCACATCTCTGCTTTTTGCTGAGGGCTATACTTTATTCGGGTTCTATAACTCATGGTCAACACTCCATCTTTTTGTTATAAAAATAAAGTGTTGCGTTGATCAGTTGAAATCAAGATAGTAAGCAGACATTCCAGCAATGGGACTATTTGTGTCAAAGCGGACTATTCTTCAATAACTTTGTTTCCTAGCCACTGCACTCGATACAGATCGCGGCGGCGGTCGAGGTAGTTTCTGACCGAACCTTCGTTTTGCAGGACTTTGAGTTTTTCGAAATCCAGATCAACAATTAAGGTCATCTCGGTATTGGGAGTGGTTTCGGAAACGATGGCGTCGTGAGGGAAGGCAAAATCGGATGGTGAAAACACGGCGGTCTGGGCATACTGGATATCGACATTATCCACTTTTGGCAGATTGCCGACGGAACCGGTAATGGCAACGTAGCACTCGTTTTCAATGGCTCTGGCCTGGGCACAGCGTCGTACACGCAGATAGCCGTTCTTGGTGTCGGTCCAGAAGGGTACAAAAAGAATCTGGATTTCCTCTTCGGAAAGCAGCCGTGCCAGTTCCGGAAACTCGACATCGTAGCAGGTGAGTATGCCAATACGGCCAATATCGGTATCAAAGGCTTTCAGTTCATCTCCGCCACTTAAAATCAGCTCGCGCTTTTCCCAGGGGGTCGGGTGCAGTTTGTATTGTGAATCAACCGTACCATCACGCCGACACAGATAGGCAACGTTATACAGCTCGTCATTTTCAATAATCGGCAGGGTGCCGGCTATGATGTTGATGTTGTAACTGACAGAAAGCGCAGAAATTGAGCGCAGGATTTCCGGGCTGAGATTTGCCAGGTCCCATATGGCGTCAACGGTACTTTTTCCGGCAGAAAGGGCGACCAGTGGAATACTGAACAGTTCGGGCAGTACAGCAATATCGCACTGGTAACTGGATAAACCGTCGACAAAATCCTCAACCTGCTGCAGTAACTCATCCACGGATTCAAAGTAGCGCATCTGCCATTGTATACAGCCTATACGGGCACTGGTTTTCTGGGCGCCGATCAGACGTTCGGCCTTCGGGTCATACTGATAATTATGCCACTGCAGCAAGGTGGCGTAGCCTTTGGATTTTTTGTCTTCAGGCATATATGCCTGCAAGACCTGTTTTACTTCAAAGCCGTTGGCAATCTGGAAGCTGAGAGTAGGGTCTGACAGTTCTTTATTTTTGACCTTGTCAATATATTCATAGGGAGACATTTGTTCGGCATATTGCTGATATTTGGGGATACGTCCCCCGGCCATGATGGATTTAAGGTTCAGATTGACACAAAGCTCTTTGCGGGCCTCATAAAGACGTCGGCCAAGACGCAAGCCACGATAATCAGGGGAAACGAATACATCGACGCCATAAAGCACATCGCCTTTAGGGTCATGTGTTGTCAGATAGGCATCACCGGTGATTTCTTCATAGGTATGTTTGTCACCAAACTTGTCATAGTCAACAATCACGGAAAAGGCTGCAGCGACAATATTATCGTGATCGACAATACAGATCTGGCCTTCCGGAAAGGCCGATAACTGTGCCTTGAACTGTTTCTTCTTCCAGGCACCACCGAACTCTTCGTAAACACGCTCCATCAGGGTCTTCAGTTTTGGATAGTCCTCGATCTGCAGATTACGCAGTTTCAGGTGATGAGTATCAAGATCATGGACCGGGGTATCGCTGGTATTTTTCATTGCTGGCCTGGTTGACGGTTTGAAAGTGGTGTCCAGCCCAGTATAAGGCTTTAGGGCTTTAACAGTCAGCTTTCAGGTATTTATTCTTTAAAGTTTTGTCACTTATCAGCATTTTTTGTCACAAACACCCCAGTCAGGGCACCAGCTTCTACTGAAAAACTGCAATGTCGATCACACATTGAAAAAATCCATGTGAACAAGATCGCAAATTTGGCGCAGCTCACGTTTTTCATATCCGGTCATCACTTATTGTAAATAGCAATCAATCTGACCGGGTCAATCAGCAAGACTGATAAGCCCGGAAACAGGCATAAATACCCAGGTAATAAGGCAGTAATCTTGCCGGGAGTTTTTGCCAGAAGGTAATCCAGTGTTAAACATAATGCGTGTACAGGATCTGGTTTTTATAACCTTATTCATAGGTGGGGCTGCCCTGTCCGCTGAGAAACAGCAACTGTATGACGGCAGGGAAGTAACACAATTGGGCCTGGGGCTGTATGAATACCTGGGAGAAGAAATATTCTACGGCGCGTTTTATGGCTCAGCTGAACACCTCTTTACAGCTTCATCACCATCTACAGAATCCGTACAAAAAATTCAGATCCGGGTCCTGGCGGACTTCCTTTCGGCGCGACGATTTAACCGCTTATGGCTTGATGCAATTGCCCTGAACAGTGACAGGGAGGAAAGAAACCTGGAGTCAGATGCATTGATGGCTTTTGGTGAATTGCTGGCGGTGGATCTGTTACGCGGTGATCGCATCGATTTTGATTACTTGCCACAACGAGATCTTGTTGTGTTTCAGCTTAATGATGTGGTTTACGGTGAAATCTCTGGCAGTGGTTTTTATCAGCTTTTATTGCAGGGCTGGACTGGCCCTACGCCCCCGAGTACGCAATTCAAAGCTGGACTGATGCTGCAACTGGACGAACAAGAGCAGCTTGAGAATAAAAGCAGTTTCACGGCGCTGACAGTAAGCCCTGGTAGAAAGAATTTTGTAAATAATCAGATTGATTTTGTTGATTTTAATGAGCGGGAAGAGCTAGCCAGGCAGGCTCGGCTGGAACAGGAACGTCTGGCCGAGCTGGCAGTATCAATCAGCGCCATGCGTCAGCAAAGGAGTGAGCGCCTCATGGTAGTAAGACAGAAACACAATGATTCCAGAGAGTTACTGGAGCAGATGCAGCAGGATTTTCTGGATGATCAGGTTCGTCTGAGCGAACAGTATGAGCAGGCAGTAAGCAGATGGATTTCCGCCTTTATGGAATATCCGGAGCAAGCCCGAAACCGGCAGATTGAAGGCAAGGTGGTTTTGGAAGTGGCTATTAACCGGCAGGGGCAGGTATTACAGATCGGACTACTTGAAAGCTCGGCGCACGACATTCTGGATGAAGCAGCAATGACGATTGTGAACAGCATAGAAGCCATGCCGCCAATACCAGAACGGCTTTCAGCACAGACATACACGGTCAATATTCCTTTCAACTTTGTACTGGATTGATGATGAACGGAAATGATCAAGAGGTGAGAAACACAATGGATCAGAGTCAGGAAATCAACTTGCTACTAGCAGATACCTCGGAAAACAATTCCGAAGCCGTGCTCAAACTGCTCGAAAAACAGAACTTCAGTATCAAAAGCCAGCGTATAAGCAAAAAAGCAGAGTTATCAGAAGCACTCAGCAAACAGCATTGGGATATTTTGTTGCTGAATAATGAGTTGGATGATTTCAGTACAAGAGAATGCATGGACTGGCTGAAAAGACTGCAGTCCCAAACCGCCCTGCTGGAACTGACGCAGAAAGAAATTGATCTGCAGACACTGACGAATAATTATCAGGCAGGAGCTGCCGGTTTGATCTCCCTGAAAGACCCGGACTATCTGCTGCAGGTATTCAGGCGCGAATTGAATTCGGTTAAAGCCCGATGCGAGCGGGCAAGACTGCTCAATGACAACCAGGAACTGCTTGAACGCTGCCGACTCCTGTTAAGCAGTTCACGTGAGGCAGTGTGCTATATCCATCAGGGTATGCATATCTACGCTAATGAATCCTACATTCAGAAATTCGGCTTTGAATCGATGGATGAAGTCTCAAGTACTCCCTTTATCGATCTTGTCGCAGAACAGAGCCGGGAAGATCTCAAAGAATGCTTCAAGCAGATCGAAAACCAGTGGGAAGACGGTCAGCAAAAACAGCAGCTTACCTTTGATGTTGTTGCCCGCAGGAATGACGGTAAGGATTTTAAGGCACAGTTGCTGTTGGAGCCGACCCTGTTTGATGGAGAGAAATGCCTGCAGGTTTTTGTCAGTACTGAAAAGGAAAACCAGAAAAAATTGCATCAGGCTGTCAGGCTGGACCTGGAAAGCGGCCTGTTTAACCGTCAGTTCTTCCTGCAGCAATTTGAACACCTGCTGGGCTCAATCAAGCAGGATAAAGTCACGGGGGGAGTGCTGCTTTATGTCCGGGTAAATATGAATGACCAGCTTCGATCCCGCCTTGGATACGAAACAGCGGATGCCGAATTACGTACATTCACCGCTTTATTGAAAAAGCGCATGAATAAAAACAATGTCATCGCCCGCTTCGGGGATAATGATTTTATCATCATGCTTGCCGGAGACAGGCAAAATGCTCAACTGAAGCAGGATATTTCAGACTGGCAACAATCGCTGAAAAAATATCGCTTTAAACGTATTGCAGGGGAAGACATTCCGGAACAGGCCGCCTGCAACCTGATTACGATTGATATTGATAAGAACACTGTATCGATCAAGGATATCCTGACCAGGGTTTATCAGAATCTTAACGAGCTTGAACAGCAGCAAAAACCCGAAAAAATAAAGCGGGACCGAATTACTGCATCCAAATCAAAATCCCTTTCTGAAATGGGCTCAATAAAAATTGAGCTGGAAGATAAAACAGAAACCCCGCCCAGAAAAGCTGTCACTGATGAAGGTGTAGCTGACAGCAAGTTAGATAATATTGCCGGTTTAACAGCTTCGGTTAAAGATAACCCAGCGCCAGGAGTTAAGCTCGAGTTGGATGAACTGAGCAAATTTATTAGTGGCAGGAAAATCAAGCTTCATTATGAGGCTGTCATTGCCGTTGCGGATATCGAGACAGAATTTAATGAAGTTGAAGTTGCAATTGATGACCAGCGTTTCACGCACCTCAACTCCGATGATATTTATGCCATGCTGGACAGGAATCCCCTGGCAGCAAAGTTTGACCGCCTGATACTGGAACTGACCCTGGAGGTCATGTCGGACCTCTACAAACAGGGGCAAACCCAGAACTTTGCGGTACGCCTCAATGCTTTCAGCCTGACAGATGAAAAACTTCTCGCCTGGCTGGGCCAGCAGCTTAAAACCAACAAGCTTGCTCCGGAATCCCTGATTGTCTGTATTCAGCAGCAGAGTGCCCTGAGTAATGTGGGTTCCTGTATCAGCTTTCTGAATGTACTGAAAGAAGCCGGAATGAGGTTTTATATCAGCAATTTTACTTATAGTGATGCGATTAACAATGTTGTCAGAAAACGTCGTCCGAACTATATCAAACTGGCCAACGGATTAAGCGAACAGATAAGCACTGACGAAGAACTGAAAAGTGAAATTGAAGAACTGACTGAAAACCTGCATGACGAAAATATCAAGGTTATTGCCGGCCAGGTTGATGATTCCAGCACGCTTTCGGCCTACTGGGTTTGCAATGTAGACCTGGTACAGGGCAAATACTTTCAAAAACAGGCTATGGCCCTTAATGCAGCCACATTCCAGCAGGAAGAATTTTCTGCCCTGGGTAAAACAGCTTAATACAAAGAGGATCTGAAAATGGAACAGACACTACAGGACATGAAAATTCTGGTGATAGATGACAGCAATACCATCCGTCGAACTGCTGAATCCCTGTTGAACAAACTGGGATGCAAGGTGATTACTGCAGAAGATGGTTACGATGCCCTATCAAAAGTCGTCGCCAGTAAACCGGACATTATTTTTATGGATGTCATGATGCCCAAGCTTAATGGCTACGAAACCTGTTCGATTATTCGTAGCAATGAAGAGTTTAACGATATTCCGGTGGTCATGCTCTCCAGCAAATCAAGTTTCTGTGACAAGGCCAAGGGAGTGGTGGTAGGCGCAAACAGTTATCTGACCAAACCTTTCAGCAAGGATGAAATCCTGGAGCAGATCAAAATCAACATGAATACCGTGAAGGATGAGTCCGCTCCCTTGCATTAAGCAAGCGGGCCAGAATCTGGAAGGAAAGACCATGAAAAATCTACGTGTACTGCTTATAGATGACAGCAAAGAAGAAGTTAAGGCCATTTCTGCAATGCTGGAGAAGGCAGGGTATGAAGTGCTGGTAGCTTATGACGGGAATGAAGGTATCAACCGTGCCAGGGAAGAGATGCCGGACCTGATTCTGATGGACATTGTGATGCCGGAATTGAATGGTTTCCAGGCAACCAGGCAACTCAGAGGTGACAGCCTGACTCAGGATATCCCGGTCATCGTTCTCAGTGCCAAGAATGAAGAAATCGATCGTATCTGGGCACTGCGACAGGGTGCGCGGGCATATGTCAGCAAAAACATGGAGCACAAAACCCTGTTTAAAACGATTGATCAGGTAATGGCTGGCTAGGATACCAACAATGATGGAAGCCAATATTAAAACGCAGCAGTCCAACAGGGCCTTCAAGGAACTGCGTTTGCTGGAAGAACGTGTGCGCCAGAGTGGAGCCAGTCTCCCGGAGCTGAATCCTCGTGCTTTCTGGAATGCGGTGAAGTGCAGGATTGATGGCCACAATCTGGTGTTTCCGCTGCTCAAGGTCAACGAAATTATCGAATATCAGAAGCTGACGCATCTGCCAGGTTGTGCTGACTGGATCAGGGGAGTCATCAACCTGCGAGGACGCCTACTGCCGGTTTATGATGCCACTGCCTTTTTCAGCCAGGATAAGCAAAAGACGCTGAAGCGGGGAACACAGATTATTGTCCTTGAGCAGGGAGCCATGTTGTGTGGCCTGATTCCGCAGGAATTATATGGCATGCAAAAGGTTTACCATGAGGAAGCAGAAGTCATCAGTACTGAAGGGCAGTCAGACGAAAACTCTGTGCTGTCCTACACCAACTCTGCACTCACCTTGAATAATGAGACCTGGCATCAGCTGGATATCCTGCAGCTGGCCAGAATGCTTTTCCACGCAAACCCAACGCTTTCACAATCTGGCAAAAGCCAGGGCTGAAAACCGGAGATTACTATGCGTAAAGATAAATCCATGGAAACTGATAATAAAAGCCATCGTACCCGCTATCTGATGGGACTGTCGGTGATATCACTGGTTCTGGTGGTGATAAATCTGGTACTGGTGAATATCCACACCGCTGAAGATCAGATTTATATACAACAGACATCTGACCTGCGGGTGCTCTCCCAGGAAATTGCCCGTAATGCGTCAGCAGCGCTTGGAGGCTCCGCGGAAGCCTTTGCTGAACTGGAAGAATCCACTGCTGATTTTGATCAGGCCTGGACACTGATTAATAACGGTGCCGAAGCGCATATTGATTTCGGCATGGGAGTAGTTCGTGCCCTGCCGGCCAAAGCTGATGAGATCAACCGCGAGCAGGCAGATATAAATCCACTCTGGAACCGGGTAACAACAAACGTCGGACAAATAATTGCCAACCGGGACAATATTCTGGGAGTGCACGCTCTGGCGCTGGAAACAAGTCAGTTCATGCCCGAACTGCAGCGTTATTACGAGGAAGTAGTGAATGCCCTGCTGGATGACAATGCGTCTTTATCGACAATTGCAGTCGCGCAACGTCAGGCCTGGCTGGCTGAAAGAATTGCACTGAACCTGAACCGTATCGTTTCCGGTGATTTTGCTGCTGGTAATACGGTAGAACAGTTTCAGCGGGATATTGTCCTGTTCAGCAATAATCATGAAGCCCTGCTGGAAGGGGATCCGGCTCTTGGTATTACCCGGATAGCCGATGCCGAAGCACGCAACTACCTGATTCAGGTCAGTGAACTGTTTGCCGCACTAGACCAACAGGCGGGCAATATTGTCAGCGCCGCCGAAGAAATTTTTGCTTCGGGTCAGGCGGTGAGTGCCATTGTTGAAGATTCCGAACGCCTGTTGAGCAGCATGACGGCTCTGTCAGAGTATTTCATCCTGGCCAGTGACAATCATCTGGCTTCCCCGGCACTGGGCTATGTTCTGTTACTGATCATGTTTCTGTTGATTGCCATGTACGGGCTGGAAATGATTCGCCAGTCACGCAAAGCAGAAAAATATTCAGCAACAATCAATAAACGCAATAACAGTGCCGTCCTCAACCTGCTGGAAGAAATATCCGGACTGGCAGAAGGGGACCTGACGGTAAAAGCAACAGTCAGAAAGGATTTTACCGGGGCGATTGCTGACTCGATTAATTATGCTATTGAACAGCTTCGCGGTCTGGTAAAGGCCATCACAAATGTCACCATGCAGGTTTCCGAATCGACAAAATCCTCAGTCCGGACAGCTAAATATTTATCGGATGCTTCGCAGAAACAGATTGAAAATATTTCCTCGGTTTCGGAATCAGTGCGTGAAATGGAAAAAAATATTAACCGCGTTTCCAATAATGCAATGAAATCTCTCGATGTGGCGAAAAACTCTGTGAAGATTGCCTCGGGAGGGGCCTTGGCGGTGAAAAACACCATACATGGAATGGATACCATACGCGGTCAGATCCAGGAAACCTCAAAAAATATCAAACGCCTGGGTGAAAGCTCACAGGAAATCGGCGGTTTCGTTTCCCTGATTAATGATATTGCTGATCACACCAATACCCTGTCATTAAATGCAGCAATTCAGGCAGCGATGGCAGGGGATGCCGGTAAAGGTTTTGCTGTCGTGGCCGATGAGGTACATGCCCTGGCGGAACGTTCCACTGATGCGACCCGAAAAATTGAAAGCCTGGTGAAAGTGATTCAGCGTGATATCAATGATGCGGTTTCCTCTATGGAGCAGACCACGGCAGAGGTGGTGCAGGGTACACAGCTTGCCCAGGGAGCCGGGGCTGCCCTGGACGATATTGAAAAGGTCTCCAAGGAACTGGCGGCTCTGGTTGAAGAGATCAGTCTGGCGGCACAGAACCAGTCAAAGAATGCTGCAGAAATTACCAGCAGTATGGAAACCATTGAAGGTATTACCACGGAAACGTCGAAAGTGACCGAAACCACCAGTGAATTCATCATGAATCTTGGACTGCTTACAGAAAGGCTGCAAAAAGCGGTCGCAGGCTTCAGCCTCGATAAAACAGTTCCGCAACAGCCAGCTGCTACCAGTACTGATAACAGTGAAATGAATAATGAAATCGCTGCCAAACGCGAAGTACTGGAAAAGGAAAAAAGCAGGCAGGGGCCGCGACAGAAATTCAATATGGAAATCATTGATGTTGCCATGTAAATCAAATAACGAACGATAAGTTCGGTGCTAAACCAGGAGCGATAATCATGACAGAATTACGATTTCAGGCCTTGCACAAAGTACAACTGTGTGCCCAGGAACATATCGGTGAAGTAATAGCCGGGCTTGAAAGCGCACTGGAATTCAATACGGATGCTGCCGGGCAAAAGCAGCATATTGAAAGCTGTATTGAACGCTTGCAGCCAAGTGCAGCAGTACTAAAGCTGTTGCAGTTCAGTGAAGCCTCAATTTTACTTGAGGAAACAGGAATCCTCCTGCGCCGTTGTATCAAGCTGGAAGAAAAGGAAAAGCAGGACGTCCTGCAATTACTCTACACTACCCTGATTGATTTGCCGGCATTGCTGGATAAGCAATTCAGCAAAGATGATTATCCGGTCTATGACTATCTGATTCTGATCAATCGGCTCCGAAAATTACGTGGAGCAAGCGTGATATTTTCACTGGTCCCGATTCAAAACAGTTCACAAATAAATTTTCGCCTGTTACAGAAAAGACAGGCGGCCAGTTTTAAAAAGCTGCTGACAAAGCAGCTGTCCCTGTATCGTGAAGCGCTGGAAAATCTCAGGGAGCAAAGTGATCTGTTAACGGGACTCGACAGCTTATACCGGATACTGAGTAATCTGGAAATGATGAACCGGGATTATCGGCTGGGGACATTATGGGGCTTGAGTCTTGCCGTAGTGGAATCCCTGGACAGGAAGTCATTACAGACTGATTCAACGGCACTGGTTTTACTGAGCTCATTTGAAGCATTACTGGAACGCATAATTCAGGATGCAAGAACACTGGAACAGAATATTGACGAAACAATACTGGAAAAACTCTTTGATGAACTCACCAAGGCCGAGGTAACAAGTGAACGTATCCGGGCCGTTAAATACTGGTATAACCTGGATATCACTTTATGTGGTGATTTTCGTCGTCACTATAACCGCCTGCAGGCAAAATATGCCCGCCAGGAAGCGGGTATCAATGCTGGCCGGCTTTTACTGGAAAGTGTCAGGCTCCTGTCAGATTCTGTAAACCAGTTTATTAAAGACGATAATTGTGAAGAGTCCGGATTCAGGGACATCATTGCGCAACTCGAAGTACAGGCAAACACTGCTACAAGTTTGACCCTGCGTCCGGCAAAAGACATGTTTGATGCTGCGATCACACTGTGCCTGAAACGGCTCGGAGATCTTGATGGCAAGTCGAGGAGCTCTTCCGACCCTGACTTTTTTACTGCTGTCCTCGAACGTTGTGTACAGTACCTTTATCGAAGTGAGCTATGGCTACGTTCATACATTAAGGGAAATATGCATGGGCAGAAAACCGGAGAAAGTTTTAACAGACTGGATATGTTTTCTGATGCCAGGCTGAAACTTGTTGAGGAAGTGCAAAAAGAACTGGAACTGATATTTATCGGCCTCAATGATTATGTTGATGCTGGCTGTAAGCCTGCTCATTTATCTGCAACGCTGGAAAAACTCGATGCTGTCAGCAATACCCTGAGTCTGCTGCCTGCGACTGAAGCGGCCATGCTGGCCAGTGGTGTAAAACACTATTTTGAACTGGTGGAAAACTCACAGACCTTGCCTGATGCGTCCATGGGCAGTGATTTTTTTACGCTGGCGGAAGCCCTTGTTTTACTTTCGGATTATCTGGAGAAATTCCGTACCGGCGATGCAGATGAGCAGTGTTTACTGGCTGAGCAGGAACGCCTGAATCAGCTGGAGGCAAATTTCCTCAGTAATTTCACTGCAAAAGTCCTGCGCTTCCCCAATGAAACTGACGAGGCAGAAACAGTCGGGAAAGAAACTGATCCAGACAGGCACGAAAGTCGGCTAGTGGAGAAAATTTCTGATGAAGTGCAGATCCATTCAGGCAGTGATTATTCCGGTGATACTCAGATTCGTGCAACCTTTATCGAGGAATCTGTAGAAATCATTTCAGCACTCAGCGACGCGCTGGAACAGATGAAAACAGCAGCGGCAGACCATGAGACCCTGGAAGCATTGTGCCGGGGATTTCATACCCTGAAGGGTAGTGGCCGTATGGTAGGGGCAGAACCCATCGTCACATTGGCCAGCGGCTTTGAAGATATACTCAATAACCTGCTCAGCAGCGGAGAGATGCCAGGTATTCGCCAGTTGACGGCCATCGAAGAAAGTCTGGAAAAACTTCCCATCCTGATAGAGGATTTCCGTCAGGGCAGGGAATCATCAATTGATATCCAGACCCTGCTCATCGCCTGTCAGTTGAAATCCCCGGAAAACAGCAAAGCGGATAGCTCAGTGGAGCAGTTCATGCAAGACGAGCCGGAATCCGGGATGCTGCCCGTGAAAACAGGAAGCCCGGTAAAACTGGAAAAAACAACAGGCATCAATCCTACAGTATCAGGCTTTATTCAGGAGGCGGAGAAACAGCTTGTAACAATTCAGGGGCTTTTGCAGCAGGGCACTGCAGCCACAGCGGGTCAGCCTCAGGTGGTAGCCAATGATTTTATTATTGCCGTACATACACTTGCCGGCAGCAGCAGAGTCGCCGGCCTGGAGGATTATGCAGACATGCTCGGACCTCTGGAAAAAGTATTACAGACTCATCCAGCCAGGGAATTGACAGCCAACCTGTTCAGCGTGCTGGAGCATTTACTGGAATGTACACAGGCATACATGCAAAGTTTACAGCAAAAACAGCAGACATTAACTGAAGCCTTGCCGGAACAGCAGAAAAAATTTCAGCAGGCACTGCTTGCCCTTTCTCTGGAAAATTCAGGTACGGACTCGCTTCAGGATTCAGAAGCAGGGAAAACAGATACACACAATAGCAGTAATGCCGATGAAAAAGACCTGCAGTTACAGGGCTTTTTGCGCGAAGCGCGGCAAATTGAAACCAGTATTCGTAAAATACAGCAAAAATTGCCGGGATCCGGTGCAGATTATGCTCAATGTTGCGCAGAATTGATCAGACAGCTCGAGCTTTTTCAGTCTGCTGCCAGAGTCGCTGAACAGTACAGCCTGAAAGAACTGTGCCATAGTCTGGCAGAAGCCTACAACTCTCTGAAGAACCACCCTGATAATCTGTCAACCAGTGAAAATATACTGGCAGCTGCTCACCGTTATTTGCATGAATCTCTGGAGGCACTTGAAAAAAATAAGGCGCTTGCCTTGCCGGAAGATTTGCTGGACCGCCTTGAAGGGATTCAGTTTCAGGAAGAGACAGCAGCGGGTCAGGAATCTTCCGGACTTCAGGCAGAAGTTGTGGATGAAGCTTTGCTGATGACCTTTCTTGAAGAGGCGGAAGAACTGTTACAGGAACTTGAGAGTAATATCAGTGCCTGGCAGCAAAATTCCTCCGCTCGTGAGCAGCTTGATGAGATTCTCCGGGCATTGCATACCCTCAAAGGCAGTGCTGCATTGGTCGGTGAAAAAGAAATGAGTGAACAGGCGCACAGTTTTGAGAGCTTTGTGATCCAGGCGGATAAAAATGACCAGCCCCTGGACCAGGCATTCTTTACCGAGCTCGAAACCCGTACCAATGTTCTGCAGTTATTATTTGCTCTTTACCACCGTAATGATCAGGGGGAACTAATCCGTGACCATATGCAGGAAGCAGGGCTTTCGCATCTGGTAGATCAGCAAAACCGGCAAGTGCCCAGCGAAGAAGACGCTGTGGAGATGCGTCACGAAAATAGCAAGACAGAGCAGTCAGGCGTAATAAAAGCTGCTGGTGAAGAGACGCTGATCAGGAGTGATAAAAATCCCGGAGGTGCTGAGACAAAACCTGAAGCCAGCATGCTGGTCAGCAAACCGGCCTTGCCGGCTCAGGAATTGCAATCAGCTGATCATGATAAAAGTACTGCAGGACATCCTGTCACCTTGCAGGATGAAAATATTCGGGTGTCCGGTAACCTGATGAAGTCACTGTTGAATGATGCCTATGAGATCAATGTTTCCCATCACCGTATGGAATCCAGTATTGCTGAACTGGTTTCGCAGCTGCATGAAATAGAAGCTACCATGACCCGTTTGCAGAAATACATGCGCACCATTGAAGCACAGGCAGACACAGTCGAGCAGCAGATTGATAAAGTACAGCACAGTAAACAGAATGATTTCGATGCGCTGGAAATGGAATCGTTCAGCGAACTGCAACAGATATCACTGTCCCTGCGTGAAGACTATGAAGACCTGAATGAAATCAAGACCAGCCTGAGCAACAAGATTCGTGATGTTGATGAGATCCTTAACGAACAGCAGAATTCCACCAACAATTTACAGCAGGGCCTGATTTCATCGCAGATGTTGCCCTTTGCCAGTTTATTTCCACGCTTGCGGCGTCTGACTCATCAACTGGGGCAGACACTGGGGAAAGATGTAGCCATTGCATTTTCCAATACTGAAGACCGGCTTGACCGGACTGTCACCCAGGTTCTGATTGGCCCCCTGGAACATATGCTCAGAAACGCAATTGACCACGGGATTGAAAGCCCGGAAGACAGAATTGAACAGGGTAAAGCGGCACAGGCGAAAATTACTGTCAGCCTGTATCGCCAGGCCGGCAATATAGTTCTTGATGTGGCAGATGACGGTGCCGGGATCAATGTCGCCAAAGTCCGGCAAAAAGCGATTGATGCTGGCCTGCTTGATGCGCAGGCTAATGTCACGGAAAAGGAACTGCTGCAGTTTTTGCTCAGCGCCGGTTTCAGTACCTCTGATTCGCTGTCGAGTATTTCCGGCCGTGGAGTAGGGCTTGATGTCGTGGCCCGGGAAGTCAGCCAGATTGGCGGAGAAATTGAAATTCTTTCCCGTCAGGGCAGGGGCACAACTTTCCGCATTCATTTGCCTATGACCTCGACCCTGCAACGATCCCTGCAGTTCATGCTCAAAGGGCAGCAGTACGTGATACTGCTCAACAGTATTGAAGCCATCATGCAGGAGCCGGTCAACAGCCTGAAACAACGCTATGCCGGCAAGCTGGATCGCACAATTCGTTATGCCGACAAGGAATATGAACTGCAGTATATGGGCAGTCTGTTGGACAGAAATATTGAACCGGAACTTGATCCGCTGCAGGAATCTGCTCCGCTGCTACTGGTTGCCGGGGATGAGAAAAATATTGCCCTGCAGGTGGACTCCATCGTTAAAAGTAACGACCTGATTGTGAAATCTCTGGGTGCCCAGTTCAGCGTCATTCCAGGGCTCGGCGGGGGCGTCGTCCTGGGGGACGGCCAGATTGTGCTGGTGCTTGACCCGGTGTCTATCGTCAATACTTTTATCAGCAAACAGCGCAGCCTGTTTGAGGATTTCTTTTTACAGGATGATAAAGGTCCTGCACAGAAAGCCTATAAAACAGTCCTGGTGGTTGACGATTCCCTGACGGTAAGAAAGGTGACTTCAATGATTCTTGAGCGTCACGGGATGCATGTACTGCTGGCCAAGAACGGGCTTGAGGCAGTGGAGATCCTGAAGAGCACCCGGCCGGATGTGGTGTTGCTGGATATTGAAATGCCCAAAATGGATGGTTTTGAGGTGGCGAGTTTTATCCGCACCCACAAAGGCAATCTGAAAGACCTTCCCATCATCATGATTACCTCAAGGGTCGGCGAAAAACACCGCAACCGTGCCAGAGAAATAGGTGTCAATGAATACATGTGTAAACCCTTTCAGGAACAGAACCTGCTTAAAGCCATTGCGGTTTATCACTGAGGTGTAAATTAATTCCGGATTTCAGGATCTCAATATGAAGCATACACCGCTTATCAAAAGCATTGACTACCTGCATGAAGCGGAGCCCACCCAGCAGTGCCTGCTGATCGAACTTGATTCCGGGGCAGAACCCAGGCAATTAGTCAGGCAGTTGATAGTGCCACGAGTCCTGGTTGTAGAGATTATTGATTATGAAGGTCTGGAGATTAACACCCAGAATAATTCGGAGCTTGCAGTTTTCAACTGGCGTGGAGTCGATGTCCCCCTGCTTACAGGTAATGTATTTGGAGCGGAAAGTTCAGGACAGCGCGGACCGAACCTGGAAACAGGTACAGGAGATAAAATTGTGATTTTCCATGGCCTGGCAAATCCGCAGGAACTGGCATTTTATGCGCTGCGAACGGGAAGAAATCCACGCCTGGTCAATATCAGTGAAAAGGATATCTGTCAGAACAGCAGCAGGGAATTACAGGAGACGGAACTGATGGATGTCGTTGTTAATGATGAGCCAGCCATTATTCCCAAAGTGGACTACCTTGAGCATCACATCCATGCACTTCATTTGCAAAGCCAAAGACAGGGTGACAGACAATGAACATGGATATCATGGAAATTGAAAAACGCATTGCGGCGGCAGCCTCCCGCTCTGAGGAATTTGCCAAAAAGCTGGGTGAAATACAGACGCAGTTGCAACAGGCCAAACGTAAAAAGAAATCCCTGCAAAATGCCATGAAGACGGTTGACGAGCAGCTGCTGAAATTGCTCGATACCAGTATTCTTTCGGTATACCAGACTGTCGATAATGGCAAGGAAATCACTTCCTGTTTCAAGGGCGGGAAGCATTCAGAAAAAGTAGCGGACCTGAAGATTGCCGTGCCGCTGGGAACCACGTCCATTTCCGGTTACGTGGCATTGAGTCAGCGGCCGGTGCTGATCAGAAATGTTTACAACAAAGAAGAACTGACTGATATCCATCCACGCCTGCAGTGGGAAAGCAGTTTTTCTGAAAGTCGCGGCCTCAGGTTCAAGTCCATGGTGGTGGTACCGATCAAGGATGAGATTCTGCTGGGTGTGGTGCAGCTTATTAATCTGGAAGGGGACCGTGAGTTTACCCGCGCGGATATCAAGCAGGCGACAATGCTGGCACAGATTCTGGCCAGGGAATTTAGGGAAGAGTTTCAGACCACACAGGGACCTTTTGATTATCTAGTCCAACAGGACAGGATCAGCAGCAAGGAACTCAAGGAAGTGCAGCATAAAGCGGAAACGCACAATATCAGCATTTCCAAACTGCTCATCGAAGAGTTCAAGATCGAAGATGATGAGATCGGGAAATCACTGGAACTGTATTACCGGGTTCCATACATGCGTTATAACCCGCAGCTCTCTTTGCCCAGCAAACTGGTGGAAAATATTTCCTTGAGTTATCTGAAAAATAATCTCTGGGTGCCTGTGTCCGGTGATGTTGATGAGGTAATTATTCTGATCAGTGATCCGAGTAACTATCAGCGCATCATGGAAATCCAGGGAATTCTCAATGTAAAAAATTATGTGTTCCGGGTCGGCCTGCCGGAACATATTCTGAAATATCTCGGTCAGGATGATGCCGATGATGATACTGACTTTGATGAGGTTTTTAAAAACCTCGAAGAAGAGACCGGCATCGAAGTGCTGGATCAGGAAGAAGATGATGATGAACATATAGCTGCCAATTCAGCCATCATTCAACTTGCCAATAAAATCATCTATGAGGCTGACAAACTGGGTTCCTCGGATGTGCACATTGAACCGGCCAAGGACAGAAATCCGGGTATTGTCAGAGTGCGTGTAGACGGCGAATGCCGCGAATTGCTGACCGTTCCGGCTGAAAGCACCAAGGCTTTGATTGCCCGCATCAAGGTCATGTCACGCCTGGATATTTCCGAACGGCGTAAAGCCCAGGACGGCAAGTGCAAGGTGAAAATGAAAAACAAAACCCTGGAAATTCGTGTCGCCACAGTGCCGACGGTTAACGGGGAAAGTGCGGTACTACGAATACTTGCAGCGGGTGGGGCCATGCCGGTTGAAAAACTGGCATTAAGTGATGCCAATCATGACAAGCTGATGAAACTGTCGGATCATCCTCATGGTTTGTTACTGGTTGTCGGGCCAACCGGTTCAGGTAAAACCACTACCCTGCATGCGGTACTGGGTCATATCAATAAGCCCAAGAAAAAAATCTGGACTGCTGAAGATCCGGTGGAAATTACCCAGCCGGGCCTGCAACAGGTTCAGGTACAGAAGAATGTCATGACTTTTGCCGATGCCATGCGTGCTTTTCTGCGTGCCGATCCGGATGTCATCCTGATCGGTGAGATGCGCGATGAAGAAACTGCCTCAATTGCGGTGGAAGCTTCACTGACCGGTCACCTTGTGCTTTCCACCCTGCATACCAATTCGGCGCCGGAAACCATTACCCGTTTACTGGACCTGGGACTTGATCCGGTAAACTTTTCCGATGCGCTGCTGGGTGTTCTGGCCCAGCGCCTGATGCGAACCCTGTGTTCCAAATGCAAGGAAGCTTATAAGCCAGAAGAGAAAGATGTAAAACATCTGATCAGCCTGTATGGGGAAGAGCAGTTTCCTGAACTTGGGGTTAACCTGGAAAGCCTGGAGCTTTTCCGGGCAACAGGCTGTGCCGAGTGTGGTGATACAGGCTATCGTGGGCGGGTCGGCGTGCATGAGGTTCTGGTTGGTACGACGGAGTTACAGTCTATGATCTACCGTAAGGCGCCGCTTGAGGATATCAAAAAGCAGGCCATGCAGGATGGCATGCGTACCCTGAAGCAGGATGGTATCGCCAAGATTTTTCAGGGCCTGAGTGATTATGAGCAGTTGTTGAGTATCACGTCAGTGTAGAAAGGACGTGTAGGAGGGACTTTAGTCCCGAACAATCTACCCCGCCCCCAAAAAATGTTTCACGCCAAATTAGCATTCTTCGCGGTTAAAACCGCTCCTACCAGCCTTGCCCTTCAACTTCCGTAATACAGCCCACCATTAACATGGATAATCTGGCCGTTAATGTAAGCCTGTTTCGGATCGGCCAGAAATAATGCAGCGGAAGCAATCTCTTCGGGGGTTCCCAAACGTGGAACCGGAGTGGCACCGGCGTCCGGCATGGCCCCGGCTGAAGCAGGACGCACGGTTTCAATCATGCCCGGCGAAATATTATTGGCGGTAATGCCACGGTCTCCGAACTCGGCGGCCAGTGCCCGCGTCAGTCCGACTACGCCGGCCTTGCCGGTGAGATTCGCTGCACGACGTTTATAACCCAGATGCCAGGCGAAACCTCCCAGGGTGATAATGCGTCCCCAGCCCGAATCTATCATGTCCGGCAGAGCACACTGGGTCAGATGGAAGGTGCCATCCAGGCTGATATCAATGGTATGGCGCCAGGTGGCATAGTCCATGTCCAGGTAGTCAACCTGACCCCGGGTTGAAGCATTGGAAACAACGATATCGATTTTGTCAAAAGTATCACGGGTGGCAGCACAGATATCTTCGACTGTTTCACGGTCAACCACATTACCCATCTGGACAATGGCTTCGCCTCCCAGCTCCCTGACCTCTTCGGCTACCGCTTCAGCAGCATCTTCATCCTGCAGGGCATTGATCACGACATTGGCACCGGCCCGGGCGAATTCCAGGGCGATGGCACGGCCGATATTACGCGCTGCGCCACTTACCAGTGCTGTTTTACCACTTAAAACCATGTCAGCCATCAGGGACTCCGCAAAATCAAAAGAGCTTAATGATTCAGACTGCTTACGAAGCTGTCCATGTCCGGAATTTTTGTGGCGATATCATCGCCGGAGTTTTCCGCCACCCAGCCATCACGGGTCGGGAAAAACCGTATCAGGGTGAAATCGGGATTTTCCCCCATATCAAACCAGTGGCGGGTCCTGGCAGGCACTGAAATCAGGTCACCCTGTTCACAAAGGACCAGATAGACCTTGTCGTCAATATGGAAATAGAACAGGCCGGCACCATCAACAAAGAAACGGACTTCATCATCGCTATGCCGGTGTTCGGAAGCAAATTGTGCGCGTAACTCGGACTTTTTCGGATGCTCCGGCCACAGGGCGGAAACATCAACAAATTCAAAACCGTATTCAGTATTCAGCTGGTCAATGTAGTCCTGATAGGCAGCCAGGATGGCTTCATGTTCGGCACCGGTTTCAAATTTCTGTGGTGTATTCCAGTGCTCCAGGCGAATACCGATAGCCTTTAATTGCGCACTGATTTTATTGTGATCGGATAAGGTCTCGCTTACTGCTTCACCGTTTTCACCGAATACCTGCATGACACTCATGACTGCATCCCTTTGCTGTTCCCTTATTGCTACACGTTGCTTCTTGTTATACGAAAAGCATAGCATAGACAGAGAGTTTGAATATATGGGATGAACTGTCGCCTGTGAATGAACTGATCGTCAACAATGAAGTCACCATCCGGCTGCTTGCCTTTTTTGGCATCCTCCTGCTGGTTGCCGGGCTGGAGGCCGTGTTTCCGAGGCGCCGCCTGAGACTGAGCAGATGGCTGCGGTGGCGTGGTAATCTGGGCCTGGTGCTACTTAACACGCTAGTAATTCGCCTGCTGTTTCCGGCTGCCCTGGTTGGCCTTGCCTTGTTTGTGAATGAGCAGGGCTGGGGGATTTTTAATTATTACCAGTTGCCATTCATCCTGGCAGTAATTGCTTCTGTCATCATCCTGGATTTTGTGATTTACCTGCAGCATGTCATGGTCCATGCCGTGCCATTATTCTGGCGTGTGCATCGGGTGCATCATGCCGATCTGGATTATGACGTGACCACCGGCAGCCGTTTCCATCCACTGGAAATTATTCTTTCCATGCTGATCAAGTTTGCGGCGGTGCTTGTGCTTGGTCCACCCGTTGTTGCCGTGATAATTTTTGAAGTCCTGCTCAATGGGCTTGCCATGTTCAATCACGGTAATCTGCGACTGCCACTCGGGCTCGACAAAGTCCTGCGACTGTTCATCGTTACCCCCGATATGCACCGAGTGCATCATTCCGTCCACGATAATGAAACCAATTCCAATTTTGGCTTTAACCTTTCCATCTGGGATCGATTGTTTGGCACCTATATTCCTCAGCCCAGAGACGGACATGAGCAGATGCAGATTGGTATTCACGGCTTTGAAGATCAGAAACAAGTCGCAGGATTAGGGGGGATGCTGCTGATTCCGTTTAAGGGAAAGGTAGGGGAGTATGCGATTAATCAGAGAAATTGGGATTAACCAGACTGACCACAAAGTATTGTTAAATGATTAACTCTGCAGCAAATTCGGGTGATAATCTTTAAACCACTGGCTGACAAACTTATAAAGTTTTTCAGCATGGCCAATGCAGTCTTGCATAGTGCCCGCGGAAACGAAGTCACCGGAGTAATCTGCAGCAATTCGCTGTTTTCGTAAGCCATCAAGAACAATCATTGTCTCATTATCAAGCCCCGTGGTTTTGGGTAATAGCTGAATCATGGTGATGTGGTGCCCAGGTTTGCTGGTCAGGGTGCGGTAGCCAGTGGCCTGCAGAGCTGCATTTGCAAGTTGCAGTATGGCTTTGTATGCCGCATCAAAGCGATTTTCATTGCTTACCGCTTCAACCCTAGCATCTTTAATATTACGTGCCGCTGCAGTCAGAAGTTTTGTAATGCTGGCGCTGTCCGGTTCTATTTTTTCCAGCGAAGTGCCAAGTAAATTATCCAAACTCATCCTGAGAACCTATGATAAACAGCTTTGGCTGCTTGCCGATTTCTTTAGCAAAGCCATCCTGAGCTTCAAGAAGTTTATTCCACTCAGTAGAGCTATATACCTTCGGGTTAATTTCTCGTTGCAGTACTTCCTGATAAGGATAGACCGCTTTTACAATTTCGGAAAATGTCGCTTCACCTATCACGAGTAAATCCACATCACTGCCAGATCGTGCTTTGCCACTTGCCATGGAGCCAAATATCAGAGCGGTATCAATTTTAGGCGCCAGGGGTGCAAGCGCATCTGCAAGCACTTCGGTCAAACCAGTTGTTTTCCGCAGAATGGAAGCAAGTTCATCATAGATGGGGCAGTATTTGTCAGCAGAATATTGCACCTGGTTGCCGATTTGTTCCTTGCTAAGAATGCCAGCTTCAGCCAGGCGCGCCAATTCCTTATGCAGGGTACCGGCAACTGTTCCAGTCAGGCGAGCGATCTCCCGTACGTGGTAGCGCTTGTCAGGATTCAGCAATAACAGTGCCAGTACCTTTTTGCGGTAATCCTTGAACAGTATTTCAGCCAGTTTTGATGACATAACTTTAATGTAGCTAATTTTGCTACGTTTGTAGCTTATTTTGCTACACCAGTCAATATTGCAGTTTAGTAAGCTAAATAAAACTCCGTTTTTTATATACAAAATAAATCTGCTGATTGGCAAAATTTATATTGCAAAGTGATATAAAACACTATATATAGGTAAATTTAAAAATAAATGCCTATATATAGTGGAATAAGAAAATGGACTGGCACGGAATACAACAAGAAGTCAGGTATTTGCACCGGGAACTGTGGAGAAAACGTCATAGCCTTTGTCCCTATGCCGGGGATAACCCGCTTCGTCTGCTTGAACCGCAGACAATAGCCAGGGTACTGGATGTTCAGTATCAGGAATTGGGTAATCTGGGGGAACAGGTATTTTCTTTGAGAGGGAAAAAATTTTCGGTTGCCGGGCTGGTCGACAGGCAAGCCGGGAGAATTGCAGTATCAGATGGGTATTCGGACAAGGTAAAACGGTTTACTGCTGGTCATGAATTTGGGCACTGGGTTTTGCATCCTAATGAGGTTATCCATCGGGATAGACCAATTGATGGGTCATGGCTGAATATGCCAAAACCAGCGTTTGAAAAAGAAGCTGACTTTTTCTCAGCTTGTTTATTGCTGCCGGATAATCTTCTCAAGCAACATTTCAGAGTGCGATTTCAAACGGATAGCAGGCTGGTTTTTAATGAAACAGCGGCTTTTCATGTTTGCCCACAAAGAACAAAAGAGTTGGTAACTGCTCAAGCAGGGTCTCTGGAAAGGGAGCTGGCGGTTGCACGATGCCGCTCATTCGGTGGAAACCATTTTGATTCACTTGCAGATACCTTCAGAGTATCTGATACCGCAATGGCCAGAAGAATCAAAGAACTTGGTCTGATTGAATGGCCGTAGCCTGCCGGGGTTAATTGCCTTGCGAAGAATCTTCCTGATACAGATACTTCTGAAAGCCACGTCAATGACTTTGACGCCTGTGTGACAGGTTAAATTCCCTGTGTCAATTCAACGTAAGTGCCCCAGGGATCAGTAAAAAATGCTATTTCCACGCCGTTGGGCAAGGCACGATAACCTTCAACTGCTATTCCGGCATTTTCCAGTCGCTCCATTACCACGGCGATATCTGCAACACCTAAACCGATATGATCCAGCACGCTGCCCTGGGTCGGGCCGAAATCACCCTGACCGTCCTGATAGGTCAGGTTGGCACCGGGTATATCACCGGCCTGGAATGGACCACGAGGACCGGGGATGGCACCGAACATTTCATTATACCAAGCCTGAATCGGGGCAATTTCCGGAATGTACCAGTGAACATGATGAAAGCGCAGAGGCACATCGAGGGATTCATCGGCAAGAATTTCAATGCGGCCTCCATCCGGTGTAGTTACCCAGAGTTGAGTAGCAAATCCGCCACGCTCAACATCCAGGCCGGCGGCCTGGAAACGGGCGAAAGCTTCATCGGCATTGGGGACATTAAAACCGACATGGTTGATGATGGTTTCCGTACTGGAAGCCTCCGGCTCGCCTTCGCGAATCAGGATATAGACTCCGGGAATACTGTACATTTCAATTCCACCATTATTGAAAAGCTCACCTCCAAAACGGCTCCAGAAATCATTCATGGCATCCATATCGGAAGTTAAATAGTGTAAATGGCCCATGTATATTCCCTTGTCATTGGGGCTGGCCAGTTGCGCCTGGGAAAGAGCAGGGAATGTCCCCAGAAGAGTAGAGAGAGTCACCGCTATCAGAGTTGTTTTACATTTATTCATTATCATACCTTGCTTGTCATTGTCTGATGTACGAGCTTGATTGCCAGCTCTGTTATTCTTCATCCCAGAGGGAGGCCGGTGTATAGGGGCCGCCCCAGAATGAACCGTCTAAAAGTCGATAATGCCTGTCCAGCTTGCCAATTTCCTTCATATCGTCTTCAGTCAGAGTAATATCTGCAGCTTTAAGGTTGCTCTGAAGATGAGCAGGATTAACGGTTTTTGGAATAGCTGAAGTTCCGCGTTGCACTGCCCAGGCCAGCAGAATCTGTGCCGCTGTGGCTTCATGTAATTCCGCAATGGCCTGAATGGTTTCAATTTCCAGCAGGGAGGGTCTGCCACCACTGACATCCAGATGCTCCGGCGCCCTGCCTGAGCCCAGGGGAGAATAAGCGGTCAGATGAACACGGTTTTCATCACAGAAAGCCTTGAGTTCCGCCTGCTGCAGCAGGGGGTGCAGTTCAACCTGATTGACTTCCGGCTTGATACGATTACTGCTGCTGATGAGGCTGGCCAGTTTCCTGGCGCTGAAGTTGGCCACGCCAATATGTTTGACCAGACCGGAATCGACACAGTTTTCCATGGCCTGCCAGGTCTCACTGATGGGAACATCCTTCAGGGTCAGGTATTCATCGTCGCTTTGCGGGAACAGGACACCGGGCTTGAAGACCACCGGCCAGTGAATCAGATAAAGGTCCAGATAGTCCAGGCGCAGGTCACTGAGGGTTTTCTTCAATGCCGGGGCGACGTGCTCGGGTTTGTGGGCATTGTTCCAGAGTTTGGATGTTACCCACAGATCTTTGCGTTTGAGCGGACCCTTGTTAAAGCTGGCATCCAGCGCGCTGCCGATTTCCTGCTCATTACGGTATATCGCGGCACAGTCAATGTGCCGGTAACCACATTTGATGGCTTCCGGAATAATTGCCGTACATTCAGCCGGCTCCATTTGCCAGGTTCCCAGACCCAGGGCAGGCATGTGATCACCATTGCCAAAATAAATTGTTTTCATCGTGCTTTTTCTCCTTTTATTCCCAGACTCGCTTCATGCCTGGTGTCAGAACGTCCATCATGAGTATTTCCACATCACGAATGGCAATACCAAACAGTGTCTGTTTATCGTGACCGCCAAAGGCAACAGAAATCAGTCGGCGGGGAGACTGAATAAAGCCCAGAATTTCACCTTGCGGGCTGATGACCCAGATTCCGCCATCACCGGTGACAAAAATACGGCCTTCGGCGTCTATATCCATGCCATCTCCACCGGCCCAGGCAAACTGGCGCTCGTTGGTCAGTGAACCATCGGCCTGCACATCATAGCTAATCAGGCCCCGGCTGGGTTCCGGTGCTCCTGCAGGCAAGCGCAGGTTGGCAGGTGGTTCCATGCCCGGTAAACGACCGGTGACATACAGAGTCTGGCCGTCTTCACTCAAGGCAATGCCATTGCCCTGGTTGACACCATAGGGGCCACTGACTTCGCCTTCCGGGCTGATGTAATACTGGCCGCCCATGGTCATGTAAATACCGCCTTTGCTGTCGGCGATCATGTCATTGAGAACACTGGTAGTCAGACATTCCAGTGCTTCGCCGTTCATGGTATTGGCAAAAAGCTGACGTGGTTCAAGTTGCCAGACACCACGATTCAGGGCGCGCTCGCCGACATACAGGGAGCCATCCGGGGTCATGGCCAGCGCACCGCCGGTATAGGTATCGGTGGCCAGCAATTCAACCCTGCCATCGACGCGGATAAGCAGGACCTGGCTTTTGTCATTCTGGGCGACAATCACGCCTTCTGCGACACCAATCGGGCTGTCGGCATTGTTGCCGGTTTCAATCCATAAACTGCGCCAGCGAGCACCATCGGCCACGACGTTATCAATACCGTGAATTTCATAGGGTACAGATTCTTCCGGTGGCCGGGGAGGACGCTCGGTGATATTGCTCATGACAGCTGCCGGATCAGCGCAGTTTTCCAGAATAAAGGCATTACGGTTGGGATCATTTCCAGCCTGAACACCGGGGGTGCGCAGCGGGTCACGTTCCTGCTGCTGAGCCAGTAGTGCAGAACTCGCAGTAAGACAAATAAGAGCAATCAGGCGTGTGCTTTTAATCATGGAGACTTCCTTGGTACCGGGTATTTTTGTTAGTGATGATCAAGTATATGAATGATTGTGGACTGTAGCCATGCCTGGCTTGAATCTGCACAATTTTTTGCATGTTTATTGTCCGGGATCAAGCATACAGGGCTGGAATTTAGCTGGCAAAGCCTTCATATTAATAGCCTGATGTGCCTGGTCAAACAAAGCACTTAATAAGACATCTGCTACGGAGCCGCATAGCTGGATGACAGGCGTGATGAACGGTACTACAGCGTCGATATCCAGCGTGCCCGGACTTGACGGCTGCGATTTATTGCTGGCAGTAATTCCAGCAAAGGAGCCCGGTATATATGAACTCAGTGAGGAAATCTGGCGATGACATCTTCTGTAATTAATGTCAGTTGTCCGCATTGCCTGAAGACCAATCGTATTCCGAATGAGCGCCTGGAAGACAAGCCCTTTTGTGGGGCCTGTAAAAAACCACTGTTCAGCGGCAAGCCCTTTGAGCTGAATCAGGGCAATGCCAGCAAAATTCTGGGCAATACCGATCTGCCAGTTCTGGTGGATTGCTGGGCTTCCTGGTGTGGGCCATGTCGCAGTTTTGCGCCGATATTTGCAGCCGCTGCCTTACAGTTTGAACCGGCACTGTTATTTGCCAAACTGGATACTGAGGCCAATCAGCAGCTTGGTGCGCAATGGCGGATTCAGTCAATACCTACCCTGATTGCATTCAGGGGTGGCAGGGAACATACACGTATCAGCGGCGCCTTGCCATTGGCACAACTTGAGCAGTGGCTGGAACAGGAAGGGCTGCTATAGTTCTCTCTATTCAGGAATACATGCGGATTTCACATTTCCACGCTCTTACACCGTTTTTTCCTGTTTCTGCAGCTCGATGATTGCTGTGAAAGATTTTTCAAATTTATTTTGCGCTAAATCTGCCGGGTATATGAAACTGGCTATCATCGGCAAACGAATTAATCACCGCTTGAGATAAGCCTTGTGGAATCTGCAGTAGTATCGCAACAATCGTCAAGGGGCCTGAGTCAGCAGCAGGCTGATGAGCTGTTGGCAAAATACGGTCCCAATCTATTACCCGAACCTGAACTGCCGGGACTGAGCAGAATTTTTCTGAATCAGTTTCTCAGTCCCTTTATTTATATTCTGCTGCTTGCAGCAATCGCTTCATTTGCCCTGAATCAATTGGCCAATGCTGTTTTCATTTTTGCAGTGCTCTTGCTTAATGCGGTCATTGGTACGGTTCAGGAATATTCGGCACAACGTGCCGCTGCGGCCTTACGAAATATGGTCAAAGGTGAAGCCAGAGTCATCAGGGATGGAAGCACCCAAACAATAAACGTAGAGAATCTTGTGCCTGGCGACCTGGTACTGCTCAGCTCCGGCGATAAGATACCTGCTGATATTCTCTTGCAGGAAAGCCGGGATCTGACTATCGACGAATCCCTGCTCACCGGTGAGTCAATGGCTGTCGCCAAGGATGCAGGGGCAAAGGTGTCTGAAGATGCAGCCCTGGCACAACGCAGCAATTACTGCTTTGCTGGCACCATTGTGACGCGGGGCAGGGCCCGGGGCCTGGTCATGCAGACCGCCATGGATACCCAGATTGGCCGTATAGCCCGGCATGTAACCCAGGGGGAGCTTGTCCGGCCACCCCTGATGATAAGAATTCAGCGTTTTACCTATCAGGTGGCTGCCGGCATCATGTTCGGTATTTTATTGCTGATAGGCATCATGATCGTCCGGGGTTACGATTTGCAGGGCATGGTCATGATGGCTATCGGACTGGCCGTATCCACCATTCCGGAAGGTCTGCCGGCGGCACTGACAGTCGCGCTGGCAATCGGCATGCGGCGCATGGCGCAGCATAATGTAATTATCCGCAAGCTGGTTGCAGTAGAGGCTCTTGGCTCCTGTACATTTATATGTTCTGACAAGACTGGCACGCTTACCGTCAATGAACTGACTATCCGCAAGGTAATGCTGCCGGACGGCCAAAGCTATGATGTCAGTGGTGAAGGCGTCTCACCCGGAGGCAGCATTAGCGGCGGGGATACCGGGGAGCTGGAAAAACTCTGCGTCACCGGCCTGCTTGCCAACGAAAGCCATCTCGATTATTCAGGTGGGGAATGGGCCTCAGAAGGGGATATTGTTGATGTGGCTTTTCTGGTGCTGGCGAAAAAACTGGGCCTGTCACTGTCCGGTGTTCGCCAGAGACATTCCCAACTGGATGTGGTGCCCTATGAATCCGAGCGTGCCTACAGTTGCAGTCTGAACAGCTCAGGTGACGATTCGGTACTGAATGTAAAGGGCAGCCCGGAAAAAATACTGGCCATGAGTGAAAGCATGCTCTGGCAGGGAGAAGAGGTCCCGATAGACCGGGCATTGTTGACCCGCCAGTTTGAGTCTCTGGCTGTCAGCGGGTATCGCATCATTGCCCTTGCCCGGCGGCACAATCATCCGCATGATTCGATTGAATCACCCCAGGCAATGACTTTTCTGGGCATGGTTGCCATGATTGACCCGGTTCGCCCGGAAGCCAGGGAAGCCATTCGCCGGTGTCATGCCGGCGGAATTGAGGTTGCGATGATTACCGGGGATCACCCCGCAACAGCCAAGGCAATCTCACTGGAGCTGGGGCTGTGTCAGGAAAGTGATCCGGTGGTCAGTGGCGACATGATTCGCCAGGCTGAGAGTCTGGGTGAAAAGGAGCTTGATGAACTGATACTTCCAGCCCGCGTATTCGCGCGTATTGAACCAACACAAAAGGAACAGATTGTTGACCGCTTGATGCGGGCAGGACATTTTGTCGCGGTAACCGGTGATGGAGTCAATGATGCTCCTGCCCTGAAGCATGCACATGCGGGCGTGGCAATGGGCAAGCGTGGCACAGATGTCGCCAGGGAAACTGCTGATCTCATTATCACTGATGATAATTTTGCTTCTATAGTTGACGGGATAGAACAGGGCCGGATTGTTTATAACAACATCCGTAAAGTCATTGCCCTGTTGATTGCGACCGGCTTTTCAGCACTCTTGCTGTTTTTCTGTACTGCCCTGGCAGGTTATCCCATGCCCATGGTGGCTGTTCAGTTATTGTGGCTGAACCTGATTGCCAACGGTTTACAGGATGTTGCGCTGGCTTTTGAACCGGGAGAAGGTGGAGAGCTGGACCGGCCGCCCCGCAGTCCACAGGAACCCATTTTTGAAAGCCATATCATTCAGCATGTCCTGATTACCGGGACGGTGATGGGTTTGCTGGCTTTTGGAGTTTATGCCTGGTTGATAGAAAGTGGCGAGGATATTTCCTACGCGCGCAATCTGACCTTGATGCTGATGGTGCTTTTTGGCAATCTGCATGCGCTCAGTAGCAGGTCGGAAACACGTTCACTGTTTACAATCAAATTTTTATCCAATCCTTTTCTGATACTGGCGGTTCCTGCTGCCCAACTGATCCATATTGCTGCCCTGTATACGCCAGGGCTGAGCAGCATACTTGAGCTAAGCCCGATCAGATTTCTGGAATGGCTGGTTCTGGCGGCAATAGCCTTGCTCTTGCTATTGATCGAAGAGCTTCACAAGTGGTATCTACGATATAAAGAGTCGAATAAATAATTTAAAAGAGCCAGGACTAACATTAAAAAGGGAAACCTGAATTCTGACTGATTGCCCTGTTTAACGGGTGTTAGTTGAGGCTGGCAAGGTCTTCACGCTTGAAAGTGGTGACCTCCGCAACTTGTCCTGCGTGAATCTTCTTTGCCCAGGCAGGATCACTGATCAGTGCTCGCCCAACGGCCACCAGGTCAAATTCATCATGCTCCAGTCGTTCCAGCAGTTCATCGAGACCGCCGCCCTGGGCATCTTCGCCGGCGAAACTTGAAATAAAATCGATGTCGAGGCCGACACTGCCGACTGTAATACCTGGTTTACCGGTAATTTTTTTCGACCAGCCGGCAAGATTGAGGTCCGAGCCGGGAAATTCAGCTTCCCAGAAGCGGCGCTGGCTGGCATGAAAAATATCCACCCCGGCATCCACCAGTGGCATCAGTAATTGTTCCAGTTCCTGCGGACTTTCTGCTATGCGGGCATCGTAATTGCCAATCTTGAACTGGGAAAAGCGCATGATGATTGGAAAATCTTCGCCGACTTCTGCGCGGATTGCCTGCACCACTTCAACCGCAAACTGTGCCCGCTTACTGACTGAGCCGCCAAACCTGTCGCTGCGCTGATTGACTTTTTTCCAGAAAAACTGGTCAAGCAGGTAACCGTGCGCGCCATGAATTTCCAGGGCATCAAAGCCGAGCCTCCTGGCATCGGCTGCACCCTGGGCATAAGCTGCGATAACCTGTTCAATATCTTCCATGCTCATCGGCCTGATACTTTCCTCACCCATGGGGCTGATATCACCAGGACCCATGGAAACCAGATCGGGATGTGGTGAATCCTCCGCTTTGCGCATGGCACCAAGGTGCCAGAGTTGTGGTGCTATTTTGCCGCCGGCTGCATGTACCTCGGAGACAACATTCTGCCAGCCACTCAGAGCCTCACCATGAAAGCAGGGGACGTTTTTATCGCCACTGGCAAGCGGATGGTTGATGGTGGTCCCTTCGGTAATGATCAGGCCAATTTCTCCCTCGGCGCGGCGCCGGTAATAGTCCACGACATTCTGCCCGGGAATGCCGCCGGGGGATTGCGAACGCGTCATCGGGGCCATTAGCAGACGGTTTTTCAGTTGCAGTTTTTCACTGACAAAGGGCTTGAACAGAAGAGAAGTATTCCGGGTCATCATAGCTTCCAAAAATAGTTGAGGGTGTCAGAGTCATGACTCCGACACCGGGATAGTTTGTATCAGAATCCTATTGCAGTATCGTCACCGAAATCACTGGCACCACCCATCATGACACCCTGTTCCTGATTCAGCAGAATGGCCGTGATCGGACCGGAAGTCTTTTCCCGGAATTCCAGGTCATAGCCCTTACGGATTAATTGCCGCAGTACCAGGGTATCCATATCCGAGCGCAGCACCAGGCGGCCGGGCTGGCTGTAGTGATTATCAAAGGAAGAGTTCAGCTGAAAACTTTCTATATTGGCCGCTTCGGTGGCCTGCTGTACGTCCATGCCGAATTCGACAATATTCAGGAAAAACTGCAGCAGCCACTGTTCCTGGCCATCGCCACCCTGGACCGAAAAAGCCATCAGGGGTTCGCCATTTTCCATTACCAGGGTTGGAGTGAGCGTGGCTCTTGGCCGCTTGCCCGGTTCAATCAGGTTGTATGGATTACGGCTTTCATCAAGTTCAAAACTCTGCATACGCTGCGACAGGCTCATGCCGGTATTGCCGGCAATAAAGGCCGGCATCCAGGCACCACTGGGGGTCATTGAAACGACCCAGCCGTTTTCATCGGCCGCCTGAATGGAGGTAGTGCCGGCATGGAAGCCTTCATCATGGCTCATGATGCTGACAATGTTACCGTTGATTTCCTGTGGTTCGACCCGCGCAGATTTGCCGGCAGCCCAGTTCGGTTCGATATTAGGTTGCCAGTTTTCCAGCAGCTGGGTATAGGGGTTGCTTTCTCCCTGATAGGGGTAGGGGTCGCCGGGACCAATGTCCCACTGGTTCTGGTCCGGATCAATTAATTGTGCGCGGTCACGGGCATAGTCCTTGGACAACAGCCCCTCGATGGGTTCTTCCGGCGGGTAGTAGGGATCTCCGTAATAAAAGTCGCGATCGGCAAAAGTCAGATTGAAAACCTGATACAGGGTATGAATATATTCTGCACTGTTGTAACCCATGCCCCGCAGATCCATGTCTTCGATCATGTTGAGCATCTGCAGCATCACCGGCCCCTGCACCCAGCTGTTGAGTTTGTAGACTTCCTTGCCCTTATAGGTCGTGGATACCGGTTCTTCCAGGTAGACCTGCCACTGATCGAGGTCAGCCATGGTGATCAGGCCACCGGCAGCCTGTGTGGCGCGAACGATTTCCTCGGCTATGTCGCCGCGGTAGAAGCGATCATAGGCAGCCATGATGGCTTCTTCACGGGTGGCGCCGTTGGCCAGTGCTTCAGCTTCGGTATCCACCAGTTTTTGCAGGGTATTGCGCAGATCTTCCTGCACAAACAGTTCTCCCGGCCGGGGTGCTGCCCACTCACGCGGATTGCGGGGATCAAGGTTGGGTAACATCACCCGTGCCGTGTCCGGCCAGATACGCAGAAAATTCTTTTCCTGTTCGATACGTTCAGCCTTGGTGCGCTCAATCGGGTAACCGGCGGCCATGTCAATTGCCGGGGCCAGGACTTCAGCCAGACTCAGTTCGCCGAATTCTGCCAGCATGACCATGAGGCCACCGGGAGTCCCCGGCGTGACGGCTGCCAAGGGACCATAGTCCGGTGGATAGTTATAATTCAGGTTATTGAAGTATTCCGCTGTGGCACCGCTTGGTGCGGCTCCCAGCGCGTTCAGCGCAATCACTTCACCGGTTTCCGGATTATGAATCAGGGCCTGGGTTTCGCCGCCCCAGCCCAGGGTATCCCACATCGTTGCAGAAGCTGCCAGCATGGCGGCAGCGGCATCCACGGCATTACCACCGCGATTGTACATTTGCGTCCCGGCTGCAGCGGCCATGGGTTTGCCGGCCACGGCCATGTATTGGGTGCCGTAGACCACGGGTTTGTTGGAATAACGCAGTTCCTGCGCCTGCAGGCTATTGAAAAGAGTTGCAACCAATAATGAGCAGATCAGCAGACTCTGGCCGAGTCGCTTTATTGAAGGGATATGTTTATTCATGGAGCCTACAATAGTGCCTTAAACTGCAAAAGGCCAGAGTCATTTGTGGCGAAATAATGACTATTCGGTGAGACTCATTTCCACCGTGACCCGGAAGGCACCGACTTCACCAAAGCGGTCCTGTTCAATGACCTGGGTACCTTCTTCCATGCTGAACTCGATAGCACGGTGATTGTGACCGCCATGTTCACGCGAGGCTTCAACATTTAACAGATAGGTCCCGGGTGGCAGCAGATTTCCGCCATCATCACGACCATCCCAGGTTACGGTATATTCACCGGGCGGTCTGGTCGGGCGGGTGACATTGGACTGTTCCAGGGTGGCGCGGCGGCCGGCGCGACGCCACCAGCGCGAATTGGTACCCATCCAGCGTTCCTCCACACCCAGCAACAGGAGATTTTTCAGGGCAATGCGCTCAGTATCACTGACCCAGACGGCCACATAGGGTCGCTCGTAAACAGCTTCACCTTCTTCACGTTCAGGGATGGTGTATTCCAGTGTCAGGTTGAAATTGGCATTGTTCAGTTGTTGCAGCTCTTCGCTGAGGTATTCATTCCAGCCGGAAGAAATTACCGGAGAGCCGCTGCTGTCGATTATCAGGGCTTCTATGTCAGGCAGGCTTTCGACAAAGCCCAGGGCCGCTTCGGAATCCATGACCGTCATGGCGGTGGCAATGGCATCGGCCGTCAAGGCTTCATCGGCGATGACCACCGCATACAGACCGTTAAATACCGGCCAGCCACTTTGCGGTGTGAGGATATGGCTGAATTCCCGCATCAGAATCTGGCGGGTGCGGGAATTGTGACCGCTGGTCGCGACTGCCTTGCTGGCCAGTGTCAGACTGCTGATAAAGTTGTCATTATCGGAACCGGATTCAGGGTCGGCAATCATGACTATCCAGCCGCTGGCGTTTGGGGGGCTGCCCCAGTATACGGCATCACCGCCGATATCCAGTTTGATTGCCGTCGCGCCTGGCAGTTCGCTGCGCAGCAAATCCATGCCGCGATCAATAATATAGCCCTTGGCCAGACCGGAAGTTTCCAGTGTGAGCCCTTCGCCCAGAGTAATGCTGCTGCCTTCTATCAACAGCTCCGCATCACGAGCCATGCGAGCGACACTATTTGCTGCGCGACGGTCCGGAACCAGCTGGGCTTCCTCGGCGTTATCCCAGAATGCAATGACTTCGCCCAGACGGCAGGAAAAAGATCCTTCACTGCGTTCCAGCCATTCTTCACAGGCGCTGATCACATCAATCAGGGCCTGTGGAGCATTATCAGTGCTGCGACTGGTGTTAAGTTGCATAAGGTCGCTGTCATCACGATAGGTAGAAAGTATCTGCTCCAGACGCGCAATTTCTTCAGCCACCTTATCCATTGCAGTTTCACTTGCAGCCTGCTCAGGCCCGTAGACTGTTATGTCCATGGAAGTGCCAAGGACATTTTCATAATGGCGGGAAACTTCCTGACCCTGAACGCTATTCAGGGCAAAAGATGCAGTCAGTATGAAAATACAGGATAATGCCCGCCGAGCAGTCTTACATCGGGGGGAAGGGAGAATGTTGGCGCGCCTGTGTGTGCTTGTCATACTTGCTCTTCTTATTTTTTAATCGTCTGGTAGTTATATAACAATAAACTCAAAAGATTATGGCAATAAATCGCAACTTAGTGAACTGGTCTCGCACAGTTCATGTCTACCTCTCAATCGCCTTGCTTATCGTTCTTGTATTCTTTTCCATTACCGGTATTACCCTTAACCATGCCGAACTGATGACAGGTGAGCCGCGAACCGAAACGCTGGTGCTGGAATCATTACCTGATCTTCCGCGTAATGATGAAGGCATGATCGCCGAGTCACCTGAACTTGCTGCCTGGTTACGTGAAGAGTTCGGCATTCGTCTGCAGTTTGCCACTGTCTTTTATGATGACCCTTTCTTAACGGTCAATTACAGTGGCCCTGGCTCACAGGCCCTGGTCGAATTTGATCACGATTTTAATGAGGTCTATGCCGAAAGCACGGATTTCGGGCTGGTTGCCGTGCTCAATGATCTGCATAAAGGCCGCTATACCCATATCGTCTGGAATGCCCTGATCGATATCAGTGCGGTCGTTCTGACCATTTTTTCCCTCGCCGGCTTTGTGCTTTTGTTGCCGAACAAGTTCCGTTTTCGCAAGGTGGTTAAATATACTGTGATCGGTACCGCGCTTTCCACCCTGGGATATTTTATCGCGACCCTGTAAGCCTGCTCCTGTCTAGTACCTGAAAGTATATTTGAATTTGATGCTGAAATCGGAGAACACCGAATGGAAGGTGTTGTCCTTGTCTTCATCTGCAATGTTGTAATTCAGCACAATAAAGCCTTCCTGCCCGGCTTCCGGTATCCACTGAATGCGCGTATTGATGCCCATGTTTTCAGACAGGTTGTCGTATTGCAGCAAGGAAATCCAGTACAGGTTCGGGGTAAAGGCGACCTGCGTGTTAAGGCTGGTCAGGCGGGCAATAAAGCTGCCCTGTGGCAACTCAACATCGGTCCAGTCGTAATTCAGGGACATGGCAAAATAGCGGGACTGGTTCCAGGAGAACTCTGTGCTGATTTCCTGTTGTTCACCATTGTAGAAGTCACCAGCTTCATAGGTGATTTCGCCGGAAAATTCACGCTGGCTACCGGTCGATAAAGTGAAATCGTATGTATCGAATTCATAATCCCCGGGGGTGACCACGACCGAGCGGCTTGGTTCGGAGTAAATGGTAAACGGGGCAAGTACGTTTTCGCGGTAGCGCGTATAGCCCAGATCAAAACCGTCACGGGCATTGGATTCCATTTCCAGCAGACGGAACTTCAGTTCCTGGCTCTGCAAACCACCGTCAATGACATTTACCCGATGGGCATCAATTCCCATAAAGGCTTCCTGCCAGTAGTCGCTCGCAGGGAAATGGGTGTAACCAATCTTGGCGTTGTAATCCCGCACATTGGAGCGGTTGATATAACCCAGAGCCGGGTTGAAGTTTCGCTGTATTTCTTTCATGCCGAGGCGGCCGCGCCAGCCGGAATTATTCGGGGAAGCAATACCCACACCCCAGGCGGCATCATCTCCGTCCAGCCCTGTCGTCTCGGATTGCTGGTACCAGATATCACCCTCGATCTGCTGACCGCTGGCCAGGCGGGTATTCAGATAGCGGAAATCGACGCCGTAGACAGAGTTGTCAATATTGGATTTTGGGTCACCATCGGTAATGATCACGCCCAGGCTGGACTCATCCAGCACATTGGCGGAAAAACGGCCAACAAACAGGTTGGAAGCATCGACGCTGCCGGAGGCATCCTGGCGTACAGCCAGAGTCCCGATATTCCAGCGCCCGACACGACCGGAGATGCGGCCGCCATATTCCAGATCGACCTGGGCACCATTCTGGTCAATGCCGATATTGCGTGAAAAGAAAGGCCGGGCATTTTGCCGGCTGCCCTGGGTGGTTGCCTGGTTGGCATTGCCACTGCCGATGCTGCCGAACTGAAACAGGTCAGCATCATTCAGAAAGAAGTCACGTTTTTCCGGGAAGAACAGATTAAAGCGGGTCAGGTTCACTTCGCGGTCATCCACTTCCGTGGCCGAGAAGTCAGTGTTTACCGTCAGGGCTGCATTCAATGAGGGCGTGAGCCGGTAAAACACATCCAGTGAAGGGTCGTAATTGGTTTCCTTGCTGTTCGGATTGAAAGTGCGCTGCTGGTTAATTGACATCGAGGGTACGATATCCAGGCCGACACCCTGATTCATGCCTTCGAGTCCTGTTGCCAGCCCGACAATGCTTGGATTGTAAGTACGGTTATAGCTTACCCAGGCCATTTCTTCACCAAGGCGACGGATGCCCCGGCCAAAATTAAAGCCCCAGGTATCAATGTTCGGATCAAAGGGCAGGGTTTTAAAGGGAATTTCGATTTCGGCAATCCAGCCATCTTCGAAGGTATCGGTGGCCACATCCCAGATCACTGTCCAGTTCGCATCAAAAGAAGAGACGCTTTCATAAAGGGCATCGTGTCGTACGCCATTGAGGTTGGTTTCAAAGCGATAGCCAACACGCCGGGTATTAAATGGGTCCAGAATCAATACCAGACGGTCGTCGCCCCCAAGGCCCTGGTTATGTCGAATGGTTGGCGCGGCAATCTGTTCCGGATTACTGTCATACATGCGCGCCCCGATATACAGGGCATCTTCGGTATAGACCATGTACACCTGTGTCGGCTGTGAAGTCGCCGTTCCATCCCCCGGACTGATCTGGTGGAAATCATCAATCATGTCGGACTGCTGCCAGACATCATCATCCAGCCTGCCGTCCAGAACAGGAGGAGTCGCAACACGGGTGGCGCGAAATTCTTTAAGGTTTTCCGGGTTGTTGGTTTCTTGTGCCTGGGCGTTAACCGCCAGGGAGACTGATAAGGCGAGACCAAGCCGTAGGGGCAAATTCATTCAGTTTTCCTGTAGCAATCAGTTTTATGTTGTAAATAGCTGTCTGCAGCTAAAGCTGCAAACTTTACAGTCCGAATCTGTAAAAAGTGTGAATATTACAGAAAATCTAAATGAGAATCACTTCTATTCAATTGCGCTAAACGGACTGCTTACGGGCTGCGAACCATTTCCAGATAGCCCCGGCCAAGCAGCTCCTGAGTGTCTGCATCCAGCACTTCAACAGCGCCTTCCCAGTAGGGAACGCTCAGGTTCATGAACTGGTCTTCAAGCAGGGCGGCAATGATTAAATCATGCTCCTGATACTGCATGCGCCAGCGGGTGGTGTATTCAACGCCATTGGGAGCTTCCCAGTTACTGAGTTCCTGCAGGCTGATATCTTCTGGCTGAATATATTGCTGCTGTGCATCGAGATCAGTCAGGTTGCCGGCACTGCTGGGGTGCGCATTGCCCTGCGTATCGCGTAACTGGTAATACATCAGTTCCTGACCGTCATTAAACTGCAGGGAAAACCAGTCCCAGCCGCTCTGGTTATCGGCGAGTACCGAGGTGCTCCATTCACGGTCCAGCCAGCTCAGGCCGCTGACATCATATGATTCGCCATTGAGCCTGATGCTGCCGCTGGTGTTCAGCCGGGTGAGACTGTAATAGTAGGAGGCATTGCCGGGATCAGGACTTTTCTGACTCAGCCCGTCGATACCCTGCAACACCGGTTCCTTGGCTGCTGAAACCTGCAGGTCCAGACTGAAACTGTCGTCGTTCAATTCAATCTGCCAGGGGAAGGCATTGTCATTATTCGAGGACAGCGACCAGTTTTCCAGCCACACCCTGAAGGGTGAAAGTCGGGCACCGGCCAGTCCGGGATTTTCCCGGGAGAAACGCTCCAGTGCAATATGCTGACCGCTGGTGATATCACTGAGGGCAGCATGGGCCATCCAGATGCGTGGGCTTTGCCAGCCGCTGCTGCTAGTGGATCCTGGTGCAATGGCTGTACTGAAAAAAGTAAGCTGATAACCAAAACGTCTGCCATTTTCATTCTGCAGATTGCCGGTCAGATACCACCACTCATTACGGTATCCGGGATGCAGGCCGTGGTCCTGCGGAAAAGAAAAGACACGTGGCTCTTCGGCACGAAGATAACCGGCAGTATTATCGCCGCCCAGAGCTTCTCCGACATCCAGGCTAAAGACTGCTTCATCACCTGCTTCCTCAAGTGCGGGGGTACAGGCGTTCAACAGAAGCAGTAAGCAGATAATTCGTTTCATTATTCCTCCCTCAATGCCCGGGAAGGATTAACGCGGGCACTTTTGAAGGCGGGATAGATTCCGGCCAGCAGGGCAGCAACAAGCGCCAGCACCATTGCTTCCAGCAGCACACCGCTCGGCAAAAAGTGCTGCATACTCCAGCCAAAGGAGCGTTTATTGATAACGTCTATCAACACATCCGACATCATCAGTCCCAGAGGCAAAGACAGCAGACCGGCAAACAGTCCCATGACAGCAGTCTGCATGAGGATCAGGCGCATGATCTGGGCCGGCGTCATGCCACAGGCGCGCAGGGTGGCAAACTCCCGGCCTCGTTCCAGCAGTAAGGCCATCAAGGCACTCAGCACACCAATGAAAGCAATAATAATTGCCAGAATGCGCAATACACTGGTGATGGCGAAAGTCCGGTCAAAGATTGCCAGGGTCACATTGCGGATTTCAGCATTGGGGAACACGGCGATTTCTGGATTACCCTGCAAGAAGGAAGACACTTCAGCAAACAATTGCGGGTTGGAATCATCGGAAAACAGGGTCAGTCGGCCCGCTTCGCGTGCTCCCCACCACTGTGTGTACAATGTTTCATGGATGCCGATCAGGCCCTGGCTCGGCGTGTAGTCATAAAAAATTCCCAGTACCGGGAAATCCTGGTTGCCACGCCCGGTAGTCAGTGTGACTGTGTCGCCGAGTGTGACTTGGTTGAGCCAGGCCAGTGGTTCGGAAAGCATTATACCTTCGCCCTGGTTAAAACGTGCCAGGTCACTTTCATTAAACTCCTTCAGGTAATAACTCTGTGAAGCAGGCAGGTCACCCACATGCAGGCGAGCCTGGCCCAGGGAAGTTTCCACTGAGCTGATCAGTGAAGCAGAGACCAGGCTGACACCTTCAAGCTCGGCAAGTTCGTTTGCCAGTTGCTGATCCAGCCCGACCCCGGTCAGTTCAATGTCACCCTGAAAGGACTGGTCCAGCCAGATGATGACGGTATTGCGAAAGCTGTCTACCATCACTCCGACCCCGACGGTGACGGCCAGCGCCACAGCCAGCGCTGCTACCGCCAGACCTGTGCGATTGAGTGAATTCCGGATATTACGCAGACTCATTCGCCCCGGTAAGCGGAGGCTGCGCTGCAGGACCTGTAGTAAAAGCTGCAGGCACACCAGCATGATGCCCGGCACCAGTAAACAGAATCCGGCTATCAGCAGAGTCAGGGCAATAAAGCCACCGACCAGTCCCCACCAGGCACTCTGCAGCAGAACAAATCCGGCCAGCATGAGTAATAATCCGCCAGTACTGAGTAAGGGTAAAATTGCCTGCCAATGGGAATCATGTCCGGCCCGTTGCTGCAGGGTGATTGGTTTTGCCCGGGTAGCCCGCCACGCGGGGAGAGCGGCTGAAAGCAGGGTAACGCCTGTACCCAGCACAAAGCCGAGTATCAGCGATGAAGGAGTGAGCAGAAAACTGGTGACATTAAGCCGGTAGTTCAGGTCAGGTATGGCAGCGGTAACCAGATCCAGCAGGCTCTTACCCAGCAGGTAGCCAAGTCCGATACCGATAATGCTGGCAAAGATGCCATAGAGGGCTGCTTCGCCCAGAACCAGTCGGTGTATTTCCTGTCGTGATACCCCAAGGGCACGAAAAATCCCCAGGGTCTTTTCGCGGCGCAAAACCGAAAGTGTGACAGTGTTGTAAATCAGCAAGGCGGCAACCAGCAGGGACAGCAAACTCATGGCCAGCAGATTGATGTGAAAGGCTTCGGTCATCTGCGTCAGTGAATCATTACGGGTTTCACTGTCTGTCAGCGTCAGGCCTGGTGGTAGCCAGTTTTGTACCTGAGCAACTTCCTGTTCATCCAGGATCAGGTCAATACTGTCGATATAACCGGAGCGACCCAGGACTCTTTGTGCCACAGCAATATCGGTATAGAGAATGCCTTCCGTCGCGACCGGATCCGAACTGGGCAAGGTGGCGACAAGTTCCAGTACCGATTCGATACTGCGGGTCATCGGTGTCTCCTGCCGGTATGCCCTGAAAGTGTCTCCGGTTGAGAAGCCGGCCAGCCGGGCAGCACTCTGTGACATGACAATAACATTTTGCCGGGTGCTGAAATCCAGCAGGGCAGGATCAAAAGCAGTACCGGTAGTTTCAAATCCGGCACGCTGGCGCCGCAGACTTAACTCACTGAGCAGATCCTGTCCCAGCAGTGTGAACCCGGTATCATCAATAATCACCGTGCCACTGATGGCAGGCGCCGAACGACGAATACCCAGCTCAGTCCGCAAAGCGGTGTAATTTTCTTCCGGAACACCACGATCACCGCCAACAATCTGATGGGTGATGCTGCCATTCACGGAATCAACAGCCAGGGCAAAAGCACGATTGGCACTGTTGTTCGCCAGATCAATGGCAACCACCATCATCACGCCCAGTACAATACCCAGAAAACTCAGCCAGCTTTGCCAGGGATGCTGACGTGCGTATCGCCAGGCACTTAGGTTCAGTAAATTCTTACCAGGCAAAGTCACTTTCCTGCTCCAGCAGTTTGCCGTCTTCCAGGGTCAGGATCCGGTCAGCGCTTTTTGCCACTTCCAGGCTGTGGGTCACCAGCATGAGGGTACTTTGTTTTTCCTGTGACAGTGTTTGCAGGATCTGCAGAATACTCTGGCCAGTGCGGGCATCGAGGTTGCCGGTCGGTTCATCGGCCAGCACTATCAGGGGCTGGTGAATCAGGGCCCGGGCAATTGCTACCCGTTGTTGCTCGCCTCCGGATAACTGTCCCGGATAACGACTGGCCTTGTCGGCAATCTCCAGGGTCTGCATGATCTCTTCTACCCGCTCACGGCTTTCAGTTTCACCGACTTCATTCAGTTCCAGAGTCAGGGCTATATTTTCGGCGGCTGTCAGGCTCGGGACCAGGTTAAAAAACTGGTAGATAAATCCAATATGCTGGCGGCGGAACAGGGTACGTTGCTTTTCACTCATAGCGGTGAGCTTCTTTCCATCCAGCGTGACAGAGCCAGTGTCGGGAGAATCGATACCACTGATAATATTCAGCAGGGTGGATTTGCCCGAGCCGCTGCGACCCAGCAAGGCAATACTTTCACCCTGAGCAATATCCACAGAGACTTCATGCAGCACTTCATGACGTTGACCTGCTTCGGCATAACTGTGGCTCAGCTGCGAAATTTTGATGAAATTATTGTTGCTTGCCTTGTTCATGCTTGCCTGCCTGGCGTAATACCTTCGATTGGTTAAAGCCTATCACAGCACAGCAGACAGGAGCTCATTAAAGGGCCAGGATGTTATGATTGGAGGACGATGAAAATTTGCCAGCAATGCCAGACACGTAATCCCCAGGCAGCGAGTTTCTGTATGGCCTGTGGTCAGGCACTGCCAGAAGCTGAAAGGCAGGAAGCAAGGCAATTCAATTTTGGCGGCCTGAACATGTTCATGCTTTCGCTAATCGGCAGCATCGCCCTGTCTCTGGTGTTAATCTTTGTTTTCAGGTTACCCGTGTTTTTTCTGGCCGCTTTTCTGCCGCTATTGTGGATGCGCAGGAAAGGCGATTAGCTGGTTTCACCCGGTGCCAGACCGAAAAATCTCGACTTTACGATAGCTGCTGTCTATGCTTTCCTGTTCACAAGAATAAAAATTAATAACAATTAATTCAGAGGAGTGCATATGTTTAAACCTAGAGGGACTCTTAGTGTTTTATTCAGTCTGGCGCTGTTTCTCTCAGTGCCCATGTCAGCATCGCTGATGGCGCAACCTCCCGGGAACATGGACCTGACCCTGCCTGAAGGTGACGGCAAGCGACTGGTTGAATCCGCCTGTTTCAGCTGTCATACCATGGTCAATATAGCCCGTTCTGCCGGTTATGACAGCGCCGAGGAATGGCAGGAAGTTTTCGGTACCATGATAGACATTGCCGATGAGCAGGCCCATACCATTGGCGAATATCTAGCCGAACATTATCCGGCAGACCCTTCCCGAGCCCCGACCCTGGTAGATGGCGATTTTGAAATAGACATCATTGAATGGCAGGTGCCGACTCTGGGGCAGCGTTCCCGTGATCCGATAGAAGCCCCGGACGGTTCTATCTGGTGGACCGGGATGTGGGCTTCCCTGATCGGCCGACTGGACCCGGAAACCGGTGAAATGCAAGAATATCGTTTGCCACCGGCGGCACGTCCGCACAGCATTGTGCCCGATGAGGACGGGAATATCTGGTACACCGGTAACAGTAATAACACCATCGGTATGCTGGAACCTGAAACCGGGCTGATTACCGAATACCGGACCGAAGCGCGTGATCCTCACACCATGGCCTGGCATCCCAATGGTAACCTGTACTTTACTTCCCAGGGCGCCGGAATGCTGGGACGTCTGGATCCTGAAACCGGCGAGTTGGATGAAGTGGACACCGAACCCCGCCCCTACGGTATCAAGGTCGCGCAGAACGGCACGGTATATATCGCCTATAACGGCACCAACAAAATCGGCGCCATGGACCCGGAAACCATGGAAGTCCGCTATTTCAGTATTGCCGAGCCGCAGACCCGGATCCGCCGTCTGGATATCGCCAGTGACGGGACTATCTGGTATGTGAATTCAACTATGGGCCGTATTGGTCATCTAGACCCACGCAGCGGTGAATACCAGGAGTGGGAATCTCCCAGCGGACCCGATTCTCACCCATATTCTCTGGCAGTGATTGATGATGTGGTCTGGTACAACGAATCCGGCATGCGCCCCGATGCGCTGGTGCGTTTCGAACCGGAAACGGAAACATTCCAGAGCTGGGCCATACCCTCAGGTGTCGGCATAATTCGTCATACCTGGGTCACGGAAGAGGGGAACCTGCTGATTCATCAGAGCAGTACCAACAAGGTTGGCCTGGTGGTCATTCCGAAAGAGGAATAATCAGAAAAGGGGACAGACCCCATTTTCCAGCTAGGCTGAAAAGGAAAAATGGGGTCTGTCCCCTATTTAAAAACTGATGATTTTAATGTTTGTCGCCATCCGGATTCTCTTGTAGTCTCACCTGATTATGTTCAGGCGCCTTAGTTTCTCAGTTGTTATTCTGCTCTGGTTTTCTCATTCCGCAAATGCCCAGGACTTTGTCGGCAGTGAAGCCTGTGCTGCCTGTCATCAGCAGGAATTTAATAACTGGCAAGTGAGTCATCACCGTCAGGCCATGCAGCCGGCGAATGCTGATACGGTATTAGGTGATTTCAATGATGCCAGTTTCGATTATTTTGGTAGCACCTCGCGTTTTTATACCCGCAATGATGAATTCTTTGTAGAGACTGATAATGCTGAGGGTGAGCCGGAAGAGTTTAAAGTCGCTTACACCTTTGGTTTCACTCCCCTGCAGCAATACCTGCTGGAATTTCCTGACGGACGACTGCAGGCTCTGACAATTGTCTGGGATACCCGTCCGGCCGATGAAGGCGGTCAACGCTGGTATCATCTCTATCCTGATGAGGAAATTGCAGCCGGAGACATGCTGCACTGGAGCAGTTCATTCCAGAACTGGAATTCCCGCTGTGCCAGTTGTCACACAACAGACCTGCAGCGTAATTTCGACATGGAAACCAACACCTACAACACGCAATGGGTAGAGTCCCATGTTGGCTGTGAAGCCTGCCACGGGCCTGGCTCACAACATCTTGCCTGGGCAGAAAATGAAACCCTGAATGAAAATTTCGGATTACTGGTAAATATCGACAAGGTCTGGGAGCCGGTAAATGGAGACTTGCCGATACCGGATAGTAACAATAATGCAATGAGTGAGCAGTTGCAGGTCTGCGCATCCTGTCATTCACGGCGCGGAGAATTGCAGCACCGCGATATGGCTGCCGCTTTTCTGGATAATTACAGCCTCAGCCCGGTGCTGCCCGAACTGTATTTTTCTGACGGACAGGTCCTGGATGAAGTCTATGTTGCCGGTTCCTTTCTGCAGAGCAGGATGCATCAGAATCAGGTAAGTTGCACCAACTGTCATGAGCCCCACAGCAATCAGTTACGCATAGAAGGTAATGGCCTGTGTCTGCAGTGTCATGAAGCGGGCACATTTCAGACACAGGAACATTTTTTCCATGAGCCTGGCAGTGAAGGAGCACAGTGCGTCAACTGCCATATGCCGGAAACCACTTTCATGGGCGTGGATGCCAGGCGTGATCATTCCTTTCGTGTTCCGGATCCGATTGCCAGTCTGCAACTGGGTGTTCCGAATGCCTGTAATGACTGCCACGAGGACCAGAGTGTGCAGTGGGCGGCTGATTTTATGCAGGCACGAAACGGACGCACGGAACCCTTCTATTCTCATGCCGCAATCATTGATGCTGCCCGCAATAATCAACAGGAAATTGTGCCTGACCTGCTGGCACTGGCTGCGGATGAAACACAGCCTTCCATGCTGCGAGCAGCAGCGCTGATCGCTACGGCAAACTTTCCCTCACAACGCAACCTGCGGACGGTCATAGAAGCACTGAACGCTGAAGATCCGATTCTGCGCATGAATGCAGTACATGGTCTTGGCTTTTTAAGTCCGCAGCAGCGTTTTCAGTATCTGCAGAATTTGCTGGATGATCCGGTAAAGGCTGTACGGATGAATGTGGCCCGGCAGTTAACCGGCATGCAAGTGAACCAGATTCCGCCCAATTCAAGAGCGGACTTTGCAGCATTGTTGACGGAATATGAAAATTCTCTGCTGTTTAATGCCGACATGCCGGAATCCATGAATGAGCTGGGTCTGTTTTACGCCGGCTATGGTGACCTGGAGCGTGCTACCCAAACCCTGGAAGCGGCACTGGATTTATCGTCGGCTTATCTGCCGGTGATGCTCAACCTGTCAGATTTATACCGCGCACAGGATCGTGACGATCTGGCGGAACCATTACTGGATGAGGCGACAAGACTGTATCCTGAATCCGCCGATGCCAGCCATTCGCTGGGATTGTTATATGTGCGCACCTTTCGCCTGCCGGAGTCGCTTGTACTGTTTCAGCAGGCAGCAGAGCTGGCGCCCGGTAATCCGCAGTATGTTTATGTTTATGCAGTGGCGCTGGCGGAGCTGGACAGGGTTGAAGAAGCGATTACTGTACTGACTGATGCCCGGCAACGCTTTCCGGATGATGCGCAGATTCGTAATGCCCTGCAGGCCTATCGCAATCGTTAAATGGCGGTGTTATTGAAGTAACGTTGCAGGGCTTCGAGATTGGCAATCACGCCGGGCATATCCGGATGAATTTCCAGTGCCCGCTGCAAGGCATTATAGGCTGCGTTATAGCGGCCCAGCTCAACATAAACCATTCCCAGCCCCGACAGTGCACCAAAATGGTTGGGCTCAAGCTCCAGGGTTTTAATGATGTCATCAAGGGATTCCTGCGTGTTGCCGAGCATCCAGTGCAGGGTGGCGCGTTTGTTCCAGGCTTCAGCAAAATCCGGTGCCCGTTCGATTATGAGGTTGAATGAGGACAGCGCCAGGCCGAGTTGATTGCCGTTCATTTCATCCATGGCCAGAATCATCATTTGATTGATTTCAGGATCGGGATGTTCAGCCCAGATATCCCAGATCTGAATTTCAACAGGCGCTCCCCGGGACGTTTGCGCGTCGGGATTTTTGAGTTGTTCAAACAGTGCCGGCAGGCGTGGATCGTTCTGGTCAGCCAGCACCCAGGGTGAAAAAATAAGGCTCGATATCAGGATGAACTTTTTCATATTGGTTTTTGCTATCAATGGTGTCAGAGTAAAAAGGGGATTTACTCTGACACCATGAACATTTACAGCAACAACATTAACAGATGAACGTTGAATTATTAACACAGGCTCGGGAAATTCTTGACAGGGCAGAACGGGTGGCGGTGTTTTCCGGTGCCGGTCTGAGTGCGGAATCAGGCATTTCAACATTCAGAGGACAGGAACCTGATGCCTTGTGGTCACGTTTTGACCCCATGCAATTGGCCTCGGTTGAGGGTTTTGCTGCTGATCCGCAAACCGTGATCGACTGGTATAACTGGCGCCGCAGCAAGCTCGCTGAAGCGCAGCCGAATGCCGCCCATCAGGCTCTGGCAGGGCTTCCTGAGTTAATTCACCTGACCCAGAATGTCGATGATCTGCTGGAACGTGCCGGCGTTCCGGAAAGTAATGTATTACATTTACACGGCAGCATTATCAAAGACCGTTGCCATGCTACCTGTGGTATTGAAGAAGAAATTTCCCTGACTAAGCCTGCAGCGTTGCGACAATGTAAAGCTTGTGGTGCTTATATGCGCCCGGCTGTTGTCTGGTTTGGTGAAATTCTTCCGCAGGCTATCTGGAGTCAGGCACAGGCTGTGTGTATGGATATCGATTGTCTGCTGGTGATCGGGACCAGCTCTACCGTGTATCCGGCTGTCGGGCTGGTGGAACTGGCCACAAGGGACAATGCTCAAATCATAGTCGTCAATACGCAAATCAGTGAAGCAAGTCTCTGCGTGGATATTGAACTCATTGGTCGGGCCGGGGAAATACTGCCAAAGTTATTGGACGGTATGAGTTCGGAATCAAAGGGGTCGGAGTAATTTGATTTTTGAAAATAGAATTTTCAGTGCTGAATCAAATTACTCCGATCCCTTTGATGCTTTGATGCAACGAGTCTACGCTATGTAATTGATTCATTTATGTAAATAGTTTCAAATTGGGACAATTTTTTTAGTTTCATAACAAACTTGGATAATTCTTATAAAATTATAGTCTAATGTGTATATAGCAAGATTCAAAAACAATATTATTCTTAGGCTTCATGGGATGAAAAATGCTTAAATCCATTATATTCACCTTATTACTGTTTTGCTCAATTAGTCTTTCTGCGCAGCAGATCAATTCATCTAATGGACAAAATTTAACAAAGCCCGCATCACAATGCGATGACGTTAATTCACATTCAAATGGTGAATGTTTTGATTTCCAACCTGCTATGCCTATAGTTTTAAAAATTAGAGAAATCTTAGGTCATGATGTATTTGTTCATATTATAAGTCTTATCGAAGTTGAATTATTCACCAATGATGTTGGATTATCAGCGAATGAGATAAGGGAAAAGATAGGGGCAACCACATTGCCTAATGGCAGAAGACTAATTGATATAATTTTTGTTATCGATGGAGATATTCCTGATGACTTACACCAGGTTGAAAATCCCAACCAATTTTAACCCTATATATCATAACTTTCTTATCTAGCCTTTTTGAAAACTTAACAATTTATTTATCTCCATACCCCCCCCATAACTTTACCGATATAGTGACAATTTGCCTCTATTTACATATTGTAAAAACTCAACTCTAATTCTCTCTGAGTGTATTCTCTGTAGTACTCAAAAAATAATATTTAATTTCATTAAATAAAAAGGAATGTTTATTATGAAATATATAACATTTGCAGGAATGCTCTTTTGTAGTATATGTTTTTCCCAAGAAAGCAATGAAGTCTTTGAATTAGAGGCTTTTGATAGTACAGGTAATCCAATCGAGCCAACCGAAATTGGAACAGTCCCTCGGGACACTATACCTGGTAGGCAAGACCCTCTCCCACCCAACCCTATAGAAGTTAAAACCACTTACGGGTTAGATGCGCCTGAAGAAGATGCAATACGAATTCTATTTTATCAGGCAGGTTTAACAGATGGCTTTTCAAATTCTATTAGCAATCAATCTGATCAACTATCTATACTGACTGCAGCAGCTGCTTTTTCTATAGATAATTCTGAAATGAATGACTTAGCAAATTTTTGCAATTGGCTATTAGATATTGAGATAAGTAAAGACCCCAATGAAGTAGCTAATGAGTATATAGCAATAGAAGAACGTACTACTTTAAGAACTCTAGAAGCTTATAGTTCATTACTTTCAGTATTAGCTCCTGAATCAATTGATATTCTTGAATCTAAGAAATTCTAGATTCATTCCGGGTTAAGATCTAATGATTTAGATATTCTTACTTTACTTAGCATGGATCCTGAAGGGTTTGTTACTAAATGGAGTGATAACTGTCGTAGAAAATTTTAAAATGATAAAGACGGAGAATTATCATGAAAAATATATTTTTGAAAGCTTTAGCTTCACTTTTAATTTTTGCTTTTTCAACTTCAACTTTCGCTATGACAGCTTTATGTTATAGCCCAAACGAGCCTTACTTGTTCTCCCATATCGTTGCTTGGACAGGAACAGACTGGTTTGGTTGGGATAATATTAACCATGTGACAAAAGTCTATAATGGGTTCAGTGGTTATGAAGTATGCGTATATACATTTCAAAAAACTATCGATTTCACCCAATATTCAGGAAGCGGGCAATGGAATCATAATTTTCCTGACAACTGGCCACATGGATGGTGGTATGATGGAATCGACTTAATGTATAGCGACTCCCCACCACCAGGAAGTGTCTACGACTCTTGTACAATGGGTTATTAAATCTATAAAAGGAAAGGTGCGACATTGTGCCTTTCCTTTTTCCTCTTAGAAACATAATTGTTAGAGTGCTGGATTGACGCTGAGGAGATTATCAAAGTAAATCACTGTGTACTCTGAACGGTATGGAAAAATCAAGCAAAAGGATGCGTTAGGATAATCGTTTCTTCGCGATCAGGGCCAGTGGAGATAATGTCCACCGGAGCTTCGATTTTTTCTTCAATGTATCTGATATAGGCGCGAGCATTGTCGGGGAGCTCGTCCAGTGACTTCACGCCAAAGGTGGATTCCGACCAGCCTGGCAGTTCTTCATAAATCGGTTCCAGATGATCGTACTGGTCAAAACTGGTCAGGCAGGCCATGGAAGAGCCATTGATGCCTTTGTAACCGGTACAGACCTTGACCGTTTCCAGGCCATCCAGCACATCCAGTTTGGTCAGGCAGATGCCGGAGACCGAGTTGATGCGGATCGCCATTTTCAGCGCCGCGGCATCAAACCAACCACAACGACGGTTGCGGCCGGTCGTGGCGCCACGTTCCTTGCCTTTGGTAAACAGTTGCTCCCCAACTTTGTCAAACAGTTCGGTTGGGAAAGGACCTGCACCAACGCGCGTGGTGTAAGCCTTGGTGATACCCAGCACATAATCCAGATACAGCGGGCCGTAGCCGCTGCCGGTAGCAGTGCCCCCGGCGGTGGTGTTGGATGAAGTCACAAAAGGGTAGGTGCCGTGGTCGATATCCAGCAATGAACCCTGCGCGCCTTCAAACAGTATATTTTCGCCGTCCTTGCGTGCGGTATGCAGGATATCAATAGTGTCACCGACCATGGGCCGTATGCGTTCACCCATCTCCAGGCTTTGGTCAAGGGTTTGCTGATAATCAATCGGATCAACACCGTAATAGGATTGCAGGGCGAAGTTATGGTACTCCAGCACTTCTTCCAGGCGACGGGCAAAGTGTTCTGCATTTAATAATTCACCCATGCGAATCCCGCGACGGGCAGCCTTGTCTTCATAAGCCGGACCGATTCCGCGGCCGGTGGTGCCAATTTTTTCATTGCCTTTTTTCAGTTCACGGGCCTGATCCAGTGCAACGTGGTAGGGAAGAATCAGGGGGCAGGCGGTACTGATATGCAGTTTTTCTTCGACTGAAATGCCCTTGTCATTGAGCTCATCGATTTCTTTTAACAGGGCTTCCGGGGAGAGAACCACACCGTTGCCAATAATACAGCGGACATTATCACGCAGTATGCCGGAGGGCAGCAGGTGCAATACAGTCTTCTCGCCTTTTATGACCAGTGTGTGCCCGGCATTGTGGCCTCCCTGAAAACGCACGACGGTTGAGGCTTTTTCTGTCAGCAGGTCAACAATCTTGCCCTTACCTTCATCACCCCATTGTGTCCCGAGAATGACTACACTTTTACCCATGACTACGCCCTTCACTTACTGAAAAAATAAAAAAATTCATAGAGTTTGCTTTACTTACAGTGGGCTCAGCAGCCACTTACCATCAAGCTTTACGATTTCCTGAGTGCAACCAAGCTCCTGACCTGATTCTTGCTGACCGGGCAGCAGCATCAGAACCTGGTAGCCGTGTTCGCGCAGACCGCGAATAAATTCATACAATTCACTGTCATCATCAGCCGGGGCCAGGACTTTTTCCACGTCGTTGAACTGACGTGAACCCAGAGACAGTAACCTTTTAAGATCGCTGTCAAAACCCGTTGCCGGTCGCGAACGACCAAAGCATTTGCCGATATCATCATAGCGGCCGCCCTTGGCTACTGAGGTGCCGAAGCCTTCCAGATAGGCAGCGAAAACAACGCCGGTATGATATTCATAGCCACGTAATTCGCTTAAATCGAAATATAATGACTGTCCCGGGTAGCGGGATAGTATGGCTTTGTTAAGTTGTCTTAATTGCTCGATATCATCTTTAACCGTGCCAGGTGCATCTTTTAATACTTTTTCAGCTTCATCCAGAACTTTTTCATTGCCGCTGAGTTTGGGCAGCGCTTTAAGCATGGCCAGCAATCCGCCATTGGTGTTGTGACTGGAGAGTAAATCATCAATATCCTTTTCCGACTTGCTCTGAAGTGCACTGAACAGTTTTTTCTCGGTATCCTGGTCCAGTCCGGCATTTTCAATCAGTGAGCGGTAGATGCCAACATGCCCAAGGGCCAGCTGGACCTCATTTATTTCTGCCAGCTTCAGGGTTTCCAGCATCAGACTGATGACTTCAACATCACTGGCAAGTCCACGATGTCCGTAAAGTTCGCAGCCAATTCGATAGGGGCTGCGTGTACCCAGCATACTGGAGGGACGGGTTCGTAAAACGGAGTCGGCATAACACAGACGGTTGGGGCCGTCCTTTTGCAGGACGTGGGCATCAATACGCGCCGCCTGAGAGGTAATGTCAGCCCGAATACCCAGGCTGCGGCCGGAAACCTGGTCAACTACCTTGAAGGTTTCGAGCTGCAGGTCTTCACTGGGAATAATATTCAGGGAATCGAGAAACTCAATCAGCGGGGTGATAACCAGCTCGTAACCCCAGCTACGGTATAAATCAAGAATGTCGCGGCGCAGCGTTTCCAGGTTATGCGCGGCCGGCGGCAGAATTTCATCCACGCCATCGGGCAATAACCAGCGATTGGCCTCTGTCATCGGTATTACTTACTCGGGCAGATTACTGTTATTCAGGTATTTGAAAAAGTCGCTGTCGGGGCTTAACAATAATACGTCGCCGCTGTCATTGAAAGTAGAACGGTATGCATTGAGGCTGCGAACAAACTCATAGAATTCCGGATCGCCCTCAAAGGCTTCTGAATAAATGGCTGCGGCCTGGGCATCACCGTCACCGCGAATGATTTCTGCTTCACGATAGGCATTGGCTTCGATAACTGTCGCCTGACGATCGGCTTCGGCACGAATGATTTCTGCCAGTTCACGACCGGTGGAGCGGGCTTCCGAAGCTTCCTGCTGACGCTCGGTATTCATGCGATTATAAACAGACTCCTCGACATCGGACGGCAGGTCGATTTGTTTAACGCGGATATCAACCACCTCGATCCCCAGCTCGGTGAGCGTAATGTTATTCAGGTTACGCGTCAGGTCGGTCATCAGGAGATCACGCTCACCAGAGACCACTTCATACACGGTACGGTTGGCAAACTGGTTACGCAGGCCGGTGTTGATTCGCTGTGACAGCAGATTATTGGCGACATTGGCATCACCGGAAGTTCGTGTGTAGTAAGTTGAGACATCAGCGATTTTCCATTTCGCATAGGAATCGACTTCGAGAAATTCACGCTCGGCGGTCAGGTAGCTTTGGGTCTGGGCATCCAGGGTCTGGATACGGCCATCAAAAATTCTGGCTGTATGAACTCCAGGAATTTTGAAATGCAGACCTGGTGCAACATTGGCATTGGTCACTTCACCAAAGGTCAGCAATACAGCCCGGTCAATTTCACGCACTACGTATAGACAGTTGTAGGCAATGATCAGTACAACGGCGATGACACCGAGGGTTATGGCACTGGAATTTTTCATCAGCGACTGGTCCTCGTGGTGGTGGGCTGTCTGTTCATGTCCTGAATTACCTGATTGGAGAGATTGCGGATATCCTGGGTACTCAGGGCTTCCATGGTAACCCGGCCATTATTGCCGGAACGTTGCAGCATCTGATCCAGTGGCAGGTACATCATGTTATTGCCGCCTTCAACTGCGATCAGCACTTTGGAGCTGTTGCCGAGAACTTCCTGCATGGTTTCGATATACAGGCGTTCCCGGGTGACTTCCGGAGAACGTTCATATTCGGTCAGTAACTGGGTAAAGCGTTGTGCTTCACCGTCAGCACGGGCCACGACCTGGTCACGATAGGCCTGGGCTTCCTCGACTACCCGACGTGCCAGGCCACGCGCTTCCGGAATGACCTGATTGGCATAGGCATTGGCTTCGTTCTGAAAGGCTTCCCGGTCAACACCGGCTTTAATTACATCGTCATAGGCGGCGCGCACCGGACCGGGCTGCTGGGCCTGGTCCAGGTTGACCTCGGAAATGGTAATACCGGTCTGATACAGGTCCATGTAATTCTGTAAGCGGGTTCTGACGTCCTGGGCTATCTGCACACGGGCTGAGGTGGTGGCCGCTTCGAGTTCCGAACTGCCGATTTCATGGCGAATGGCGGATTCGGCAGCCAGGGTCAGGCTGACTTCTGGATCGCGCACATTCAGGTAATAAGCGCGGGCATCTGTAACCTGATATTGCACCGTCATGGAGACATCGACGATATTGTCATCCTCGGTCAGCATGGAGTTGCTGAAGGATTCATCATAAACGCGGGTAACATTGATTTGCGTGACTGAATCGACCAGTGGTGGGTTCCAGTGCAGTCCTGGCAGGACTACCCCTTCCAGTGCCCGACCGAAACGCAGCACTACACCACGTTCCTGTTCGTCGACGGTATAGAAACCGGCGCCGACCCAGATGATAGCCATGATAGTAAGGACACCGATCACCAGTCCGCCAGAGATGGGGTTGCCGCCGCCAGAATTACCGGAACTGCCACCGCCACTTTTTTTGCCGCCAAAAAAACCGGAAAAGCGTTTGCTCAGGGATGCAATAATTTCATCAAGATCAGGAGGGCCCTGATCCTTGCCGCCACCCGGGCGCTGCGTGCTCCAGGGGTCGTTGTCGTTAGAATTCTTGCCGTTATTGTCTTCGGGCTCGTTCCAAGCCATTGTTTCTCCGTCTTTTCTCTATAGTACGGTAATCGCACCGGAAACAGATTCTATCGAATATTCGGGGCTTTTTACACAGTTTCCGCTTGCTATCGTAAGGGTTGATCAGCGCACGCAGGATTTGGCATCCAGTCCTTCTTCCTTGAGCAGACGTTCAAAGTCCTGTTTGGGCAGGCGTAGCGACAGACACATCTGCCCCTGTTCATCCAGACTTTCATTTTTCACGGCCCCCTGATGATACAGTTTGGCGCGCAGGCGGCCATTTTGCTGGGGCAGATGCAGCTCCGGTTCTATAAAATCCTCTCCGAGCAGTTCGCTGATGGCTTGCAGTAAATTTTCCACGCCTTCGCCATTGAGAGCCGAAACCCACACGCGCCAGGGTTTGCCCTGGTCATCACGCTCAATCCCTGGAAGTTCCTGACCAAGCAGGTCTGCCTTGTTGTAAACCAGCAGTGTCGGAATTTCACTGGCGCCGATTTCCTGCAGTACCCGGTCCACTTCATCCTGCAGGATAAAGCGCTGTTCACTGTGACAATCAACTACATGTAATAACAGGCTGGCTTCAATGGTTTCTTCCAGTGTGGCACGAAAGGCATCAACCAGCTGATGGGGCAGGTCGCGAATGAATCCGACCGTGTCTGCCAGTATTGCCGCGCCCATATCCGGCAGCTGAATTTTGCGCAGTGTCGAATCCAGCGTGGCAAACAGCTGGTCAGCGGCATAAATATTTTCGTTAGTCAGATGGTTGAACAGCGAAGTCTTGCCGGCATTGGTATAACCGACCAGGGAAACCGTCGGTACTTCAGCACGCTTGCGTGCTTTGCGACCCTGATCACGTTGGCGTTTAACCTTGTCCAGACTTTTATTGATCGACTTGATCCGTTCACCAATCAAACGCTGGTCGATTTCCAGCTGGGTTTCACCCACCCCCCTGAGACCAATGCCGCCTTTTTGCCGGTCAAGGTGAGTCCAGCCACGGACCAGCCGTGTCCGGGTGTGCTGTAACTGGGCAAGTTCCACCTGTAGCTTACCTTCATAGGAACGGGCACGCTGGGCAAATATATCCAGGATCAGTCCGGTCCGGTCCAGTACCCGGCAACCGAGGGCTTTTTCCAGATTACGTTCCTGGCTGGGACTGAGGCTGTGATTAAACAGCACCAGTTCAGCCTGGTGCAGTTGCACTGCCTGGTGAATTTCTTCCAGCTTGCCGCTGCCGACAAAAGAACGTGGATTGATCTGATGAGGTGAGCCGGTAATCAGGTCCAGAGGACAGGCACCTGCCGAAATCGCTAGTTCTTCAAACTCTCTGGGATCACCAGACTCATCAGACTGGTAAAATTCCAGATGGACCAGAATACAAAGCTCGCCGCTGTCCGGTCGTTCAAAAAACATTCAGGATCTCTTGTTCCTCAAATGCTGTTACCTGGTTCAGCGCCGGAATCAGAACCATCCTGCAAGGGAATACGCACAGGCCGGTTGGGCACTACAGTTGAAATGGCGTGCTTGTAGACCATCTGGTTGACGGTGTTTTTCAGTACGATGACAAACTGGTCAAAAGACTCGATCTGACCTTGCAACTTGATTCCGCTGACGAGATAGATGGCCACCGGCACTTTTTCCTTACGGAGGGTGTTTAAAAAAGGGTCCTGTAAAGACTGCCCTTTGGACATGTGCGTCTCCTTGGGTTGACAACAAATTAAATTGGGGTGTTCGGCACTAGGACTATTATAGTGCTTTAGTCCCGACAGCTACCATACCTAGGTAAGGTCTGGAGCCATTAAATTCAAGCATAGTTGAGCATTTTGTTGATTTTCACTGTCCAGTACCTGTAAATCCGGCCAGCTTCGTAACCAGGTCAGTTGTCTTTTTGCCAGTTGCCGGGTGGCAACCAGAGCCCGGTGTTGCATCGTTGCATAGTCTGTATCACCGGCAAGGTACTGCCAGATTTGCCGGTATCCGACTGAACGCAGGGCGGGGAGAGCAGAATTCAGGTCCTCGCGGGCGAACAGGCTTTCCACTTCTGCGACGAAGCCATCAGCCAGCATCTGTTCCAGACGTCGGGCAATTTTTTCATGCAGCACTGCCCGTTGCTCAGGATAGATGGCAAAAAAATGCAGTTTGAAGGGCAGGTCATCCTGATTCTGCTGGTCACTGGCATGGAATTCACTCAGTGACTGCCCGGTGATTTCATAGACTTCCAGTGCCCGTTGCAGGCGTTGCGGGTCATTGACATGGATACGAGCGGCGGATTGCGGATCAACTTCCTGCAGACGTGCATGCACTGCCTGCCAACCCTCACGTTCAGCGATATCCAGAATACGCTTGCGCACCTGCTCATCGGCTGCAGGCATACTGGCCAGTCCGTCACGCAGGGTTTTGAAATAGAGCATTGTCCCGCCGACCAGCAGGGGAATTTTCCCCTGTGCCTGAATGTCGGCAATTTCCCGCAAGGCATCTTCGCGAAAATCAGCCGCTGAATAGGCTTCGGCCGGATCGCGGATATCAATCAGGCGGTGGGGAGCAATGGCAAGGGTTTCGCTATCAGGCTTGCCGGCGCCGATATCCATGCCCCGGTAGACCTGTGCGGAATCGACACTGATGATTTCAAAGGGAGCCTGCTGTACCAGTTCAACTGCAAGCTGGGTTTTGCCGGAAGCCGTTGGCCCCATCAGACAAAATACGGGTGGTCTTGTGTCCTTCAATTTTTTTAACTTTGATAATGATTGCACATAATTCGCGACTAACTATAGCAAGAAATACGTTACAATTATTTTCTTTTGCCTTGCGTGTAGTCCATGCCTTCAGAAGCTCCCATTGGAGTGATTGATTCAGGAGCCGGCGGCCTTTCGGTTCTGAAAAAAATTCGGGAACTCATGCCCAATGAGGAACTCATCTATGTCGCTGATTCCTGGTTTGCTCCCTATGGGGAGAAACCCGCCGAAGATATTCGTCGACGCTGTTTTGAAAACATGGGTTTTTTCGACCTGCAACACATTAAGGCGCTGGTGCTGGCCTGTAACACGGCAACGGCGGCTGCAGTCAAGGAGTTGAGGGCGCTCTACAGGATACCCATCATCGGCATGGAGCCGGCAATCAAACCAGCCTCGGAATTAACCCGTACCGGCGTGATTGGGGTGATGGCGACAGCCGGCACCCTGGACAGTGACAAATATCTCGATCTGCAGAGTATGTACACCGACAAGGTCGAGATCATCACGCGTGCCTGCCCGGGGCTGGTCGATGAAATAGAAAAGATCGAACCGGATGAAGGCGAAATCATCAAGCTGGTAACGGAATATACGGAAGAGTTTCTCGACAGGGGCGGTGATACGCTGGTGCTTGGCTGTACCCATTATGCGCTGATCAGTGACATCATTCGTGACATTGTTGGCTCCAATGTAGTACTGGTGGATACCGGTATGGCGGTGGCCAAGGAATTACGGCGGCGATTGCTGGAAAATGATCTGCTTTCCGATTCACTGAAAACCGGGCGGCTGAGCTTTTTCACCAGCGGCAATGTACAGGAGCAGAAGGCCTTGTTATCCCGCTACTGGGGAGAAGAAATTGAAGTGCTGCGGTACCTGAATTTTATTCTGACGATTTAGGTCAGATGTCAGAGTCATGACTCTGACAGCAATTTTACTGCCCGCGTAGAAATAATTTATCCAGCTCGGATAAGTTTTGTTGCACCCAGGTCGGCCGACCGTGATTACACTGTCCACTGCGTTCCGTACGTTCCATGTCGCGCAGGAGGGCATTCATTTCAGCAAGCGTTAATTGCCGGTTGGCGCGCACCGAACCATGGCAGGCCATGGTGCTGAGAATCTCATCTCGGTGTGCTTCAAGACGGTCAGAGCTGCCATGTTCCAGTAGATCGGAAAGCACATCACGCAGTAACTGTTCAGCATTGGCCTTGGCCAGAATTGTGGGGATCTGTGACAGGCGCAGGTTTTCCGGACCCTGGCGTTCGATTTCCATGCCCAGACTCATCAGATAAGTATTATGTTCCTCGGCCAGGTCGGCTTCGCGCTCAGAAACGGCAATACAGATCGGCACCAGCAATGGTTGTACCTTGATACCCTGATCGCTGCTCGCTGTTTTCATGTGCTCATAAGTGATGCGTTCATGTGCGGCGTGCATGTCGACGATCACCAGTCCCTGTGCATTCTGTGCCAGGATATAAATGCCGTGCAGTTGTGCGATGGCATACCCCAGTGGCGGAATATCATCATTGCTTTCCGGCAGGGGCTGCGGTCCGGAATCACTGCGAAAACTGTCGTAAGCAGCAAGCTGTGATCTGATCTGCTGCTGGGAAAAGCGGCCATGATCACCTCCACGTTCCAGGGCAGAAAAATTTAAATGGGATTGCAAACTGGTATTTTCGGCTGCCATTGCTGGTGCCGCTTCCCTTAAGGTGCCTGCTTCCTGTATGTGATCTTCCGGTCGAACCGAGGCCAGTGCCTTGTGCAGGACTGAAAATAAAAAATTATGCACTTCACGGCTTTCACGAAATCGTACCTCATGTTTGGTTGGATGCACATTGACATCAACATCGCCCGGGTCAAGTTCCAGGAACAGGGCAAAGGCCGGATGGCGGCCATGAAACAGGACGTCCCGGTACGCTTGCTTGATGGCATGATTGACAACCTTGTCACGAATTGTGCGACCGTTCACATAAAAATACTGCATGTCTGCCTGTGAGCGCGAGAAAGTCGGCAGGGATACCCAGCCCCAGAGTTTCATGCCGTTGGCGTCCATGTCGATGTAAACGGAATTTTCAATAAAGCTCGGGCCACAAATCTGTGCTACCCGGCGCTGTTGTTCCTGCTCGGTGCCGGCTTTTTCAAATTTATGAATCTGACGCTGGTTATGCTGCACAGAGAAAGTTACATCAAAACGACTCAGGGCAAGCTGCTTGATGATGTCATCAATGCGTTTGTATTCGGTTTGCTCAGTGCGCAGAAATTTACGCCGGGCCGGGGTGTTAAAAAATAAATCACGCACCTCAACATTGGTGCCCTGCGGATGCGCTGCCGGTGTCAGCCTGCTTTCCATGTCCACGCCTTCGGTTTCCACTTTCCAGGCTTCGCTGGCATCCACTGTCCGGGAAATCATCAGCAGGCGTGACACCGAGGCAATACTGGCCAGTGCTTCACCACGAAAGCCCAGGCTGGCTACTTTTTCCAGGTCCTCGAGTTCAATAATTTTGCTGGTGGCGTGGCGACTCAGGGCCAGCGGCAGGTCATCCTTCATGATGCCCTGGCCGTTATCGCGGATCCGAATCAGCTTGACACCACCCTGTTCCAGTTCGATATCGATGCGGTCGGCACCGGCGTCCAGGCTGTTTTCCAGCAGTTCCTTGACGACCGAAGCCGGTCGTTCAACGACTTCACCGGCAGCAATCTGGTTGGTCAGGCGCTGGCTGAGGAGTTGTATTCGTGCCATGAGGCGGAGGATTCTTATCTACAAACAATCAGGCAATGAGTTTGAGTGGCTTTGCCGCTGATTGCAAGTTGTAAGAAAAGGCTGCGGCTCAGTGTGACGTACTTGCTGGTTTATTCGGGACTAAGGCGCGTCCTGCTATCGCCCCTTATCTGCAACCTCGCCCTGTAGGAGGGACTTTAGTCCCGAAATTGTTCGCGGTTAAAACCGCTCCTACAGGGAAACCCGGTTTTGGTGAATCGGTTGGTGCAGGAATGGCTTTAGCCATGAACAGCTTCAGGCTCACAAACTGTATATTTAACGAAAAAGCATTTTTACTAGGACGAAGGAATACGCAGCACCTGACCAATGCGAATCACGTCGTTGCGCAGCTGATTGCTGTCACGAATGCGTTGCAGGGGAATGGCATAGTCTTCGGCAATCTGTGACAGGGATTCGCCACGGCTGACCACGTGTTCTCGGAAGGTAAGCTGTGCCAGCACCGGCGCCGTCAGGCCATTGGGAATAATCAGTTCCTGACCGACATGAATCACCGAGCCGCTGATATTGTTGGCAGCCTTGAGCGAAGCTAGCGAGACATTGAAACGTTCAGCGATATCGGACAGATTGTCACCGCGGCTGACAACATAGGAGGCTGGCCCGCCACCATTGATTTTATGCCAGGCTACCAGGGTGCCGCGTGGAGGGGTCTCATAAAAGTAGGAGGTAATGCCACGCACGACGGCAGCGGCGAACTGTTGCTGATAGGCTGGAGAACTCAGGTTTCGGGCATCGCTTGCATTTGTGACATAGCCGGACTCAATTAACAGTGACGGAATATCAGCCTGTTTCAGTACCATGAAAGCCGCCTGTTCGACATTGATCCGGCGCATATGAGCTACTGAACTCAGGGAAGCAATAATCTTGTCGCCGGCTTCCAGGCTGGAGGCAATGCTGGCGGTCATGGAAAGATCCAGTAAAACCGAGGCCAGTACTTCATCCTTGTCCGACAGACTGACAGAGCCGACACCACCAATCAGGTCGGCGCCGTTTTCCTTTTCTGCCAGACGACGAGCCTGTTCACTGGTGGCGCCGCGTTGTGAAAGGGCATAAACGGTTGCCCCGCGGGCCCGGGAACTGGAAAAGGCATCGGCATGAATGGCAATAAAAAAGTCAGCATTATGCTGATGGGCTATAGTGGTCCGGCCGCGCAGGTCGACATAATAATCATCGTTGCGAATCATTACCGGTCGGTAACCGGGCATCTGATTCAGAATGCGCTCGATTTCACGGGAAATGGCCAGCACTATCTGTTTTTCCTGAATGCCACCGACACCGATTGCGCCGGGATCTTCACCGCCGTGCCCGGCAGAGATGGCAACCACAATATCGCGTTTGTTGTTGTCCACGTCAGCAGCTGAAGCGGTGACAATTCGCTCACTTTGAACACTGGCGCCGGTGTCATATAAATCAATGACCAGCCGCTCGCCGTATTGCTGGTTTTCCGAGAGTAAAAATGAGCGTGGACGTACCTGGGCATTCAGGTCCAGAACCACACGGGTATCATTTTGATTACGACTAGCGGAACGGATATTGGTGATCGGGGTTTCACTTAAATCCAGCACGGAAAGTTCCGTGGCCAGGCTGGCGTTACTCAGATCAATGACCAGGCGTCGCGGATTTTCCAGACTGAAAACCTGATGTTCAACCTGTTCGCTTAAATCAAAAACGATCCGGGTATAGTCCGGCGCACGGTAGGAGCGTACGCCTTCAATGACGGCAGCATGGGCCGTGGTGCTGACGAAGCAGCACAGCAATGCGACTATAAAACCCCAACGCTTGCCCATTTTTCAGTCTCAAACGATTCGCTGAAAATTAATAAAGTTAGAGATTACAGAAAGTTACAGCGATAATCTAGTATTATTCTAGATTAAGAGGAAATTTTTGCCTCAAGTGCGCTAATCAGCGCGAAACCGGCATCTGTATTGGCCTTCATACTGATAGTACGGCCCGGCGCGCTTACTTCCAGTCGCAGGGCCAGATCGGCCTGTGGCAAATATCCTTTGCCTTTTTCCGGCCATTCGATCAGGCACAGGGTAGAGCCGTCGAGGTAATCGCGGAAACCCAGGTATTCCAGCTCTTCCGGATCCCCCAGACGATACAGGTCAAAGTGCATGATGGGCCTGCCGTCCAGTTCATAGGGCTCAACCAGGGTATAGGTCGGGCTCTTCACGGCACCCTGATGCCCCAGCGCATGCAGGAATCCGCGAATCAGGGTGGTTTTGCCAGCTCCCAGCTGGCCACTCAAAGTGACAATACCGCCATTACCCAGAAGCTGGGCCAGGGTGGCTCCGAAAGCTTCGGTAGCAGCTTCATCAGACAGGTAGTGCGAATCCATCAGTTGTTAACCAGAGCCTGAATTTGTGGCAGCAGATCAGTCGCCAGCATTCCCCGCTGGCCGCTGTTTTCAGCCACCAGGTCGGCACTGTAGGAGTGAATGCAGACACCCAGGCGGGCACTTTCAATCAGGGAAAAGCCCTGTGCCAGCAGACCGCCAAGTACACCGCTGAGAATATCGCCCATTCCGCCGGAACCCATGCCGGGGTTGCCGTGTGTACACAGATCCAGTTGCTGACGCTGGTTTTGCTGGTAGGCGATCAGGGTGCCGGCCCCTTTCAGAATCGCGATGCCGCCAAATTTACTTTGCAGGTCCAGGCAGGCCTGTTCCCGGTCACGCTGGATAATATCAATATTGCGTCCCAGCAGGCGGGCTGCTTCACCGGGGTGCGGCGTGATAAGTGTCTGGCCACCGGCAGGCAATTCAATCAATTCCCGGCTCAAAAGATTCAGGGCATCGGCATCCAGCACGGTGGGGCGGTCCGGACTCAATGCCGCATCAATACACTTTTCCGACCAGGATGACTGACCAAGCCCCGGCCCGACCACCAGTACCGTGGCGTGCTTGAGCAAAAAAGGAATTTCACTGGCCTCATTGATACCCCTGACCATTAACTCCGGGCGACGCGCAAGAAAGGCTGGCAGATGTTCTGGGCGGGTGGCCACTGAAACAAGGCCGGCACCAGTGCGTGCCGCGGCTTCGGCAGACATCAGGGCAGCACCGCCAAAGCCATGATCACCACCAAGCACCAGGACGTGTCCATTATCGCCTTTATGTGAGTGCTCACTCCGCTTAAAGAGATTGTGCTTGATGGACTGGTAATTAAAAGGTCTGGCTATGCTCACACAATTATCCTGCCTGCAAACGAATATCCCGGCAGTGTAGACCATACACGGCCGGGATAAAAATTCTGTTTTGCTTAAAGTGCTGCTTACTTAGGGGGTATTAGTTGGTCTGGTGACGTTTGCCGAGAGTGATATGTCGTGGTCCGGAAGTCTGGACCTGGCCGCTGACGCCACTGGGGATTTCCTGAATTTTACCGCCAGATGCTAAAAAGTCTGCAGTCTGTTTTTCGATGCTGTTGGAATCGGTACCGGCAATTTCCTGATCTACTTTCTTGATTGTGGTTTTTTTACGTGTAGCAGCCATATCAGTCCTTATTTTTCAGTAATAATTCGACAAAGAGCTGGCCATTATAGCAAAAAAACCCTGCCTTTCCTATGGACATAGGCCTGAAAGCCCGAGCAAAAGCGACTCAGAGATAATCCTGCTAGTGAGTCTGCAGCTTTTTCGGTATGATTGCGGCACTTTCTGAATGGCTTTTTCAACAAATCAAAAAAAGCTAAAAAGTAGCTACGCGCCTGTAGCTCAGCGCAGGATAAAGAGTAGTAACTGGCTTCAAGAAGCCAACCAGGATGACTCACCAAATATAAAGTGTAAAATGCAATCCACGCGCCTGTAGCTCAGCTGGATAGAGTAACTGGCTTCGAACCAGTTGGTCGGGAGTTCGAATCTCTCCAGGCGCGCCATTTAACAACTTGAAGATTGTTAGTAACCACTAATATTTGTCCCAATTCTCATGACTTGTCCCATAAAACTACTATAATTAGCAAAATTTAATGTATCCTTTGAGATTAGTTGGGGTAAAAATAGAAATACTCAAGGAGGAGGTTCGAATGAAAGTAAATTTTTATGATTTATTCGAAGTTAATGATGGATCAATATCTCCAAAAGGAGTGATAAGGGTTGGAGGCGTCACAATGAGCCCTGGTGTATCTTTCGGTGGAGGGGTTATCATGGGCGGATTTAATGCTGCAGAACATATAGGTAAAGACCTTGAAGTTGAACAACATCCTGATGGGGTAGTTGAGATAAAAGGGGTTTATCCTTGATCTAATATTCCAGGCTAATTAATTTTCAATACTATGTTTTGAAACTTAGTGGTTATAGCCTTGTCTATCAAGCTAACTAAATAGTTTACCGGGTTGCAAAAATGAGCAATGAACAAGGAAGCACTGAAAAGTCTTTAAATACTGAAGCTTTGGAGATTTACTCCAATGGGTTTGAAATAGCGCATACTAACTCTGATGTTGTTATTATTTTAAAAAGGAATCAAGTTGTAGTAGCGAATTTAAACATTTCGTTTACTTTGGCTAAAACACTAGCAGGAATGCTTGGCGGGTTAGTTTCCTCTATAGAAGAAGCCGCTGGTATTACAATTAATACTACAAAAGAGTTTGATAAAGCTTTCGAAAATGCTATTTCATCTGAAGAGAGTAAAAAATGATTGAACTTATGTTTAATGCACAGGTTTTTTCTCCTATCAGTAGAGCTAAGCGAACGGTTTCAAGTTCTAATCTAAATCCGATACTACTTAGTTATTCTGCATATAAAAGAGGCTGGGGTGTTACAGGAGAAGGGAAAGAGTTTAATTCTTATGTAATTAATACAGCTCAAATGCTTTATAACTTATTAGCTAAAAATGGTTTCAAAGATATTGAATTTGTCCCTGGGTATTCAGGCGAAGTAACTATTGCTTGTGATTTTGATGAATATTTTTCTGAGATTATCGTTTTTGAAGATCAAAGCTTTGGCTTAATTTTGGAATTGAATGGTGAAGAAGTTTTAAACGAGTATTCACTAAGTTTCGAGGATCTAATTGGCAAATTACAGGAAGTTTCTAGCAAATGGCAAACACTTACATCAGGGTCTTGGATCCACAACATTACCTTGAAAGAAGGTCAAGATATTCTAGTTCAGCATTTAGACCAAGCAGCAAAGATGGGGGGATTTCTGTCTTCTGCGAGGAATGCTCAATCGCCAATAGTACGTACATATGCAGGCACATAACTAAATTTTATTCTGGAATTGCTGGAGCACCAATTAGATATTGGAAAATTGACCTTGATTGGCTCGACAATAATTTGAGTGAGTATGATTCTGGTCTAAAAGGCAGTATTAAAGCCGAACTTAATGAAACTGAAGATCCCTGCCACTATAATATTTTAAATTTCCCTAAGAATGGTAAAGCTTCTGGTAGACTCTTAAAAAAAGCCTGGGATGATAATAGAGATGCCTTTTATGAGTGTGAAGATGAAGATTCAAAGCCTATTGCAGTTTAATTTGTTGGCTTAATTTTATTGGGTTTTAGCCGATAATACTTCTCAGTAACCTTCATATTACTATGCCCTAACAACTCACTAGCATGTAACAAACTTATATCTGAAGCAGCCTTAGCCCTAAGATCATGCTCTGTAAACTTATTAGATAATTTTGTGTGTGATAGCGCTCTTCTCATATAACGTTGCCATAAAGAATCAAACCCATTAGCCGTACCATCTTCTTTAATATAGGGTTGTCCCTGTCTAGTATGAAAAAGCCAGATTGAGTGTACTTTTTTACTCAGGCTTTTAATTTCCTCAATAGCAAATTTAAGTTCATTAGTCCATTCGATAATCATGCTCTTGCCAGTTGTATTAGCTGTTTTACGGGGTGTTATATGAATACCATCGTCCTTAAGATCAGATAATTTAATTGTGAGCAAATCGCCCCTCCTGAGACCTGTAAGCAACTTTAACCGGATATATGCAACCAAGAAGGGTGAAGCTACCTTAAGCGCCTCCTCAAGCTCCCAGTCTTCTACATAGCGTCTTCTGGGTGGTGTACTGAATTTACGGACTTTTCCCTTGATAGGATGGTTCTCAGTTAGGCCCCATTCAATTGCTTTAGAGAAGGCGTGACTTAAGACTTCAATGTCTCGATTAGCAGCTGTCTTGGCTTGCTGACCGCGTTTATCTTTAAACTGGTAAACATGGACAGGTTTAACCGACTCGATTGGCATATGTCCAAAGACCTTTTTCAACACTCGTATTGAAGCAAGGTTAGAGGTTTGGGTTTTTGGTGCCTTCTCTGGAACCACTTCATAGGCGTAGCGGTCCAGCAGTTCGTTCATTATTTTGGCATCAGCGTGAAGTTGAAGCCTGCTAGACCAGACTCTATAGGCTTCGGTTAAGTTCACCCCTAACCGAAACTCAGATTTGTTATCCCAGAGAGCTTTAAGTTGAACAGGAGGGCGGTAATAGTAAGCTCCATGCTTCAGTCTCCACCCAGACGGCAGGCCCTTATTCTCGCTTCTTCTGGGTTTAGGAGGGGTTTTACCCCGGTTTTACGGATAACTCAGAAAAGGCTCATAATG
>TARA_R110002110_G_scaffold157554_2_pt1 | contig 74819 bp, 68 predicted proteins | sample TARA_R110002110 | Tara Oceans TARA_R110002110 (sample SAMEA4397330) | marine metagenome | biome: Polar Biome; feature: [SRF] surface water layer (ENVO:00010504); material: water (ENVO:00002006), including particulate matter (ENVO:01000060) such as... | depth 5 m | reverse complement strand
ATGATCTCGGGCGTGATGCCTGCGATCTTGATGTCCATTTGCAGCGAGGTGATCCCGTTTTCGGTGCCTGCCACTTTGAAATCCATGTCGCCCAGGTGGTCTTCGTCACCCAGGATGTCCGACAGGATCGCGTAGGACCCGTCTTCTTCCAGGATCAGACCCATCGCAACACCGGCCACTGCCGCTTTCAGCGGAACGCCCGCGTCCATCATCGACAGCGAACCGCCGCAGACAGAGGCCATCGAGCTGGAGCCGTTCGATTCAGTGATCTCGGACACAACGCGGATGGTATAGGGGAAGTCAGTCGATGCGGGCAGAACCGCCTGCAACGCACGCCATGCCAGCTTGCCGTGGCCAATCTCGCGACGGCCCGGACCCGAAACACGGCCCACTTCACCAACCGAATAGGGAGGGAAGTTATAGTGCAGCAGGAAGTTGGATTTGAAGTTGCCGTGCAGCGCGTCGATGAACTGTTCGTCGTCACCGGTGCCCAGCGTGGTCACAACCAGACCCTGCGTTTCACCACGGGTGAACAGCGCCGAACCGTGTGTCCGCGGCAAGAAGCCGGTTTGGCACACGATGTCGCGGATCTCGTCGGTTTGACGGCCGTCGATACGCTTGCCGGTTTTCACGACGTCACCGCGCAGGATCGACGCTTCCAGTTTTTTCAGAGCGGACCCAAGGTTCGCATCTTCTTTCTGCTCGTCCGTCAGCGCGTTCATGATGGTCTCGCGGGCGGCGGCAACAGCGGTTGTACGCTCTTGCTTGTCGCTGATCGCAAAGGCTGCGCGCATTTCGGTCTCGCCAGCCGCTTTGACAGCAGCGGACAGTTCCGAATAATCGGCAGGTTGGAAATCGAACGGCTCTTTCGCGGCACTTTCGGCCAGATCAATGATCAGGTCGATGACCGGCTGGATCTGCTCGTGCGCGAATTTCACCGCACCCAGCATTTCGGCTTCCGACAGCTCGTAAGCTTCGGATTCAACCATCATCACGGCGTCTTTGGTGCCGGCAACAACCAGATCCAGACGTTGATCGGGGTTCAGGCGCAGGTCCTGCATGTCGTCGACTGTGGGGTTCAGGACGTAATCGCCACCCTCAAAGCCCACGCGGCAACCGGCGATCGGGCCCATGAACGGCGCACCCGAAATGGTCAGCGCGGCGCTGGCGGCGATCATCGCAACCATGTCCGGGTCGTTGACCAGATCGTGGCTCAGAACGGTACACATCACCAGAACTTCGTTTTTGAAGCCGGGGACGAACAGCGGGCGGATCGGACGGTCGATCAAACGCGCCGTCAGGGTTTCTTTCTCGGTGGGGCGGGCCTCACGTTTGAAAAAGCCGCCGGGCACTTTGCCCGCAGCATAGTATTTTTCTTGGTAATGGACGGTCAGCGGGAAAAAGTCCTGACCGGGTTTTTGTTTCTTGGCAAAAGTTACGTTTGCCATAACCGAAGTTTCGCCCAGCGTGGCGATCACGGACCCGTCCGCCTGACGGGCCACTTTTCCGGTTTCCAGTGTCAGCGTCTCTTCGCCCCACTGCATTGATTTGGTCGTTACGTTAAACATCTACGTTCCTCAGGTTGGCCACATCGGCCATTTGCTTAGGGGCCGTATTGCCCCTGACTCCGGTATCTTCTTTTCGGGCGCTGGAGTCCGGGCGCCGATCTCAGATTGGCGGGGCATACAGTGTTTTGCCCTATATGGAAAGCCTTTGCTGCTATGGCGAAACGTGGCCTCAACCCCCCAAAACGAAACAACCGCGCCCCGGATTGCTGGGCGCGGTTGCGGTGTTCACCGGGGCAGGCGGCCGTTGCGCCGCCTGCACCAGACCTGCGTTTAGTGGAACTTGGCAATCGCGCCCGATTTCAGGCGGCTTGCGTAAGAGTTCAGTTCCTTGCGCACGATCCGCATCAGGAAATACAGCGCAAAGATGTTGACCACCGCCATGGCAAAGATCGCCGCGTCCGAAAAGTCGATGACAGGGCCCAGGCTGGCCGCCGCACCGATCACGATGAACACGCAGAAGATCAGCTTGAAGGTCAGCTCGGATGCCTTGCCTTCGCCAAACAGATAGGTCCACGCCTTCAGCCCGTAATACGACCACGAGATCATGGTGGAAAAGGCGAACAGGATCACCGCGACCGCCAGCACATAGGGGAACCAACTGATGCCCGACGCAAAGGCCGCCGATGTCAGCGCCACGCCGGTGTTGCCGTCAACGGTGGCAATGGCTGTGCCCGCTTCGTTCAGCACGAACCGTCCCGTGTCCGGATCTACGATCAACTGTTGCGAAATGGTGATGACCAGCGCGGTCATGGTGCAGATCACAACGGTGTCGATCAGCGGCTCCAGCAGGGACACGAACCCTTCGGTGATCGGCTCTTTGGTGCGCACCGCCGAGTGGGCGATGGCCGCCGAACCGACGCCCGCCTCGTTCGAAAATGCCGCACGCTTGAACCCCTGGATCAGCGCACCGACCAGACCGCCCGCAACACCCAAGCCGCTGAACGCGCCTTCAAAGATCTGGCCAAAGGCCCAGCCGACCTTGTCATAGTTCACCAACAGGATGATCAGCGCCGCGCCGACATACAGAATGCCCATGAACGGCACGACTTTTTCGGTCACATTGGCGATGGATTTGATCCCGCCGACGATCACGGCAAACACGATGGCCGCAAAGATGACGCCGGTGATCCAGCCCGGATAGTCGCCGACAATGCCTGCGATCTGCGCATGTGCCTGGTTGGCCTGGAACATATTGCCCCCGCCCAAAGCGCCAAGGATACAAAAGACCGAAAACAGCACGGCCAGGAACTTGCCGCCGGGCAGGCCCAGTTCGCTAAAGCCCTTGGAAATATAGTACATCGGGCCGCCCGAAACGGTGCCATCGGGGTATTCATTGCGGTATTTCACGCCCAGCGTACATTCGGTGAACTTCGATGCCATGCCCAAAAGACCCGCAAGGATCATCCAGAACGTGGCCCCCGGGCCGCCGATGCCGACAGCCACCGCGACGCCCGCGATATTCCCCAGACCGACCGTGCCCGAGAGCGCCGTGGCCAGCGCCTGAAAGTGGCTGACCTCGCCTGCGTCATTGGGATCGGAATAATCGCCTTTGACCAACGCGATGGCATGGCCAAAGAACCGGAACTGCACAAATCCGAAATACAGCGTGAAAACCGTCGCCGCCACCACCAGCCACATGACGATCCACGGAAATTCTGTTTTGGGGAAGGGGGCGAAGATCAGGTTGACGAAGGGGCTGGTAAAGGCGGCAAAGGCCTCGTTCACCCGCGCGTCCAGCCCTTCTGCCTCTTGCGCCATCGCCGGAGCCGCCGAAGCCGAGAAGGCCGCAAGGGTCAGGGTTGTTTTTTGCAAAATATTCATGAGGATCTCCTTAGCTCACAACCGTCACGGGCACGTTTGCACCCATAACCAGATTGGCGGTGGAGCTGCCGAAGATGCGTTTGCTCAACCCTGTTTCCGTGGACCGCCCGACGATGATCTGCGACACGTTCTGCTTGGCCGCGATCGAATCCAGCGTGTCTGCGACATTGCCATGCCGCACGATGCCCTGTGCCGTGATGCCTGCTGCCTCCAGCCGCTCCAGCGCAGGTGTCACCACCCGTTCCATCGCCGTCGAGATTTCCTCTTCGCGGCGTTTGTGCCGTTGGGCGTTCTCTTCGGGTGTCTGGAACGAATAGGGCGACCATTCGATCACGTAGACAACCAGCAGTTCGGCATCTCCGATCAACTTGGCGAGGTTCTCAGCAAAGGTCAAAGCGCGGTCACCCGAGCTTTGACCGTCCAGCCCGATCAACAATTTCGTCGTCATAAGGGCATCCTTCTGTCGGTGGTCCAGGCGTTGTTGCGATTCGGAGGGGACCAGCCCACGATGTGTGGCCGATATCACGCCAGGGTTGTTGTTTTCCGGCCCCTTGGCCGAGAATGATAACCTCTGATTGTGAGACAAAGGGACCAAATTCGACCCTCATGGCAGGCGAACGACCCAAAACCGATGAGTTTTGCGACGAATTTGGACTTTTTGTCGCAGGGGTCTTGTTTTGGGTCATACCCGCTTCGGGTGCCGCCCAAACGCAAAAACGCCCGCCGGGTAAGGGCGGGCGTTCTGATCGACGCGGCCCACAGGCTGCGTCAGAATGAAGGCAAAAGCTTAGCGGCGGATGCCCAAGCGTTTGATCAGGTCCTGATAGCGCGCTTCTTCCTTGCCTTTCAGGTAGTCCAGCAGCTTGCGGCGCAGGGCAACCATCTTCAGCAGACCACGACGACCGTGGTTGTCTTTTTTGTGGGTCTTGAAGTGCTCGGTCAGGGTGGCGATGCGGCTTGTCAGGATGGCAATCTGCACTTCGGGCGAACCTGTGTCGCCTTCAGCAGTTGCGAATTCTTTCATGACGCGTTGCTTTTCTTCAGCAGTAATCGACATCGGGGTCTCCTTTTCAAAAGGTTAAGGTGATGGCGCAAGCCGGGATGTCGTCCAGCAGGGCCCGTGGAGAGTGTCGCACCGGTCAAAAAGATCGGGCGCGATGGGGGCGTATAGGGGGATTCTGCGGCGAAGGCAAAGATTTATTCGCCCCGCGGTACAGGCAGGGTTACAACCCGGCAATGCCGCTGGTCTGCGCGGCGCTCAGCGGGATCAGGGCAATGTCGCCCAGGGTCAGTGCCGCGCCGCCGTTCACGTCGGCCACGGTGACACCATCCATCAGCACATGCACAATACCGGCGTCGGTGGGGTCGGGTTGCAGGGTGATCACCGGTTCGGGGCCCGCGTCGCTGTCGTTCCAGACCAGCACGATGCTGTCATCGGTGGCGTCGAAATCCATGATCTCGACCGACTTGCTGTCTTCGATCCAGTCACCCAGGACAATCGTATCGGCACCGCCGCCTGCGGTCACCACGTCCTCGGACCCGGCCACGATCACATCATCGCCGCCGCCGCCATTCAGAAAATCCTTGTCGTCGTGATCGGCAATCTCGCCGGTGTCGGAATCGCGGTTCAAACCAATCACCACATCGTCGCCCCAGCCGCCAAACAACGTGTCCGCGCCCGCGCCACCATCCAGCGTGTCGTCGTCCAACCCGCCGTGCAGCGCGTCGTTGCCGTCATCCCCCATCAGCAGGTCGTCGCCCTGCGACCCCTGCAACGTGTCGTCGCCATCGTCGCCGTGCAGGGTGTCATTGTCGTTGTGACCGTACAGCTCATCATCATCTGATCCGCCATGCACCAGATCGCGCCCGTCACCGCCGTGCAGGGTATCGTCACCGGCGTCGCCATCCAGCGTGTCGTCCCCGTCCATGCCGTATATGTCGTCGTCGCCGCTGCCACCATGAATGGTGTCGTCGCCGTCATACCCGCCGATCTGGTCGTCGTCTTCGGTGCCGGTCATGGTTTCGGTGACATCCTCGCCAACAAGGATCGAGGCATCCGAGGTGTCCGTTTCCGCAACCGGATCGCCCTCAGTCAGGTCAATATCATCCCCAATGCGCGGCCCCTGTGTCGTGACCGCCTCGGGCGCGTCAACATCAGTGTCGTCGTCGTCCTCTTGCGCGGACATATCCACAAAGCTGACCGCGCCAACGGCCATCAAGCCCATCAATCCCGCCAACCACAACATCCGCGACCAAACTTTCTACAGATTACTCCGCAGGAACATGGCCACAGTCCGCCCTTAATTTCAAAGCCATTCGGCGCCTATGGTTAACCCCGGGCTAACATCGGGTCGTCTGGATGCCACGGTTCCGGCGCTTGGGAATAGGGCAGGTACAGCGGGTGGCGCGGGTGCCCTGCCTTGGACAGGCCCAGGTGAAACAACGGCTGCCCCGTTTGCGCCAGCAACCGCGCAACCTGTGGGCCTCGGTCCAGATGCGCACCATGCGTGCCCCAGGCCGCAATCACCACATTCGCCCACTGCGCCGCGTCCGCAATCGCCGCGTCGTTCTGCGGCCCCACCGGTTCGGCGGCCGCGCGCATCTTGCGCGGATCGGTGTCGCGCCAGGCAAAGATGTTGGTCACGCAAAACCCGCCATAGCCCAACGCCCGCGCCCGTCGTTCACAGCGTTCCACGGTCGGATCGTTCTGCACCTCGGTCGCGGTGGACGGGTTCAGCATGACAAAGGTCACCCGCGCGCCGTTGTCGTCCCAGACCCGCGTCAGGCTATAGCGATATTTCTCGCAGTCCGAATAAACCGCCGTCGAAGGCGCGTCGCCCTTGGTGTGTGTGCGTGTAATCATGCTGACGTTATGGCGCCAGGGCGCGCGATAGGTCAATCAACCTGCCCGTATTCTCTGGTTCAAAAAATCCCCGCCGGAGGCTCCCGCCCCAAACAACCCGCGCCGTCAGTGGTTGAACACACGCGCCGGATGCACTTCGCCCGCCTTGTAGCGGCCCACGGCCACGGCCTTGCCCTCGAAGGACACCCAGACCTCGTCGCCGTATTCCACGTCCGACGGCAGCACCATGCCGGGGTTGCCATTGCGCAGGCGCACCGCACCCTCGGCGGTGGCTTTCAGTTCCGGCAGATCGGCCAGCCCTTCCTCGACGGGGCGCAGATGCGCGTCCAGTGCCGGATCACCCGCCATCGCCTCGATCTGCTCCAGCGTCAGCCCGTCGGCGGCATCGAACGGCCCCGACCAGATGCGGCGCAGCTCGCGCACGTGGGCGAAACAGCCCAGCGCCGCGCCCAGATCGCGCGCGATCGACCGGACATAGCCGCCCTTGCCACAGGTCATTTCCAGCGTCACGTGATCCGCATCGGGACGGCCCACCATCAGCAGCTCTTCGACCCACAGGGGCCGCGCCGCAATCTCCATTTCCTCGCCGTCGCGGGCGCGCTTGTAGGCGCGTTGCCCGTCGATCTTGACGGCCGAGAACTGTGGCGGCACCTGCATGATGTCGCCCACGAATGCGCCCAGCGCGTCCTTGATCTGGTCGTCGCTCGGGCGCATGTCCGATTGCGCGATCACTTCGCCCTCGGCGTCGTCGGTGTTGGTGGCCTGCCCCAGCCGCACGGTGAACGTATACGCCTTGAGCGCGTCGGTGATGTAAGGCACCGTCTTCGTCGCCTCGCCCAGCGCAATCGCCAGCACGCCGGTGGCGTCGGGGTCCAGCGTGCCCGCGTGGCCCGCCTTCTTGGCGTTCATCGCCCAGCGCACCTTGTTGACCACGGTGGTCGACGTGGGGCCAGCAGGCTTGTCGATGACCAGCCAGCCGGAAATGTCGCGTCCTTTGGATCTGCGGCCCATGGTGCCCCCTTGGTCTGTCGTGTCGGATCAACGTGAAAATCAGAGCGTGCGGCCTAGCCGAGCGCGTCTGTGCTGTCAATTCGGGACGCTTACGGCGCCTTGCGCGCCACGGTGCCGATGATCGGCCCCAAACGACGGCCCGGATCGTGCCGCCCCAGGTCCGGCGCATACAGCCGCGACACGTTGCCGTCGAAATACAACGCCTGCGGCAGCTTCAGCGCGTCACGGAAAAAGCTGCCAAATTCGTAAAAGGTGACCAAGGTGTTCGAGATGACAAAGACCGCGCGACGGCCATCTGCCGTGGTCCCCACCCCGTTGCGTACATAGCGCGACGTGGCATCAACCAGAAAGCGCGGGTGCAGTTCGCCGTCGATCACCAGCATAGGGCCGGATTGCGTCGCGCCGGTGCAGCGCGGTTTCTCGCGCTCGAACCGCAGCGTTTCGATCACGTCGGCACGCCCCTTGCGCAGACACAGCACACCGTTGGGCAGCAGGCCAAAGTTGCCCGGCCCGGCGGATGTCACCAGCCCCATCTCTTGCTTGCCATCCTCAAGGAACAAACCCACCGGCGCGCGGTCCTCGTGGTACATGCCCGCGTTCATGGCAAAGCCCAGCGTCTGGCCCGCAGCACCCAGCGCCTGATTGATCGCGTTAAAGCTGCCGTAGATGTTGTCGTTGTCGTCACGCAAAAACAGCCGCAGTTTCTCCTGCGTCAGATCGACGGTGCAAACGGTATAGGATTTGCCCAGATGGTTGCGGTTCTCGCACTCCGTCGCCCAGACCGGCCCGCAGGTCAGCCAGACCAGCACGCCAATCCACAGCGCGCGCATCAGTTGTCGGTGTCCCGACGCACCGCGTCCTGGTTCAGCATCCGGCGGGTGTCGTCCATCTGGTCAAATGTCTGATCCAACTGGAACCGCAGGTCGGGCGCGAACTTCAACGCCAGCTTCTTGCCGACGACATGCCGCAGCTCGCCCTTGTTGCGGGCCAGCAGTTTCAACACCTCGTCCTTACCGTCTCCGCCCAAAGGCAGCACATAGGCCGTGGCGATTCGCAGGTCGGGCGATGTGCGCACTTCGCCCACCGTGATCGACATGCGGTTCAGGTCGGGGTCGTGCACATCACCGCGCGCCAGCACTTCGGACAAAGTGCGGCGGATCAATTCACCAACCCGAAGTTGACGCTGGGACGGACCGGCTCCGTCAAGGGACTTGTTCTTTGCCATACTCCCCATCTAGGACAGCCCAGACACTTTGCCAAGCGGCACCGCACAGGCTAGACCTGCGACAAACCGCTTATTCAGGGAAAACGACCATGGCCGACACGATAGGAATTGCCGTCACCGGAGCTTCGGGCCGCATGGGTCAGATGCTGATCCGCACCATTACCGAAACCGACGGCGTGCATCTGGCCGCAGCCATCGAACGCACGGGCCACGACTGGGTCGGGCAGGATGTGGGGCAGGCGATGGGCGGGGCGGCCAGCGGTGTGGTTGTGACAGACGATGCGGCACAGGCGATTGCGACGGCGGATGTGGTGATTGATTTCACCGCCCCCGAGGCGACGCTGGCGTTTTCCGCCATCTGTGCCGACGCGGGTGTGGCCCATGTCATCGGCACCACGGGCATGACCGACGCGCAAATCGCCGAACTGCAACCGGCATCGCAAAGCTGCGCCATTGTGCGCGCTGGCAACATGAGCTTGGGCGTCAACCTGTTGGTACAACTGACCAAACGGGTCGCCGCAGCACTGGACGAGGATTTCGACATCGAAGTGATCGAAGCGCACCACCACCACAAGGTCGACGCGCCATCCGGCACCGCGCTGATGCTGGGCGAGGCCGCCGCCCAAGGCCGTGGCGTGGCGTTGAGCGACGTGCGCGACAGCGGGCGTGACGGCATCACCGGCGCACGCAAACGCGGCGACATCGGGTTCAGCGCGATCCGTGGGGGCGATATTGTGGGCGAACATGACGTGATGTTCGCAGGCGCCGGCGAGCGTATCGTGCTGCGCCATATGGCGACCGACCGCGTTCTGTTTGCCCGTGGCGCGATCCGCGCGGCCAAATGGACCCGGGGCAAGGCGCCCGGGGCCTATGACATGATGGATGTGCTGGGTCTGAACGACTGAGTGCACCTGCACTAAAAATTTCGGCTGAGTGAACCAAATCGCAATCGCGTCCGTATATCTTGGTGTACCCCAGTTCTCAGCCGAGATTTTAACGATGCCATACAAGTCCCGCGTTTATACAACTCTCACCGCCCTGTCCCTTGCCCTGCCTGCGCAGGCCCAGCAGGACGTGGTGACCTCGCAGGCCGATTTTATCAAGCTGGTCAGCGGCAAGACTTTGACCCGCCCGCTGGTCAAGATCCAAGTGCGCCCCGATGGCAGCATCGCGGGCACTGGGGCGGCTTGGGACGTAACCGGCACATGGAGCTGGCAGGGCAACTATTTTTGCCGCGACCTCTACTGGGGCGGCGATGCGCTGGGCTATAACTGCCAAGAGGTCCGCTTTGAAGGCGGGCGCATCCGCTTTACCTCGGACAAGGGGCAGGGCGACAGCGCGGCGTTTCGATTGAATTAGGTTCTGGACCGGACCTTCGCCACAGTCGGTGCCAAAGTCTAGTGGGCGGGACTGAACTGCCGTTCTTAATCGACCGCTAAGCCGCGCATGGTCGGGCCGTGGTGCGGCGATGCGACCTTGGTGTCTGGCACTTTATGGCAGCCAAGCACACCCGAGCTATCACTAATACACAACAGCAACCAAATCGCCGTGCCGGCGGACGGCCCGGCGATGCGCGGCGGCCTTCGGCCTTGTCCCGCGCTTTGGAGCTTGCGGAAAGGTCTCATTCCAGCCGTTCGCTGCATTTTTCACGAATGACAGCTTAACCCCCGTCCGGTCTTTCGGGCATAGCAACGCGCATTGGGGCAGCGGTGTGACCCAAAAGCCGGCGCTGCTTGGCATCTGACGCCGGGGCTAGACCCTTGTGGCAACGACAAAACGGCTGAACCCCTTGCCGTGCGTCTCGGCCACCTCGATCCGAAACCCCGCCTGTGCGATGGCCCGCTCCAGATGCTCCGCGTTAAAATTGCCGACATAGGGCGCTTTGCCCAGACGCTGCATCACCCAGATCAGCGGGGGCAGGAACGCGCTGCCATCCCGCAGACAGGCCGATTTGCTGATGAACCGCCCACCGGGGCGCAGCAACCCATGCACGGCCCGCAAGGTCTGTGGCAGGTCGGGCACCAGATGCAGCAGATTGAACGCCAGCACCGCATCGAACGGCCCGGCCTCGGCCAATGCCTTGTCGTCCGGCGCGTGGGTGGCAAAGCGCAGGTTGGCAGGCGCGGGCTTTTCCTGTGCGACCGCGACCATCCCCGGCGCAATGTCCGTCGCCAGCAGGCTGTCCACATCCCCCGCCAGTTTCAGCGCCGTGGTGCCGGTGCCACAGCCGATTTCCAACGCCTTCGCATCGGCGGGCAAAAAGGCGCGGGTGCGTTCCAGCGTGTGTTCATAGGTCGCCATGTCCTTGATCGGGGACTTGGCATATTTCGGCGCGGCTTTGGTCCAAAAGGCGGCAGAGCTGGGCATGAGGGATCTTTCTGTTCAGGTCGGGGCAAAGCTAGCGGGCGATGGCTTAAAAAGAAATTGCCTGAATCTGCACTTCGTCTATGCATTAATGCATGGATAAAAACATCGACTGGACACAGGCCCGCGGATTTCTGGCCACGGCAGAGCATGGATCTCTGTCAGCAGGCGCACGGGCGCTGGGGGTGACGCAACCGACCTTGGGCCGGCAGGTCGCAGCGCTTGAGGCAGCGCTGGGCGTGGTGCTGTTCGAACGGGTCGGGCGGTCGCTGGTGCTGACGCCTGCGGGCCACGAAATGCTGACCCATGTGCGCCAAATGGGTGCGGCGGCGGATGCGCTGGCTATGGCCGCCGCTGGCCGGTCGGACAGCATCGAAGGGCGCGTCAGCATCACCGCAAGCGACGCCATGTCCGCCTATTGGCTGCCCGCCGTTCTGGCCGACCTGCGCCAGACCGCGCCCGGCATCATCGTCGACGTGATCGCCAGCAACACCGTGCGCGACTTGCAGCGCCGCGAGGCGGACATCGCCATTCGCCACGTCGCCCCGAAACAGCCCGAACTGATCGCCCGCAAGCTGCCCGACATGCCTGCATATTTGTACGCATCTCGGGATTATCTGTACAAGAACGGCACCCCGCAAACGCTGGCCGATTTCCAGCGCCTCGATTTCATCGGCTTCGATGCGGACGCCGCAGGGGTCGACGTGCTGAACCGGCATGGCCTGCCGGTCACTGCGGCGATGATCCGGGCGACCTCATCCAGCGGCGTCGCGGTCTGGGAAATGGTGCGGCAGGGGCTGGGGGTGACTGTCATGGTCGAAAACATTGCGGGCACCACGCCGGACGTGGTGCGGATCATGCCCCAGATCGCGCCGGTGATGGTGTCCACCTGGCTGACCGTCCACCGCGAGGTGCACACGAATCGCCGGATCAGGCTGGTCTACGACCTGCTGGCCACGGCGCTGGAGGCGGATGTTCGGCGGGCGTGACCGGACAAGACGGATTTGCGGGGCCCGATCAGCAGGCCGCTCTGCCGGTCATTGACCTGTGGCCAACCTCTTGGCTGCAAATTCGGCAACACCCTCGGTGGTTCCCTCAGTGAACGAGGCGACAGTGACAGGGTCACTGACGTCTGGAAAATGATAGACCGCATTCACGCAGAACGGTCCGCCACCAGAGTGTCCGACAGCCTTGCCCGCCCGTTTCATTGCGCCAGACATCAGGCCAAGCGCATATCCGCATTCTGTCCATGGGCGGTCAGGAAGAGCGCCGCCTAGATATTTCGCATCCAACATGTCGCGCATGGTCGCGGGCTGTAGCAGACGGCCCGCCATAAGTGCGTGCAGCAGCCGCGCGGCGTCGGGGGCGTTTCCGATCAGACAGCCGTGGTAGACCCACCTTGGATCGTATCCGGTCGCCGCCTGCCAATGCACCCGCTGAAACTGTTCACGTGTTTCTGCAAGCTCAATACTGGTCAGGCCGAGCGGCTTGCACACCATATCGGCAATGACCTTACGAAATGGCATTTCCAAGGTCGCTTCGATCAACTCGACCACGAACATGTAACCGATGTTGGAATAGGACCAGCCCTGCGCTGGCGCGAACAGCATGCCATTCGCAAGCGCCACATCAAGTAGCTTGTCGCGTGTCCAAGGCGTTTCCTGCGCTGCGACGTCCGCATGATATGCGGGAAATTGCCCGTAGTCCGGCAGGCCCGCAGTATGTCCAAGCAACTGGCGCAGCGTGTAAGGCGCGTCTTTCAGCGTGGTGTCCAGATCGAGCCTGCCGCGTTCGACCAACTTCAAGGCGCAGATCGCGATGACGGTTTTGGTAAAGCTCCAATAGGGAAAGCAAGCATCGGCAGAACCGCAGAAACCTTCGCGGCCAGAGGCGGTGATCCAATAGGAATGAACTGTCTGGGCGGTCATTTTCGAAGTGCCTGACATTGTCTCGGCGGTGTCATCGTGACGTCAAAACCGACAGTCGCCACCGCTTTGCCCTCAGAAATCTATCGCCAGACCCTTCTTCTCCCAATCGCCGTAGCGCACAGGTTCCAGCCCGTTGATCCGCCCGCCGTGTTCGGTGGGCAGGTCCAGGGGTGCGGCGGCCTTGCGGCGGGCTTCGGCTTCGGCCAATGCGCGCCGGGCGGCGGGGGGCAAATCGGGGGCGGGGTCGGAATTCAGATCATCAGTCATCGTATGGGTGCTTTCCCTGTCTCACCCCTTGATATACGCCCCTTGGGGAACAGAACAACCCGCGAGGGCGCGATATGGCAGACAACAGCACACCAGAAGCGGGCAAGCCGCAGACGAATAAACCGCAGTCGGGCGTTCCCGCGCGGCGCAGTGCCATCTGGCTGTTGGACCAGATCCAGGAAGACGGCCGCCTGATGGCCGAGCTGATCGGCGCAGGGCAGCTGGACCGGCTGGACGCACCGGACCGTGCCCGCGCGCAGCGGTTGGCCACGGACACCCTGCGCGGGATGGAACGCGCCGACCGCGTGCTGAAGAAACACCTGAACAAGGTCCCGCCGCTGACCGTGCTGAACGCGCTGCGGCTGGGCACGGTCGAGCTGTGCAACGGCGGGGCCGCGCATGGGGTGGTCAACGATCTGGTGCAGATCATCAGTCGCCACAAACGCTATGGCCACCTCAAGGGGCTGGTGAACGCGGTGCTGCGCAAGGTGGCTGATACAGGCCCCGAACAGTGGGCCGCCCTGCGTGTTCCCCGTCTGCCGAAATGGCTGCGTGGCCCGCTGGCCGACGCCTGGGGAAACGAGGCGATGCTGGCGATGGAGGCCGCGCATTTCGCAGGCGCGCCGCTGGATCTGAGCGTGAAGGGCGACGCCGAGGCGGTCGCGCAAGCGTTGGGTGGCAAGGTTATGCCGACCGGGTCGGTGCGCGTGGCGGATGCGGGGCAGGTGTCGGCGCTGGCGGGTTTCGAAGCCGGCGACTGGTGGGTCCAAGACGCCGCCGCCGCGATTCCGGCGCGGCTGGTGCAGGCGCAATCCGGCACCCGCGTGCTGGACCTGTGCGCCGCACCGGGCGGCAAGACGCTGCAACTGGCCGCGACAGGCGCCGATGTGACGGCGGTGGATATTTCCGAAAGCCGTCTGGGCCGTTTGCGCGAAAACCTGACACGCACCGGGCTGACCGCAACCGTACAGGCCGGTGATGTGCTGGAGTTGCAAGGCACCTGGCCCGCAATCCTGCTGGATGCGCCCTGTTCCGCCACGGGCACCATCCGGCGGCACCCTGACCTGCCCTATGCCAAGGACGGCAGCGAATTCGGCGGGTTGATCGACCTGCAAGCACAGATGATCGACCATGCCTGGGGGATGCTCGAAGCGGGCGGTCGCATGGTCTATTGCACGTGCAGCCTGTTGCCGGACGAGGGCGAGGTGCAGGTGATCGAGGCGCTGGAACGGCATGGCGACATGACCGTTGACCGCGCGGCGCTGGACGTTGCGGGCATCGACGCAGGCTGGATCTCGGACGAGGGCGGATTGCGGCTGCGGCCCGACTATTGGGCCGACATCGGCGGTATGGACGGATTTTACATCGCGGTGCTGCGCAAAGAGCGGTGACTCGTGGCCCCGGACGGGTTATCATCCCTGCCAAGCGCCATCAGAGCGCACAGCCACAGTGCACGAGGCAGCGAGACAGACCCCATGACGGGATACACCCATGTCTGAACCCGCGGGGTTCACCGCGCGCAAGGCGCGTTTTCTCAACCGGCTACATGCCCGGTTGGCCACCCGTGCGCGGGCGGCGACGGCGTTCGTGTCGTCCCCCGAACCCAAAACCATCGGCAGCTATGCGCGCGGGCGGCAACTGTCGGCGGGCAACTACCTGTTTGCCGGGCACCTGATCGCGGCCCCCGATGTGGGCCTGTGGGATCTGACCGTGCCCGATGCGGCCTTTGCCGACGAATTGCACGGCTTTGCCTGGCTGGATGATCTGGCCGCCGTCGGTGACATCGCCACCCGCGAGGCGGCGCAGCGCTGGCTGTGGGGCTGGATCGACCGGTATGGCAAGGGCGCGGGGGCAGGCTGGACGCCCGATCTGACGGGGCGTCGGCTGATCCGCTGGATCAACCACGCGCTGTTCGTGTTGCGCGGGCAGGACAAAGACCAAAGCGATGCGTTCTATCGTTCACTGGCGCAGCAAACGGTATTCCTGTCGAAACGCTGGCATTCCGCAGCACCCGGCCTGCCCCGGTTCGAGGCGCTGACCGGGCTGATCTATGCGGGGCTGTCGCTGGAAGGGATGGAGACGCTGGCCGAGCCTGCGATCAAGGCATTGGCGCGGGAATGCGAAAGCCAGATCGACGAACAGGGCGGCCTGCCCACCCGCAACCCCGAAGAACTGCTGGATGTGTTCACCCTGCTGACATGGGCCGCCGCAACCCTGAGCGAGGCAGGCCGCGAAGCCCCTGCCGCCCATCTGGACGCCATCGAACGCGTGGCCCCGACCTTGCGCACCCTGCGCCATTCCGACGGCGCGCTGGCGCGGTTCCATGGGGGCGGGCGCGGACAAGAGGGGTGGCTGGATCACGCGCTGGCTGCCAGTGGCATCAAGACACGCCAACCGGACGGGCTGTCGATGGGCTATGCACGGCTGAGCGCGGGGCGCACCAGCGTGATCGTCGACGCCAGCCCGCCCGCCAGCGGCAAGGCCAGCCGCAATGCCCATGCCTCGACGCTGGCATTCGAGCTGACCTCTGGGCGGCGTCCGTTGATTGTGAACTGTGGCCCCGGCGGGTCGTTCGGGGCGGAATGGCGGCGGGCCGGGCGGGCCACGCCGTCGCACAGCACGCTGGTGCTGGACGGCTATTCCAGCGCGCGGCTGGGCGATGCCGACCGTGCTTATGCCAACGAAATTCTGGTGGACACGCCGCAATCGGTGCCCATCGAAATGAGCCAGGTCAACGACGGCATCCGCTTTCAGGGCGGGCACGACGGATTTGTCAGCACCCACGGGCTGACCCACGCGCGCACGCTGGAACTGACATTCGACGGGCGCGGCATGGCGGGCGAGGATATGCTGCTGGCGCTGGAAGACACCGACAAGCGCCGTTTCGACCGCGCATTGGACGCAGGCAAGCTGCAAGGCGTGCCATTCGCGATCCGATTTCACCTGCACCCCGAGGTCGACGCAACCCTTGATTTGGGCGGTGCGGCCATCTCGATGGCGCTGAAAAGCGGTGAAATCTGGGTTTTTCGCCATGATGGCAATTATGAATTGCGTTTGGACCCAAGTGTTTACCTGGAAAAGGGCCGATTAAAGCCACGTGCGACACAACAGATTGTTCTCATGGGGCGCGCAATGCAGTATGCCACCCGCATTCGCTGGTCCTTGTCCAAGGCGCAGGAGACTGCCATTGGCATCAGGGACCTGTCCCGAGATGAACTTGATTTGGCCGATTAGGCCGCAAAAAGGCTGCTGAATACCATGACCACTGACCTCTATCCCGTGCGCCGCGCGCTGATTTCCGTATCTGACAAGACCGGCCTTGTGCCCTTTGGTCAGGCTTTGGCCGCGCGGGGGGTTGAGTTGCTGAGCACCGGCGGCACGGCTGCGGCATTGCGGGCGGCGGGTCTGACGGTCAAGGATGTGGCCGATGTGACCGGCTATCCCGAGATGATGGACGGGCGGGTCAAGACGCTGCACCCCGTGGTGCACGGCGGTCTGCTGGCCCTGCGTGACAATGCCGACCACCGCGCGGCGATGGACGAACATGGCATCGGTGCGATTGATCTGGTTGTGGTCAACCTTTACCCCTTCGAGGAAACCGTGGCCAAGGGCGCGGCCTATGACGAGGTGATCGAGAACATCGACATTGGCGGCCCTGCGATGATCCGGTCGGCGGCCAAGAACCACGGGTTTGTGAACATCGTGGTGGACGTCGAAGATTACGACGTTGTGCTGGCCGAGCTTGAGGCCAACGACGGTCAGACCACCTATGCCCTGCGGCAGCGTCTGGCACAGACCGCCTATGGCCGGACTGCGGCCTATGACACCGCCGTCAGCACATGGATGGCCGCCCAGGTCGACGGCACCCCGCGCCGCCGCAGCTTTGCCGGCACTTTGGCGCAGGGTCTGCGGTACGGCGAAAACCCGCATCAGGCGGCGGCGTTCTACACCGACGGCAGCGCGCGCGCCGGAGTGGCCACAGCCAAGCAGCATCAGGGCAAGGAACTGTCCTATAACAACATCAACGACACCGACGCGGCGTTCGAGCTGGTCAGCGAGTTTGATCCGGCCCAAGGCCCCGCCTGCGCCATCATCAAACACGCCAACCCCTGCGGCGTGTCGCGCGGTGCGACGCTGAAAGAAGCGTACAACCGTGCGTTCGACTGCGACCGCACCAGCGCGTTCGGTGGCATCATCGCCCTGAACCAGCCGCTGGACGCCGACACGGCGCGCGAGATCACCGGTATCTTTACCGAAGTTGTGATCGCGCCCGGTGCCAGCGCCGAGGCAATGGATATTTTTAGCCAAAAGAAGAACCTGCGTCTGCTGACCACCGACGGTCTGGCCACTGCGGGCGCCGCTGCACTGGCTGTGCGGCAGGTGTCGGGCGGCTTTCTGGTGCAGGACAAGGACGTGGGCCGGATCACCCGCGACGATCTGAAGGTCGTGACCAAACGCGCCCCGTCCGAACAGGAGCTGAACGATCTGCTGTTCGCCTGGACCGTGGCGAAACACGTCAAATCCAACGCGATCATCTACGTCAAGGATGGCGCGACCGTGGGCGTCGGTGCCGGCCAGATGAGCCGCGTGGACAGCACGCGCATCGCCGCGCGCAAGGCGCAGGACATGGCCGAGGCACTGGGCCTTTCGGCACCGCTGACCCAAGGGTCGGTCGTGGCATCCGATGCGTTTTTCCCCTTTGCCGACGGTCTGATCACCGCCGCCGAAGCGGGCGCCACCGCGATCATCCAGCCCGGCGGGTCGATGCGCGATGACGAGGTGATCGCGGCTGCGGACGAGGCCGGTCTGGCGATGGTGCTGACCGGTATGCGCCACTTCCGGCACTGATCATGCGTCTGGTTGCCATATCGGCGTTGATCGCCCTGCTTCTGGATCAGGCCAGCAAATATGCCGTCGTGCACGGTATGGAGCTGGCTCGGGTGCGGGCGATCGACGTGATGCCGCCGCTGCTGAACTTTCGCTATGGCGAAAACCGCGGCATCAACTTTGGCCTGATGGATGGCGACGGCGATCTGGGGCGCTGGGTCCTTGTGGTGCTGGCGTTGCTGATCTGCTGCGCCGTGCTGTGGTGGCTGCGCGGCGCGGCCCAGCGGCCCATCGTTTTTATCAGCGCGGGCCTGCTGGTCGGCGGTGCCCTGGGCAACGTGGTGGACCGTTTGATCTATGGCTATGTTCTGGATTTTCTGAACATGTCGTGCTGCGGCATCAGCAACCCGTTTGTCTTTAACGTCGGGGATATATTTATCTTTGCAGGGGCAATCGGGCTGGTGATTTTCGCGCAGGACAAAAAGCGGGCGTGACATTGCCCCGCCTGCTGCGATAAGTCAGAGGGCAAAGGCCTGTTTGGGCAATTGGTGGGAGACGGCGATGCGCCTGATACGCGGACTGATGGCATTGACGGTGACGCTGGCTTTGGGGGCCTGCGCCAACACAGGTCTGCGCGATCTGCGTGGGACATCGGACGGGCCGGATGAATTCATCGTGACCCCGACCAAGCCCCTGCAAGAACCTGACAGCTATGCAGCCTTGCCCGCACCGACGCCCGGTCAGGCAAATCTGGTCGATCTGCGTCCCCTGGAAGAAAGCGCCAGCACCCTGGGTGGACGCCGTGGATCGGCCACCGGCCCTGTGCCCGCAAGCGACGGCGCGGTGGTGAACCACGCCAGCCGCTTTGGCCGCACAGCGGACATTCGCGCCACCCTGGCCGCCGAGGACGAAGCGTTCCGCAAGCGGCGCGGGCGTTTCACCCAGTATCGCCTTGTGCCGGTCGACCGCTACAATCAGGCCTATAAACGTCAGGCAATCGACGCGCAGAAGGTGGCAGCAGGCTATCGTCGTGCAGGTGTGCCGACGCCGTCGGCGCCCCCTGCGAACACGCGTTTCGGCAACTAGGTCACAAAGACGGCACCACGGTTGATCCTGACGGTGGCATGACCATCTGACATTACAAATGCGACCGGAATAGGATTACAGATGACCCATCTGCGCGCCGCTATGGCACTGATCGCGGCCCTTTTGCCTATGGCAGCCTGGGCGGCAAACGAAAACGTCACAACATTCGAGCTTGAGAACGGGATGCAGGTGGTCGTCGTCGAAGACCATCGCGCGCCCGTCGTCACGCATATGGTGTGGTACAAGGCCGGATCGGCGGACGAGCCCAAGGGATCGTCGGGCGTGGCGCACTTTCTGGAACACCTGCTGTTCAAGGCCACCGACAACATGGCCGCGGGCGAGCTGTCGGCGACGGTGGCCGCCAACGGCGGGCGCGACAACGCCTTTACCAGTTATGACTACACCGCCTATTACCAGCGCATCGCTGCCGACCGGCTGGAACTGATGATGAAGATGGAGGCGGACCGGATGGAAAATCTGGCCCTGACCCCCGAGAACATCGAGACCGAACGCGATGTGATCATCGAAGAGCGCAACATGCGCACCGAAAACAACCCGCGTGCCCTGTTCGGGGAACAGATGAACGCCGCGCAATATCTGAACCACCGCTACGGCGTGCCGGTGATCGGCTGGATGCACGAGATGCAGGCGCTGGATCTGGACGACGCGCTGAACTTTTACGACATCTATTATTCGCCCAACGATGCGATCCTAGTTGTTGCGGGCGACGTGGACCCGGCCGAGGTCAAGACACTGGCCGAGCGGTACTATGGCGTGATCCCGGCCGAGCCGAACCTGCCCGAGCGTCTGCGCACCCAGGAACCGCCGCAAACTGCCGCCCGCCGCGTGATCTTTCGCGATCCGCGCGTGGCGCAACCCTATGTGAACCGGTCCTACCTGGCCCCCGAACGGGACGCGGGCGATCAGAAAGACGCAGCGGCGCTGACCATTCTGGCCGAGATTCTGGGCGGCGGCACCACGTCTTATCTGACCGAAAAGCTGCAATTCGACACGCAGGTGGCGGTTTATTCCGGTGCGTTCTACAGCGGCGTGTCGCTGGACGACACGACCTTTGACCTGATCGTGGTGCCTGGCCCGGACGTCGGCCTGCAACAGGTCGAGGACGCGATGGATGCGGCGCTGGCCAGTTTCATGCAGGACGGCGTGGACGCCGAGCAACTGGAGCGGATCAAGCTGCAACTGCGTGCGCAGCAGATCTATGCCCGCGACGATGCCGATGGGGTGGCCAATCGTTATGGTGCGGCGCTGGCGTCGGGGCTGACGGTGGCGGATGTGCAGGACTGGCCTGACGCACTGCAAGCGGTGACGGCCGACGACATCATGGCCGTGGCGAAAAAGGTGCTGCGCATCGAAGGATCGGTCACCGGCTGGCTGGCGAAACCCGTGGAGGCAGACCAATGAGATATATTCTGGCGTTGATGATGACCGTGGTGCTGGCGCTGCCCGCCCGCGCCGAGGTCGAGATCACCGAAGTTGTCAGCCCCGGCGGGATCACCGCGTGGCTGGTGCAGGAACCGTCTATTCCGTTCACGGCGATGGAACTGCGGTTCCGCGGCGGTGCGTCGCTGGATGCGCCGGGCAAGCGTGGGGCGACCAACCTGATGACCGGACTGCTGGAAGAGGGCGCGGGCGACCTGGACGCGCGCGGCTTTGCCCGTGCGCTGGAAGGGTTGGCGGCATCCTTCGGCTATGACGTGGGCGACGATTCGCTGGCCGTGTCGGCCCGTTTTCTGACCGAGAACCGCGATCAGGCGGTCGACTTGCTGCGCGCGTCGCTGCTGGAGCCGACATTCGCCCCCGATGCGGTCGAGCGGGTGCGCCAGCAGGTGCTGACCGGCCTTGCGTCGGACGACAAGGACCCCGACGAACTGGCCAGCCGCGAATTCGACAAGCTGGCTTATGGCGATCATCCCTATGGCACGTCCTTTCGAGGCACGGCTGAAAGCGTCTCGGCGCTGACCCGTGACGATCTGGTGGCGGCGCAACATGCGGTGTTGGCCAAGGACCGTTTGTACGTGGGCGTGGTGGGCGACATCACCCCCGAGGAACTGGGCCCGCTGCTGGACAAGCTGCTGGGCGATTTGCCCGACACCGGCGCGCCGTTGCCCGAGGCGGCAGAGGTGACCATTCCCGCAGGCGTGACCGTGATCGACTATGACACGCCGCAATCCGTGGCGCTGTTTGGTCAGGGTGGCATGGCGCAGGACGATCCCGATTTCTTTGCGGCCACGGTGTTGAACCAGATTTTGGGCGGCGGGTCGTTCGAAAGCCGTCTGATGACCGAAGTGCGCGAAAAGCGCGGGCTGACCTATGGGGTATATTCCTATCTGGTGCCGCGCGATTACGCGGCGGTCTATATGGGGAGCGTTGCCTCGGCCAATGACCGGATTGCCGATGCAATTGCCGTGATCCGCGATGAATGGTCCAAGGCCGCCACCGAAGGTGTGACCGAAGACGAGCTGCGCGACGCCAAGACCTATCTGACCGGCGCCTATCCGCTGCGGTTTGACGGCAACGGGCCGATTGCGCAGATCATGGTGGGGATGCAGATGCTGGGCCTGCCCATCGACTACATCGCCACGCGCAACGAAAAGGTCGAGGCGGTGACGCTGGCCGATGTGAAACGGGTTGCGGGCGAATTGCTGGACCCCGGCGGGTTGCAGTTTGTGGTTGTGGGGAAACCTGTTGGTTTGGAAACCGGGCCGCTGCCTAAGTGATTTGGTGGAATTGAGACCCTGACGGGTCGTTCGATATTTGCGCCCGCCTAAAGCGTTTCGCGTTTACAACAAGAAATCTCTTATCACCCAACGCGTTGAAATCTATGATTTCAGGCAGCGTTGGGTGATACAAACTTAACGCGAAACGCTTATTGGCGGGCGTATTTTTGTTGAGGCTCTGCCTCAAACTCCGGGATATTTAGAGCCAAAAGAAATCCGTTATTCGCCGTAAGGAATCCAGATGTTTTTGACCTCTGTGGACGCAGTCAGCGTGTCGCTCATGGTGGGCAGGCTGGTGCCGATCCATGTGCGTTTCAGGTTGCTGGCCGATCCTTTGCGGATGGTTTCCGACAGGGCCGGGTCCGAGAAGGACCAGACCGCGTCGATGTCCATGTGGCGCGCCATTGTGCCAGCCAGTGCATCGTGCGGGCCGGTCAGGATGTTGACCACGCCCGCAGGCACGTCCGAGGTGTCGAGGATCTGGTAGAAGTCGGTGGCGACCAGCGGAAAGGGTTGCGACGCGCCCAGGATGATGCGGTTGCCCATGGCGATGGCGGGGGCCATCAGCGACACCAGACCCAGCAAGGGATGCGCGTCGGGGCACAGTGCCGCGATCACGCCGGTGGGTTCTTTCATCGCCAGCGCCACGCCGCGGATCGGGACGCCGTGGGCCTGTCCGTCGTATTTGTCGGCCCAGGCTGCGGCGGTGAACAGGGTGTTGATGCTGTCTTGCACCTCTTGCGCGCCGGTGCGGCCACCCTGAAGCGCGTTTATCCGCGCCGCGAACTCGTCCGCGCGTGCGTACATATTTTCGGCAATGTAGTACAAGATTTGCGCGCGCAGGTGGCCGGTGGTCTTGCCCCAGCCTTTTGCGGCCTGCGCTGCCTCGACCGCGTTGCGCACGTCCTTGCGGCCCGATTGGGACGCGTGGCCCAGCAGGTTGCCGTTCTTGCCATAGACCGGCGTCGAATAGCCGCCGTCGGGGCGCGCCTGTTTGCCGCCGATGTACAGTTTCGCGGTGCGGTCGATGCCGTCGGCGGGGCCTTTGTCACCTTCGAAGGGGGTGATCAGCGGCAGGGGTTTCTTGGTGTCTTTGGGTTTAGTGTAAGCCGCCAGCCCTTCCCAGCCGCCTTCACGGCCAAAGCCGCTTTCGCGCACGCCGCCAAAGCCTGCGGCGGCGTCAAAGAGGTTGGTGGCGTTGGTCCAGACCACGCCGACGGCCAGTTTCGGGGCCACGTCCAGCGCGAGGTTGATGTTTTCGGTCCACAGGGTCGCGGCCAGCCCGTAGCGGGTGTTGTTGGCCAGCTCGACCGCTTCGGCAGGTGTGCGGAAGGTGGTGGCGACCAGAACGGGGCCAAAGATTTCCTCTTGCATCAGCGGGTGCGCGGTATCGAGGCCGGTGATCAGGGTTGGCGGGTAGAAACAGCCCTGCGCAGGCATGTCGCCCGCCGTCTGGTGCATGTTGCCGTCGTTGTTGGCGGCGACCATGTCGGTGATGGTTTTTAGCTGGGTCGCATCGACGATGGCGCCGACGTCGATGCTTTTGTCCAGCGGGTTGCCGATGCGCAGCTTGTCCATGCGGGCGCGCAGTTTGGCATAGAACCGTTCGGCCACGGGTTCGTGCACCAACAGGCGCGAACCGGCGCAGCAGACCTGTCCCTGATTGAACCAGATGGCATCGACCAGCCCTTCGACAGCCGAATCCAGATCGGCGTCGTCAAAGACGATGTAGGGGGACTTGCCCCCCAGCTCCAACGTCAGTTCCTTGTCGGTGCCTGCCGTCGCCTCGCGGATGCGGCGGCCCACGGCGGTGGAGCCGGTAAAGGCGATCTTGTCGACGGGAGCGTTCACGATCATCTCGCCCACCGCCCCGTCGCCGGTCACGATGTTGACCACGCCCGCAGGCAGGACGGCCTGACGGCAGATGTCGGCAAACAGCAAGGCGGTCAGCGAAGTGTATTCCGCCGGTTTCAGCACCACGGTGTTGCCCATCGCCAGCGCGGGCGCGATTTTCCAGGCCAGCATCAGCAGCGGGAAGTTCCACGGGATGATCTGACCACAGACGCCCAGGGCCGCGCGGTCGGGCAGGGCGTCTTCCATCAGTTGGGCCATGCCCGCGTGATAGTAGAAATGCCGCTGGGCCAGTGGAATGTCGATGTCGCGGCTTTCGCGGATCGGTTTGCCGTTGTCGAGGGTTTCCAGCACCGCGAACAGGCGGCTGTGTTTTTGCAGCAGGCGCGCGATGGCATAGAGGACACGCGCACGGCCCGGACCGCCGAGTTTTTCCCACTTCGGCTGGGCCTTGCGGGCGGCGGATACGGCGCTGTCCACGTCGGATTGCGTGGCTTGTGTCAGGGTGGCCAGCACCTCGCCCGTGGCGGGGTTGGTGCTGTCAAAACCCTTGCCGGGTTTGGTGAACTGGCCGTCGATGAAATGGCCGAAACGGCTGCCTTGATCGACAAGCCATGTCAGCGCCTCTTCGGCGGATTCGGGGGCGGGGCCATAGTCCATCGTCTGAAAAATCTCTTTCACGGTCATGATTTATCCCATCGGATGGCGGTGAGCGGCGGAATAGTTGCCGGTGACGTGGTGTTCAAGCTGGCGTTCGATGTCGCCCAGCAGGGACGACGCGCCAAAGCGGAACAGGTCGGGTTGCAGCCAGCGCGCGCCCAGCTCTTCCTTGATCAGGGCAAGATAGGTGATCGCGTCCTTGGCCTTGGAAATCCCGCCTGCGGGTTTGTAGCCGACGTGAATGCCGGTGGCGGTGTGATAGTCGCGGATCGCGCGGATCATGGTCAGGCTGACGGGCAGGGTGGCGTTCACGCTTTCCTTGCCGGTGGATGTCTTGATGAAATCGGCACCGGCCATCATGCACACCAGCGAGGCGCGGGCGACGTTGCGCAGGGTGCCCAGTTCGCCGGTGGCCAGGATCGCCTTGACGTGGGCCTCGCCGCAGGCGGCGCGCATTTCGCGCATTTCGTCGTAGAGCGCCTGCCAGTTGCCTTCCAGCACGTGCCGGCGGGAAATGACGATGTCGATTTCGGATGCCCCTGCGGCGACGCTGCGGCGGATTTCCTCGATTCGCAGATCGAAGGCGGACAGGCCCGCAGGAAAGCCGGTGGAGACGGCAGCCACCGGAATGCCCGAGCCATCCAGCGCGGCGACGGCGGTTTCGACCATTTCGTGATAGACGCAGACCGCGCCGGTGGTGATGCCGGGCATGTCCAGTGCGGCCAGCACTTGGGCGTTCACCGGATGGCGCGCCTTGGCGCACAGGCGGCGGACGCGGGCGGCGGTGTCGTCGCCCGACAGGGTGGTCAGGTCGATGCAGGTCACGGCCTTGAGCAGCCATGCCGCCTGATAGTCCTTTTTCACCGACCGGCGTGCGGGCAATGTCGCGGCCCGGCGTTCGATGGCCGAGGTGTTGGCCTGTACCGAGCGGACCCAGTTCATGTCCAGATCCATGCCCGGATTGCGGGTCAGGGTCAGTTGCGGCAGGTGCGCGTCCTGCGATGTGGTGGCGGGTTGAAGCATGGGGTCACCTTCAAGGGAACAAGGCCTGAAAACTGGCACGGGCGCGTCACAAGCGCAAGGTGCGGCGCGGCGTCAGCCTTTGCGCAAAAACTGCACAAACGGGGCGCGGGGTTTACGCGAATGGGCGGGCATCAAGGGGGGCAGAAAAATGACTTGAGAGGCAGATCATATGAAAACGGCAATGATGCGCGGCGTGCCGCTGGCGATGCAACGCGATGGCTGGTGGCTGGGCGGGATCGACCGGCCGGCCCCCCGCAGAGGGACCGAGCGGCGGGGCAGCCGTGCGGGGATGGTGCGGCTGGCGCTGCTGGTGGCGCTGATCGCGCTGGCGGATGTTCTGGTGTGGCAGGTCCTGCCGGGCGTATCGCTGGCGCTGTTCTGCGCGATCCTGGGTGGCGTGGCGATCTGGCTGGCGGATGTGTCGGCGCGGGTGGCGTGGCAGGCGGGCGGCGGTGTGGCGCTGGCGGTGCTGCCGCTGGTCGAGCTGGTGCAGCCGCTGTCGGTGGTGATTGCGATGGTGGGGCTGTCGCTGGTCGTGGTCTTTGTCGCAGGCATACGGCGGGCTGCGATGATCCGCAGTGCGCTGCGGTTTTGGTGGGTCGGCCCCGCGGTCACCGTGCGCGACGGGGTGCAGGCCGCGCGGCAGGTGGCCGAGGTGAACCCGACCGGCTGGGACATGGGGCGCCTGGTGCGTGCCTGGGCGGTGCCGGTGGTTCTGGGCGGCGTTTTCGCGATGCTGCTGGTGGGGGCCAATCCGGTGCTGGACCGCTGGTTGCAGGGGCTGGGCGACGTGCGCCTGCCCGCTATGGACCCCATGCGGGCGGTCTTCTGGGGGTTGATGGCCTTGTTGATCTGGCCTTGTCTGGTGGCGGCGCGTTTGAACGCCAGGCTGACACCGGCCCCCGCACGCCAGACGGTGCGCCGCGTGGGCATGATCAACGCAGAATCGGTTGCGCGGTCGCTGGTGTTGTACAATGCGATGTTCGCGGTTCAGACGGTCATGGACATTGTGCTGCTGTACGGTGACGCAGGCCTGCCCGAGGGGATGAGCCATGCGGCTTATGCCCATCGCGGGGCCTATCCGTTGCTGGTGACGGCGTTGCTGGCGGGGCTGTTCGCGGTGCTGGCCCGCCCCTTTGCCGAGGAAAAGCCGCTGTTGCGGGTGCTGTTGCTGGTCTGGCTGGGGCAGACGCTGGCGCTGGTGCTGGCGTCGGTGGTGCGGCTGGACCTTTATGTGGATGTCTACGGGCTGACGCGGCTGCGGCTGGCGGCGTTCGTGTGGATGGGCATGGTGGCTGCCGGACTGGGCGTGGTGGTCTGGCAGGTGGCGGCGCGCAAGCACACCGGCTGGATGCTGGTGCGGTCGGGCGGGATTGGTGCGGTGACGCTGTATGTCTGCGCCTTTGTCAGCTTTGACGGGATCATCGCGCGGCACAATCTGACGCAGGATGTGGTAAAGGACAGTTGGTATATCTGCCGCTATCTGGGCGAGGGGGCCTTGCCCGCTGTCATCCGCTACGAGGCTGAAGTGGGCCATTCGCTGTGCCCGATGATGCAGCCGGGCATCGGGCCGGACCTGTCTTACCCTGACGACTGGCGGGAATGGGGCTTTCGCAACGCGCGGCTGCGCCGTAGCTTGCAGGCGATTGAAACCAAGCAGTTGACCACCCCATGAGTGCCGAAACCATTTTGATCGTCGACGATGATGCGCAAATCCGTGACGTGCTGCGCATTGCGCTGGAGCAGGCCGGATACCGCACCGAGGCCGCGGGCGACGGGGCCGAAGGGTTGGCAAAGGGGCGGTCGGGGCGGTTTGATCTGATCGTTCTGGACATCGGTTTGCCCGAAATGGACGGGTTGGCCATGTGCCGCGAACTGCGCACGACCACCCAGACGCCGGTGCTGTTCCTGACCGCGCGCGAGGACGAGATTGACCGCGTGCTGGCGTTCGAGCTGGGCGGTGATGATTACGTAACCAAGCCGTTTTCGCCCCGTGAACTGGTGGCCCGTGTGCGCGCCATCCTGCGCCGCAGCAGCGTGGCGCAGCAGGGCACGACGCGCACGCGCGGTGTGCTGGAGGTGGACGCGGCGCGCCATCACTGCGCCATCGCGGGGGTGCCGCTGGCGCTGACCAACCGCGAGATGGCGCTGCTGGACCACCTGATGCAACGGCCCGAGCAGGTTGCCTCGCGTCCCGCGCTGACCGATGCGATGTATGGCGCCAACATTCACGTCAGCGACCGGACCGTGGACAGCCATTTGCGCAACCTACGGGCCAAGCTGGCCGAGGCAGGCTGTGCCGATGCGGTCGAGACGGTGCACGGCGTGGGGGTGCGGATGGGTCCATGTCGCGGATAAAGGCGAAATGGCGCCCGCCGCTGGCCTTTGTCATGGGCGGCACGCTGGCGGCGGTGCTGTGTCTGCCGCTGATCGGGATCGTGTGGTTCCGGCTGGCAGGCAACATTCTGGGCTGGGGCGAAACCGGCTGGCTGATTTTCTGGATGGCGGTGGTGTCCACGGCGGTGCTGGCGTTTTTGCTGTGGCGGCTGGTGCTGCGGCCGGTGGCGCGGTTGACCGACTATGCGCGCGCCGTGCGCGAGGGGCGCCGCGACGCCACCCCGCCCGAGCATTTCGGCACGCCCGAGTTTGGCGCGCTGGGGGCCAGTGTGATTGCCATGGGCGACACGCTGCAATCGCGGGCAGCCAGCCTGCGGGCTTATGCCGATCATGTCACGCACGAGCTGAAGTCGCCTCTGACCAGCCTGCGCGGCGCGGCCGAACTGTTGCAGTCGGACCTGCCTGCGCGGGATCAGGCGCAACTGATCGACACCATCGAGACATCGGCGGCACGGATGCAGGCGCTGCTGACGCAATTGCAGCGCCACGCGGCGGCCAGTCAAAGCAGCGGGGCGGGGCAGACGCAGGTTCAGGCGCTGCCTGCGACGGTTGGCGATATGCAGATTGTCGTTGAACAGGATGGCACGGTGCCCTTGTCATTGGGCGATTTGACCGTGGTGATCGACCAGATGGCGCAGAACGCCGCCGCGCACGGGGCCACGCGCCTGATGCTGGCCTGTCGGGGGCAGCGGCTGCATATCGCGGATGATGGCCGGGGCATCGGCGCGGGCAACGCGGGGCGCATTTTCGATCCGTTCTTTACCACTCGGCGCGATGCGGGCGGCACGGGGATGGGGCTGACCATCGTGCAAACCTTGCTGTCCGCCCATGGCGCGCGGATCGCGCTGGACGATCAGGTGACCGGCGGTGGAGCGGCCTTTGTGATCTATTTCGATTGAAAAACAGTCACTGCGGTCCGTTTTTGCGAACCATTCTCAATTGGCTTGACTTGTTGCGAATGATTCTCATATTGGCAGTATGACACAAAACACACACACAGATTTCCTGTCCCGCCGCGCCGCCTTGGGTGGTTTTGCAGCCCTCGCCGTCAGCGCGCTGGCCCGTCCGGCATTTGCCGCAGGCCCGTTGAACGTGGTCGCCACCACCGGCATGATCGCCGACGCCACGCGCGAGATTGGCGGCAATGCGGTGGTCGTCAAGGCGCTGATGGGGCCGGGCGTCGATCCGCACTCGTACCGGCAGACCCGCAGCGACATTGTCGCCATGACCCGCGCCGATGTGGTTCTGTGGCACGGGTTGTACCTTGAGGCGCAGATGGAGGATTTCTTTCATAAGCTTGCGCGTCAGCGTCAGGTTTTTGCCGTGGCCGAGGCGCTGCCCAAAGAGCAGCTTTTGGCCAATGCAGACTATGAAAACCGCTATGATCCGCACGTCTGGATGGCGCCGGAGATGTTCACCGGCGTGGTGACCGAGATTGGCCGCGTGCTGGGCCAGGTGCGCCCCGAGATGGCCGATGTCTTTGCCGCCAATGCGCAAGCCTATGCAGCGCGATTGGGTGCGTTGGACGTTTACGCCCGACACACGCTGGAACAGCTGCCGCCGGAACAACGGGTTTTGCTGACGGCGCATGACGCCTTTGGCTATTTCGGGCGCGCCTATGGGTTCGAGGTGATCGGCATTCAGGGCATTTCCACCGAGAGCGAGGCGGGGCTGCACCGCGTCAGCGCGCTGGTCGATACCATCGTCACGCGGGGGCTGAGTGCGGTTTTTGTCGAAAGCTCGGTGTCGGACCGCAACATGCGTGCACTGGTCGAGGGCGCTGCGGCCCGTGGTCATGATGTGCGCGTGGGGGGCGAGTTGTTCAGCGATGCCATGGGGCAGGACGGCACCTATGAGGGGACGTATATCGGCATGATCGACCACAACGTGACCACCATCGCCCGTGCGCTGGGCGCGGATGTGCCTGCGGGCGGGATGTCCGGCCAACTGAATCAGGGAGCCTGAGCCATGAGTGTGAAGCTTGCACGCGACAATGGCACCGCCACCGATGCGCAGCGCCGCGCGGACAGCCCGCTGGCGGTGCGGGGGCTGACGGTGTCCTATGGCCAGAAACCGGCGGTGTTTTCGGTGGATATGACGGTGCGCGCGGGGCATATGACCGCGATCATCGGGCCGAACGGGGCGGGCAAATCGACCCTGCTCAAGGCCGCATTGGGTATTTTGAAGCCACTGGCGGGCACGGTGACCGTGCTGGGCCAGCCGGTGGCATGGCAGCGCGATCACATCGCCTATGTGCCGCAACGGGCGAGTGTGGATTGGGATTTTCCCACGCGGGTGGTCGACGTGGTGTTGATGGGCATGTACGGGCAGTTGGGTCTGTTGGGCCGGGTCCGTGCCAAGCATCGCGGGCTGGCGATGGATTGCCTTGAGCGGGTCGGCATGACCGATTTCGCCACCCGCCAGATCGGGCAGCTGTCTGGTGGGCAGCAGCAACGGGTGTTTCTGGCCCGCGCGCTGGCGCAGGGGGCGGATCTGTATCTGCTGGACGAACCGTTCGCGGGCGTCGATGCGGCGACCGAGCAGGCGATTATCAACGTGCTGAAGGGCCTGCGTGATGCGGGCAAGACGGTGGTGGCCGTGCACCATGACCTGAGCACCGTGCGTGATTATTTCGACGATGTGTTCCTGATCAACACGCAGGCTGTGGCCGAAGGGCCGGTCGAGACGACATTCACCCAAGAGAACCTGCAAACCGCTTATGGCGGGCGGCTGGCCGGCGCGCAGATGGATGCGCTGGGCGATACGCTTGGCGGGACAGGCGCGCGATGATCTGGGACGCGCTGCTTTTGGGGCTGGGGTATAACGCCACGCTGGTGACGTTGGGCGCGGGCATTCTGGGCGTTGCTGGCGGCGTGGGCGGATCGTTTTTGTTCCTGCGCAAACGCGCGCTGGTCAGTGACGCGGTCAGCCACGCGACGCTGCCCGGTGTCGGGCTGGCCTTTGTGGTGATGGTGGCACTGGGCGGGGACGGGCGGAACCTGATCGGCCTGCTGGCCGGTGGCGCGGTGTCGGCGGCCATCGGTCTGCTGTGCGTGAACTGGCTGAGCACCCGCACGCGGTTGGCCGAGGATGCGGCCATTGGTGCCGTGCTGTCGGTGTTCTTCGGCTTTGGCATCGTGGTGCTGACCTATATCCAGACCATGTCGAGCGGACGGCAGGCGGGGCTGGAAAGTTTCCTGCTGGGGTCGACCGCCGGCATGTTGCAAAGCGATGCGCTGGTGCTGGTGCTGGCGGCGGCGCTGACGCTGGCGCTGGTGCTGATCCTGCGGCGACCCCTGACGCTGGTGGCGTTTGACCCCGACTTTGCCCGTGCGACGGGGCGGAATGTGAACCGGATTGATCTGGCGATGATGGGGATCGTTCTGGCCGTGACGGTTGTGGGCCTGAAGATTGTGGGGTTGATCCTGATCGTGGCGCTGCTGATCATTCCGCCCGTGACGGCACGGTTCTGGACCGAGCGGGTGGACCGTGTGCTGTTGGGCGCAGGCATTGTCGGCGGGCTGTCGGGCTATGTGGGCGCTGCGATTTCGGCGGCGGTGCCGGATGTGCCGACGGGGCCGATCATCGTGCTGGTGGGTTTCGTGTTGTTCATGCTGTCGCTGCTGTGCGCCCCGGGGCGCGGGGTTGTGTCGTCGGTGGTGCAGCACCGCCAGTACCAGCGCCGCGTGCATTTGCGCCAAGGGCTGCTGGCGCTGGCGCAGGGGCAGCCGATTTATGAACGCCTGACGCAGCGGCTGATGGAACGCGGCGGGCTGATGCGGGGCGATGGCGTGGCAACCGACAAGGGGCGCGCCCATGCGGCCAAGGCGCTGCTGGACGAGGCCCGCTGGCAGGTGGTGCGCGGCGATCAGGCCTATGCCGCCGCCGCACAGCGCTATGACGGGCTGACCGAGATGAGCACCGTGCTGACCCCCGACCAAGTCCGCGAGATCGACGCGCGCCTGCCCGCGCCACAGGTGATGCTGCCATGACCGGTTCCGAATTTGTCCCGCTGTCCTTGGTGCCGATGCTGATCGGTGTCTGCGTGGCCATTGCCTGTGCCTTGCCGGGGAATTTCCTGCTGCTGCGGCGGCAGGCGTTGATCGGGGATGCGATCAGCCATGTGGTGCTGCCGGGGATCGTGGTCGCGTTCCTGGTGACCGGATTGGTGGCCAGCGTGCCGATGCTGCTGGGGGCGGCCGGGGCTGCGCTGGTCGCTGTGGCGGCCATCGAGGCGATCCGGCGGCTGGGCAAGATCGAGCCGGGTGCGGCCATGGGCGTGGTGTTCACCACCATGTTTGCGGGCGGCGTTCTGCTGTTGGAAATGTCGGACACATCCAGCGTGCATCTGGACGTGGAGCACGCGCTGTATGGCAATCTGGAAAGCCTGATCTGGCTGGACGCGACCGGCTGGTCGTCGCTGTGGGACCCGCAGGCGCTGGCTTATCTGCCGGTCGAGCTGCCCCGCATGGTCGCAGCACTTGTGGTGGTGGCGCTGTTTATCGCGGTGTTCTGGCGGCCGCTGAAAATCTCGACCTTTGACGAGGGGTTTGCCCGCACAATGGGCCTGCGCACGGGGCCCTTGGGGCTGGCGTTGGTGGTGGTGGCGGCTGTGGCTGCCGTTGCGGCGTTCGATGCGGTGGGCAGTATCATTGTGATCGCGATGTTCATCTGCCCGCCGGCGGCGGCGCGGCTGATGACCAACCGGCTGGAGACGCAGATTGCATGGTCGGTTCTGTTTGCGACGCTGGCGGCGGTGATCGGTTATGTGCTGGCAGGATACGGGCCGTTGTGGCTGGGCGCGCAGGATTCGGTTAGCGCGGCGGGGATGATCGCCACGGTGTCGGGTGTGATTGTGGCGGGTGCTGCACTGGTCGGGCCGGCGCGGCGTTAGCTGCGGTTGCAGGGGGCGCTGCCCCCCGGCGCTTTGCGCCGCCCCCGGAGTTTATCTGGCAAGATGAAGGGGATTAGCTGCCGCGATAGGTGGAGTAGCCAAAGGGCGACAGCAGCAACGGCACGTGGTAATGCGCGTCAATGTCCGAGATGCCAAAGCGGATCGGGATGCGGTTCAGAAAGCGCGGGCTTTCGGCAGGCACCCCGATGGCGTCAAAGTAATCGCCCGCCTCGAATTCCAGCTCGTATTGACCCTCGCGAAAACCATCTGCGGGCAGGATCGGGCTGTCGGTGCGACCGTCTGCGTTGGTGACCATGTGGGACACCTTGACCTTGGCCGTGGCCTCGAACCGGTAGAGGGTGATGGACAGACCGGCGGCGGGTTTGCCGGTGCTGGTGTCCAGAACATGCGTTGTCAAATATCCCGATGCCATGGCGTTTTCTCCTGATTTTGGAACAGCATGACCACAGCGACGCCCCAAGCGCAAAAGGATTTTCCGCGCGCCATGCCCGCGCATTTGCGTGCTTATTGCTCGAAGTTTCGGGCAAGATGTGCGCGGCCACCACTGTGCAAGAGGTTTTGCTTGATCGGTCACGTTTCATAGCCGCATAGTTTTTGGGAGCCGCATCAAGACGGCCCAATGACATGTGTAGGGACATCAAATCATGACCGATATTGCGCAGGGGGCCTATGCGGACCCAAATGAGACGCCTCCTATGGCCCAGGCGATTCCGCTGGGGTTTCAACATGTTCTGGCGATGTTTGCGTCGAACGTCACGCCGTCGATCATCGTGGCCGGTGCGGCGGGGCTGGCCTTTGGCGGGCCGGAGCAGGTGTACCTGATCCAGATGGCGATGCTGTTTGCAGGCATTGCGACGCTGTTCCAGACAATCGGGTTTGGCCCTGTGGGCGCGCGGTTGCCGATCATGCAGGGCACCAGCTTTGCCTTTGTCGGGGTGCTGGCGGGGGTGGCCGCGACGCAAGGTATGGGCGTGGCGCTCAGCGCCTGTCTGATCGGGGGTATCCTGCATTTCTGTCTGGGGGCGTTCATCAAGAAACTGCGCTGGCTGTTCCCGCCGCTGGTCACCGGATTGGTCATTCTGGCGATTGGTCTGTACCTGATCCCGACCGCGATCAAATACGCGGCAGGCGGGGCGGCCGATTTCCAGATGGCGGCGGAAAGTTTCGGGTCGCTGAAACATTGGGCCGTGGCGCTGACCGTGGTTGTCGTGGCGCTGGCGGTCAAATTCTTTGCCAAGGGATCGCTGAGCAATTCGGGCATTCTGATCGGGTTGCTGGCGGGCTATGTGCTGTCGTTCGTGCTTGGGATGGTGAACTTTGCCGCGGTGGGCAAGGCCGCGTGGATCACCGGCATCACGCCGATGCCCTTCGGGTTCGAGTTCAATCTGGGCGCGGTGATCGCGGTGACGCTGGTGTGTGTGGTGTCGGCGATTGAAACCGTGGGCGATGCGTCGGCCACCACCAAGGCCGGCGCAGGGCGCGAGGCGACGGATGACGAGATTGCCGGCGCCACCTATGCCGACGGGCTGGGCACAGCGGTGGCGGCGGTCTTTGGCGGTTTGCCCAACACATCGTTCAGCCAGAACGTTGGCATTGTCGGCATGACCGGGGTGATGTCGCGCCATGTGGTGACCATTGGCGGGCTGGTGCTGATCGTGTGCGGGCTGCTGCCCAAGATCGGGGCAGTGATCGCGTCGATGCCGCTGCCGGTGCTGGGCGGCGGGGTGATCGTGATGTTTGGCATGGTGGCGGCGGCGGGGCTGAACGTGCTGACCGAGGTCAGGATGAACCGCCGGAACATGGTGATCATTGCCGTGTCGCTGACGGCGGGCTTGGGTCTGAACCTGGTGCCGACGGCGGTGCAATATCTGCCCGGCGTGGTGCTGACGCTGGCCACGAGTGCGGTGGCGCCGACGGCGCTGGTGGCGGTTGTGTTGAACCTGGTTCTGCCAGAGGAGATTTGACGGGTTGCTGCAAACCGGTCCTTCGGGGCGGATTTTTTGAACCTCAGAAGGGGCGGGGCGCGATTGGCGGCTTGCCCCTTTTGCCATGGCGGGGGCTGGAAATGGGCGGTGGATAGCTGCGGCTTCATGCTTTTAGAATCGGCGTGTCGCATGCTAGATATGGCGGCATGGCCATAGCAGACAACAATATCAACGATTCACGCCCGGTGATCCGGCAGTTGGACGAGGGTGCGATCAACCGCATTGCGGCGGGCGAAGTTGTGGAACGCCCTGCCTCGGCGGTCAAGGAGCTGGTCGAAAACGCGCTGGACGCGGGTGCGCGGCGGGTGACCATCGACATTGCGGATGGTGGCAAGACGCTGATCCGTGTGACCGATGACGGTTGTGGCATTGCGGGCAATGATCTGGCGCTGGCGCTAAGCCGTCATGCCACGTCGAAGATTGACGGGTCGGACCTGTTGAACATTCACACATTCGGCTTTCGCGGCGAGGCGCTGCCCAGTCTGGGTGCGGTGGGCCGACTGAGCATTGCCAGCCGCGTGCCGGGGGCCGAGGCGTTCCAGATCAAGGTGGACGGCGGTGCGATGGGCAAGGTGCGGCCCGTGGCGCTGAACGCGGGCACGGTGGTGACGCTGGGCGATCTGTTTTACGCCACGCCCGCGCGGTTGAAGTTCATGCGCACCGACCGCGCCGAGGCGCAGGCGATCACCGACATCATCAAGCGGCTGGCGATGGCCGAGCCGTTCGTGCGGTTCGAGCTGCGCGACATCAGCAATGACAGCCCGCGCACGGTGTTCGTGGCCGAGGCGCAGTCAGGCGATATGTTCGATGCGCTGCACGGGCGTCTGGCGACGGTGCTGGGGCGCGAGTTTGCGGACAATTCTTTGGCGATTGATGCTGAACGCGACGGGCTGCACCTGACCGGCTATGCGGCCTTGCCGACCTATTCGCGTGGTTCTGCCGTGGCGCAGTACCTGTTCGTGAACGGGCGGCCCGTGCGTGACAAGCTGTTGGTGGGGGCGCTGCGCGGGGCCTATTTCGATTTCCTCAGCCGCGACCGGCATCCGGCGGCGGCGCTGTTTTTGGATTGTGATCCGACGTTGGTGGACGTGAACGTGCACCCTGCGAAATCCGAGGTGCGGTTCCGCGATCCGGCGCTGGCGCGGGGGCTGATCGTATCGGCCTTGCGTCATGCGCTGGCGGGCGCGGGGCACCGCGCGTCGTCGACCGTGGCGGGGGGCGTGATCGAGGCGATGCGGCCCGAAGGCACGGATGCGGGTGCGCCGCGTGTTTACCAGATGGACCGCCCCAGCCTTGGGTTGCGGGCGGCGCCCTATCAGACGCCGCAGCACAGCGGGTTTGCCGAGATGGCGCGGGATTACAGCGGGCAGGTGGCAGCACCTGCGCCCGTGGCGGAAAGTGATCCGCAAGACTTGCCGCTGGGGACCGCGCGGGGGCAGGTGCACGAGAATTACATCATCGCGCAGACCGCCACCGGCATGGTGATCGTGGACCAGCACGCGGCGCACGAACGGCTGGTCTATGAAAAGCTGAAACGCCAGATGGCGGACAACGGGGTCGCCGCGCAGGCGTTGCTGATCCCCGAGATTGTCGAGCTGAGCGATGGCGATTGCGCCCGTCTGCTGGAGCTGGCGGACGATCTGGCGCGGCTGGGGCTGGGGATCGAAGCCTTTGGCGGCGGGGCCATCGCGGTGCGCGAGACCCCTGCCATCTTGGGCGAGGTCAACGCCGAGGCGATGATCAAGGATATTCTGGACGAGCTGGACGACATGGGCAGCAGCCAGACCGTGCAGGCACGGATCGAGGCTATTCTCAGCCGTGTGGCTTGCCATGGGTCGATCCGCTCGGGCCGCTGGATGCGGGCCGAAGAGATGAACGCGCTGCTGCGCGAGATGGAGGCAACGCCGCATTCGGGGCAGTGCAACCACGGGAGGCCCACTTACGTGGAACTGAAGCTGGCTGATATTGAACGACTGTTTGGGCGCACATGATCGAGATTGCAGGACAAACCTATACGCTAAGCGATCCGCTGGTGCTGGCCGTTGCGGGGGTTGGGCTGGTGTTGCTGCTGATCGTGGTGTTGCTGGTTGCCACGGTGCGGGCGGCGGGGCGCAGTGCGCGGATGGCGGGGCCGCTGTCGCAACAGATGCAGATGCTGGGGCAGAATGTGCAGCAGTTGAGCATGGGGCAGGCGCAGCTTCAGGGCGGGTTGCAGACGGTCAGCGACACGCAGGCACACGCGCAGGCGCAGATGATCCAGACCGTCGAGGCGCGGCTGGGCCATGTGCAGCAGCAGATGCAGGACCGGCTGGCCGACAACGCCGCGCGCAGCCAGCGTGCGCTGACCGAAATGCAGGAGCGGATGCGCGAGACCCTGCACGGATCGTCGAAACAGACCACCACCAGCCTGACACAATTGCAGGAACGGCTGGCGTCCATCGACAAGGCGCAGGACAATATCACCAAGCTGTCGGGGGACGTGCTGTCGTTGCAGGACATCCTGTCGAACAAGCAGACGCGCGGCGCGTTTGGCGAGATCCAGTTGACCGACATCGTCAGCAAGGCGCTGCCGCGTGACAGCTACCAGATGCAGGCGACGCTTTCGAACGGGCGGCGGGCCGATTGTCTGATCCACCTGCCGAACCCGCCCGGCCCCATTGTGATCGACAGCAAATTCCCGCTGGAAGCCTACGAGGCGCTGCGCAAGGCCAAGACCGACTGGGAGCTGAACGAGGCCGCCAAGGCGATGCGTGTGGCGGTCAAGAAGCACATCAATGACATCTCGACCAAGTACATCCTGGAAGGCGAAACCGCCGACGGCGCGCTGATGTTTCTGCCCTCGGAAGCGGTCTATGCCGAGTTGCACGCGAATTTTCCCGAACTGGTGCGCGCAGGGTTCGATGCGCGGGTGTGGATCGTGTCGCCCACCACTTGCATGGCCACGCTGAACACCATGCGCGCGATCTTGAAAGACGCGCGGATGCGGGAACAGGCGGGGGCCATTCGCACCACCTTGCGCCAGTTGCACCGTGACGTTGAGATCGTGGTGGAACGGGTAGACAAGCTGAACCTGCATTTCGGACAGGCACGCAAGGATCTGGACGGCATCAGCACCGCCGCCGAACGGGCCGGCAAGCGGGCGGCGCGGTTGGACAACTTTGATTTCGAGGAAGTCGATCAGGCCCCTGATGCCGTTGTGCCGCTGACCCCGCCCGAGACGTGAACGCAGGCTTGTGCAGTGCCGCGGTTTGCGGCATAGGCAGCCATCCCTCAGCCGCGAAAGGCGCCCCCCGTGGATTACAAGAAATCAGGCAATGCCAAAGTCGGCAAGAACGCGCCGCGTCACAGTGAACACAACGCCAAGGGCAGCGACAAGAATCCCTTTGGCAAAGGCACCGACAAGGCCGCGCTGCTGGCCCGTATGAAGGCTGCTGCCGAGGCGAAAAAACCACAGGGCTAAGCGGCAATCGCTTCGACCTGTGGTTTTTTCGGAAAAGGTTAGACCTTTTGCAACAGCCCCCGCGAAGACCGCAGGGGCTGGAATTGCAGTGATCACATGCGGATGAACCGCTGGAAGATCTTCAGAAACAGCCCCTTGAACCGCAGAGGCGCGTCGGTGACGGCCAGACAGATGCAATCCTCGTGGATGTCGGCGACGGGTGTGTGGTTCACATCCGCGTCGGCGGTTTCCACGTCGCCCCGCGCGAAATAGCCGTCTTCGTCCTGAAACGCGCCTTGCAGCACCATCGTCATTTCGGTGCCGTTGTGGCCGTGGTCGGGCATGGCGACCCCTGCGGGGATGTGCAGCAGACGCGCCGTGGCATCCGCCGAGGTGGGCAGGATCGCCTGCCGCACGCCCATGCCGATGTTGCGCCATTTCACGCCGGACAGGTCATCGCCGATGTAGTCGCTGAGCGGAGCAGGCACGGTTTTCTCGCGTGTCGACGGGGCGGGATCAGGTGTGCCAGCAGGACAATCCTCAAGCCGTTCCATCACCGTGGCAAGGCTGCCCGTGTCCATCGTCGCCAGCGTGTCGTGATCGCCGCCCAGCATGGCGCCGCCGATGCTGTCATAGCTGGCCAGTTGCGCGCGACAGTCGTCGCACAGCGAAATATGGGTCGCCACGAGGATGTTGAACGCCTCGGGCAGGGTGCCTGCCGAATAGCCCATCAGCATCTGGTCCGTGATGTGGTGTTTGATGTCGTTTTTCATGGCTTCTACTTCATTGCGTGGCGCAGTCGATCCAGCGCCAGACGTATTCTTGATTTGATCGTGCCCAGGGGCAGACCGGTCTCGGCGGCGATTTCGCTGTGGGTCAGTTCCCCGAAATACGCCTTTTCCAACAGTGCGCGTTGCCGCGCGGGCAGGTTCGCAATGGCGCGCACCAAGGTTTCGCTTTCCTGCTGCAAGGCGATCACATCCGCCTGCGCCGGTTCTTCTTCGGGGCCCCATGTCAGTTCCTCGGGTTCGGGGCGGCGCTGCTTGCGCAGCGCGTCAATCTTGCGGTTCCGGGCAATCGTGAAGATCCACGTTGCCACCGATGCCCGCGAGGCATCGAACATATGCGCCTTGGTCCAGACGGTCACCATGACCTCTTGGGCGCATTCCTCGGCCAGGGACGCATCGGCCCCCGACTTGATCAAGAACCCCTTCACCCGCGGCGCGAAGTGGTCGTAAAGCTGGGCAAAGGCGGCGCGGTCCCGTGACGTGTGGATGCGCACCATATGGTCCACCCACAAAGCCCGTTTCTCGTCCGTCTTTCGTGTATTCACCAGTTTATGTCCTGTCGCAGGGGTACACCCCTTCCCGTTGTCAAATGGGCTGACCCGCACAGCGGGCGTAGTGGTGTCGTGACCTGCGAACATATCTCTCTTACGCGTCGGGTCACCAGATGGATCACAATTTATTTTTTTGAAGCAATTTGAAACCGAAAGCCGATTTGCCCCGTACGTATGGCATAAGAACAAAAACGGCCAAGGACACAAAAACACAATGCCATTTGAAGCCCCCCGCGCCCAAGGCGCCACCGGCCACAAGAAAATCGCAGTCATCGGAGCAGGTATTTCAGGGATGGGCGCGGCCCATATGTTGGGCGGTCAGCACGCCGTGACCCTGTTCGAGGCCGAGCCGGAATTGGGCGGTCATGCCCGCACCCGGATGGCGGGGCGCAAGGGCGATACGCCGGTCGACACCGGGTTCATTGTGTTCAACTACGCCAACTATCCGCATCTAGCCGCGCTGTTCGATGAACTGGATGTGCCGGTTGTGCCGTCCAACATGAGCTTTGGCGCGTCTATCGGCGGCGGGCGGCTGGAATACGGGCTGGCCAGTCTGGGGGCGCTGTTCGCGCAGCCGCGCAATGCGGTTGATCCGCGGTTTCTGGGCATGGTGCGGGATGTGTTCCGGTTCAACAAACGGGCCTTGCGGCTGGCACAGGCCGACCGGCAGATGACCGTGGGCGCGTTCCTGAAGCTGTTGGGCACGGGCAAGTGGTTTCGCGATTACTACCTGTTGCCGCTGTCCGGCGCGATCTGGTCGACGCCCACGGAAAAGATCATGGATTTCCCTGCGCACGCGATGATCCAGTTCTTTGAAAATCACGCGCTGTTGCACCACACCGGCCAGCACCAATGGTACACCGTCGAGGGCGGCAGCCGTTCTTATGTCACACGGCTTGAGGCAGCATTGCGCCGCAACGGGATCGACATCCGCCTGAAATCCCCCGTGCAATCGGTGCGCCGCACCGCCGCGGGCGCGCAGGTGAAAACATGGGGCGGAGAGTGGGAGACCTTCGACGAGGTGATCTTTGCGACCCATTCGGATGATACGCTGAAGCTGTTGGATGACCCGTCCGAGCAGGAGCAATCGGTGCTGGGGGCTGTGGCCTATCAGCCCAACGACATCGTGCTGCATTCGGATGAGACCATCATGCCGCGCCGTCGTCAGACGTGGTCGTCGTGGGTTTATACCGAAGCGGCAGACAACGCGTCCGAGCGGATCGACCTGACCTATTGGATGAACTCGTTGCAGCCGTGGCTGAAGGGCGAGCAATTCTTTGTCACCCTGAACAGCCGCCGCGAGATCAACCCCGATCTGATCTGGGATCAGGTCACCCTGCGCCATCCGGTCTATGATCTGGCGGCACTGGCGGCGCAGGAAAAGGCGGCGCTGATGAACGGGACCAACAACACATGGTTCTGCGGCGCGTGGATGAAGAACGGCTTTCACGAGGACGGGTTGTCGTCGGCCTTTGATGTGGCGCAGCGGCTGCTGGCGGTGCCGGATGTGTTGGCGGCGGAATGACGTCTGCCATCGACCATATCGCGGCGCAAACCTTTCACGGGCGCAAGGGGGCGGTTGAAAACGCCTTTCGCTATTCGATTGATTACGTCCTGCTGGATGCCGAGGCGCAGGTGCAGGGGCCGTCCCTGTTCACCCGCAACGGGCGGGGGCTGGCGGCGCTGAACGATGTGGATCACGGTGGTGCACCCGGTGACGGGCGTGGGGCGGCCTGGGTGCGCGAGGTCTTGCGCGACTGGCAGGTGCCGAACGTGGTCAAGGTCGAGCTGCTGGCCCAACCGAAGCTGTTGGGGCATGTGTTCAACCCGGTCAGCTTCTGGCTGTGCCGTGGCGCGGGTGGCGCGTTGTTGGCGGTGATTGCCGAGGTGAACAATACCTTCGGTGATCGCCACAACTATCTGATCCACCACGCCGACCATCGCCCGATTGCGCCCAGCGACCGGATGCAGGCGACCAAGATTTTCCATGTCTCGCCCTTTCAGCCCGTCGAGGGCGGGTACGAGTTTCGTTTCGACATCACCGACGACCGCATCGGCATCTGGATCGACTACAGCCGGGGTCAGGGCGGGCTGATCGCCACGTTGACCGGGCGGCGCGCGCCGATGAGCAACGGGTCGATCCTGCGTGCGCTGATGCGCCGTCCGTTCGGATCGCGCCGGGTGCTGGCGTTGATACATTGGCAGGCGTTGAAGCTGTGGATCAAGCGGGCGACGTTCCGCCCCCGCCCTGCGCCGCCTGCCAAAGACGTCTCGCGGGGATGACCCACGCGCCGCGCCTTCCGGCTTTTGCGGTGTTTGCGGCGTTGTTGGCAGCGGCGGGGCTGCCGATCTATATTCACGCGCCCAAGTTTTACGTGGACGAATACGGCGTGTCGCTGGGCGCGCTGGGGGCGGTGCTGTTTGGCCTGCGGCTGCTGGACGTGGTGCAGGACCCGCTGTTCGGCCGGCTGGGTGACCGGTTGCGCGACCGGCGCGGGCTGGCGGTGGCGGTGGCCGCTGCGGTGATGGCGCTGGCGATGGTGGGGCTGTTCGCGGTGCCGCCCATGGGGCCGCCGCTGGTTTGGTTCGCGGCCATGCTGACGCTGGTGTTCTCGGGGTTCAGCTTCCTCACGATTGTTTTTTACGCGCAAGGGGTTATCAGCGCCGACCGTCTGCCGGGTCAGGGCCACTTGCGGCTGGCCCGTTGGCGCGAGACGGGGGCGCTGCTGGGGGTCTGTGTGGCCTCAATCGCGCCCGTCGCTTTGGGGCTGTGGATGCAAGCGCCCTTTGCGGGGTTCGCTGCGGGGTTTGTGGTGTTGGCGCTGGCGGCTGTGGCGATGATGCGGCGCGAATGGTCGGGTGCGGGTCTGCCTGCGTCGACCGGATTGCGGGCGGTGCTGCGCGACGGGCTGGCGCGGCGGCTGTTGCTGATCGCGCTGCTGAATGCGGCCCCCGTGGCGGTCACGACGACGCTGTTTTTGTTCTTTGTCGATGCGCGGCTTGAGGCGGGCGGCAAAGAGGGGCCTTTGCTGTTGGCATTCTTTCTGGCGGCGGCCTGTGCGGCACCCGTCTGGGGTGTTCTGGCTGAACGCCACGGCCCCAAGCGCGTTCTGCTGGCTGCGATGGCCCTGTCGATCCTGTCACTGGGCGGTGCTGTGTTTCTGGGTGCGGGTGACTGGGCATGGTTTGCGGTGATCTGTCTGGTGTCCGGCGCGGCACTGGGCGCGGATCTGACGCTGCTGCCTGCGATATTCGCGGCGCGCATGGCGCAGATTTCACCGGGTGCGACCGATGGCTTTGGCCTGTGGTCTTTCGTGTCCAAGTTCACGCTGGCCTTTGCCGCCGTCACCCTGTTGCCTGCCTTGCAGGCCGCAGGCTTCAACAGCGCAGGGGACAGCCCTGCGGCAGCATTGACGCTGTTGGCGGTGCTGTACGCGCTGGTGCCCTGCGGGTTGAAACTGTTTGCGATGGCGCTGTTGGTGGCGACACCGATCAAGGGGGCGTTGGCATGACTGTGGGGCTGATCGTTGCCGTCGGAATGCTGCTGCTGGTCTGGGCGCGCAAACGCTGGGGCGGGTTCACGGCCCAACGCCCCAAGGACTATGCCGACGCCAACGGCCCCGCCTTCGACCTGCGCACCCACCTGAATGGCCCGATGATCTGCGAAGGCGTGATCTACGGCCCGCTTGGCCGTGTCACCAGCCGCTTTGCCGCGCAGATCACCTGCACGTGGGATGGCGATACCGGCGTGATGGACGAACTTTTTACCTATGACAACGGCAGCACACAGGCCCGTGCCTGGGCGCTGACGTGCCATGCGAACGGCCATGTCAGTGCGACGGCGCATGATGTCGTGGGCACGGCGCAGGGTATCACCAGCGGACCGGCCTTTCAGATGCGGTATCGGTTCAGGCTGGCCGAGGCGCAGGGCGGGCATGTGTTGCGGACGGTGGACTGGATGTATCTGACGCCAAACGGAACCATCACCAACCGGTCGCAGTTTTATAAACTGGGGATATGCGTGGCCGAGCTGGTCGCCACCATCCGGCCCGCAGACAGCGCGGCACAGATCAAACCGACAGGGGGTGAGACATGAATTGGCAAGGCAAACGCTATTGGCTGGTGGGCGCAAGTGACGGGTTGGGGGCGGCGTTGGCGCGCAAGCTGAGTGCGCGCGGGGTCGAGGTGATCCTGTCCGCGCGATCGGAAGACAAGCTGCGGGCGCTGGCGGACGAACTGCCCGGCAAGGCGTCGATCCAGACGGTTGATATTGCCGACAGTGACAGCGTGAAAGAGGCCGCCAAGGCCGTGGGCCGGATTGACGGGCTGGTGCTGCTGGCGGGCGTCTACTGGCCGTTCGGGGCCAAGGACTGGGACGCCGATCAAGCGGTTGCCATGGCGGACATTAACTTTACCGGGTTTATGCGCGTGCTGGGGCAGGTGGTGCCGGATTTTGTCGACCGCGACGCGGGGCACATCGTGATCACGTCCAGCCTGACGGGGTTCCGGGGCCTGCCCGGTTCCATCGGCTATACCGCCAGCAAGGCCGCGACGATGTCGCTGGCGGAATGTATGCACGCCGACCTGCGCAAGACCGGCGTGTTGGTGCAGGTGTGCAATCCCGGCTTTATCAAAACGCAGCTGACCGACAAGAATGACTTTAAAATGCCGATGATCATGCAGCCCGAAGAGGCCGCACAACACATGGTCGAACACATGGAGACAGACCGGTTCAAGACCAGCTTTCCCTGGCTGTTTTCATTGGTGTTTCGCGGGTCGAATTTTTTGCCGGACTGGCTGTATTACCGGATTTTCAGTTAGGGCGCGTCAGGTGGGCGGACTTAGCTGCCATTCGCTAAGCCGCGCATCGTCGGGTCGTGGTGCGGCGACACGACCTGCGTGACTGGCACTTTATGGCAGCCAAGCACATCCTACCTATCCGTATTGCACAACAGAAACCAAATCGCCGTGCCGTGGGGCGGCCCGGCGATGCGCGGCGGCCTTCGGCCGTGATTCCGCGCGGGGGAAGGCGGAAAGGGGTCGAACCGGACCTCAGCTGCGCCTGCCATGAACGACCGCTTTTGCGCTCTGCTGCGGTGATCTGGATCAGGAACGTGACACTAAAGTCGGTTTACCTTACACCTGAGCATCAGGGCAACATGCCGTTGGCACGAACCGCCTTGACCGAGGCGCGCGCTTCCATCGCCGTCATGAACGCTGTGATGCGCGGGTAGTCTGCGGGATCGACCTGATCGCCCTTCAGCCAGTTGCAGACCACGAACAGGTAGGGATCGGCCAGCGACAGGGTGTCGCCCATCACAAACGGACCTTTCAGCGCGTGATCTTCGATATAGCGCGCCGAGGTCGCCATGGTCTGCGGCACCTTGGCTTTCATGTCGTCAAAGCTGGACTGTTGGTCCGCCCAGCGGCTGCCGCGCATCTTGTGGGCGTGGTTGATGTGCATCGTCGAGGCCAGATAGTACATGACGCTGCGCATGTGCACCGCATCCAGCGGGTTGGCGGGCACAAGACCGGCCTGCGGGGCGCTGGCGGCGATGTAATCCAGCAGTGCGCCGGTTTCGGTCAGCATCTGGCCCTGCACCTCAAGCGTGGGCACGCGGCCCTTGGGGTTCTTGGCCAGATACGGGGCTTTGGTCTGCTCGGCGTCGGCAAAGCTGACCTTGGTGGTGGTATAGTCCAACCCTGCCTCTTCCAGCGTGATGGCGACGGCAATCGAGATGGTGCCGGGGGCGTAATACAGATGCATGTGCGTGGCTTTCTGAAAGGGTCAAACGTGGGTTTGGGCGTGGTGCCGGTCGGGGTGTTCCAGATGCGGCACCGCGTTGAACAGAACGGGTGACCACGTGCCGCCCACCGGGAACAACCGGTGCTGCGAGGTGTTCATGATCGCCAACGCCAGATTGGCCATGGCGCGGATGTCCAGCCCCATGTGCTGACGCATCGCCATCGAAATCAGCCCGCCGGATGTGATCACCAGGGCAGGGCCATCGCCGGCGGCAATCTCGGTCAATGCTTCGCTGACACGGGTTTCGAATTGTTCAAATGTCTCGGGCACATTGACGATTTCGCCGTTCTGCCAGGCGGCAAAGACACGCGGCAGGTGGGCCGTGAATTCGACCTGTTCGGTTGGGATCGGTATGCCCTGTTCGTCGCGCAGGGCGGCGGCCAGGTTGAAATACTCCAGCTCGTTCAGTCGCGCATCACGGATCGGCGTCAGCCCCGTTTCCATCGCGTCGGCGGTTTCGATATGACGGCGCAATGTGCCGGTATAAAGCCGCATGTGGTGCTGGCCGGTATCGCGCATATGGGCACCCAGCCATGCGGCTTGCTGAAAGCCCAGGGGCGACAGGCGGTCATAGGATTCTTCGTCGGTGGCACCGGAATTGGCCTGACCGTGCCGGATAAGAGTGATGTGGGACATGGGCAGCCTTTCGCGCTTTGACGCCGTTGTAGGCGAGGAGCGCGGGCGTGGAAAGTGCCGCGCGGGTGCACGCAAACCAAATTCGGGTAAAATGTGGCTTGATCTCAAGTAGGGTTGAGCAATTACATAGGTCATCGTCAGTAGGAGAAGACGATGACCCAAGCCCCCGATATAATCACCACACCCGTGCCGGAAGCCTATGTTTCGTGGCGTGAGTTTCTGAGCGGCGGGCACACGGCCGCGCTGATTCTGGTCAGCCTTGCGGTGATGCTGCACGCCGCCGACAGTTTGATCGTGGCCACGATGCTGCCGTCGATTGTGGCCGACATCCAGGGCGCGTCGTTGGTCGGGCTGGCGGTGTCGCTGTACGAGATGGGCTCGATCGTGGCGGGCGCTGCCAGCGCGATCCTGACCATCCGGATCGGATTGCGGCATCCGATGGCGCTGGCGGCGGGGATGTTCGGGCTGGGCTGTCTGGTCAGTGCCGTCAGCCCGACGATGGCGCTGTTTCTGGTCGGGCGCACGCTGCAAGGGCTGGGCGGCGGCGGCATGGTGGCGATGTGTTTTATCGCCATCGGCGTGCTGTTCCCCCGCCGTTATGCCGCGCGGGCGCTGGCGGTTGTATCGACGATCTGGGGCGTTTCGTCCTTTTTAGGGCCGCTTTTTGGCGGTGCATTTGTCGCCTATGCGACGTGGCGCTGGGGGTTTGTGTGCTTTGGTGCGGTGGCGTTTGGTCTGGGTGTGTGGATTTTCATGCGTCCGCAAAACGAGCCTGCACCGCAGCAAAGCGCCGGGGCCGTGTTTCCGTTTCGCCGGCTTATGCTGCTTTGCATTGCCATCCTGCTGATCGCGGCCAGCGGAGTCAGCATCGCCCCCTTGCGCAGCGGTGTGACGATCCTGTGCGGGATCGCGGCCCTTGGCCTGTTCCTGTGGCTGGACGCGCGTGCGGGCGACAGCCGGATGTTGCCGCGTCGGCCCTTTGATCTGCGCACGCGGATCGGGGCGGCGTTGGTGATGATTGTCACGCTGTCCATGGCCACCATCGCAATTGCGGCCTTTGGCCCGTTGCTGATCACGGCGATTCACGACGCGCCCGCGCTGACCGTCGGTTACGTGGTCAGCTGCGGGTCGATCGGTTGGACGCTGGCTGCGATCCTTGTCAGTGGATTGTCCGAGCGCACCGACCGGATGATGATTGCGCTGGGCATGGGGTTGGTCGCGGCCAGCGTGCCGGGGATGCTGTATGCGGTGCCGCAGGGGCCGCTGTGGCTGATCGCGTTGATTGCCCTGATCGAGGGGATCGGTTTTGGCATGGCGTGGACATTCGTGTTGCGCCGGACCGAGGCGCTGGTGCCGCCTGCCGATCTGCAACGTATCGCGGGGGCAATCCCCACGGTGCAGCGGTTGGGCTATGCACTGGGCGCGGTTTATGTGGGGTTGGTGGCCAATGCGGCAGGCATCCTGACCATGACCACCGGCCCTAGCGCCGTGCGGGTGGCCGAATGGGTTTACATCGCCTGCCTGCCGCTGGCGGCGCTGGGGCTGGTGGCAACGCTGGCTTTTGTGCGCAAGTGAACGGTGCGACCTTTATCGGAAACGCCAGTGGCGCAAATTCGGGTTCGGGCGTCGGGAATGGGAGTCCCGCGCCTGCGCGCGTGTTGATAGAAGGGGGGAGTGCTTTGGGAGGCAAGAGCGATGTCGGACGTGGTAAAGTTTGTGCTGGACGGACAAGAGGTTGAGGCCGAGGCCGGTCTGACCATCTGGGAAGTGGCCAATGGCCGCGGTCTGGTCATCCCGCATTTGTGCCACAAACCGGCCCCCGGCTACCGCCCGGACGGCAACTGCCGCGCCTGCATGGTCGAGATCGAGGGTGAGCGTGTGTTGGCCGCGTCCTGCATCCGCGAACCCAGCGAGGGCATGGTCGTCACCACCAATTCCGCCCGTGCCGAAACCGCGCGCAAGATGGTGGTCGAAATGCTGGTGACAGACCAGCCCGCCCGGGACGTCGCCCACGACAAATCCGCCCACCTGTGGGATATGGCCGCGCTGAACGGTGTCAGCGAAATCCGTTTCCCGAAGCTGGAAGAGGGCCGTATTCCGCTGCTGGACGACAGCCACGTGGCGATGCGCGTGAACCTGGATGCCTGCATTCAATGCGGGCTGTGCGTGCGCGCCTGCCGCGAGGTGCAGGTGAACGACGTGATCGGTATGGCCGGGCGCGGGCATGATGCTTATCCCGTCTTTGATATGGACGACCCGATGGGCGACAGCACCTGTGTGGCCTGCGGCGAATGTGTGCAGGCCTGTCCGACGGGGGCGTTGATGCCCGCCACGGTCGTGGACGCGGATCAGGTAGGTGACAGCGCGGATTTCGACGATGAGGTCGACAGCATCTGCCCGTTCTGCGGCGTCGGCTGCCAGATCAGCCTGAAGGTCAAGGACGGCAAGGTGAAATACGTCGAGGGTATCAATGGCCCCGCGAACGAGGGCCGGTTGTGCGTCAAGGGGCGCTTTGGCTTTGACTATATCCACCACGATCACCGCCTGACCAAACCGCTGATCCGCCGCGATGATGCGCCTGCCAAGGGGCTGAACGTGGACCCGGACAACTGGCAGACCCATTTCCGCGAGGCGTCATGGGAAGAGGCGCTGGATTTTGCCGCCGCCGGCATGAAGGGGCGGGGCCGCGAGGTGGCAGGCTTTGGCAGTGCGAAATGCACCAATGAAGAGGCATACCTGTTCCAGAAGATGATCCGCCAAGGCTTTGGCCACAACAACGTCGATCATTGCACGCGGCTGTGCCACGCGTCGTCGGTGGCGGCGCTGATGGAGAACGTGGGCAGCGGTGCCGTTACGGCCACGTTCAACGAGATCGAGAACGCCGATGTGGCCATCGTGATCGGGGCCAACCCGATTGAAAACCACCCCGTTGCGGCGACCTATTTCAAACAGTTCACCAAGCGCGGCGGCAAGCTGATCGTGATGGACCCGCGCGGGCAGGCGCTGAAACGCTTTGCCAGCCACATGCTGCAATTCCGCCCCGGTGCGGATGTGTCGATGCTGAACGCGATCATGCACACGATTGTCGAGGAAGGGCTGTACGACCAGCAATACATCGACGCCTATACCGAGAACTGGGAGGCCGAAAAGGCGCACCTGAAGGATTTCAGCCCCGAGAAAATGGCCCCGATGTGCGGCATTGACGCGGAAATGCTGCGCGATGTGGCGCGGACCTTTGCCGGGGCCAAGGCGGCGATGATTTTCTGGGGCATGGGCGTGTCGCAGCACATCCACGGCACCGACAACAGCCGCTGCCTGATCTCGCTGGCGCTGATGACGGGGCAGGTGGGGCGGCCCGGGTCGGGGCTGCACCCGCTGCGGGGCCAGAACAACGTGCAGGGCGCGTCCGATGCGGGGCTGATCCCGATGTTCCTGCCCGATTATCAGGACGTCACCGACGAAGGCGTGCGCCGTGCCTTTACCGAGGTTTGGGGCACGGAGGATTTCTCGGCCGAGAAGGGACTGACCGTGACCGAGATCATGGACGCGGTGCACGCGGGCGACATCAAGGCGATGTATGTGCTGGGCGAAAACCCCGCCATGTCCGACCCCGACGTGGAACACGCCCGCGATGCGCTGGCCAAGCTGGACCATCTGGTGGTGCAGGATATTTTCATCACCGAAACCGCGAACTATGCCGACGTAATCCTGCCGGCATCGGCCTTTGCCGAGAAGACGGGCACAGTGACCAACACCAACCGTCAGGTCCAGATGGGCCGCGCGGCGGTGACCCCGCCGGGTGAGGCGCGCGAGGACTGGTGGATCGAGGTCGAACTGGCCAAGCGGTTGGGGTTGGGCTGGACCTATACCAACCCATCCGAGGTCTTTGCCGAGATGGCGCTGAACATGCCGTCGCTGGACAACATCACCTGGGACCGGCTTGAGACACAGAACGTGGTAACCTATCCGTCGTTGTCTCCGACCGATCCTGGTCAGGCCATCGTCTTTGGTGACGGGTTCCCGCGCAAGGACGGGCGGGCGAAATTCACCCCTGCGGCGGTGATTGCGCCCGATGATGTGCCGGATGCGGAATATCCGATGATCCTGACCACGGGCCGGCAGTTGGAGCATTGGCACACCGGGTCGATGACCCGCCGCGCCACGGTGCTGGACGGGATTGAACCCGAGGCGAACTGTTCGCTGCACCCGTCGACCCTGCGCAAGCTGGGTGTGGCGGCGGGCGGGCACGTGCGGTTGACCACAAAGCGGGGCAGCATCACGGTGATGGCCCGCGAGGATCGCGCGGTTGCCCCGGATATGGTGTTCCTGCCCTTTGCCTATGTCGAGGCGGCGGCGAACATCCTGACCAATTCGGCGGTGGACCCATACGGCAAGATCCCCGAGTTCAAATTCTCGGCAGTAAGGGTCGAGGCGGCTGAGGCTGTGGCCGCCGAGTAGGCGGTGGCGGGGTCAGGCGTATTTGTCGAGCAGGTACAGAATCACCGCCACCACCGCAGTCAGGGCAAAAATGCCCAGCTTGCGGAACTCTGCGCTGGTGTTCAGTTTCTGCGTGGTCGCGGGAAAGGCCCAGGCGGCCAAGCGTACCGCGGTGCCAGACAGTCTGAGCGTGCGGGCGAGTTTGGAAATGACGGCAATCCCCAGCATGGTCAGCCAACGCAGGAACATGAAAAGGACCGCCAGAGCGATGATCTGGATGACGTAATCTTCTGGCCCGCGCATTCGTTGCACGCTTAGCGACAGCAACCAAAGCACAGCGAAGATAGCGGCCTTGTGCCAAAAGTATGTTTCCTTGTTTTTCGAAGTCTTCGTGCTGACGGGCCTTGAGGTCTGCGGCACAGACCGCGCGTGGCCATACATCAGCAGTTGATAGTCTTGTCGCCAGCCCAGCCGTTTGCTGGCGCCGACACCGTCGGTGGCCCATTGGAAATGGGTTTCGATGACAACGGCCATTTCGGTGGGATAGCCTGTTTCGGGATCTTTCAGTCGCGTTTGAAGCGTATCGTAAAGATGCGCTTCAAGAGAGCGGCGTAGCGTCAGATCATGGGACATGTCCAAAGACAGCAGCGCATCCAGAGCTTTGGTATCCCAGTACGTGTTGCGCAGCGCGTCATTGAATTTGGTCTGGAATATCGACTGTGCCTTGGCCGGGTCCTCTTGCGCCATGGCGTCAAGCTGGCCAATGGCGATACCCCACGGTTGCGCGGGTTTGGGCTGCGCGGGTTCAGGGTGTTTGCCTGGATCGACCGGTGTTTCGGGTTCTGGCGCGGTGTCCGGCACGTGGGTTTCGGGTTGGACGGGGGGCGGCCTGAGCGGCTCTTGCAGTGGGATGGGCGGTGCATCATCCGGTAGGGAATCCAGCCCTGTGCGTCCTTCCACAATGTCGGCCATGCGCGGGCGCTTGGGGGCGGCCTTTTCTTTCAGCGCCCCTGTCTTGGCCGCGGCAAAGGCATCGCGCAGCGCGCCAAAGGCGTCGGGATCGTTGCGGTCGATCTGTTTCAGCCGCGCGGCATAGGCGCGTTTGACCTCGCGTTCGGTTGCGCGTTTCTCAAGGCCCAGTTCGGACCATGGCCACCTAGGAGACATAGTAATCGTCGATCCGGTCCAGCGTTTCGCCCATGTCGCCGCGCATCCGCGAAATCTCGGCGGGGTCCTGCCCTTCGAGCGCGCTTTCGAATTCCATCAACATGCCTTGCAACAGGTGCCGGTCGTCACCGGTGGCCATTTCGTACAGGCGGCGAATACGGGCCAGAAAGGCGGTGTTTTCCTCGTCCTCGCGCGGGTGCATCTTGAACGTCTGCATTTGTTTCAGCCGTTTGGCGATGTCTGCCTCGGTCAGGTTCGACACGTTGTCGCGGATCACCAGCCCCGCTTTTTTGCCGGTGCTGATCGACGTTGCCTCGACCTCGATCAGGCCCGACGGATCATAGGTGATGCGCACGAACATGCCCTCGTGGCCGGCCTTGCCTTTGGGCACGTCCAGATTGAACTGGCCCAGATGCACGTTATCGCTGACCTTGGGGGCCTCGCCCTGATAGATGTCGACGCGCAGTTGGGTCTGGTTGTCGTCCATCGTTGAAAAGCTGCTTTGCCGCGACGCGGGCAGGGGTGTGTTGCGTTCGATGATCGGTTGGAAGAAGCCGCCGATGACGGTGCCGTTTTTCAGCTTGGTCGCGGTTTCGATGCCCACCGAGAAGGGCGAGACATCGGTCATCACCACGTCGTCCAGCGCGCGGTCTTCAGCAACCAGCGCCGCCTGTACCGCCGCCCCCAGCGCCACCGCATGATCGGGGTCGATGGTCATTTCCGGCAGCCGCTTGAACTGGCGGGCGACCATCTGGCGGATCATCGGCATGCGGGTGGCGCCGCCCACAAGAATGACGCGGTCCAGCGCGTCGGTATCAAGGCCGGTGTCGTAAAAACACCGCTCGATCGGGCGGTGCAGGCGTTTGATCAGCGCGGCGCAGGCGGTCTCGAAATCGGCGCGGCTGAGGCTGAGGGTGTGGTGCGCGCCGTCAAGTTTCAGGCGGGCTTCGAAGTCGTCCTTGCCGCTTAGATGCCGCTTGGCCACATCGGCTTGCAGGCGCAACTGGTGCTGGGCGTCCTTGCCCAGCTTGGCCCAGGGTGTGCCGATCTTGTCCGCCATCGCCTTGGCCAGCGCTTCCGAGAAATCCTCGCCGCCCAGAAAGGCATCGCCGGACGAGGCTTTGACCTCCATCACGCCGTCGAAATGTTCCAGCACGGTCACGTCAAAAGTGCCACCGCCAAGGTCAAAGACCAGAAACTGGCTTTCGCCGTCCCGATCTTGCAGGCCGTATGCCAGCGCCGCCGCCGTGGGTTCGTTGACCAGCCTCACCGCGTTCAAGCCGGCCATGGCGCAGGCGGCCATCGTCGCCTGACGCTGGCCCTGATTGAAATAGGCGGGCACGGACACGACCACATCGCGGATGGTCTGGCCAAGGGCCGCCTCGGCGTCGTCCTTGAGCTTGCGCAGCACCAGCGAGGACAGTTCCTCGGCCCGCAATTTCTTGCGGCCCAGCTGAAATGTCGTGTCTGTCCCCATGGCGCGTTTGAATGCGGCGGCTGTGTCCTTGGGGTGGGTGGTCTGGCGATCGCGCGCGGCGTCGCCCACCAGCACTTTGTCGCCCTCAAGAGATACCACAGAAGGCGTCAGGCTGTGGCCCAACGCATTGGCCAGCAGGCGCGGCGCGCCGTCTTCGAACACGGCGATCAACGAGTTGGTGGTGCCAAGATCAATACCGATAATGGGCTGGGCCATGGACTTTTTACCTTGTGGCAGGGCATGTTGCCCACGTTATTTCGTGGGCAAGGGCGGTGGTCAACCGCGGGGGGATGAATATGCAGGTAGACGGTCAGCGGTTTCTGAAGGATTTGCACACATTGCGCCGTTTTGGCGCGCAAGGGGTGGGCGTGGTGCGGCCTGCCTATTCCGAACCGGATGTTGCGGCGCGTGCGTGGCTGGCCGATCAGATGCGTGACGCGGGGCTGCGGGTCGAGATGGACGCGATGGGCAACCTGTTCGGGCTGGCGGACGGGCCGTCGATCCTGTTGGGGTCGCACAGCGACAGCCAGCCGACGGGCGGATGGCTGGACGGTGCGCTGGGCGTGATTGCGGCGCTGGAGATTGCCCGCGCGGCGGGCGGCGGCGTGTCGGTGGTGTCGTTTCAGGACGAAGAGGGCCGGTTCGGCGTGACCACGGGCAGTGCCGTCTGGTCGGGCAACCTGGCGCAGGACACGGCGGATGCGCTGGAGGATCATGCGGGCCAATCGCTGGCCGAGGCGCGGCAGGCCATGGCGGATATGGTCACCGGCCCCGTCGATCCGGCGCAGTTCACCGGCTATATCGAGATGCACATCGAACAGGGGCCGTATCTGGAGGCCAATGGCGAACAGATCGGCGTGGTGGAACATATCGTCGGCATCCGCGACATGGTCATCACCATGACCGGCCAGCAGAACCACGCGGGCACCACGCCGATGCACCTGCGCCAGGATGCGTTCCAGGCGCTGAGTGCGTTCAACACGGCGCTGAACGACCGGCTGCGCAATGTGGTGACGCCCAGCACCGTGTGGACCATTGGCCATGTGTCGCTGTCACCCAATGCCTCGTCCATCGTGCCCGGACAGGTACGGTTTTCGATGCAGTGGCGCGACGGCGAGGGCGACCGGTTGGTGCGGATGGAGAAGATCATTCGCGACCTGGCCGAAGAGATCGCGGCAGAGCGGAACATGACGGTGGCGTTCGGGCCGATGCTGGGGCTGGAGCCGGTGCAGATGGACGCGCGCCTGCGTGGCGCGCTGGAGGGGGCCGCCGAAGTGGAGGCGCCGGGCAAGTGGCGCGTCATGCCCTCGGGGGCGCTGCATGATGCGACCAACCTGTCACGGCTGATGCCGGTGGCGATGCTGTTCGTGCCGTCGATTGGCGGGATCAGCCATGCGTTCGAGGAAGACACGGCCGAGGAGGATCTGGTCGCGGGTCTGCGCGTGATGGCGCGGGCGGTGGATCAGCTGCGGGCCGGATAAGGGGCGCTGCCCCTCGGCCTGCGGCCTCACCCCGGAGTTTGTTTGGCAAGATGAAGGGGGACGGTGTCGCGTATGTATCCGCGTTGCAGGGCGCGCTGGCGGTAGGTGTCGGCGACCTGTGATGCGGCGCGCAGGTCGGTGTGGCACGAGGTGATCGTGCGCGGCGTGCCGCCAACCGCGCCCCATTCGCGGGTCACGGATGCCTCTTCGAACAGGTTGCGCGAAATTTCGACGCGGTAGAACAACGGGCGGGCCTTGCCGGTGCGGTAAAGAAGGGCTTGCAGCATCGTCAGCTCCAGTGAACGTCTCCGAGAAAGATATAACCTGCGCCGTAGATTGTCTTGATCAATTGTGGATTTTTCGGGTCTTCGCGCAGTTTTGTGCGCAGCCGCGAGATGCGCACATCCATCGCGCGGTCAAAGCTTTCTCCGGCACCTCCGCCGAGCGATTCCTGCATCTGCGCCCGCGAGATCAGGCGGCGCGGACTGGACAGGAAAAGCCGCAACACTTCGCCCTCGGCGTGGGAAAAGGGGGTTTCGTCGCCTGCATCGTCAACCAGCGCGTAGCGTTCGAACAGGGCCGTCCACCCCTTGAACCGGGCGGTGTTGCCGCTGTGGGTGGGCTGGTGGTTGGATCGCAGGCGGGCGCGGACGCGGGCGACGACCTCGGCGGGATCAAAGGGTTTGATGATGTAATCATCCGCCCCCAGCTCCAGCCCCGTCACCTTGTCCTGCACCTGTGCGCGGCCCGAGATGATGATGACCGTGGCCCCCTGTTCCAGCGCCAGACGGTGCACGATGGTCAGCCCGTCGGTGTCGGGCAGGCCCAGATCGACAAGGCAGACATCGGGCTTGTGGGTTTTCAACGCCGCTTCGAAGGCCGAGGCGCGGGCAAAGCTGAGGGTGCGAAACCCCGCCTCTTCCAATGCGTCGGCCAGCATTGTGCGAATGGCGGGTTCGTCGTCCAGAATTGTCACAAGGGGGCTGTCGGATTTGGTCATTGTGCGGCCTGCGGCATCAGAAGTGCGGCAAGATCATCCGCACAAAAGGGTTTTTGCAGCACCGGCGCGCGGGTCAGGGCGGCGCGGTGCATCGGGTCGGACACGGGCAGCGAGGTCATCAGGATGATCGGTGTGCCTGCGTCTTTCAACCGGTCCACCAGATCAATCCCCGAGGCGGCCCCCAGCCGGATGTCGCTGAGGATCAGGCCGATGTCGGGCAGGGCGGCGGTCAGTGCCGTTGCCTCGTCGACGCTGGCGGCCTCGATCACGGAATGGCCCAGGCCCATCAGCATGTCGCGGTACAGCGCGCGCAGGTCGTCGCGGTCTTCGACCAGCAGGACCATGCCGCCGGTGACCGGCGCGGGCCGGTTCAGGGGCAGGCGCAGGCGCACCTCGGCCCCGATCATGGTGTTGTGCAGCCCAAGGTGTCCGCCAGCGGTTTTGGTCATGTCATAGACCATCGGCAGCCCCAGCCCCGAGCCTTCGCCGCCCTTGGTGGTAAAGAACGGATCGCACGCCTTGTGCAGCGCCTCGTCCGAGAAGCCGGGACCGGTGTCGGTGACGGTGAATTCGACCCAGGTTTCACCGATGGCGGCGGCAGTCAGGGTGATCGTGCCCTTGGCCCCGCAAGCGTCGCGGGCGTTCAGGATCAGGTTCAGCAGGCTGTCCTGTACCATGCCGGTGTCCAGCAGCAGCGGACCCGGTGGCAGGGTGCAGTCCACGCGCAGCGTCTGACCCGCGGGCAACGTGGGCGAGGCCAGCGTGGCCACGTCCGCCAGCAGGCCTGCCACCTCGACCGGACCGGGCCGCAGCACGCGGGCGGCGGTGGCGTTGGCAATGCCATCGAGCAGATGACCGCCACGACGGGCGGCGGCGCGGGTGCCTTCGATCAGGGGGACGGCACCGTCGGGCAGGTCGTCCATCCGCTCAAGCTTGCTTTGCAGGCCCAGGATGATGGTCAGCAGGTTCGAGAAATCATGCGCCAGGCCGGATGTCATTTGCGCCGCCAGCGCCCGCTTGCGGTTTTGTTGCAAGGCGACGCGGGCCTGGGTTTCTTCGGTGACGTCCATCGACAGGATATAAGCCCCCTGCGCTGTATCGGGGGTAAAGGCGGCGCGGATGCGGCGGGCGCTGGGGCCGTCGGTGAATTCAAACACCGACGGTCGACCTTCGTACGCGGCCTGAAGATGCGGCGCGATCATCGCGTGGTTGGTGGCCCCCAACGCGTCAGAAATGTGCAGGCCCATCAGGTCGCTGGGGCGGTCGGGCAGGATGCTGGACAGGCGGCGGTTGGTATAGGTGTAGTGCCCGGTTTCATCGACATGGGCGATGTGCGCGGGCATCATTTCTGTCACCAGACGGGTGCGCGCTTCCATCTCGGTCAGCTCGCGCTTGGCCTCTTCCAGCGCGGCGACTGTGGCCGAAAGCTGGCGGTTGGTCGCGGCCAGCTCTTCCGAGCGGGACAGAACCATATCCGACAGCGCATCGGACCGCGCGCGCAGCATGTGTTCCTGATCCTTGGTGCGGGTGATGTCGGTATAGACCGTGACCCAGCCGCCCTGCGGCAGCGGCGCGCCCTCGACCGAGATGGTGCGCCCGTTGGCGCGGGTGCGCTCCATGTAATGCGGTTCGAACGCGCGGGCGGTGCGGACACGTTCGGCGACAAAGGCTTCGATGTCGTCGATGGGGCCGTATTCGCCGTGGGTGGCGATGTGGCGGATGGTGTCCTCGAATGTCGCACCGGGTTGCACCAGCGCATCGGGCAGGCGGAACATCTGCTGAAAGGCCACATTGCAGACCGACAGGCGCAGGTCGTTGTCATAGATAGACAGCGCCTGGGCGATCAGGTTCAGCCCGGCGGTGGTCAGCGCCCTGTTCTGGTCATCGTTGCGTGGCACGTGGCGATCCTCCGCCGATGGGGGTAGCATCGCGGGCGGCAATCGCAAAGGGGTGGTTTGCGCGGGCCAGCGAAGATGGGTACAGATTGCGCCATGAGAACCCTTGCCGCAATCGCGTTGATCTGCACTGCCACGGCGCCGCAGGCGCATCCGCATATCTTTATTGATGCGGGCCTGACGGCGATTGTGGACGACAAGGGGGCATTGCAGGCGATCAAGGTCACCTGGGCCTATGACGCGTTCTATTCGCTGCTGGTCACCGAAGATGCGGGCGTTGATCCGGATGGCGACGCCGTTCTGACAAAGGACGAAGAAGCGCAGTTGCGCGGTTTCGACATGCAATGGATCGACGGGTACAACGGCGATCTGGTGGCCCGGCTGGATGGGGAAGCGTTGGTGCTGTCAGGTCCGCGCGATGCCACGCTGATCATGCGCGAGGGGCGTCTGGTCACCACCCATGTGCGCGACGTGGCCGGCGCGCCGATGCTGGCCGGTCATAGCCTGTCGCTGAAGCCATACGATCCGACCTATTACACCTCTTATGATGTCACGATGAATGTGACGGTGCAGGGTCTTGAGGGGTGCACCGTTGCGCGCAACTTGCCCGATCTGGATGCCGGGATGAAACAGTTGCAAGACGCGCTGTCCAAGCTGGGGCGCGATCAGGATGCAATCGAGGAAGGCTTTCCCGAAGTGGGCGAGGCCTTTGCCACCGACGTGGAAATCACGTGCGCGCCCCGCTGATCGCTTTGCTGGCGCTGCTGGCCGCAGTGGGCTGGTGGCTGTGGCCCGGTGGCGGGATGGCCGGGATTGGCCAGATGGCAGCCGGCTATCAGCGGTCCTTTCAGAACGAGATGGCGCTGACCCTGCGCGCCACCAAGGCGGGCAACGCGGGCGCGTTCTGGACGCTGCTGGGCGTGTGCTTCGCCTATGGCTTTTTCCACGCGGTCGGGCCGGGGCATGGCAAGGTGCTGATCGGCGGGTATGGGTTGGGGCGTCGGGTGACGGTCTGGCGGCTGGGGGCGATTGCGCTGCTGTCGTCGCTGGGGCAGGCGGTGACGGCGATTGTGCTGGTGCAAGGCGGGCTGTGGCTGTTTGCGCTGACCCGTGACCAGATGGTCGGTGCGGCCGAGGATGTGATGGCCCCCGTCAGCTACGGTGCGATTGTGCTGATCGGGCTTTGGTTGCTGGCGCGCGGTGCGCGGCGGATGCTGCGGCGACCTGCGGTGCACGACCACGACCACGAGGACAGCCATGACGACGGCACCTGCACCCATTGCGGGCACCGACACGCCCCCAGCGTCGAAGAGGTCGCAGGCCTGACATCGCTGCGCGAGGCGCTGTTGTTGATTGCAGGCGTGGCGATCCGGCCCTGCACGGGGGCGCTGTTTGTGCTGGTGATCACGCATGGCATGGGCATTGCGGGCGCGGGCATTGCCGGTGTCTTTGCCATGTCTATCGGCACGGCCGTTGTCACGGTTGCCGTGGGCACGGGTGCCGTGGGCGTGCGGCACGGTCTGTTGGGCAGCGTGGCGGGGGGGCCGTGGGCCGCTGGCTTGCTGCCGCTGGTCGAGATGGCCGCCGGTGCGCTGGTTGTGATCGGCGCGGGCGGATTGTTGTTGCGCGCGCTTTGAGGCGACAGGCTCTGCCCGCCGTCGTACGCCATGTAACAATTCGTTAGAATCCAGCAAACATCCCGAAAAAGTTGACCGCGAGTGTGCATCCAGCATGATTTGCGTGGAGGATTCGCACGTCACGCGAAAAGGCCCGGCGCGGCAACAGCGGCGGGTTCGGGAGGAGAACACATTGACCAAGACGCTGGAAGGCGCCGAAGGACTGCGGTCTGTACCGGCGTTGCTGCATCGAAATGCGACCCAGTTCGCAGATGCCCCCGCCTATCGCGAAAAAGAGTTTGGTATCTGGCAAAGCTGGACCTGGTCGCAGGCGCTTGAGGAAATCGAGGCGCTGGCGCTGGGGATGATCGACCTTGGCGTGGCCGAGGGCGATTTCGTCGCCGTGATCGGGCGCAACCGGCCCCGGCTGTACTGGGCGATGATGTCGGCACAGATGTGCGGTGCCATTCCGGTCCCCTTGTACAACGACGCGGCTGCCGAAGAGATGGCCTATACCATGGGGCATTGCGGTGCCAAGTTCGTGGTGGCGGGCGACCAGGAGCAGGTCGACAAGGTCATGGAAATTCAGGACCAACTGCCGCAGTTCGAAGAGATGATCTATCTTGATGCGCGCGGCCTGCGCAAATACGACCATGACAAATTGCGGTCTTATGAGCAGGTCCAGCACAATGGTCGCGCCAAGCGTGAAGACCTGATTGCAGACATGAAAGCCCGCATTGCCAAGCTGGATTACGACAGCACTGCGGTGATGTTGTACACATCCGGCACCACCGGCAACCCAAAGGGCGTGGTGCTGAGCAACCGCAATGTCATCGAAACCTCGCGCACCAGTTCGGAATTTGACGGCCTGCGCCAGACAGATGACATTCTGGCCTATCTGCCGATGGCATGGGTGGGCGATTTCATCTTTTCCGTCGGACAGGCGCTGTGGACGGGCTATTGCACCAACTGCCCCGAAAGCCCCGAGACGATGATGACCGACCTGCGCGAGATCGGGCCGACCTATTATTTCGCCCCGCCGCGCGTGTTTGAAAACCAGCTGACCAACGTGATGATCCGGATGGAGGACGCCAGCCCGCTGAAAAAGCGCATGTTTGACCACTTCATGGCCCATGCGCGCAAGGTCGGGCCGGATTTGCTGGACGGCAAGCCCGTGGGCCTGATGGACCGGCTGAAATACAAGCTGGGTGATCTGCTGGTCTACGGCCCGCTGAAAAACACGCTGGGCTTTACCCGCGTGCGCGTAGGCTACACTGCGGGCGAGGCGATCGGGCCGGAAATCTTTGATTTCTACCGGTCGCTGGGGATCAACCTGAAACAGCTTTACGGTCAGACCGAAGCCACGGTTTACATCACTGCGCAGCCGGACGGACAGGTGCGCAGCGACACGGTGGGCGTGGTGTGCCCGGGCGTCGAGTTGAAGATCAACGACACCGGCGAAGTCTATTACCGCTCGCCCGGCGTGTTCGTCGAATACTATAAGAACCCCGAAAGCACCGCCGACACCAAGGACGCCGAAGGCTGGGTTGCGACGGGCGACGCGGGCTTTATCGAGCCTGATACAGGCCACTTGCGCATCATCGACCGCGCCAAGGATGTGGGCAAGATGGCCGACGGGTCGCTGTTCGCGCCGAAATACGTCGAGAACAAGCTGAAGTTCTATCCCAATATTCTGGAGGCTGTCGTGTTCGGCAACGGGCGCGATGAATGCACCGCTTTCATCAACATCGACCTGACGGCGGTCAGCAACTGGGCCGAGCGCAACAACATTGCCTATGCGTCCTATCAGGAGCTTGCAGGGCATCCGCAGGTGCTGGCCACGATCCAGAGCCACGTGGAAGCGGTCAACCGTTCGGTCGCCGAGGACGAGATGCTGTCGGGCTGTCAGGTCCACCGCTTTGTCGTGCTGCACAAGGAACTGGACGCCGACGACGGCGAACTGACCCGCACCCGCAAAGTGCGCCGCAAGAAGATCGAGGAGAAGTTCCACGACATCATCACGGCGCTTTATGACGGGTCCGAGCAGATCAGCACGGTGACCGAAGTGACCTATGAGGATGGCCGCAAGGGCGCGATCAAGGCGACGCTGGAAATTCGCGATGCGGCGGTTCAGCAGGTCGCAACGCGGATGGCGGCGGAATGATGGGGTTTGCATCTGTGGGCCACGGGGCCGTGGCAAGCCGGCCCTCCGGGGGGGATTTTTTTGAACCAGAGAAGCAGGGGGACGTGTGATGCTGGATCAGGCAGAAGGCTACACAACCGCAGACGGGCGCAGGATTGGCCCGGTCGTGATGGAGATGAAGAACATCACCCTGCGCTTTGGCGGCGTCGAGGCGATCAAGGACATCTCGTTTGACATCCGCGAAGGCGAGATCCGGGCGATCATCGGGCCGAACGGGGCCGGTAAATCGTCGATGTTGAACGTGATCTCGGGGTTCTACGTGCCGCAAGAGGGGCAGGTGTTCTATCAGGGGCAACCGCGACCGCCGATGAAGCCGTTTCAGGTGGCGCGGCAAGGGATTGCACGGACGTTCCAGAACATTGCGCTGTTCGAAGGCATGAGCGTTCTGGACAACGTGATGACGGGCCGTTTGACGCACATGCAGACCGGCCTGTTCTGGCAGTCGATGTGGAAGGGCCGCGCCGAAGCGGAAGAGACCGCCAACCGCGAAGTGGCCGAGAAGATCATCGACTTTCTTGAAATTCAGGCGATCCGCAAGACGCCGGTGGCACGTCTGCCCTACGGCTTGAAAAAGCGGGTCGAACTGGCGCGCGCACTGGCCGCCGAGCCGTCGTTGCTGCTGCTGGACGAGCCGATGGCGGGCATGAACGTCGAGGAAAAAGAGGACATGAGCCGCTTTATCCTGGATGTGAACGACGAATTCGGCACCACGATTGCGCTGATCGAGCACGACATGGGCGTGGTCATGGACCTGAGCGACCGCGTGGTCGTGATGGATTACGGCAAGAAGATCGGCGATGGCACCCCTGACGAGGTGCGCAACAATCAAGACGTGATCGACGCCTATCTGGGGGTGGCTCATGACTGATGCAAAGACTTGGACTTTGAAGGAACTGCGCGATGTCTGACACTTTTCTTTATACCATCGAGGTGTTCCTGAACGGGCTGATGGCGGGCGTACTGTATGCCTTGGTCGCGCTGGGCTTTGTGCTGATCTACAAGGCGTCGGGGATTTTCAACTTTGCCCAAGGGGTTATGGCGCTGTTCGCGGCGATGACGCTGGTGGGCTTTCAGAACGGGCAGGTGCCGTTTGCGCATCTGATCAACGCGACCTTTGGTCTGCATGTGACCAGCTTTGGCTGGAACCTGCATTCGGTTGTCGCGGTGTTCCTGACAGTGCTGGTGATGATCGCGCTGGCCTGGGCGGTGCAGCGGTTCGTGTTCCGGCATCTGGTGGGGCAAGAGCCGATTATTCTGTTCATGGCGACCATCGGTCTGGCCTATTTCCTGGAAGGGTTTGCCGACCTGATGTGGGGGTCCGAGATCAAGACGCTTGATCTGTGCTGGGCCGTGGGGGCCTGTCTGCCGCAGGGCGGGAATTTCTGGATCGAAGACATGACGGCGGGGCTGGGTGGCGAAGGGTTCTATGGCTTTTTCATCGACAGCCTGGATATTGTCGCGGCGGTCGTGGCGATGGTGCTGGTGGCAGCACTGGTGGCTTTTGCCCAATACACCAAGCAGGGCCGCGCGATGCGGGCTGTGGCGGATGACCATCAGGCGGCGCTGTCGGTCGGGGTTTCGCTGAACTTTATCTGGATCCTTGTGTGGTCGCTGGCGGGCTTTGTCGCCCTGGTGGCGGGCATCATGTGGGGGGCGAAATCGGGGGTTCAGTTTTCGCTGTCGCTGATCGCGCTGAAGGCGTTGCCGGTGCTGATGCTGGGCGGGTTCACCTCGATCCCCGGTGCCATCGTGGGCGGGCTGATCATCGGCGTGGGCGAGAAGCTGTTCGAGTTCCTGATTGGCGCGCCCTTCCTGGGTGGCGCGACCGAGAACTGGTTCGCCTATATGCTGGCGCTGTTGTTCCTGGTGTTCCGTCCGCAGGGTCTGTTCGGGGAGAAGATCATTGAACGTGTTTGATCTGACCGAAGCAGCAGCGGGGGCCAACCCCCGCACCCCCGGGATATTGACAGCCAAAAGAATGAAAAGCCTGCGGGCTGTGGGAGTACTCTGATGTTTTATCGTGAAGCGGGCGAATTTCGCACGACCTACAAGGAAGACAGCCAGACCTTTCCGATCCGGTTCGACCGGTGGCGCTATTACTTTGTGCTGTTCGTGGCGGTCTGTGTCATTCCGTTCATGGTCAACGACTATTGGGTGAACTCGATTTTTCTGCCCTTCCTGATTTATGCGATTGCGGCGATCGGGCTGAACATTCTGGTGGGTTATTGCGGGCAGGTGTCGCTGGGCACTGGCGGGTTCATGGCGGTGGGCGCCTATGCCTGCTACAAGCTGATGACCGCCTTTCCCGATGTGAGCATGTTCATTCATGTGATCCTTGCCGGGGTGATCACGGCAGGTGTGGGCATGTTGTTTGGTCTGCCGTCGCTGCGGATCAAGGGGTTTTACCTGGCTGTGGCGACGCTGGCGGCGCAGTTCTTTCTGGTGTGGCTCTTTAACCGCGTGCCGTGGTTCTACAACTATTCCGCATCCGGTCAGATCAATGCGCCCGAGCGGGACACCTTTGGTATCCTGATCACCGGGCCGAACACCGAAGCCTGGGCCACCTATCTGTTCTGTCTGATCTTTACGGTGGTCAGCGCCATCATCGCGCGCAACCTGACGCGCGGGTCGGTGGGGCGCAAATGGATGGCGATCCGGGACATGGACATTGCGGCCGAGATCATCGGGGTGAACCCGCTGACCGCCAAGCTAAGCGCCTTTGCCGTCTCGTCGTTCTTTGTCGGCATCGCGGGCGCGCTGTTCTTCAGCGTCTATCTGGGCGCTGTCGAGGTGGGCGAGGCCTTTGGCATCAACAAGTCATTCCTGGTGTTGTTCATGATCATCATCGGCGGTTTGGGCAGCATTTTCGGCAGCTTTGCCGGGGCTGCGTTCCTGGTGTTGCTGCCCGTGGCGCTGAAGGTTGTGGGGGTGGACTGGCTGGGCTGGCCCACCGACATCGTGGCGCATTTGCAGTTGGTCATCGTCGGGGCGCTGATCATCGTGTTCCTGATCGCCGAGCCGCATGGCATCGCGCAGTTGTGGCGCGTGACCAAGGAAAAATTGAGATTGTGGCCGTTCCCGCATTAACGGGGCCGGTTGCCAAGACTGGCGGGTAACACCCCGCCCTGCGCTGGCTCTGCAAGGGGCCGCATCGGAAAACCAAGGGAGGAAACACCGATGAAGATGAAGTTTGCAACAATGGCTGTTGCTGCTGTTATGGCAGCGGGCCCGGTTATGGCGGACCTTGTGTTCCCATCGCTGAGCTATCGGACAGGGCCCTATGCGGCCAGCGGCATTCCCTTTGCGGATGGCTATGCCGATTATTTCACCCTGCTGAACGAACGCGATGGCGGCATTGGCGGGGTCAAGACCCGCGTGCCGGAATGCGAGACCGGCTATAACACCGAAAAAGGTGTGGAATGCTACGAATCCACCAAAGGTGAAGGCGCGTTGGTCTATCAGCCGCTGTCCACCGGCATCACTTATCAGTTGATCCCCAAAGCGACAGCAGACGGCATTCCGATCCACTCGATGGGCTATGGCCGGACCTCGGCGGCCAATGGCGAAGTGTTCCGTGACGTGTTCAACTATCCCGCCAACTATTGGGACGGTGCATCGGGCGCGATCAACTATCTGCTGGACGAGAACGGTGGCGACATCAAAGGCAAGAAGATCGCCTTGGTCTACCACAACTCGGCCTATGGCAAGGAGCCGATCCGCACGCTGGAAGAGCTGCAAAAGACACACGGTTTCGAGCTGACATTGCTGCCCGTTGACCACCCCGGCCAAGAGCAGAAATCGCAGTGGCTGCAAATTCGCCGTGAAAAGCCCGACTATGTGATCATGTGGGGCTGGGGCGTGATGAACCAGGTCGCCGTGCAAGAGGCCGTGAACATCCGCTATCCGATGGAAAACTTTATCGGTGTGTGGTGGTCGGGTTCCGAAGCGGACGTGATCCCCGCAGGTGCAGCGGCCAACGGCTACAAGGCGCTGACCTTCCACGGTGTTGGCAAAGACTATCCCATCTATGACGACATCCAGAAATTCGTTGTGGATGCGGGCAAAGCTGCCGGTGCGGGCGACCAGATCGGTACGGTTCAGTACAACCGCGGCATGTACGCCGCAATGCTGGCCGCCGAAGCTGCGAAAACCGCGCAGGAGATCCACGGCACCCCTGATATCGACGCCAAGATGATGCGCGACGGTATGGAGGCGCTTGAGATCACCGAAGCGAAGATGACCGCTCTGGGTCTTCCCAACTTTGGCCCCGAGTTCAAAGTGTCGTGCGAACAGCACGGTGGGCCCGGTCTGGTGGGTGTTGTCCAGTGGGACGCAGCCGCCGGAACGTGGAATGTCATCTCTGACTACAAACCCACGGACCGCGAGCTGATCGGTCGTCTGGTGGCCGAAGATTCGGCGGCCTATGCGGCAGAAAACAACATCGAACCCGGCTGCAACTAAGCCGACCTCTCCGGCGGCGGGTGCCGTCGCCGGAGACATTTGTGAACATCACCTAACGGGGCAGGTTGACCATGCTGGACGCTGCAAAAACGGACGAGACCTTGCTGGAGGTCAACAACATCGAGGTGATCTACAATCACGTCATTCTGGTGCTGAAAGGCGTCAGCCTGTCGGTGCCTAAGGGCGGGATCACGGCCCTGCTGGGCGGCAACGGCGCGGGCAAGACCACGACGCTGAAAGCCATCAGCGGTTTGCTGGCCTCAGAGCGGGGCGAAGTGACCAAGGGTTCGATCAAATATCGCGGCGATGCGATCCAGCACACCGACCCTGCCGAAACCGTGAAACGCGGTGTGGTGCAGGTGATGGAAGGCCGACATTGTTTTGAACACCTGACCATCGAGGAAAACCTGCTGACGGGGGCCTATACCCGCACCGATGGCAAGGGCGCCACGGCGGCGGACCTTGAGATGGTTTACAATTATTTCCCGCGTTTGCGTGAGCGGCGCAAATCGCAGGCAGGCTACACGTCGGGTGGGGAACAACAGATGTGCGCGATTGGCCGCGCCCTGATGAGCCGCCCCGAGACGATTCTGCTGGATGAGCCCAGCATGGGCCTTGCGCCGCAACTGGTGGAGCAGATTTTCTCGATCGTTAAATCGGTCAATGAAAACGAAGGCGTGTCTTTCCTGCTGGCGGAACAGAACACCAACGTGGCGCTGCGGTTTGCGCATTACGGGTACATCCTGGAATCGGGTCGCGTGGTGATGGACGGCCCCGCCGCCGAGCTGCGCGAGAACCCGGATGTGAAGGAATTCTATCTGGGCATGTCCGACGAGGGCCGCAAATCCTTCCGTGATGTGCGGTCGTATCGCCGTCGCAAGCGTTGGCTGAGCTGAGCAAGATCGACCGGCGGGCTGCGGCCCCTTTACCAACAGACAAACAGGACAATTACCCGATGCCGGACACAGCGTATTTTGATGATCTGGAAACCCGCAGTGCGGACCAGCGGCAGGCCGAACAAGCCGCCTTGTTGCGCACGCGGTTGGCGTCGATCACCTATGCGCCCGCCGACTGGCGCGCGATGGCAGCCGAGGTGCGAAACCCGGATGATCTGGTGAATCTGCCGGTGCTGCGCAAATCCGAGCTGTCGGCCTGGCAAAAGGAAAACCCGCCTTTTGGTGGCATTGCCGTCAGCAATCTGGCGCATGTGTTCCAGTCGCCCGGGCCGATCTATGAACCCGGCGGGATCGGCCACGACTGGTGGCGTATGGGCCGTTTTTTGCACGCGGCGGGCATTGGCAAGGGCGACATCGTCCAGAACTGCTTTGGCTATCATCTGACGCCTGCGGGCATGATCTTTGAATCCGGTGCGCGGGCTGTGGGGGCGGCTGTGCTGCCTGCCGGTACGGGGCAGACGGAACTGCAAGTGATCGCGGCGCGCGATATCGGCACCACGGCCTATGCAGGCACGCCGGACTATCTGAAGGTGATCTTGGACAAGGCCGACGAGATGGGCGTGACGTTGAAACTGTCGCGTGCGGTCGTGGGCGGCGGCGCGCTGTTCCCCAGCCTGCGACAGGAATATGCGGATCGTGGCATTGCCTGTTTGCAGTCCTATGCCACCGCCGATCTGGGCAACATCGCATATGAAAGTGCCGCGATGGAGGGGATGATCGTCGATGAAGGCGTAATCGTGGAAATCCTGACGCCAGGCACCGGCAATCCGGTGGAGCCGGGTGAGGTTGGCGAGGTTGTGGTGACATCGCTGAACCCCGACTATCCGCTGGTCCGCTTTGCCACCGGCGACATGAGTGCCTTGATGGCGGGGCAAAGTCCCTGCGGGCGCACAAACATGCGCATCAAGGGCTGGATGGGTCGCGCCGATCAGACGACCAAGATCAAGGGGATGTTCGTACGCCCCGAGCAGGTGGCCGCGCTGGTCGCCAGACACCCCGAGATTTCGCGCGCGCGCGTCGTTGCGCAACGGGACGGGCAGCAGGATGCGATGACGGTTCGGATCGAGGCGGAAGGCGGCGATGTGCAGGCCTACGCTGCGAGCGTTGTTGAGACGCTGAAGATGAAAGGCACGGTCGAGATCGTGCCGAGGGGCAGCTTGCCGCACGATGGTTTGGTGATCGAGGATCAGCGCACTTACGATTGATGCGGGGTGGGGGCGCTGCCCCCGCGCCTTGCGGCGCTCCCCCGGAGTTTATCTGGCAAGATGAAGGATCAGCCGGTGATCAGGCGGATCAGCATCCATGTGCCCATGCCTGCCATTGCAAGGTTCTCGCTGAGCGAGATGAAGCCAAGTGGCACGTTGTCGTTGCCGCCAGTGCAGGCGCATTTCAGATCACGTTTGTCGATGTAGACAGCCTTGATCACCGAAATTGCGCCGATGGTTCCGACGAACAAGGCGAGCGGCGCGGCCAGCCACAAGGCGACACCTGCCAGCATCAGCACCCCTGCGGCGGCTTCGGCGTAGGGATAGATGTAGGCGTAAGGCACCCAGCGGCGGGCGAGCAGGTCATAGCCCAGAAACATGGTCGAAAACTGTTCGACGTCTTGCAGCTTTTGCAGCGCGAGGATCGTCATGGCGGTGGATACGAACCACGGTATCACCTGCCAGCTCAGGGGCGTGCCGTGGGCGATCATGGCAATGGCCAGGGCGATCAGGAATGAGATGGCAAAGATCACCGACACGGGGCGATATGTCTTTTCGTCACCGTCGTTGACGTTTTGGCCGAAGAACCGGCGCAGATCGTCGTGACCGCCGATCCGCTCGGTTTCGATAAAGGTTTGCGGAGTTGTTTCCACGTCATAGTCGGCCTTGAAGGCGTCGGTTTCTGCGCGCGTGGTCAGATGATGGTCTACGACGGTGTAGCCGTGACGCTCTAGCAGGGATTTCGATTTCAGGCCGAAGGGACACAGGTGATCCGGCATGACCATGCGGTAAAGATGGGCGGTTTTCTGTGTCATGGTATTACTCCTTCAGTTCGGCGATCAGGGCCTGCATCTCTGCGATTTCCTTGCGTTGCGTGGAGATGATCCCGTCAGCAAGTTCGCGCACCCGCGGGTCCGTGATGCGGGCGCGTTCACTGGTCAGGATTGCGATGGAATGGTGCGGGATCATGGCCTGCATCCAATCGACTTGATCCACCGTTTGTTGTGACCTGACGCCCCAAAGTCCCACGGCAAACAGAACAGCGGCGCCTGCTGTGATGGCAATATTGGCAGTGCGGCTGGGATACATGCCCCACATAAAAGCCAGCATAACGGCCATCATCAGTGCGCCCATATACAGGGCCATCCACGCGCGGGTTTCGCTGAAATACACGTGGTCGAAAGCGTAGGTGTTGAAGTACATGGCCACAAACATGACGACGGTCGAGGTTAGGATCATAGCGAAAAAACGGGTGTAATGGCTCATGTCAGTCTCCCTTTTCTATGGAACAAACAGGTTTCCAGTGCTGGAAGGTTCCAAAGTTTCTTTGCGTGCTTTGGTTACATTGTGATCGCGGGTGGCTGGTGGATGATCAAAGCTGCGGCTAGGACTGCTGGCGAAGGATCGTAGTGCAATGCAGGGGCGCGCGCATGTGGATGGTACGGGTTTTGGTTTTGGCGGTCTGTGCGCTGCTGGCAGCGTGCGGGTCAAAGCCCGAGACGCGCGACGCGCCGGTGACACCACTTTTGTTCAATGCGGTGGACATCGAAGCGCAGGACAAACTGCTGATCCTGATCCCCGGTTCGATGACGCCGCTGGGCATTTTCGACCCCGTGGTCGAATGGCGGTCCAAGGGATATGCCTTTGCCGCCTACCGGTTTCCCGGTATGGATGGCCGACCGCTGGACGGACCGCTGGACATTGCGCGGGCGGCACAGACGATTGTGAAACTGGCGGACCGCTATCCCGACAAACAGATCAAGCTGCTGGGTTTTTCCACCGGGGCGCCGATTGCGATGCTTGCGGCCAAGCAGATCGGGCTGCGCGCGCAGGTCGCGGGCATGTCCAGCGCGGTGGAATTTGGCGGCGGTGCGCAGACGGCGCTGCGCGGGGTCGATGACATTCTGGTCGCGGCGGCACGGGCGCAGTCGGTGAACACGCGCAAGGTGTGGGAAAACTATTTTCCCGTGCTGCTGTTCGGGCGCGCAGGCGCGCGGTCGCCCGAAAGGGCCGACGATATTGCCCGCATCACCAGCCGTCCGAAAAAGATCGTGGTCGAGCCGTCGTTCAATATCTTCAAGTCGCACACCATGGCGCTGGTGGGCTGGCGCATGCCCGAGGGCTTCACCCTGCCGCCCGAGCAGGTGCATCTGTATGCAGGCACCGCCGACACGGTGTTCCGGCCCCGCCAGGTGCGCCGGTTTGCCAAAAGCATCGGCGGCGCGCCGGTGACTTTCTATCCCGGTCTGGGGCATCTGCTGTATGTGGCAGAGCCGCGTGTGTTCGATGACATTCTGGCCTTCTTTGAGGAAGGCTAGGGCGGTGCGCGTGGTCTGGTCATTCCGACAGAAATGATCGACATAAGGGCTATGAGCGATCAGGCGACACATTCCGCGGCGGGCGCTGCGCCCGCACGGTTGGCCCCCAAAGGGTTGGCCACGGTGGCGTTGCTGACGGCGGCGGTGTGTCTGTTGCCGATGGTGGCTGTGTTGCTGGCGTCTTTTGGCGGCGGGTTCGACACGGTGCAGCACCTGATGCAGACCGTATTGCCACGTTATATGGGCAACACGCTGGCGCTGGTGCTGCTGGTGTCGGCGGGGACTTTCATGGTTGGCGTGGGGGCCGCGTGGCTGGTGACGATGACGCGCTTTCCCGGCGTGCGGGTGTTCGAGATCGCGCTGGTGTTGCCGCTGGCCTTTCCGGCCTATGTGCTGGCCTATGCCTATACCAGCATTCTGGACCACCCCGGCATCGTGCAATCCACGCTGCGCGCGGTGATGGGATGGGGGCCGCGCGATTATTGGTTCCCCGAGATCCGCAGCCTTGGCGGGGCGGCATTGATGCTGGTGCTGGTGTTGTACCCATATGTTTACCTGTTGGCGCGGGCGTCGTTCTTGCAGCAGTCGGGCACCACGTTTCTGGCCGCGCGTGCCTTGGGCAGTTCGGTCTGGGGGGCGTTTTTCAAGGTCAGCTTGCCGCTGGCGCGGCCTGCTATTGCGGCGGGCGTGTTGCTGACGGTGATGGAGACCATCGCCGATTTCGGCACGGTCGCCTATTTCGGCGTCCAGACCTTTGCCACGGGGATTTACACAAGCTGGTTCAGCCTGGGTGACCGCACGGGGGCTGCGCAACTTGCGCTGTGCCTGCTGGCGTTTGCGCTGCTGCTGGCCATGCTGGAGCGGGCACAGCGGGGGCGGGCCAAGTATCACGATCCGTCTCGGGGCGGCAAAGGCAGCAACCCGCCGGTACATCTGAGCGGCGTGCGGGCAGGTCTTGCGATGGTGCTGTGCGGCGTGCCGGTGCTGTTGGGGGCGCTGCTGCCGATTGTTGTTCTTGTGGTTATGGGGCTGGCGTCCAAGCAGGACCTGACCAGCGCACGCTATCTGGGCTTTGCCACCAATTCCCTGACGCTGGCGGCGATTGCGGCGGTGCTGACGCTGGGGGCGGCGATTGCTGTCGGATTTTACAACCGAATCCAGCCGGGGCGTCTGGCGCGCGGTGCGGCCTATGTGGCGCGGCTGGGCTATGCGGTGCCGGGCGGAGTGATCGCGGTGGGGCTGATGGTGCCCTTTGCCGCCTTTGACAACCAACTGGACGCATGGATGCGCGCGACATTCGATGTCTCGACGGGGCTGCTGATCACCGGGTCGATCTGGTTGCTGATCGCGGCCTATATGGTCCGGTTTCTGGCGGCGGCGCTGGGGGCTTACGAGGGCGGGCAGGCGCTGGTGCATGTCAATATGGATGCCGCCAGCCGGTCGCTGGGCAAGGGACCGATGGCCACGTTGCGCCGTGTGCACCTGCCGATCCTGACGCCCAGCCTGCTGACGGCAGTGTTGATCGTGTTCGTGGATGTGATGAAAGAACTGCCCGCGACGCTGATCATGCGCCCGTTCAACTATGACACGCTGGCGGTACAGGCGTACCGGTTGGCCAGCGACGAGCGGCTGGACGGGGCGGCGGTGCCGTCATTGGTTATTGTTGCAGTGGGGGTGCTGCCGGTGATCCTGATCTGTCGTCAGGTCGGTCGCAGCCGGTGAGTGCGGGCGGCCCGCGCGGGGCCACCCGTGACGTGGCGAATCAGCTTTCGCTGTCGTCGCCGACCTTGTCCCATGTCTGGGTTTCGAAATCCGAAGCGTCGTGGCGTTCGCGCAGTTGGAATTCGGGCGCGCCAAAGGCGCGGTTGACCATGCGGCCACGTTTGACGGCGGGGCGTTCGTCGATCTTTTTCGCCCAAGCCATCACGTTGGTATAGCTTTCCACATCGAGGAACGTCGCCGCGTCGTACAGGCGGCCCAGAACCAGTTGGCCGTACCAGGGCCAGATCGCGATGTCGGCAATGGTATAGTCGTCGCCCGCGATATAGGGATGGTCGGCCAGTTGCCGTTCCAACACGTCAAGCTGGCGCTTGGCTTCCATGGTGAAGCGGTTGATCGGGTATTCCCATTTTTCCGGCGCATAGGCGTAAAAGTGGCCAAAGCCGCCGCCCAGATAGGGTGCGCTGCCCATTTGCCACATCACCCAGTTCATCACTTCGGTGCGGGCAGGGCCGGATGCGGGCAGGAACTCGCCAAACTTTTCGGCCAGGTGGAACAGGATCGACGCGCTTTCGAACACGCGCACCGGCGTGTCGCCCGAGCGGTCCATCAGGGCGGGGATTTTCGAGTTTGGGTTGATCTCGACAAATCCCGAGGAAAACTGGTCACCCTCGCCGATGTTGATCAGGTAGGCGTCGTATTCCGCGCCCTTGTGGCCTTTTTCCAGCAACTCTTCGAGCATCACGGTTGCCTTGACGCCATTGGGCGTGGCCAGCGAGTGCAATTGCATCGGGTGCTTGCCGACGTCCAGTTCCTTGTCGTGAGTCGGGCCTGCGACGGGGCGGTTGATGTTGGCGAATCGGCCGCCGCTGCTTTTGTCCCACGTCCAGACGTCGGGGGGCGTGTAGGTGTCGGTCATGCTAGGTGCCTTTCGGTCAGGGGTTTGGGGACAACTTATGGTCTTGTGCGGAAGGCGCAAGGCCGTGTTGGGGGCGCTGCCCCCGGCGCTGGCGCGCCTCCCCCGGGATATTTGGGGCCAAAAGAAAGGGGGGAACAGAGATTTGGGCAATAAAAAAGCCGCCCCGAAGGACGGCCTTTTTGAAATTGATCTGGCGTAAGCCTTAGCCCTGGCGGGCTTTGAACCGGCGCTGCGTCTTGTTGATGACGTACACACGGCCTTTGCGACGCACAACGCGGCAGTCACGGTGCCGGTTTTTGAGCGAGCGGAGCGAGTTGCGAACCTTCATGGCGCTTCTTCCTCATGTTTCATGGCGCGAAGCAGCGCCGGGGTTGCGGGTGTCCGGGCGGGTGCCCGAACTGTGAATAGAATGGTGGGCGATACAAGGATCGAACTTGTGACCCCTTCGATGTCAACGAAGTGCTCTACCGCTGAGCTAATCGCCCACTCTGGCCTTCACGAAACTGTGCCCCAAAACAAAAATGGGGCGCGAGATTTCGCGCCGGTAGGGGGGCGTATAAAAGGAGTCGGAAGCGGGATCAAGGGCTTTTGATAGGTGTATTTCCTGCGCTATGTTATTTCCACGAGGAGAGCAGATGCCAAAGTTAGCCTACGAAGTCCTGCACCCGGAGAGGAACACGTCCTGTGTGGTGTTCGCGTCGCCCCATTCGGGGCGCGATTATCCTTGGCGATTCTTGCGCACGACGGTGTTGAACGAGCATCAGGTGCGGTCGTCGGAAGATGCATTTGTGGATAAACTGTTTGATTGCGCGCCGCGGTTTGGGGCCAGCTTTTTGAAAGCGGGCGCGCCGCGGGCCTTTGTCGATTTGAACCGGGCGGCGGATGAACTGGACCCGGCCCTGATCGAGGGGGTGCGGCCCAAGGGTCACAATCCGCGCGTTGCGTCGGGGCTGGGCGTGGTGCCGCGTGTGGTGGCCAACGGGCGGGCGATCTATCGGGGCAAGCTGAGCCTTGAAGAGGTCGAGCGGCGGATTGATCTGTACTGGCGTCCTTATCACGGGATGTTGCAGCAATTGTTGGACAGCGCGCACCGCCGACATGGGCAGGCCGTTTTGATTGACTGCCATTCGATGCCGCACGAGGCGATGGACAGTGTGGTGCGCGGCGGGATGAAGCGGCCCGATGTGGTGCTGGGCGACCGTTTTGGCGCTGCGGCGTCGGGCGAAGTTGTGGACCGGATCGAGGCGGCGTTCGTTGCCGCGGGTTTCGTCGTGACACGCAATGCGCCTTTTGCGGGGGCCTATATCACGCAGGCCTACGGGCGGCCGACGCGGGGGCAACATGCGGTTCAGGTCGAGATTGACCGGTCGCTGTATATGAACGAGGCGCTGGTGCGGCCCAACGGCAGCTTTGACGACATTCGGGTGCGGCTGGCGGCTGTTGTGGCCGAGGTTGCGCTGATCGGTCAGGGACGGATGCCGCTGGCGGCCGAGTGATCTGACGTATCGTTACACTGGTCTCCGGGGCGATTGCAGGTAGCTTTGACCCCTGAAGCATTCAGGGGAGAGACAACGATGGATCTGGATCAGGCAATTTCCGAACGGCGCAGCATCAGGGGGTTCAAACCCGATCCGGTGCCGCGCGAGCTGCTGGAAGAGATCATCGCGCTGGCCAATCGTGCGCCTTCGTCGATGAACACTCAGCCCTGGCATTTCCACGTGTTGACCGGCGCGCCGCTGGAAGCCGTGCGCGCAGGCAATTCGGAACGGATGCTGTCAGGCGTGCCGCCGCAGCGCGAGATTGTGGATCACGGGGCCTATCAGGGTGTCCACCGCGACCGGCAGGTCGAGATTGCGATCCAGTTGTTCGAGGCGATGGGGATCGAGCGTGACAACAAGGAAAAGCGGCAGGACTGGGTCATGCGCGGTTTTCGCCAGTTTGATGCGCCGGTGTCGGTCGTCGTGACCTTCGATAAGGAGCTGGAAGGGGGCACGATTGCGCATTTCGACCTGGGCGCTGTGACATACGGGCTGGTGCTGGCCGCGTGGAGCCGTGGTTTGGGGGCCGTGATCAACGGGCAGGGGATCATGCAGTCGCCGGTGGTGCGAGAACATGCAGGTATTCCCGACGATCAGGTGATTCTGACCTGCGTGGCGCTGGGATGGCCGGATGAAACCTTTTCGGCCAATTCGGTTGTGTCGCGGCGGCGCGATGTG